>Ga0316189_10001862_pt1 | contig 20865 bp, 18 predicted proteins | sample LowCovwburrow_MG_FD_204930 | JGI IMG/M metagenome (GOLD analysis project Ga0316189, IMG submission 204930) | Coastal sediment microbial communities from Maine, United States - Lowes Cove worm burrow | ecosystem: Environmental > Aquatic > Marine > Coastal > Sediment | place: USA: Maine... | reverse complement strand
GTATGGGTCCTTCCATAGATCATGCCTATTAAAGCAAAGAAAAGGGCAGTCATAAATCCGTGGGAGAGTGATTGTAAAATAGCACCATTCCATGCCGTTTTATTTAACATCAATAGGGCAAACATTACCATTCCCAAATGACTTACTGAGGAATAGGCATTGATGTATTTTAAATCTGTTTGTTTAATGGCTGAAAATGCTCCGTAAATAACGCCAATAGTTGCTAAAATAATGAAGAACCAAGACCAATGTTGCGCACCTTCAGGTAATAAATACATAGCAACCCTGAATACGCCATAGCCACCCAATTTCATTAATACCCCTGCATGAAGCATAGAAACAGCTGTCGGTGCCGAGGCGTGACCATCTGGAGACCAAGTATGAAAAGGAAACAACGCCCCAATTACAGCAAAGCCTATAAAAGTTAAGGGAAAAAATAATTTTTGTGCTTCAATGGGAATGTTCACTTTGGCAATTTCCAGGATATTGAAAGTCAACGCACCACCATCGGCATTTGAGTTAAAATAGATTCCCAATATGGCGACCAATAGAATGGCGGAAGCTCCCATTAACATCAAAGTCAGTTTCATTGCCGAATATTCCTTCGGACCTGTTCCCCAAATACCAATCAACAAATACATGGGTATTACAGCAATTTCAAAAAATACGAACATGGTAAATAAATCGAGGGAAATGAAAAAACCATAAACGCCAATCGAAAGAACTAGAAGGGAAATAAAAAATTCCTTGGGTAAATCTTTCATTTTCCAGGATATAAATACACCTGCCAGTACCACAATTGCAGTCAATAATAAAAGTGCCACCGATATGCCATCTACACCAATATAATAATGAATATTAAATTCCTTGAACCATACCACATCTTTGGTGAAGACCATGATATCACTATTAACGGCCTTTTCCTTGAAATAGGCAAAAACCAGGTTAATGGCCATGCCCAATTGCACAATACTTCCAATCATTGAAACTATACGGGCCTGTTTCAATCCTTTAGTGAAAACTAAAGCTAGTATGGTTATAATAGGTACTAGAATAAAAAGTGATAGAATATCCATATTAATCGTTTAGTTCGTCCACAGATAAATAAATACCAATGCTAGAATTACTACTCCGGCGATAAAAGCAAATGCATAATCCTGGACTTTGCCTGATTGCATGCCTTTTATTTTTTCCGAAGCCAATACTGTTTTATTACCGATGCCAACCATGGTGCCATCAACATATTTCTTATCAAATTTGGCAATAGGTGCAGCAACTCGTTTGAATAATATTTTCTTGGTAATGAAGAGGTAAATCTCATCGAAGTAAAATTTATCACTCGTCCACTGATACAATGGGCCAAAAAAGTTTGCCATTTTATCAGCCAAATTATTTTCCTTTTTATAGAATACCCAAGCAAGGGCAATACCAATCAATCCCACGCCTACGGCGACGGCTGCTAGCGGATAATTCAAATGTGCTGCGAAACCAGCTTTATCGGCGGTTACAAACTCACTGAAAGGGATGAATCCGCCAACAATACTTAATAGCGCAAGAAACATTAAAGGGAAGGTCATCGAAATAGGGGACTCATGAGGTGAGTGTTCATATTTTGTGTCCTTTCCCCAGAAAATACCAAAGTAAATCCTAAACATATAGAAAGCAGTAAGGCCAGCTACAAAAATCCCGATAAAATAAATTAATTTATTATGCTCATAGGCCGCGACCAAGATTTCATCCTTACTAAAGAATCCCGCAAAAGGTGGAACTCCAGCAATGGCCAAAGCTGCTATCAAGAACGTAATATTGGTGATAGGCATATATTTTCTCAATCCGCCCATATCTTTTAAATAATTACTGTGCACAGCATGAATAACTGAACCTGCGCAAAGAAATAATAGTGCCTTGAACATGGCATGGGTAAACAAATGGAACATAGACGCCATATAACCAAGACCCTCATGACCTTCATAACCCGAAACGCCTAAGGCCAACATCATATACCCCAATTGGGACATCGTCGAGAAAGCCAACACACGTTTTATATCTGTTTGGGTGATGGCTATTATGGCCGCGAACAAGGATGAAAATGCACCTACATAGGCAACGATATTCAAAGCGAAACCATCTTCAACAAAGTAAAACATGGGAAATAAACGGGCAACTAGAAACACACCGGCAACAACCATGGTTGCTGCATGGATCAAAGCTGAAACCGGAGTTGGACCTTCCATGGCATCCGGTAACCAAATGTGCAGTGGGAACATGGCCGATTTACCTGCGCCACCAATAAATATGAGTATTAAAGCCCATGTCAAAACTGATAATCCCATGAACGAAGTGGATGCCCAATTAAGGATGGCATTCCCTTCTGGATTGTTCAGCGTTTCAAAATCATAGGTTCCTGTGTAGTAACCAATAATCAAAATTCCAATCAGAAAACCTAGATCTGCAAAACGGGTAACAATAAATGCTTTTTTGGCCGCAGAAACAGCGGATGGTTTGGTGTAGTAGTAACCGATCAACAAATAGGATGAAACACCAACCAATTCCCAGAAAATATAGATTTGGAAGAGGTTGGTCGCCAAAACCAAGCCATACATTGAGAAAGAGAACAAAGACAAAAAAGCAAAAAATCGGGTATACCCATCGTCTCCTTTCATGTAGCCCCTACTATATATATGCACCATTAAGGAAACTATGGAAACCACTATGAGCATCATTACAGAAATTGGATCAATTTGAATCCCCATATCAATAGCCAGGGTATCCGTGAAATTCATCCACACTGTTTTTTCCACAAAAGTTTGATACACCCCATCTACCTTACCATTCACAATAAAGTATTGGTATGCTGTGTTCAAGGACAATAGGGTCGATGTCAATAGCCCAGCAACACCGATATAACCTGATACGGATGGTTTAATCTTTTGATTGAATATTCCCAAAAGCAGGAATACTGCCAAAGGAATCAAGGGGATTAATATGATATTAGTAAAGTTCATCTCTTTAATAAGTTTTAATGCTTCATGGTTTCAACATCTTTTACTTCGACCGAACTGATTTGCCTATACAAACCAATAATTATCGAAACTGCCAATGCGGTTTCAGCGGCAGCAACGGCTATAATGAAAAGCGAAAACATAACGCCTTGCAACATATCGGGATATAAATATTTGTTGATGACCACAAAATTTATGACAGAAGCATTCAAAATCAATTCCACAGAAATCAAGATTGAAATCAGGTTTTTGCGGGTGATAAACCCATATACACCAATGAAAAACAAAATTGATGTTACCGTGAGTATCTCGTATATACTAATTCCAGGAATCATGCTGTTTCATCATTTTTATCGGTTAATTTATTTCCTTTGGCAATGATTATTGCCCCGACCATTGCTGCCAGAAGCAGTACACTGATTACTTCAAAAGGCAATATGAATCCACCATCACCGTAGCTTAATAGTTTGGTTCCAATATCTGCCGTTGTAGTAGTCAACGAATTTTCCACCACATTGAATTCGTGTGAATAAATGGTAGTCAAGAATACCCCAAGACCTATTAAACAGGCCACCGTTGTAAGAATTTGTTTAGCGGTTTTTGCAATCTCCAGTTCCATTTCAATATGGTGAACCAAAAGCACTGAAAAAATAATCAATACAATGATTCCGCCTGCATATACGGTAAGTTGAATGGCTGCCAGAAAGTTATAATCAATCAGAAAGTAAATTCCGGCTATACCACAAAGCACAAATAATAGGTAAATTACCGAGCGTAACATTTTACGGCTGGTGACTGAAGCGATTGCAAAAACAATCATGATTAAGGCTAATGTGTAAAAAATTATTCGTTCCATAGGCTTAATCTTCTACTCCTGGCATTAGTTTAGAACCTGGTTCATTCAATACTCTTGTTAATGCGGTTCGATCATAAACAGAGTTTTCAAAATTTTGGCCCCATTCTATGGCGTCTGTTGGGCAAACATCTATACAAAGGCCGCACATGGTACACATACTGAGATGATATACAAATTGGTCTATTTTCTTTTTCTTTTTACCCGTTTCCTCATCAATTCCCCTATCCCAAATGATTTCAATGGTACCATTGGGGCAGGCAATCTCACATTTTTGACAACCGGTACAACGATGTTGGTTTTCCTCATCATGTGGCATAATCACTTCGCCTCGAAAACGGTCGAACATCTTTAGCGTTTCCCGGTTATCAGGATATTGTTGGGTAATGGCTCCTTTTCTTGAATGCAAAAAGTACTTCCCGGTTACACTCATACCGGTTAGTAGTGTTTTGATGCCTTTATATATGTCTGAAAAATAACTCATAGTATTAAAATTGGATTGTTAGGTTTTGCCATACAATCAAGGCCATTATTACAATATTCATTAGGTTAAGTGGAAGCAGGTATTTCCACTCCAATGTCAATAATTGGTCAACCCTTAATCTAGGGAAGGTCCATCTAAACCACATCATCAAGAATACGAGCATCATTGTTTTTGCCAAAAACCAAAATACACCTAGCAATGGAATGGATTCTGTTATGCCAAATGGGGATAACCAAGCTCCAAAGAAAACCGTGGTTGCAATAGCGGCGATTATGAACATGTTGATGAATTCTGCCAAAAAGAAATAGGCGAACTTCATTCCAGAGTATTCGGTATGAAAACCTGCCCCTAATTCTGATTCTGCCTCGGCCATATCAAAAGGAGCCCTATTGGTTTCAGCCGTCCCCGCGATCATATAGATCATAAAAGCAATAATAGCCGGAATGTGACCTTGTACAATCAACCATCCATTTTTTTGAACTTCAACAATTTCAGAAAGTTGAAGCGTGCCCGTAATCAAAATCATAGTCAAGAGCGATAAACCAATTGATAGCTCATAGCTAATCGTCTGCACACCACTCCGCATGGCCCCAATCAAGGCAAATTTGTTATTGCTGCTCCATCCTCCTAAAAGAATGCCAATGACTCCAATTGAAGAAATCGCAATTAGAAACAGAATTCCAATATTAATATCAAAAGCCTGAAAATCTTGTGTGAACGGAATGACGGCCAAAGCCATCAACGCGGTTATAATCACAAAATATGGTGCTAGATTGTATAAAAATTTATCCGCTTTTTCTGTTCCCGTCAGCTCTTTCGATAGTAATTTCAAGGCATCAGCCATGGTTTGTAACAATCCTTTAAAACCAACCCTGTTAGGGCCTATTCGCAATTGAAACCATGCAGCAACTCTTCTTTCCAACAATACCAAAAACAATCCAGCTATTGCAAAAATGGCTAGATAGACGAGGGCTATCAATATCATTTCGACGAAATGGGCCACGTTTTCGGACATTATACTATATAGCCAATCGTGAATGCCTTTTGTTATGCTTAATGCTCTTATCATTTTATCGATCTATATCAGGAATTACAAGATCCAGTGTTGCCATTGTTGCCACCAAATCGCCAATTTTACCTCCAACGGCTATATGGTTCAATAAGGATAAATTAGAAAATCCGGGTGAGCGGAATTTCAAGCGATATGGGTTTTTTGTGCCTGTACTTATTACATAAACCCCAAGTTCCCCTCTTGCTGTTTCAACCCTTTGGTAAAACTCGCCCTTAGGCAGTTTTATAACTGCATTGGTGGCCACACGGTGTTCCCCTTCAGGGATATTATCAATTAATTGTTCTATGATGGATAAGGATTCCCACATTTCTTGGATCCTAACTATGTAACGAGCAAAGGTATCTCCCTCGGTATTTAAGGCTTCATTGAATGTAACCTTGTCCAAGGCACTATACGGATGATGTTTTCTAACATCACAGGAATAACCGGAAGCTCTACCCACAGGACCTGATGCCCCAAATGAGATAGCATCTTCCTTGGTCAAAATACCAACGCCTTTTGTTCTTTTGTGGAATATGACATTACCTGTCAATAACCTATCGTATTCAGGAAGTTTGGTTTTAAAATGCACTATGAAATCTTTGACCCTTTTTATAAAATTAGGGTGAATATCAAACATTAACCCTCCAGGTACATTGTAGTTCATGGTCAATCTGGCACCACAGGTTTCCTCAAAAATATCGTTGATCAGTTCCCTATCCCTAAAGCCATAAAAATAGGTAGTTAAGGCACCCACATCCATTCCCATAACACCCCACCATAAGCAATGCGATGAAATTCTGGTAAGCTCCCCAATTATGGTTCGGATAACTTTCACACGATCCGGAATCTCTATTTCAAGGGCATTTTCAATTGTTAAACAGACTGCTTCATTATTAATGTTTGATGATAAATAATCCATTCTATCCGTTAGGTGAACGATTTGCTGATAACTATCCCGTTCACACATTTTTTCAATAGACCTATGAATATACCCCAAGTCTGGCTCAACTTTTTTGATGATTTCGCCATCTATGGTCAACAAAAGACGAAGAACACCATGGGTTGCAGGGTGCTGAGGTCCCATATTAATGAAATATTCCTCAGATTTAAAATTGGTTTCGACAGTTGTTGTTTCCATAATTCACTTTTCGCTGATGCAGGATATTTGTTACTACTAATTTTTGTTTTGCATCATCTAATTTGTACTCTTATACTTATAGGCACATCATATATGCAGTGAGCGCTTCTTTCTCATCATTTGTTAAATCGAGTTCTAAAACCAGGTTAAAAAACTCAACGGTATCATCCAGTGTTGGGAGCCTATCATCATGTAAATAAGGTGGGGAATCCTTTATTCCTCTCAAAGGGAATGTTTTAATGGGGCCTTCAGGCCTTCCTTTATAGAATCGCTCTACTTTTAGATCATGCATATAATCATCTACAAAAGCAGGCCCGTAATGACAACGTACACATTGTGCTTTACCGTTGAATAATTTTTCGCCGTATAATTCTTGTTTGGTGGCTTTTTCAGGCATCAACTTACCCATAGGGCCTAATTTAGGAGCGGGAGAAAAATCGAGCATGGCGTTGAAATCACCCATTCTATTGGCCACTGATTTTTGATGTGCCCTTGGTCCTATATGTTGCATCATTCCAGGGTCACCATCAAAATACTCCTCTATTTCTGCGAAATGATCCATACTTCGAATAGAGCGCTTGGAAGCCAACTGCAATAAATTGTAATTGCCTCTCATAGTTGGTGTGCCAACTCTGAGTCGTGCCAAGTGTGGCCTACTGTCTGGGGACAGTTCAAAAGCTCCATTGGTATGACCGTTAACATGGCAAGAAAAACAGGCTACGCCAGCGCTTGGTTCTGGAGTTACCCTATGCGTGGTATGGTTGAACCAGGTTGTGGGAGTGGGTCTTAGTAATTCCTTTAAACCCTCCATTTGTTCGGGAGTTAATAATCCGTTGAATATTTCGTAATAATTGCTGATAGTTATTTCTCTGCCTTTAGTAACATCACCCAGCTCTTTATGGGTGGTCAGGAACATTGGTGGAGGAAACTCAGGAAGGTACTGATCCGGATAATCATGGTCAAGATCTATCCTGAGGTGTTCAGGATGTGCTATGTTCCAACTATCAGGGAACACCATATGTGCCGTTGATGCCAACGGATGCGCCAATGGTTTAAATGGAAATAAATCTTTTTGCTTTATTTCATCTGCCGACATTTTGGCCAACTGCTCATAAGAACCAATACCACCTGGCAATCTTGAAATGGGCCCTTTCATTATGGCTTTTCTTCCCCCAGACATATATTTCCCTTCATAGGATTCACCATTAAAATTGTATCGTGAATTCATATAAGCCTTTATATCCCTCATTAATTGGGGTTTTTGCTTATTGTGAAAGGCCATCCATTCATTCCATTCCATAGGCAGATTGGGATCCATAAAGGAACTTTTTCCTTTACCACCGTAATTCCAAAGGTCAAAAGGGGTTCTTTCACCTTTTTGTATTTCTGGATAGGGTTTTAAAGAATCAATATGGCCTGCTCCAAGTCCATAATCGGGTTCAACATAATCTTTAACAACAGCACCTGGTGATTGTAATAAATGTAACCCCAAATCTTGGGCAACTTGAAAACCCAATAGGAGTACAGCAACCAGAATAAGAGATCCAATCAAGTACTTTTTTTTCATTTTAGTTCGCTTTTTATTTTACAGTTTTTAATTTATTGTCGAGGATTATTTGATAACCATATTGATCTCATCTACATAATCCTTTCTAAGTGGCCAGCCTTCCCATTCATCAGTCAGAAAAAGTCTTTTTAAGTTAGGGTGGTTATTGAATTTAATTCCGAAAAAATCATATACCTCACGTTCATGGAATTCTGCGGTCATCCAGATGTCGTAAACAGAATCCAAAGTAGGGTTCTCCCTATCGGGCGTTTTTACTTTTACAACGATGCTATGTCTGTGAGTGGTTGATTCTAAATGATATACAACTCCTAATTCAGTTCCCCAATCAACACCGCTAAGACAAAATAGATAATCAAAATGGGTTTGCTCATTACTCTTTAATTGGGCCATTAAAGCATGAAGCTGATCTGGCTGTACAGAAATGTTCAAGAACTGGGAACCCTCTTCACTGAACTCCAAAAGGCTTGGATTAATTGGTTGTTGTGGTACTGGTTTTTCTGCTGAACCTTCTTCATTTTCAGCTACTTCCACCACATCTGAAGCCTTATCCGCCTCTGGATTGGGAAACCAGCTTCCTATAAGTTCTTGTAATGCTTGGTTGGTCATATTTTTTGGTTTAGAGCCCTTCATCAAACCCTTCAATAGGATTCTTTTTATGCTTCATACTCTCAGTTCGTATTTTATCCTGTAACATTAACATACCTTCCAATAACGCCTCTGGACGCGGAGGGCATCCTGGTACATATACATCAACAGGGATAACGTGATCGGCTCCTTTTACTACGGAATAGGTGTTATAGAAAAATGGTCCGCCAGAAATAGCACATGCCCCCATGGCAATTACATATTTAGGCTCAGCCATTTGATCATACAAACGTCTTAGTACAGGCGCCATTTTATTTACAATGGTCCCTGCTATTATAATCAAATCGGCCTGTCTTGGGGAAGGTCGTGCAACTTCAAAACCAAATCTGGAATAGTCATGCCTTGCTGCTCCTGTCTGCATCATTTCAATGGCACAACAGCTGGTCCCAAAATATAATGACCACAGTGAATTTGAGCGGCCCCAATTAATTATTTTATCCAACGAAGTGACAATGACATTGGCACCGTTCCCCGCTGGGATCACCTTTCCTGGAAAATCTTCCGGTATTTCTGGCTTGTCTATTCCCATTTTAACGCTCCTTTCTTCCATGCATAAATTAAACCTAAACCTAAAATCACTAAAAAGATAAGGACTTCGATAAAAGCAATAGCCCCAACATCCTTAAAAACTACTGCCCAAGGAATAAGAAAGGCTACCTCCACATCAAAAATCAAAAATAATATGGCGAATAAATAGTAACCAACCTTAAACTGTACCCAGGTGGGCCCAATGGTGACCATACCACTTTCATAAGGCGCTCTTTTTTGTGGATTGTCGGATTTATGCGAAATTAAATTTGATAAAAAATTAGCTCCTGCCACCAAGACAATTCCAGCAATTAGAAATACGATAATAGCTTCTGACCCCATATTTATTACTTATACTTTTTAAAAAACATTGTAAATGTCACCAGAGAAAAACAGATCATCGGTTTTCGTAAAATTGGAATTTGATTTTACCTGAGCGGTAAGCGCATCTTCCCTTTCTTCCAGGGTAATATCATTAAAGGCCCTAATGATCCCCGTTACCATTGGATATTCTGACCGTACCAACATTTGGTGTAATGTGGGATCCTCTTCATTGGCATTATGAACCAATAGATCTTCCTGGGTAATTCCTTTTTCACCTATGGTAACCACTTCCAACTTCAAGCCATTCAGTATCAGTCCTTTGTCTCGTTCCTTACCAAATATCATTGGTTTGCCATGCTCAACGAAGAGTTGACGATCTTCCCGTACCGCTTTATCGGTGTATTTAACATAACAGCCATCGTTGAAAATGGGACAGTTTTGTAATACTTCGATTAGCGAAGTACCCTTGAACTTTTCAGCCTCAATAAAAAGTGCCGTCATTTCTTTAGGGGTATTTCCAGAAATCCTGGCAAAAAACCGCGCTTGCGCCCCAATTGCCAATTCCCCCGCGGAAAAGGGAGGTTGGGTGTTTCCGTAGGGTGATGATTTTGTCTTTTGACCCACTAATGAGGTAGGTGAAAATTGTCCTTTGGTCAAGCCATAGATTTCATTATTGAACAAAATAATGTTCAAATCCAAGTTTCTTCGTAACACATGAATAAAATGATTACCACCAATCGCCATGGAATCCCCATCGCCCGTAATCACCCAAACACTTAGATCCGGGTTGGCCAATTTTACGCCAGAGGCAATCGCTGGGGCTCTACCGTGAATACTGTGCATACCGTAAGTGTTCATATAATAAGGGAATCGAGAAGAACACCCAATACCTGAAATGAATACTACATCTTCTTTTTTTACTCCCATTTCTGGAAGTGCTTTTTGCATGGAACGTAAAATAACATAGTCATCACAGCCCGGACACCATCTTACCTCCTGGTCACTCGCAAAATCCTTGTACGTATATTCTTTTACTGCTGCTTCCATAATTATTTTACTAAAGATTTAAATTTTTGGATCAACTCATTGTTTGCAAATGGCAAGCCTTGAACCTTATTGAACTGTAGGAAATCAAATCCATGGAAATTAATTCTAAATACTTGAACAAATTGACCACTATTTAACTCGCAAACAATAATTTTCTTGAATTTTTTTAAGACTTCTTCGGTATTTTTTGGTAGCGGATTTATGTAATTAAAATGTGCAAATCCAATATTGGTATATCCTTCATTATCCATTTGTTTTACTGCTGAATGTAAACTTCCATAAGTACCACCCCAACCCACAACCAACAAATCACCTTCCTTGGCAAATTCGGTTTCAATATCCGGAATATAATTTTGTACTCTTTTTACTTTTTCGGCTCGTATTTTTGTCATGTATTCATGGTTTTCAGGAACATAGGAAACATTTCCTGAAATACGATCTTTTTCCAAACCACCAACCCTGTGTTCTAATCCTTCAGTACCGGGAATAGCCCAATTCCGAGCCAAACTTTCCTCATTACGATCATAAGGGTGCCAATTTTCTTTCGCTTCCTTCACAATATTATTCTTGATTTCTGGCATACTTGCAACAGATTGGACCTTCCAAGGTGCCGAACCATTGGCAATGTAACCATCCGTCAATAATAGCACTGGAGTCATATGTTCCAATGTTAGTTTTGCTGCCTCATAGGCATAATCAAAACAATTGGCAGGAGTACTTGCCGCAATAACAATAATAGGACTCTCACCATTTCTGCCGTACATGGCTTGCAATAGATCCGATTGTTCCGTTTTTGTTGGAAGACCGGTTGATGGTCCACCACGTTGCACATCAACTACAACTAGGGGCAGTTCTATCATCATGGCCAATCCAAGTGCTTCACCCTTTAAGGCCAAACCTGGACCGGATGTTGTTGTTATTGCCAAATCACCAGCAAAAGATGCTCCAATAGCAGAAGTTATACCTGCGATTTCGTCTTCAGCCTGTAGTGTCTTTACTCCAAAATGCTTGTGTTTTACCAATTCGTGTAAAATATCCGATGCAGGAGTAATTGGGTAGGATCCCAAAAATAATTCCAATCCCGACTTTTCTGCAGCCGCCAAGAAACCCCATGCTGTCGCTGTATTTCCCATGATGATCCTATAGGTTCCAGGTGCCATTTTAGCTGGCGAAATGGTATAGGCATTGGGTATTAATTCCAGGGTTTCCGCAAAATAGAACCCTGCATTCAACACCTTGGTATTCGCTTCAATGAGTTCTGGTTTTGATTTAAATTTTTTATTGAAAAATTGGATGGTATGCTCGGCTGAACGATCATACATCCAATAGACCATACCCAAGGCAAACATATTCTTACTTCGGGTAATACTCTTATTGTCCAATCCCTCAACTTCCTTTAAAGCTTCTTTCGTCATAGAGGTCATGGCCACTTCAATCACCCTATAATTCTCAAGACTTCCATCTTCCAAAGGGTTTGATTCATAAAGGGCCTTTTCCAAATTCTTCTTGGTAAAAGCATCGGTATCAACAATTACGGTATGTCCTGGTTTAAGGGCGTGTAAATTAGTCTTTAGTCCAGCTGGGTTCATCGCGACTAAAAGGTCAACATTGTCACCAGGTGTACTGATTTCTACACTACCTATATGTACTTGGAATCCTGAAACACCATATAAGCTTCCTTGGGGTGCCCTTATTTCTGCCGGGTAGTTGGGAAATGTGGCAACGTCGTTACCGAACATTGCCGAAGTATCAGAAAATTGGGTTCCTGTCAATTGCATTCCATCACCAGAATCACCTACAAAACGAATGATTACTGCTTCTAAAACTTCTTGCTTATGCTCTTCTTTGGCTGCAATCATAATAGGTAATTTAAATTAGTATAACCATACCATTTTATTTTGGTATATTTAAGTGTCAAATATAATTTCACTTTTAGCGATGAAATATGACATTTGTCATTAAAAAACAATGTTCTTTACTTTAATTTTGTTCGCTATATAAAAATAAGCAAAATGGCTATCATAATCACAGATGAATGCATAAACTGCGATGCTTGCGTTTCCGAGTGTCCAAACAACGCGATTTATGAACCCGATCAAGAATGGTCCTATTCCGATGAAACTTCTTTAAGCGGTACGGTTACAACCCCTGATGGCAGGGAAGTTGATGCTGATGCGGAAAATGATCCTGTTTCAGATGAATTCTATTTTATTGTCACCGACAAATGTACCGAGTGTAAAGGTTTCCATGACGAACCTCAATGTGCATCGGTTTGTCCGGTTGACTGTTGTGTGCCAGACGAAGATCATGTAGAGACCGAAGAGGTCTTGCTTGAGAAAAAAGCCTGGCTTCACGGAGAATAGACTATTTCTTTCTCTTCACAAACTAAATGGAATTAGGAGGTATTCAGAATTATTGAATGCCTCCAATTCCTTTTTGTCATAATTCAACATTATTCCCACTAATTGTTGCAATTCTTCTACCGTCAACATCGCGCATATTTCAATCAAATCCCGCTTATCTTTTAAAAGATTCAACTTTTTGAATAACTGACAAATGTCATAGTCTAGGGTATGAACTGTGTGTACTTTTATCGCGATTTATAAGATGCAATGCCACTGTAATTAGTTGAATTACAACAAATTTAAAGTTATATCCATCTGATACCTATCGGTGTTGTTCAAAAAGCAAAGTCATCATGAAAGAAAAATCCAAAAAATTAATTTGTGACGCCAATGAAGCGGTTGCCAGAGTGGCGCATAAAACCAATGAGGTCTGTGCCATTTATCCTATTACGCCAGCCTCACCCATGGGCGAGCATGTGGATGTGTACAGTTCTAAAGGACAAAAAAACATTTGGGAAAACATTCCTAGGATTGTTGAAATGCAAAGTGAAGGTGGAGCTGCAGGTGCTGTTCACGGGTCTTTACAGGCAGGTGCATTGACAACAACTTTTACTGCCTCGCAAGGGCTATTGTTAATGATACCTAACATGTATAAAATGGCTGGTGAATTATTGCCATCTGTAATTCATGTTGCAGCAAGAACAATAGCAACACATGCCTTATCAATTTTTGGCGATCATTCCGATGTTATGGCAGCACGGCAAACAGGATTCTCCATGTTATTTGGTGGTTCTGTCCAAGAAGCGCAAGATTTCGCCCTGATTTCTCAAGTAGCTACATTGAAATCAAGAATTCCATTCATGAATATTTTTGATGGTTTTAGAACTTCTCATGAGATTTCCAAAATTGATGGTATTACTGATGAAGTCATTAAAGCAATGATGCCAGAAGATGAAATAATGGCGCATAAGAAAAGATCTTTGGATCCTGACAACCCTGTTATAAGAGGTACATCTCAAAATCCTGATGTATTCTTCCAGGCAAGAGAGGCTGCAAATCTTTATTATGATAAAGTTCCTGGAATTGTTGAAGATACAATGGATGAGTTTTACAAACATACAGGTAGAAAATATAGCTTATTCTATTATGTAGGCCATCCTGAAGCTGAAAAAGTAGTGATAATTATGGGTTCTGGTCAAGGCCCCGTAATGGAAGCTGTTGATACAATGGTGAAAAATGGTGAAAAAGTGGGTGCTATTATAGTTCGCTTATTCAGACCATTCTCAATTAGTCATTTTGTTGATGCTTTACCAAAAACGGTTAAAAAAGTTGCTGTTTTAGATAGAACTAAAGAACCTGGAAGTTTAGGAGAACCTCTTTATCAAGATGTTTTAACAGCCTTTTTGGAAAGCGATAGAGCTATGCCAGAAATTATTGGTGGACGTTACGGATTATCTTCAAAAGAATTCGATCCAGCAATGGTTAAAGCGGTTTATGATGAGTTAGATAAGGAACAACCGTTAAATCACTTTACAGTAGGTATTAACGATGACGTTTCTTTCAGAAGTTTAGATATAGGGGATCGATTACAAACCGTTAAAACCACCTTTAACTGTATGTTCTATGGTTTGGGTTCTGATGGTACAGTAGGGGCAAACAAAAATTCCATTAAAATTATTGGTGAAACTACAGATAACTATGTACAAGGTTATTTCGTTTATGATTCTAAAAAAGCAGGAGCACAAACCGTTTCCCATTTACGTTTTGGTCCTAAACCAATATATTCAACATATCTAATTCATAAAGCTAATTTTATTGCATGTCATCAATTTAATTTCATTGAGAAATATGACATACTTAAAAATATTAAAAAAGGAGGAACGTTCTTATTGAATTCTCCTTTTGACAAAGATGCTGTTTGGGAAATTCTTCCTAAAAAAATGCAGGAAGAGATTGTTGAAAATGAATTGGAATTCTACGTAATTGATGCCTCTAAAGTAGCTCAAGAAGCAAATTTGGGCAAACGTACCAATACCATTTTACAAACGTGTTTCTTTGCTATTTCCGGGGTTCTTCCAAAAGACGAAGCTATTCAGAAAATTAAAGAAGCCATAGTTAAATCCTATTCTAAAAAAGGTGATGCTGTTGTTCAAATGAACTTCAATGCAGTAGATAAATCATTGGAAAATCTTCAAAAAGTAGATTATCCAAACCAAATTACAAGTGATACGGAATTAAAACCGATGATGACCGGGACAGAGGATCCATTTGTAAAAGAAGTTTTAGGAAAAATTTTAGCGGGTAAAGGTGATGAACTTCCAGTAAGTGCCTTCCCAGTTGATGGAACGTTCCCAACAGGAACCACTCAATATGAAAAACGTGGTATTGCCGGCGAAGTTCCTGTTTGGGATGGTGAGGATATCTGTACACAATGTAATAAGTGTGTGGTTATTTGTCCTCATGCAGCCATTAGAGCAAAAGTTGTTTCTAACGAAGAAATGGTAGGAGCACCATCTACATTGAAATCGGTTCCGGCAAAAGGTAGACCATTTAATAGTGAAGAAGAATCTTACGTTTTACAAGTATCTCCACAGGATTGTACAGGTTGCGACCTTTGTGTGGCTGTTTGTCCTGCTGTAAGTAAAGAAGATCCAGACTTTAAAGCGATCAACATGCACAGTAAACTCAAAGTTGAAGCTGCAGAAGATCCAAACTGGGACTACTTTATCAATTTACCGGATTATAACAGAACAGAATTGCAAATCACAAACGTAAAAGGATCACAATTCCTTGAGCCATTGTTTGAGTTCTCTGGAGCCTGTTCTGGTTGTGGTGAAACACCATATATTAAATTATTGACCCAGTTATATGGGGATAGCATTTTAATTGCCAATGCAACAGGTTGTTCATCCATATATGGTGGTAATTTACCAACAACCCCTTATAAAACCAATCAATTTGGTAGAGGACCTGCGTGGGCCAATTCATTATTCGAGGACAATGCTGAATTTGGTCTGGGAATGAAATTAGCTTTATCCAAAAAACAAGAAGTTTCCGTTAACTTATTAAAGGGGTTAAGACAGGAAGTTGGTAGTGAATTGGTTGATGCTATTTTGAACAACCCGGAAAATAACGAAGCTGAAAAAGAAGAGAACTTTGCAAATCTTGATAAGCTTAAAGCTAAATTAGCAGGTATTAATAATGCCGATGCTAAAAAACTATCACAACTAACAGAGTACTTACGTAAAAAATCTGTGTGGATACTTGGTGGAGATGGTTGGGCTTATGATATTGGTTTTGGTGGTGTTGACCACGTATTGGCATCTGGTGAAAATATCAATATTATGGTGTTGGACACAGAAATTTACTCCAATACCGGCGGACAAATGTCTAAAGCGACACCATTGGGTGCAAGTGCTAAATTCGCTGTTTCCGGTAAAAGAACGGGTAAGAAGAGCCTGGCCTTGCAAGCAGTATCATATGGCAGTGTTTATGTGGCCCAAATAGCGGTCGGAGCCAAGGATTTGCAAACACTTAAAGCAATTGAGGAGGCGGAAGCTTATGACGGACCTTCATTGATTGTTGCTTATTCGCATTGTGGTGATCATGGTTACGATCTAAAGGATGGCGCATTGCAGCAAGAGAAGGCTGTGGAGACAGGTTACTGGCCGCTGTTCCGTTTTGATCCTTCAAAACCAAAAGGCAAAAAGTTCAGATTGGATTCCAAAGCGCCAAGCAAACCATTGAGCCATTTCATGTACAATGAAACCCGCTTTACAAGAGTTGTTAAAGATGACGCTGAATTAGGAGCTAAACTTCTTAAACAAGCACAAGAAGAAGTAGAAACCAGATGGGAACGTTTGGAGCTTTATAGGGATATGTAATTTAAGTTATAAGGTAGGATTACCTTAATCATTGACTTTGTTTTTTGAAACCATACATTCCGGATTTTCATAGATTCGGGGTGTATGGGACAAAGTCTACCATGTTTAACTTTAAAAGAGTATAAAGATGAATGATAGTGCTAAAAAACTGTATGAAGAAGCAGTACAAAAACTAAAGGAAGCCAATGATGAGTTGTGCAGACCCGAGGAAGATGTAGTTTCCCCATTGGTATGCAACAATTCCCAACATGCTATTTTGAATTATTTAAAGGGATTTCTAATTGAAAATGGTATTGAAACCAAAAGAGAGGATTCAATTGATAGTCTTTATGAGCAATGTAAAAGCATCAACAAGCACTTTGAGGAAGTAAATTTATCCGGATTTGAATGTAACTCGCATAAAGACGAATCCAGGTTCTGTAATGATTCTACTAAATTTAGTCGTTGCTTCGATATTGCAGATAGTCTGGATACCTTTATGAGACGTGAAAAATTGATCAGTTAGGTACTGATCTTCATAAATACACTTATCTAACTAACTCCAGTTATTTTGTAAAAATCGCAAGAAATTTTTGTGCATTATGCCGTCTATGTCTTTAGGGGAATACCCTCTTTGTTGGAGCATTTTAGGTACTTTTTGTAAATCGGCAATGGTGTCTAGATCAGACGGACATTGTTCTTTGCCAAAGCCACCGTCCAAATCAGTTCCTATGCCTATATGGTTAGTATTTCCTGCTAATTGACAGATATGGTCTATATTATCTATCATTTGCCCTAAGGTTACGCCAAGACCTCTCGGGGTCGAAAGTCCTCTTATCCAATTGGGGGTCATCATCCATGCATCCAAGGCTACTCCAATAACAGCATCCCTACTAATAAGTTCCTTGATCTGTTCGTCCGAAAATTGCCGGTTATGTTCAACCAAAGTCCTGCAGTTATTATGACTGGCCCAAACAGGGCCATCAAAGTTCTTCATGGTTTCCCAAAAGCTCTCATCGCAAAGATGTGTGGCATCCAATATCAACCCCAAACGATCAATTTCCTTTAACAACTCTTTTCCCTTTACACCAATACCACCAGTTGCATCGGTGCCTTGCGCGTATGTGCCAGGACCGTAATGGGCAGGACCAATAGCCCTTAGTCCTTGTTCATATGATTTTTGCAAATAGTCAATGGTAACTATAGAATCTGCACCTTCCAGGCTTAATATATAGCCAATGGGTTTTTTACCATCTTTTGTTTTCCAAAGTTTTAAATGGGCATTGAGTTGTTCGGTATTTCGAATTTGAACCATTTCGCCAATATCCTCCATTGCGTTGTACCAAGCTAATTGTGCCTGTGTTTGTGCCCATGCCTGTTGTGGCGATTTCCACCCAGGTAACGGATTGGTCTTTTTGGTATAGCGCGCAATTTGAGTGGCCATACATAGCCCTATGTTGCCTTTTCTCATGGCTTCAAAAGAAACGGTATTATTTGCCCTTCCGGGTTTATCTTTCATGCCCGTTTCACTTCGTCTAATATCGTCAATAGACCAAGTGAGGTCCCTATTCCATTCCATGGCGTTCATTGCAAGATCTAGATGGGCATCAAATATGAACATATTAGATAGTTATTTTTTGGTTTCTTGCGGCCACTTTCCAGGTGCCGGTTATAACATTGTTTTCTACGGTTGAAACACTTTCATATTTGGCCACTGTTGGGCAAATGTGCATGGGGATTGCATAAAACACATCACCTACTTCGTGAGCATCAGAACCTTCACAGCTAACTACCAAATGTTCTTCACTTTGTCCTATTTGTTGGCAATTTTCCAACCCAAATATTTTTACTCTTGGAAACTCCATTTCTGGAGCGATGGATTTATGCCCCAAATCAAGACATAATAAACCAGTTCCTGGCTTACTTATAATTCTGGTTATCAATACAGCTGCCGTAAGAAAATACATCTCTTTAAATGAAATACCATAACGCTCATCCCAAAGTAATGTTGTGCCTGGAGATGATTCTATATTTGATCTTTTGCTATGAATAGGGAATGTTGGGGATCCTCCAGCTACCATTTCGATAGGTCCAAGACCATCACCTTCCAAATCAGCTTTTAATTTTATTACTGGTTCAAAGGCAGCATCACATATTTTTTTACGTTCGTTTATATCTTCATTACGAATATGCCCATCATAAGTATGTAAACCTTTGGCATTGATTTGCTTGTTGGCTACCATCTTGCGGTAAAGTTCTTTGGTCTTATTCCCAACTTGAATCCCCGTACGGTTCATGCCATTATCAATATCCACCCAAAGCGTAACCTTGGTGTTCCTGGATTCGGATTCGGCGATAAATTCATTCAGTGTTTTATGATTATCAACCAATGTTGAGAATTTAGAATTCGGAAAGGTTTTCATCAATCTATAAAATCTCCCCATATTGGCACCCACTGGCTGCATTGCCAAAAGAATATCAGTAGCTCCACATTTGGCCAATAATTCGGCTTCTGCAATAGTGGCACATTTAAATTTTTGAATACCGTGGTGCATTTGCATTTGTACAATCTCGGCCATTTTGTGGGTCTTAATGTGTGGACGCAAAAATCCCGTACCACTAGCCATTTCGACCATGCGTTGAATATTCTTTTCTATCCTATCGGGATAGACCAATAATGAGGGGGAAATAACATTGGTTGTATCAAGTAATTGATACCATTCGGGATTTCGCATGTCTTTTATTTATGTAATTCGAACATCGCTTCGATCTCAACAGGAATGTTTCCTGGGAGCATCATACCTACGGCACTACGGACCCCGACACCATTATCAATCCCGAAAACATCAGCCATTAATTCACTAAAGCCGTTAATGACCAGAGGATGTTGCCCAAAATCAGGTGTTGAATTGACCATACCCAATACCTTTACTATTCTTTTGATTTTATCGACTGAACCAAAATGGGTGATAATTGTTGAAAGCATAGTTAAACCTACTTGTTCAGCGGCTAATTTGCCCTGTCCCAAATTAAGGTCTTCACCTACACAACCTACCATTAAGTTTCCATCGGTTTTCATAGGTCCTTGCCCAGATACATATAGAAAATTATCAACTACCAAAACAGGTTTATATAGTCCTGCTGGTGGTGGGGCAGGCGGTAATATCAAACCCAATGCCTTTATTCTTTCTGATGGTAAATTTTCCATTGTTATTGTTTTATATGAATATATCCAAAACGAGTACGCCTAAAAGACCCATTACTCCTACGGTTGTTTCCATGACAGTCCAGGTGCGTAAGGTGTCTTTGACCGAAAGGTTAAAATATTCTTTGTAAAGCCAAAAACCGCCGTCGTTAACATGCGATAGCATTAAACTTCCTGAACCAATTGCTAAAACCATTAATTCAGGACTTACGCCTGATGAGGATAAAAGCGGTAGCGCAATACCTGCAGCTGTTAGACCCGCAACGGTTGCCGAACCAACACATACCCGTATGACCGTAGCGATTAACCAGGCTAAAATCAAAGGTGAGATGGTTGAATCTTTGAGTAAGTCGCCAATATATTCACTTACCCCGCTATCGATTAAAACTTCTTTAAGTCCCCCCGCACCAGCGATAATCAATAATACCATAGTAATCCCGGCCACGGCATGGGAAACAGAGTCCATTACTTTTTTCATAGTACGGCCGCGCTTTAATCCCAATGTATAGACTGCGACTAAAACTGATAGCAACATAGCTATTACGGGATCACCTATAATCGAAGTGATTTTCGTAACAATACTACCTTCAGGTAACAGAACATTTACCAGTGAAGCAATTCCGATTAAGATAACCGGGAGTAAGGCTGTAAGGATACTGGTTGCCGTACTCGGCATTTCATCGTCTTTCAACACTTTTGGGTTTACAAATTCCTTAAGTGGTGTGGCCTTTATATTCTTAATGGTTCTTGAAAATAAGGGGCCTGCAACTACAATGGCAGGTATGGCAACAACAATACCATATAATAAGG
>Ga0316189_10001861_pt1 | contig 20867 bp, 17 predicted proteins | sample LowCovwburrow_MG_FD_204930 | JGI IMG/M metagenome (GOLD analysis project Ga0316189, IMG submission 204930) | Coastal sediment microbial communities from Maine, United States - Lowes Cove worm burrow | ecosystem: Environmental > Aquatic > Marine > Coastal > Sediment | place: USA: Maine... | reverse complement strand
TGATGCCGCTGACCGACTACGACCACTTCGTGGTTCCGTCTGTCAGTACGCCTTCCGTTGCCAATGCGGACATGGTGGTGGAGCGCTTGCACTCGCCCGACAGCGTGATGCCGCCCGATGGGCCGCTCAGCGCCGATGCGATGGGCGCACTCGAGGGGTGGATCGACGGAGGCATGCCGCGCTACGAGGGCAGCGATTGCGGCGTGCTTCCTGATGACGACGGCGGCGAAGATGTGCACGACTTGCCCTGCACGCCGTCGCACACATTTGTCGGTCACGCGGCCGGGTCGGATGCCCCGTTCCAAGTCCCGCAGCAGGACGATCTGTACATGTGCTACACGTTTGCGTCGCCGTTTGGGGCGCAGACGCAGGTCACCGCGTACGCCCCTGTCATCGACGACGAGCGCGTGGTCCACCACTGGATCATGTACAAGACGGCGACGCCCCAGCCCGATGGTGGCGCTGGGCCCTGCGACATGCCCTACGATGCCCAGTTTGTCGCTGGGTGGGCTCCGGGTGGAGAAAATGCGGTGCTACCCGATGATGTCGGCCTCGAGACCGCGGGGCCTGGCGAGTCGTTCATCTTGCAGGTTCACTACAACAACACCGCCGGATACCTCGATGCGCTCGACAGCAGCGGCGTCGCGTTTTGCACAACCGAAACGCCGCGTCCGAACTTGGCCGGGGTGCTGTGGCTTGGCTCCGTCCTCATTCACATTCCCGGGGGGGCAACCAACTTTCCCGTGCACGGCACGTGCGACACCAGCAGCTGGTCGCAGCCGTTTCACGTTATGTCGAGCTCGCCGCACATGCACGAGCTGGGGACGCACTTCAAGACGAGCATCGACCGCTACGGTGGGGGCAGCGAATCGCTGATCGATTCGCCCTTCTCGTTCAAAGACCAAACCGATACGCCCTACGATCCGCCCGTGGTGATCCAGCCCGGGGACCGGCTCCGCAGCACGTGTACATTCAGCAATCCCAGCGGGCAGGATGTGTTCTTTGGTGAAGGCACCTCCGACGAGATGTGCTTCAACTTCGTGACGGGCTACCCGATCGACATGATTGATGAGCGACAATGCGGGCTCATCTTTTAGCCCGCCCGCTCCTGTGGCTACTTCACGAGGTCGCTGAACCAAGCCGCGTCGCGAACGGCGTCTAGGTCTTTGTCGGAGCGCGCTTTGGCGAGCGCCGCGGCGCCGCCCAGCTCGATGGCGCGAGAGAGTGACGGCTGGACTCTGTCGGGTTGCCCAGCCAAGGCGGACGCGCACGCCAAGTTGTGGTGCACCTTCCACGCGTCGGGCTTGATCTTGGCGGCTGTCGCCAACAGCTCGGCGGCGCGCGCAGGGTCTTTGGTGAGGTGCTTGAGCGCCGTGCGATGGTAGGCATCAAACGCGAAGTCGGCGACATCGATGAATCGCACCGTCATCGTGGAGGAGAACTCGCCAGCGAACGAGTGACTCATGATGACCAGGCGCTGACCGTCCGGAGAGGGGACGATGACCTCAGGGAAGATGTCGTGCGCCCACATGTACTCGCGGAACGACTTTTCCCTGACGGTGACGAAGTAGACCGGGCGTTCGCCTTTGACCTTGGCACCGACGCGCAAGCGGGCAAGCCGAGGTGTCGCGCCGTCTTCGGGCTCGACCCCAGGGAGCATCTTCCACACGATGGTGAGGTCTTTGCCAAACGCCCACGTGGACGGGATGGATGCCTCGCCGTAGCGGTGGGCGCCCCACGCTGCTTTGATCGTCTCACCCTGATGGCGTTCGCACTGGCGGCCGCGCGTCCACGATTCCTGCGTCCCATCGACCTGGGTCACGACGCAGGTACTACAGTCTGCACCGCCGCTGGGCTGGCAGTACCCGTACGACTGACTGTCGGCGGCCCAGCCAAACTTGCGCGGATGATCCATCATCGTCGCCTCGCGCTTGCCGCGAATGTCGGCGGGAAGGTACCCGTCGCCCGCTTCTTTGGGCTCAAACCGCAGCGGCCCCTCGAACTCCGCGAGTGAGGTGAGCGGAGCCGAAGGCGTGGGCTCGGGCTGATCGGGCTCGACCGTGGCGGGGTCGTCTGCGGTCGGTGGGGCGACTGCGGCGGACTTGTCGTCTTCGACCGGGGTTGACGCCGTCGGTGCGGCGGCGGGCACGGCCGGGTCCGTCTTGGGCGTACATCCCAATGCGACCGCGAGCGGAAGCAGCGAAATCGCAGTCGGAAGGCGGAGGATTCGAGCGACGTCGGTGTTCATGGACTCTCGCCGACGCGCGTCCGATAGGCGCGTCGCTGCACCGAAAACCTAACACAGCGCGGCGGCGCCTCGCGCTACGTGGGCACGTCGATGTCGCCGTTGGCCCGCCTCGCGAAACGGCCGGATGTCGCGGGGTGGACGGGGTCGTCTCCGGCCCAGGGCCAGCCTCCGAAGCCGGTGCGGCGGTAGTCCGCGTAGGCCTGCTGGATTTCGTCTTGCGTGTTCATGACAAACGGCCCGCGTCGCGCGACGGGCTCGCCGATGGGTCGACCCTGCAGCAGCAGCAGCTCGGTCTCAGCGCTGCCCGCCGTGAGCGCAACGGGGACGTCGGGCCGCAGCTGAATGCGGTGATAGTCGGGGATTGGCCGTTCGCCCACACGAAGCCCCGTGCCCGTGAAGAAATACAGCGACCGACCACTTCCTGGTTTGGCGGCGGGAAGCGTCCACTCGGCGCCAGCCTCCATCTTGATCGTCATGATGGCGACATCGGAATCGGCGCGTGCGGCCCATGACTTGGGCGGCGGCGAGGGAGGCACGACGTCACCGTGACGCCCAGCGACGATGGTCAGCACGGTGGTGCGACCTTGATCATCGCGCTCGGTGTGTCGCGGGATCGAGTCGCCCCACAGCATGTCGAAGTGCGGCTCGACCATCTTGTCTTCGCGCGGCAAGTTGAGCCAGATCTGAAACATCTCCAGCGGATTGGGCGCGGACCCATCGAGCAACGGGAACATCTCGGCGTGGTTGATCCCGCGACCTGCCGTGAGCCACTGGACGTCTCCGGCTCCGTAGCGAGCGGTCGCGCCGAGGGAGTCCGAGTGATCCAGCATGCCCGTGCGGACGACGCTGACCGTCTCGAAGCCTCGATGCGGGTGCTTGGGGAAACCCGGCACGACATCGCCGTGATACATGTTCCAGCCATCCTGCCCCGCAAAGTCGCGGCCGATACTCCGCCCCGCGAGCGAGGCGGCCGGCCCGAGCTGGGGGTTGGCGGCGGGGTACGCATCGGCGTGGTGCGCACAAAACAAGAACGGGTCGCTCGTCTCCCAGCGCGGCCCCATCGCGGTCACCTCGGTGACGGCGTCGGCACCGAGCTGTTCGCTGGCCGCGGACGCGGGTTTGGGCGCCTGCGCGGGCGGGATATCGCCAATGTCGGGCGTGCAGCCAGCCAAGGTGGCCGCACCTGCGCCAGCGATGAGTTTGAGGGCATCCCGTCGTTCCAGATCGGTCATCACAGCTCCCGACCCACAGTAGCTGGCCCGCCCCGTGCGCGCGAGCGGTCACGGACCGCGGCGCGTCGCCCGTGCCCAAACGGTCAGGCTTCGAGGTCAGCGGACCCAGGCGTCGGCGCCGAACGCACGGATGCCAAGAGGGCAGAACCGCACTCGCGGACCGTGTCCTGCAAACAAGCAGCCCGGACGCGTCGACGGATGTCCCCGGGCAAGACGCCGTGCGAGGAGCCGAGGTCGGTCGGCAAGCGATCCGGGGTCGGCAATGCGGAGCGCTCGACCGCCGCGCACGCGGAGGCGAGCTCGTCTCGAACCGCCGAAGCGAGGGACGGGTCCTTTTCGAGGGCCCACCGAACGAAGCGCCAGGCCAACACCGCGTGACGCCCTTCGTCCTCGGCGATGCCCTTCAACGCGGTGCGAACAGCTCCGTCGGTCGCTCGACGCGATGCGAGCTCGGCCTCGGCAGCGGCCAGCGTCTCCTCGACGCACCCCTCTCGCACGGCCGCGCGCACGATGGCTTCGGGGTCTTTACCCGCGGCGACGCCGTGCATCGGAATTGGCCCTGGCCCGAGCTTGCGCTCCGCGTACGCGCCCGCGAGCGTGAACGCCAACTGGGCGTGTCGAGCTTCGTCTTGCATCGCAGCGGCGCAGTCGGCGACGAGCTCGGGCGGGGCTCCGAGCGCCACCAAGTCGAGCGCAAACCGGGCAAACGAGGCGACCGAAGCGTGCTCTGCCAGCGCCGCGTCCGTCCAGTAGTCGGCCAGTGCGCTTCGTTGTTCCGCGGCGAGATCGTCCACGGCTGGCAGCGCGCCGACGTCGGCCCAATCATCACGAGCCCGAACGTTGGCCAGGCGGGCACGGTCGTCCACCAGCAGCGGGCGTCCCTTCCCGCACCAGTCCTCGACGACGGTTGCGACCACGTGGCATTGCCCCTCGAGCGCTTCGATGCAAAGGACCTCATCGACAAAGTACTCACAGCTGCCGCCCCAGTACGATTCGAGCAGCGCAGACTCGCACGCCGCATCGCAGACGCACTCGGCACCCGCGTCCAAGGGAATCCACGCCTCGGCTTCGAGCCACGAGTCCGATGGCCAGCACATCTGAACTGGGGGTGGGGGGCCCGTGTCGCTGCCGACGGATGTCGCGGGCGGGACGGGCGGGGGGCCGTCGTCCTCGCTCGTTCCATCACCCATGTCGTCGCCAGTGCCGACTCCGCTGGTGCTGCTGGCGCCGTCGTCTCCGATGTCGTCTCCGATGTCATCGTCGGCGGCGGCATCATCGCCGCCTCCCATGCTGTCGACGGGCTCGATCGGGCGGCCGACGCATCCGGCTGCCAACAACGTCGCGGGGGTGAGACCCAGCGCGATCACGATCTTCTGCTTCAGGCCTCGAACGCTGCGAGTCGTCATCTGAGGGTTGTTTCCCGCAGCGGGGTTGGTGGTTCCCGACAATCGAGTCGCGGGCGTGGATCGTGCTCGTAAGCCCGTGGGGGGGGCCTAGACCACGCCAGCGCGGTGCGCCGCGGCTGCGAGGAACTCGGGGTGCGGCGTGCGTGCGTATTCGCTGAGGGCCGCGTCGACGAACTTGATCGTGTGGTCGTCGTGACTGGCCGCCGCCGCCCGCGCAACCGCGTCGGGCGCTGCGGTCGTGGCCTCCGTCCACGGCGCGTCCCAGTCTGCAGGGGCTCCGTTGACGGCGAGGAGCCCCGCAACCGCTTGCAGCCCGTACCCGACCGCCTCCGGCATCCGCGCCTCGCCAATCGCCGAGCCCAGACGCCGCAAGGCAACGGTTCCCGTGAGCGCGTGCATATAGGTGAATCTGCCCTCGGGTGCGCGGAGGTAGAGCTTCGCCCCGGCCGAAGCGAGCGCGCTGAGGTGTGCGCCGGGTTCGGCTCCAGTGAGATCCACCGCCTCGATCGCTTGCGCGAAGCCCGGCTCTGCGTCGAGCACACGTACCTGCTCGAAGATGAGCCCGTCGCTCCTGCGGCCGGGATCGACGATCGGCACCGCACGCAGCGTGGCGAGCACATCGACCCCAGAGCGCGCCTTCGCGCCCGGTGTGCCCGGCAACGTCTGGTACCGCATCGCCCAATAGGCCAGGCCGAAGGCGAGCTCGCGCGCGCGGACATCCGATGGGTGGCGTCCCCACGCGCGCCAGGCGTGTGAGGCCCTCAGTGGGCCGTGCACCGCGGCCGCGACGTAGCCGGGCAAGAGCTCGACCACAAGCTCCCCAAATCGTGCGCCCGGGTCCGTCGCTGCAGCGAGTTGGTCCTCCATGGCCGCCACCCACGCCGAGCCGGATCCGGCATCACCGAGGTGGTTGGCCCGGGTGTCCCACGCGAGCGCTGCGGCGCTGCGGAACGGTCGCAACCGCTCGGCGTAGCCGTCCACAAACGCGTCGATACGCTCGGGAGCACCCAGCGCATCGAGGGTCTCCGCGGCCATGGGGCCGTGGTTGGACAGCCCATCCATGCCGCCGGACTCGTACTCGAGGTCGGTCCTGTGGAGCCGTGTCAGGGCACTGTCGAGGGCGTCCTGGGCGGGGCTGTCGTCGGCGCTGGGATTCGGGGTTGTCCCGCTACGCACCGCTTTAGAGCCTCCGCACGACATGCATCCAACCCCCACCGACATCATACCCTGCACTGCCTTTCGGCGGCTCCAGTGAAGCTCCGCTGTCCTCTTCATGGGGGCAACGTACGGGCGCCGCGTCCCGGACGCCCGCGGACGGTTCACCGATTGGCAGCGTTCTACTCTGTGAGCGCGCGTCCGCGCTAGCGCTCGGCCGGATCGATATCGGCGATCGGGTCGACAAAGGCCTCGAGCTCATCGGGCGAGTAGGGCGAGTGTCGGCGTCGGGTCGAGGGCGGATCAAACGACAGCGCGACGTTGGCCCGCCACGCCGTCTTGGGACGGAGCGGCCGCGGCACAAACCCACCGCCGCAGTTGGGGCAGACATTGCGCAGCGTCTCCTGGACGCACTGCGCACAGAACGTGCACTCGTACGTGCAGATCCGTGCGTGTGCGGACTCCGGGGGCAGGTCCCGATCGCACAGCTCGCAGTTGGGCCGCAGCTCGAGCATGCCGCGATCAGGCCGGAGGGTCGAAGTTCTCGCAGGTCGTCACGATCGTCTCGACCGTCGCCGCGAAGATCGGGCCGTAGTCCGGCTCGCAGATGCTGGCCAGCACGCCCTGGTCACCGAACGACTCGACAAAGCCGATGAGGTTGGGGCTCTCGTTGCCCAGGCCCACGCACGAAAGATCGTCCCAGGGGACAAATCCGAGCATCACGACGGCTTCGGGATCCCCGTTCTTGGCGGCGATGACCGCGTCGTACCAGCCCGACGTATCGGTCGCCGGGTGAGCGTCGTCCATGTCGAAGTCGTAGGGCGGATCGTCGGTCACGATCACGACCACGAGAATGGCGTCGTCGCGCAGGAAGTTGTCGTTGCACGCACCTGGCCCACCGACGGCCGGGCTGAGCGCGGCGACGGTCGCGGTGACCGGCTGCTCGATCGGGCTGCCCGAGGCACCCACCTGTGCCATGCATGGGAACTTCGCCTGCAAGTCGTCCAGTTCCGTCGCAAAACGGTCGCCCTGGGCGAAGGGCGCACAGTTCATGTTGGACGACGCAAAACCGGAGGTCTGAGTGACGAGGTTGCCGATGGACGTGCAACCCGGCGCGTTGCCGTTGTAGTTGTCGCTGGTCACGACGCCCACGTGGTAGCTGTCGACGGTGTCTTCGAGCGATGCCTGGATCGCCGTGATGAAGCCCGGGAAGCTCGCCAGCAGCTGGGCTTGTTGAGACTGCATGCTGCCGGAGTTGTCGACGACGAAGAGGAAGTCGACCTTGCGACAGCCCGTCTCGAACTCGGGGGCGTCGGGCAGCGGCGCAAAGTCGAACACCACAGGGGCGTCGGGGTCCGGTCCGTCGTCGGTGGTCCCAGGTGTGTCGCCGGTCGTGGTGGCCGGGCTGGGGGTGCCGGTGTCGGCGGGCGCGTTACCGCTATCGGTGTCATCGGCCGCGTCGCCGCCCGTGGGGGATGGCATCCCGGACGTATCGGCGCCATCCGCCTCCGTGCCCTCTTCGGCGCAGCCGGTCAGCAGCATGACGGTGCACAAGCCCGCGGGGGCCAAGACAAACTTAGTTAGGCTGTTGCAGAGCATGCGTCTTCAGCTTCCGTGTCGACGGGACGCCGAAGACGATAGCAACTTCGCTCGCTGTGCGGGCCGTCTTAGCTACAGCCGTCGCCGCTGCATGACTTGATGCATTTTGAGGCTCCGGCGTCGCAGGCCTGCTTACAGTCGCCACCGCTGCAGGAAAACTTGCAACTCGCCCCCTTGGCACACGCTTGCTCACAAGTCCCGCCGCTGCAGGTGTATGAGCAGTCCGCACCTGCGGCACACGCCTGCTTGCAGTTGCCGCCGCTGCAGGTTGCTTTGCAGGTTTTGCCCGCGGCGCACGGCTGGGGGCAGTTGCCCGCGGGGCAGGTATTGCCCTCGCCACCCAGTGCAGCCACTGCGGACTTGGCAGCGGCCACATCACCCGCGGCGGCAGCGGCGTTGCCCGCGGCAGCGGCCGCATCGCCTGCAGCGGCAGCGGCATCCCCAGCGGCCTTGGCGGCGGCAATAGCGGCGGCGGGGTTACCCGCGGCGGCTGCGTCGCCCGCGGCAGCTGCGATGTCGCCCGCATTGGCGGCGGCTTTGCCTGCAGCGGCCGCGGCATCGCCCGCCTTCGCGGCCGCGTCTCCACCCGCTTGGGCGGCCTTGCCAGCAGCATCGGCGGCCTTGGCAACATCGCCAGACTTCGCGGGTGCGGTGTCTGCAGACTTGGCTTCCTTGGCGGCGGGCTTGCTGTCCGCGGGCTTTGTGCCGGAGTCACACCCGAGCGACAGCAGCGGGAGTGCGAGGAGCGAGGCGACGATGCGTGTCACGAGGGGCATGCACAAAGTGTACAGCGGAGCGGATCGGCACTGGGCTCATGACGCAACCATGACAGCGCGATGACAGCCCCGTGCCGGGCCCCGAAAACCGGTCTGCTGGCCTGCACGTCCCTAGCAGAGCCATGAGGACGAACACCACGCTCCCCGCCTGTCTTGTCACGCTCGCCCTGCTCGTACCCAGCTGCGGAGCCTCGCAAGAACAGGACCACGCCGCCAACCGTGTCGCCGCAACCGCAAAATCCGACCGCGCGACGGAGTCCAAGACCCGTTCAGCACTTGCGCTCTCTGAACCCGCCGCGGCGATGCCAGCGGCCGCGGGGGAGGACTACGCATCCATCGCCGAGAACGCGTTCGACGTTGTGGCTGATTCGCCGCTATCGACGTTTGCGGTCGACGTGGATACCGCCTCGTACTCGAACGTTCGCAGATTTCTGCGCGATGGCAGCCTGCCGCCCAACGGCGCAGTGCGCATCGAGGAGATGATCAACTACTTCGACTACGACTACGAACAGCCGACCGGGAGCGATCCTTTCTCTGTGCAGACCGAGGTGAGTGATTGTCCGTGGGCACAGGGGAACAAGCTTGTGCACATCGGCCTACAGGGCAAGAGCATCGACCCTGGGGAGATGCCCTCGCGCAACCTCGTGTTCTTGCTCGATGTCTCCGGGTCGATGAATTCGCCCGACAAGCTGCCGCTGCTCAAGGCGGCGTTCAAGCTGATGGTCGGTCAGCTGGGGCAGGACGACCGGGTCTCTATCGTTGTGTATGCCGGAGCGTCAGGCATGGTCTTGCCCCCGACAGCAGGCTCCGATCGCGGCCAGATCTTGGCGGCGTTCGACCAGCTCGAGGCGGGCGGGTCCACCAACGGTGCCGACGGCATCGAGCTGGCCTACGCACTGGCGCGCGACAGCTTCATCGAGGGCGGGATGAACCGAGTGATCTTGGCGACCGACGGTGACTTCAACGTCGGCGTCACCGATCAAGATGCGCTCACCAAGCTCATCGAGCAGGAGCGGGAGTCCGGCGTGTACTTGTCGGTCTTTGGCTTTGGCACGGGCAACCTCAAGGACTCGACCATGGAGATGCTCGCCGACAAGGGGAACGGCAACTACGGCTACATCGATACGCTGGCCGAGGCCCGCAAATTGCTGGTCGAGCAGGTCGGCGGAACCTTGGTGACCATCGCCAAAGACGTGAAGGTGCAAGTCGAGTTCAACCCCGCAAAGGTCGCGTCGTACCGGCTGCTCGGCTATGAAAACCGCTTGATGGCGGCCGAGGACTTCGACGATGACACCAAGGATGCTGGCGAAATTGGTGCAGGGCACACGGTTACCGCGCTGTACGAAGTCGTCCCCGCAGGCGCAGCCGTCGTGGGCGCGAAGGTGAAGCCGAGCGGGTCGACAATGGCCGACGATGAACTCGCGAGCATCAAGCTGCGCTACCAGCAGCCCGATGGCGATGGCCAGAGCACTCTGCTCGCAATGCCTGTCCCCGTCGGAGACATCGCGCTCGCGGCGACGTCCGACAACTTCCGGTTCTCCGCTGCGGTCGCCGAGTTTGGCATGCTGCTCCGCAACTCCGAGCACCGCGGCACGGCCACGTTCGACAGCGCGCGCAAGCTCGCCACTGGGGCTGTGGGGCAGGACGCGCATGGGCATCGCGGTGAACTGGTCGAGCTGATCGACCGTGCGCGCAGCCTCTCGGCCGCCGTGCAGTAAACGCTCCGCTTTGGGGCCATGGGGCGCGCGAGACAGCGCGACCCATTAAACGGGTCCGTGTGCTGCGCCGAGACGCCACTGCTGCCAAGTAGACCTCGTGGTGGTACAGCTGTAGAGGCAATGGGACATCGGTATCGCGCGGCGTTTGGGTTGGTGTTCATGCTCGCCGGGTGTGGCGATGACGACGGCGGGCAGGCCGGGACGGACTCCGGGACACAGACGAGCGGCGGCACAGCCGTCGCATCCACGACCACCGATCCTGTAACCGACAGCGGACAGACCGGTGAGACCGACAGCGGGCTCGACGAGACCGGCTCCGACACGGGCGCGGGCAATGCATGTGGTGCCAACCTGCTCGACAATCCGTCGGACACCGCCGCCGCGGGCCCTTGGCCGGTCGGCGCCCGAACGGTCGACATCGACGGATTGCGCGTCGAGGCTTGGTATCCCGGCGAGGTTGGCTCCGACGCTGGAGCATCCCCCGTGATCTACGACCCGCGCGACCACTTGCCCGAATCCGAGCGCGGCAAAATCTCGGACGAGCAAAATCCGTGGCAGGACTGCGATTGCTATCCCGACCTCCCCGTCGACGAGGCGCACGGTCCATACCCCGTGATCGTCTTTATCCACGGGACGGCCGGATTCCGTACCCAGTCGCTGCCCTTGATGACGCACTGGGCCAGTCGTGGGTTTGTCGTGCTCGCGGCCGACCATCCAGGGCTGCGTCTGGCGGCCATGCTCAACATGCTGTGCGCTGGCCCCACCGAGACTCGGGACTTGGAGGGCGACGTACAACGCTTGCTCGCGGCCGTGCGTGGAGAGGCTCCGGGCTTGGAGTTCGCCGAGGGGATCATCGATGCCGAGCGAATCGGAATGTCGGGACACAGCGCGGGCGGATTTGCGGTTGCCGACTGGGGTAGCGATGCCCAAGTATTGGCGCCGCTGGCGGGAGCGGGGACGACCCCGGGCGCCGCGCTGCAATCCACGCTGGTGATGGGGGGCAACGCCGACTCCGTGGTCAGCTACGAGGACACGCGCGGTGGTTACGAGAGTTCGCCGTCACCCAAACGCTTTGTTGGCATCGAGAACGCCGGCCACCTGATCTTCTCGCAGCTGTGCTCGCTGCAGAACTCCGCCGGGCAGAACTTCGTCGAGATCGGCAACGAGGTTGGGGTTTGCGGCACAAACCTGGCCGGGTTCTTGTTTCAATGCGGCCCCGAACTGATCGCCGACCCGGACGGCTGGGAGATCGTGCACTACGCGACATCGGCCGCCTTCGAAGAGACGCTGCACTGCTCGGACGTCGGTGCGAACCTCGACGACATCCAAGCGGCGTACCCGGCGGTTGCCGAGTATCTGAGCGACTAAGCCGGCGCGCCCTTGCTCAGCTGTGCCGGGCGGTGCATCGTGGCCGCAATGCAGCTCAAGTACAGCGCCTGTGTTGCCGTGCTCACCGTGATCGCATGCGGTGACGATGGATCCGCCCAGGGAGGAACAACTGGATCTGCTCTCACGTCGACCGGCGGAGCAACCTCCCCTGACGACGGTGGTGACGATGGGGCGACCATGAATACGCCCGGCCCGGACGACGACGCAGGGCCAACAACCGGGCCCGGCTCCTCGACCACCGCGCCCGGAACAATGGACGCCGCGGACTCCGACGCCTCGGGCCCTGGCGGCGTCGGCTGCGACGCCGCGGACTACATCGTGTGCGAAGACTTTGAAGGCGCCGCCGTCGGCGAGAACCCCGAAGGTTGGGGCTTGCGCGAATCGGGCGTGTTCGGCGGCAACGGCATGGGCGTGACCGACGAGGATGCGGCGTTGGGTAGCCAGTCGTTTCGACTCAACAGCGGTGAGTCGGGTGCGCAGTGGCTCAACTACATGGGCGACATCTCGATGCTCGCCGACGGGCATTGGGGGCGCATGTTTGTGCGCATGGGGACCCCTGTTCCCTGGCCTGCGGGCGGGGTCATCCACGGGGACTTGGTCGAGGCTCGAGGGAACTGGCGGGGGAGCACACATCAGGTGCGCTGGGCGGCGATTGAGAACGCTCAGATGCAGCACAACTGGGGCTACAACGTGCAAACCTCGAACGCTGGCGAGTTCATTCACGAGACGAGCTACATCTACACATGGCCCGACGCTTGGTTTTGCCTCGAGTGGCATCACGACCAGGCCACGCAACAGGCCACGCTGTGGATCGACGACGAGGAGGTCCTCGCGGTCACGGCGGCCGACGATCCACAGATGCCTACCTTTGATGACATCAGCGTTGGATGGGCCAACTACCAGCCCGCAAGCCCCGAGTTTGTCGTGTATCTCGACGAGGTCGTGCTCGACGACGCGCGCATCGGCTGCGAGCGCTGACCGAGCGCTACGAACCCGAGGTCGCGTAACATCCGATCGTCGTACAACGATTGCTCCGTCGTGCCCGTGTGGCTCACATATTCGCTCCTTGCCGTGTGCCTAGGAGGCCTGGGCTTCGGTCTTTGGGTGGGGGGCCGGGCTGGCAGTCGCCGGTTTGCGCGGTTGCATCGCTACTCGGGGGCGTTGCAGCTGGTTGCAGCGTTGCTGGCCTATGTGGTGCTGCGACCGGGCGCAGGCGACGACGGCCGCCTCGCGATCGACGAGGCCAAGGCGGCGCAGCAGCCCATCTTTGTCGATCTGTACTCCAATTTCTGAACGGCCTGCCTGCTGGCCAAGCCCTCGGTCGATGGGCTCGAAGAAGATCTTGGTGATGCGGTTGCGTTCACTCGCGTGAACATCACGGATGAAGAGGGCCGCAGCATCGCGCAGCAATACGGAATCCATGGAGTCCCTGCGTTCTTGCTGCTGTCTCCAGACGGCGAGGTGCTCTACCGAAAAGTCGGCGGGACGCCCGACCACGGGCAGGTCGCAGAGCGTGTCCGTCGGCCCTAGGCGTTAGGCTCTAGTTGCCAAACCCCGCGCTGCCACCCCGTCAGTGGGGTGGTACGATGTTCGCGTGGCTGGATTGATCACGTGGAGACGTGTGGCCTTTGCGGGGCTGCTGGCGGCTGGGTGCGCCGACGACGATTCGACGGCGACCCCTTCGGATGACACAACGACCGCTGCGGGACCGTCGAGTACCGCAACCTCAGCTGCTGACGGCCCAACGGGGTCAGGCACCGCAGGGGGCAGCAGCAGCGGTGGTGACGGCAGCAGCGGTGGGGCCGGCAGCAGCGGTGGGGCCGGCAGCAGCACTGGCGTCGGCACCAGCAGCAGCAGCAGCGGCAGCGGCAGCAGCAGCGGTGATGACGGCAGCAGCAGCAGTGGTGGCAGCACCAGCGGCGGCTGAGCGGGCGGCGCCGCATTGAACGACCGGGTGCGCGACCTCGCGCGCTGCGTTCGCCCGGTCGCGGGTCTGGAGACTTAGACTCCTAGCCATGCGCAGGCTCTCGTTCCTTTTCGCGGTTCTCGCTTCGTGCAGCGGTGATGACGGGAGCGGCGGCGCCACCGGAGACGGAGGCGCGACGACGGGCGGCACGGCTTTGACCCCGGTGACCAGTGGAACGAGCCAAGGCTCCGAGGCTGAGGAGACTGCGGCGACGCCTGCGGATGCGGAAGGCGACGGGAGCGATTCGTCCGGCGGCGATGCCGACAGTACCGGCGACGCGCCGATGGCCTGCGGCAGCGACCCGGGATTTTCGGGAAGTGCCGCGTCGACGATCGAGGTCGCTGGCGTGTCGCGCACGTACTTGGTCGCGCTCCCCGACGCATACGATCCCGACACGCAGTACCCGCTCATCTTTGCGTGGCACGGCCGCGGTGGCTCAGCCTCGCTGGCGGCTGCCTACTTCGGGATCGAGGAGGCCGCGGCGGGCGAGGCGATCGTTGTCTACCCGGACGGTCTGCCGCTAGCGAGCATGGGCGGCGCGACGGGGTGGGAGCTGGAGGCCAACAGCGTAGATGTGCAGTTCTTTGACGCGGTGCTCGAGGAACTCTCCAACAACCTCTGCGTGGACTCGGAGCGCATCTTCTCGACCGGCCACAGCTTCGGCGGCTACATGTCCAACACGATCGGCTGCGCGCGGCCGGACGTGGTGCGGGCTATTGCGCCAGTGGCGGGAGGCGGCCCGTTTTTTACCTGCGACAGCGGGGTTTCAGCCTGGATCACCCACGGCAACCCCGACGGCACCGTGCCGTTCTCGCAAGGTGAGGGGTCGCGCGATGTCTGGGTTGCCGCGAACGGTTGCAGCCCTCGGACACAAGCCACCGCGCCCGACCCCTGCGTCGCGTATCAGGGGTGCGCCGAGGGCAGCTCCGTTGTTTGGTGCCCGCACACGGAGACCGGACAGGGCGGGCACCTGTGGCCCAGCTTCGCCGCCGAAGCTATCTGGGGCTTCTTCGCAGCGTTCTGACCGTCACGGCGACCTCGCTCAGCCGCCGCTGGTGCCAGTATCGGTGCCCGCGGTCCCCGAATCGTCGGATCCTGAGTCACTCCCGCTGGAGCCGCCCGTCGTGTCTTCGGGGCAGCCTTCGAACTCGTCGCAGCCGTAGCACCAATCCCAGCCACCATCGTCGACCGCGGCGATCGTCCCGGACGTCGTGAACGGCGGAGCGTCTCCTGCGAGCATCGTGATCTCCAACGAAAATGCCGCGCCATCCAGCGCAGTTGGATCGGTGAGCCCATCGGGAAGCACGACGCTGAGCGAGTTGCTGCCGCCCTGGAAGTCGTCGCAACCGACGTAGGCGCTGAGGCTGCTATCGACGAAGTGACCGGTTCCGGCATCGTTGAAGCCGTCGATGTCCAGGGTCAGACTAAAGGGAACCGATGTCTCGGTGGTCTGCACACCGAAGATGTCGACTGGGAAGTAGAACATGAACGATCCCTGCCCACCGCACTCTGCCCGCAGCACGGCGTCGGACCCTGGTAGGTCGTCGCCGTTGTGCCGGACACTGAAGCTGACGGAGTCTGCGGCTTCGATGCCACAAATGGCGTCGGGGTCGAACCCGGTGCTGTCCAACGTGGGGGTGTCGTCACCTTGCGTCGCCGTTCCACCGCTGGTCGGTTCCCCGCTGGTCGGTTCCCCGCTGGTCGTCGCCCCCGTGCTCGACGCGGAAGGGTCGCTGTGCGGGGTGGAGTCGGCCGTGCAGCCAAGCAATCCGGCCATTCCCGCCCAGAGCCCCGCACTGCTTAGCCAAGTCCTCGTCAATCGCATGTGGGTGGGTTTCCCAGGCTGAGCCAATCGGTTCCCTGGTCCGTGCAGCATTCGTGTTTCCAGCGGTGCGCGAGCGTCGGCGGCTGCATGTACGACGGCCCCACAGCCCGGTACGATCGTGTGCATGCCGACCCTCGAGTCCCGCATCACCCATCTGGAGCGCCAAAACAGAGCCCTCCGCGCGTCCGCGTTGTTGGGCGCCATCGCGCTGGTGACCTGTGGTGGCAGTGGAGTCACGTCCAGCTTTCAGCGCGTCAATACCAACAGCCTGGTGGTCGTGAGCGGCGACGACAAGCCTGTAATCACGCTATCGGCCCGTGGCGGAATCACCTTTGCGGACCCGACCGCGCCCGTCGTCATCGACGCCGCAACGGCGGCGAAGCTGGTCGCCCTTGCAAAGAGCGCGAGCCCGACACCACCGCCCAAGTGACCGCCCTGGTCACTCAACCGCAGCCAGTGCCTCGAGGATCTGGGTCGCGAGCGTGGTGGGGTCGGTAGCAAGCGCGCCCGTGCCGTCCACGGTGATCTCGTTTTGCAAGACAGACACCGTCGCGCCGCTGTGCGGGTGGTACAGCGCTGCAGCCTGAAACCCCATCACGGCCCCATTGTGCCCGTAGGCGGTCACGTTCCGAGATTCGACCGCGAAGATGCCGAGGCCGTAGCTCACGGGGCCAGCTGGGACCCATTCCACGAGCTGGGCTTGGCTCGGCGCGCTAAGAAAATCGGTCGCCAGCAGTGTCTCCATCCAGCGCCGCACGTCGTCCCCCGTGCCAACCAGCGCACCCGAAGACCACACCGCGGACCCGTGATAGCCCCCCGTGGTGTCTTGAGGGCGACCGTCGGCTTGCACGAGATAGCCCACCGCCGTCGGCTCGTCCCATGTGTCCTCGCCCTCGAGGTACGTGTGGACGAGCCCCGCTGGCTCCAAGACGTGGGTGTACAGCGCGTCGCGGTACGTGCCCCCGGTCGCGTCCTCGCTGACCAAGGCCGCGATCACATAGTTCGCGTTGGAGTAGGCGTGCGTACCACCCGGTGCGCCCACGGGTCCGAGCTCGACGGTGTACGCCACGAGCTCGGCCGGGGTCCAAACGCGGTCGGGATCCGCGGTGAGTGCCTCAACGAAGGTCGGGTTGGCTTGGTAGTCCGCCAGCCCGCTGGTGTGGTTGAGCAGCTGGCGGATGGTGATCTCGTCGGCGCTGGGGATGTCCAAGCCCCACAGGTCGATGGTGTCGTCCAGTCCGAGTATTCCCGCCTCTTCGAGACGCAGCATGAGCGCTGCGGTGTACGACTTGGTGACGCTGCCCGCGCGCAGGATATGCTGAGGCGTCAGCGCCTCGTCCGTCGCAAGATCAGCGGTGCCCCACGCTTGTGACCACGGCTCGCAACCCTCGGTGCTCGCGCTGACCACCAGGCCCACGAGTGGCTGGGACTCTTGGTAGGTCTGAACGACTTGCCCGACGAGGTCTTGCTGCTCGAGGCAGGTCGCGAGCGGGCCGGTCTCGGATGCATCGGTTGCGTCGGAGGACCCCGTCGCAGCTGCGCTCGCGCCAGTTGTCGACGTTTCGTCCGCGGCGACCGACACGGTGCCCGACGTGCCCTGCGGGCCGGTCGAGGTTGCCCCTGGGTCGGGCGTGGATTCAGAAGACCCACCGCATCCAACGAGCGCGACGGCGAGCATCGGGGCCAGGACCAGCCGGAACGGGAGCGACATTGTGCTCTCGTACCGCTACCGCGGGCTTGTGTCCACAACGGCCTGGGGCGGGCGGCACTCGGGGTGCGCGTGAGTTCGGTACACCATCAGGTCGACCGAGGTCGACGGAAGCGGCGTCACCCATGACCTCTCCAGAGCCGGCATCCCCACGCAGCAGATCCGAAGCGGTCGCTTCAGCGCAAGCGCGTGCAGGCCATCCAGTACGCGCTCCAAGCGTTCCCCGCCAAAAGGGCAGTACAAAAAGAAGACGGTTCCGTCGGACGCGTCGCACATGCGGTCTGCGGCGTCGCCTTCGATGAAGCGCACGCGGGCCAGGTGCAGCGCCGCGGACCGCTGGCGCGCCGCCTGGACAAGCGCGGGCTGAATCTCCAGCCCAATGCATGTCGCGCCCGTGAGCATGGAGGACAGCGCGGTCGCTCTGCCGAGACCCGCACCGACGTCGACGAAGACGTCGTCGCTCGTGACGGTGGCCGCGCGCAGCGCCTCGAGGACGGTCCCGACGGCGCATGGCAGGTAGGGCACGCATCCACGCGGCAGGTTCGGGTCGTCGTCCGGCAGCTCGACCATGTCCAGCACCAGGTCCAACCAGGCGTCGCGATCGTCGGCGGGAATGGTGTCCAGAGCAGTTCGAAACGCTGCAGGCGTCGGCGCGTGGAGCACAAGGGCGCGGCGGAGTGCCTCTGCCGCATCCTGGGTCTCGCGTCGCATTCGTGCCGCCACCCTAGCAGCCGCCGATCAAGATCGTACGGACGCCCACAAAGCCGCGGTACACGGCGCCGAGCGCTGTTTCGCGACATTGGGGGAGTGCCCGTGCGGTGATAGTCTGTGCGCGTTGGACGAGTCGCAAACCTCTGTCGCGGACGAGGACGACCTCAGTGGATCCGCCCCGGACGACCAGCCAGACACGGTCGGCGGGTCTGAGGCGGGAGAACTTGCGTTTGAGAGCCTGCTGCGCCGCGTCGCGCGAACGAGCGAGACGACGCCGGACCTTCCTCCGGGCACAGTCTTGAACGACACGCTGTGTATCGAGCGCACGCTTGGGCGCGGAGGGATGGGGGTGGTGTACCTGGCGCGTCATGAGCCGCTGTCGCGCCAGGTGGCCCTGAAGTTGACGTCAGGCCCCACGACGGCGACGCGAACGGCTCGCATGGTGCGCGAGGCGCAAGCGATGGCGAGCATCACCCACGAGCACGTGGTGACCGTCTACGATGTCGGGACAGTCGATGACCAGGTCTTCATCGCGATGGAGTACCTGGACGGCGGCACGATCGGAAGCTGGCTGCGGGAGGCCCCACGGGCGTGGCGCGACGTCGTCGGCGTGTACATCAAGGCGGGGCGCGGGCTCGCGGCTGCCCACGCCCGCGGGTTGATTCACCGGGACTTCAAGCCCGAGAACGTACTGATGGGCAGCGATGATCGCGTGCGCGTGGCCGACTTTGGACTGGCCCGGGCGACCAATATGGACATGTCCGAGTCCGACATGGTCACCACTGGCGCATTCTCGCCGCCCGGCGCTTCGTTCTCCTCCCTGCTCAGCGGAACCGGCAAGCAAGGGTCGTCCAACCGAGGGGCGACCGTCGATGTGGGGGGCCGCCTGACGGCGACGGGCGCGGTCGCGGGCACTCCGGCGTACATGTCGCTCGAGCAATTTGCGGGCGGTGTCATCGACGAGCGGAGCGACCAGTTCTCGTTTTGCGTGGCCCTGTTCGAAGCGTTGTTTGGGCGCCGACCGTACGCTGGCGATACCGCGTCCTCCCTGGTCGCCAATATCGCGGCCGGGAGACTTGTTGAGCCGACGACCAATACCAAGGTGCCAGCCGTCGTCCGGCGCGCGCTGCAGCGAGGCCTGTCCCCCGACGCCGAGGACCGCCATGCCTCCATGGAGGCTCTGCTCCGAGAGCTGGAGCGGGCGGTGTTTCGACGTCGCCGGACCACGCTCGCGGCCGGGGCGCTCGCGGCTGTTGGCGGCCTGTCGCTGTGGGGAGCGACCTATCAAGCGCGGGAGCCGACTTGCGAGGACGCCGCTACGTTGCGGGGCATCTGGAACGACAAGACTCGCGACGAGCTGCGTTCGGAGATCTTGAACTCCGCCGTCGCCGACAAACAAAAGGTATGGGGAGTCGCCCAGGCGCAGATCGATAAATTTGTTGCCGAGTGGGAGGAAACCTATCTACACGCCTGCACGACCTCCGCGGCCGCCAAGCGAGAGACCGTGTTGAGTTGCTTGGACGGCGAGGCGGACGAGCTTCGCGGCAAACTCACCGGAGCCGTGAACAGGGAGGTTCCCCGCGCGGTCGGCATTGCAAGCGATGGCCTGACGCCGCCGAGCGGATGCCGGCCGCGGCCTGAGCCTTCCAAAGCGGACGCTGCGGCCTACGCGCTGGACGTGCGCACTCGCGAGCAGTGGCGCGAGGGGCTCCGCTTTTACCGCGCCGAAAAGTTCGACAAAGCACTCACGATCTTCGAGGGGATCGACTTCCAGCCCGCGGCGGTGAATCGCTCGCGCACGCATGGTCTGTGCCTCTCGGCCTCCGCCGACATCCTTGCCATGCGGGGGCGTCATGACGACGCGGTGTCTCGCTGGCGGTTGGCAATCCCTATCCTGGTCGGTACCGACGACATCGACACGGCAATCCAGACGACCCTGACGCTGGCCAATGCACTGCACAACGCCGGGAGCACCACTGGCGAGGCCGCGATGCTCACCGAACTGGCCAACGAGTGGCTTCCTCGTGCCAAGGATCCAGACTGGGTCGAGCCCAAGGTCGCACTGTTGCGAGCGCTTCTGCTCAGCGATAGGGAGCCGCATTCCGTGGGGCCCGAACAGGTGCTCCGCGATGCCATCGAAGAGATGGGCGACGACGCCCCAACGGGGAGCACCTACGACCTCAAGATGGAGCTGGGCCGAGTGCTCTTCGACCACGGCAAGTACTCCGCAGCCGGGGAGGCGTTTGCCTCGATCTTTGCGGAGGAGTCAGCGTATCTCCCGGGCAACCACACGAGGGTGCTGTCGCCCCGTGTCTGGTCTGCGGCTTGCGCGGCAAGACTCGGAGACGCCGAGAAGTTTGCGCAGCTGACCCGCGAACTGGAGAGGCAAGACCCTCTCCCCGTCTTTGAGCGAATCTTGGGCTTGGCCCGGGCAGACCTGCTCACGACGCAGGGCGACGTCGCGGGCTCGGCTGCGATACGACAAAAGATCCTCCTGGACCCTCGCTATTTCAATCCGGCCGAAGACCCGATGCTGTGGGCGGAGCAGGCCGCCAATGAGGCGAGGTTGGGTGATCACGATGCCGCCCGGGTGAGTCTCGCGCGCGTGCGGGCGCAGCCGCCGACCCATCTTTTGGCTACGCTGTTTGTCGAGCTGCGTACCATCGAGGTCGCGCTTGAAATGGGCGACCTCGAGGCAGCCGTCGAGCAGCTCCGTCTGGTCGAGCCGCGCGTCGAGCCGTTTGCCGCCTCGCACCCGGTCGCCGTGTTGGCCACGTCGCTGCGGTCGCGCCTTGCCGCCGACGAGTAGCCCCGCGCTCAAAAACAACCACGGTCACTCGGCGTTTTCGAGCTCTTCGAGCGCTTCGCCCGTGTAGACGGCGAGTCGCTGCAGATGTGGGATCGCCTCGCGGCATCCGATGAACCCGACCCCGAGGGTGCCCGCGTAGCTCTCGACCGTGATGTTGAGGGCGTACCCGTTGAACGGGATCGACAGCGGGTACGCGGCTTCCAGGCGCCAGCCCCGGAAATACAGCGGCTTGTCTGGGCCCGGGACGTTCGAGACCACGAGGTTGAACGCAGGCCGTATGCGGCCCGCCGCCCCAGGCACCGATGCCAAGAGTATGGGGGCCATG
>Ga0316189_10001860_pt1 | contig 20880 bp, 18 predicted proteins | sample LowCovwburrow_MG_FD_204930 | JGI IMG/M metagenome (GOLD analysis project Ga0316189, IMG submission 204930) | Coastal sediment microbial communities from Maine, United States - Lowes Cove worm burrow | ecosystem: Environmental > Aquatic > Marine > Coastal > Sediment | place: USA: Maine... | reverse complement strand
CAAAAAAATCCTCGACAGAATCATAAATGCTCACATTCAAATGTTGCCAATAATCTAAGCCGGCCCTTTTTAGACGGGCATCATTTATTTCAAATCCAAAGGGTTTTACCAAATGTAAATTCGAACCGGTGGCAAGGCTTAACCGACCAATATTACCTGTATTGTTAGGTATTTCGGGCTCTATTAAAACAATGTTAAACGCCATTTAACTAATCTAATATTGAATTCACAAAAGTATCAATAGCATCGACTCCAAGAGCAGTTAAATGCTTAATAAATGCACTCCCAATAATGGCACCTTTTGCATATTGAGTTACTTGAATAAATGTTTCGTTGTTTGAAATGCCGAAACCTACTATTTGAGAATTTTTAAGTTTCATATCGGCAATACGTTTGAAATAATTAGTTTGCTCGTTTCCAAATCCTGACTGACTTCCCGTAACACTCGCACTACTAACCATATATATAAATCCGGTTGAAACAGAGTCAATATAGTTAATTCTTTCAACTGACGTCTGTGGCGTTATTAAAAAGACATTGATTAATCCATATTTTTCAAAAGTAGCTTTGTATCCTTCATGATATACGTCTACCGGCAAATCTGGAATAATGAGTCCGTCAATACCAATTTTTTGACATTTTTTACAAAAAGATTCTACCCCATATTGTAACATTGGATTGAAATAACCCATTATAATTAACGGTATTTTCACGCTTTTGCGGATGTCTTTTAATTGATCGAATAGAATCTCGGTTGTCATTCCATTTTTTAAAGCTTGTGTAGAACTCGCTTGAATAGTTGGTCCATCCGCCAGGGGATCACTAAATGGTAAGCCAATTTCGATCATATCAACACCTGCTTTTTCAAGATTTTGAATTATACTTACTGTATCATTAAGGTTTGGATATCCAGCTGTAAAATAAATAGATAAAAGCTTTTTATTCTCTTGTAATTTTTGGTTGATTCTATTCATAAAGTTTTCTTTTCGTCACCATGAACTAGTTTCAGGGTCACATCATATACTGATAGTTTCTAATGTTGGTTTCTTTTCTCGTATTAAATTGACTTTCCAGTGGTGATGCCAATTCTTCAATTGTTTTTCCCTATCGATACCTTGATTAATATCGGTAAATTCTTCATAATCAATTAAATTGTGTTTTTTTGTAAATTTCGAACCTTCACCAATTGCATGTCGAAAAATTCTATCATTCAAATTGGAAGTAACTCCAATATAAAATGTGGTTCTGTATTTATTTGTCATTATATAAACATAACTTAATCTCATAATAATAGTAATGTGATGCTGAAACAAGTTCAGCATGACGCTAGTTTACAATTTAAAATAGTCAATATAATTCTGTAAATCTTTATCACCTCTCCCGGACAAATTGACAACCACAATATCATTGGGTTTAAACTTTTTATGGTCAAAAATCGCCAATGAATGTGAGGTCTCTATAGCCGGTATAATTCCTTCTAGCTTGCTTAACTCTAATCCAGCTTTCATGGCTTCGTCATCAGTAATCGACATAAATTCTGCTCTGCCCGAAGTAAATAAATGTGCGTGCATAGGACCAACTCCCGGATAATCCAAACCTGCTGAAATTGAATAAGGTTCTGTAATTTGTCCGTCTTGTGTTTGCATTAATAAGGTTTTACTACCATGAATAATACCTTCTTTCCCCAACACAGAAGTTGCTGCACTCTCACCAGAATCGATGCCTTTTCCGGCTGCTTCAACAGCAATTAACTTTACGCTGGTATCTTCTAAATAATGATAAAAGGCACCTGCTGCATTACTACCTCCTCCAACGCAAGCCACGACATAATCTGGATTTGAAGTCCCTTCTTTTTCTTGCAATTGCCATTGGATTTCCTCAGAAACCACAGACTGAAAACGTGCTACCATATCAGGATATGGATGGGGTCCAACCACGCTACCAATAATATAATGTGTGTCAATAGGGTTATTAATCCAATCACGAATGGCTTCATTTGTAGCATCTTTTAAGGTTCTACTTCCTGATAAAGCAGGAACTACTGTTGCACCTAACATTTTCATACGTGCTACATTTGGTGCTTGGCGAGCAATATCAATTTCGCCCATATATACAATACATTCCATGCCCATTAAAGCACAAACCGTTGCTGTTGCTACACCATGTTGCCCTGCACCTGTCTCGGCAATAATGCGTTTTTTACCTAAACGTTGTGCCATTAAAATCTGACCAACCGTATTATTCACTTTATGTGCCCCTGTATGATTCAGGTCTTCTCGTTTTAAATAAATTTTAGTCTTGTATTTATTACTTAATCGCTTGGCAAAATAAAGTGGAGACGGACGACCAACATAATCTTTTAATAACTGATTGAACTCATCTTGAAACGAAGGTTCAGCCATTATTTTTAAATAATTTTCTCGTAATTCCTCTACATTAGGATATAACATCTCAGGGATGTATGCTCCTCCAAAATCTCCGTAGTATCCTTTTTCGTTGATATTGTAACTCATAATTTTTCACTTTCGTCATTGCCAGACTTTTGAAAAAAGTTGTGGCAATCTGTTCAATTTAAGAAATATTACCACGTCGTTTAGCTCCTCGTAATGACGTTTTCTTTAAATTCTTTTATCTTTTCTACACTTTTTAATCCCGGTTCAATTTCGAAACGGCTATTCACATCAATTGCATAACAATATTTGGATGAATTACTCTTTTGAAATCCCTTAATTTTATCTATCTCATCTAAACTGATCCCTCCACTTAAAAAAAAGGGTTTCGTTGATGAATAATTTTCTAAAACACTCCAATTAAAAGTATATCCGTTTCCTCCTGGGAGTTTTCCTTTTGTATCAAATAAATAGTAATCACAAACGGGTTCGTAGGGTTCTAAAACGCTAAAATCAAAAGTGTCTTTTATGGGAAAAACTTTAATGATTTCAAGAGGATGAGATGCTGAAACCGCTCCTGCCAGATGGGCAGGAAGTTCAGCATTACCTAAAGCGTGACAAAACTCAGGAGTTTCGCTACCATGTAATTGAATAGCCTGTAAATTATGGTTTTGGATTTGTTCTAGAATATATGCTAAAGAAGCATCTACAAAAACACCAGTCTTTTTAATCTTTTTTGATATTTTAGGAATCTCATTTTCTAGAAAACGTGCCGATTTTTCATAAAATATAAAGCCCATATAATCGGGTTGTATAAAAGCAACCTCAGCAATATTCTCTTGATATTTCATTCCGCAAACTTTGAGTTTCATTTTTTTAATTTAGCTATAAATTGCTTTGCACTCTGCCCAGGATTGTCGGTTTTCATAAAATTCTCGCCAATTAAAAATCCTTGGTATCCAAATAAACGTAATTCCTGAATTGCTTTAACAGAACTAATCCCGCTTTCAGAAACTTTTATAAAATCATCAGGAATTTGTTTACTCAATATTTTACTTGTTTCTAAACTTACTTCAAATGTTTTTAAGTTACGATTATTAACTCCTAGCATATCTAAACTAGGCATAACCGATTTTTGTAATTCCGCTTCATTATGCACTTCAAGTAAAACGTCTAAATGTAAGCTTTTTGCTAACTCAGAAAATTGCTTGATCTCGGCTCGAGATAAAATAGCAGCTATCAATAAAATAACGTCTGCACCATAAGCTTTCGATTCAATGATCTGATATGTATCAATAATAAATTCCTTTCGGAGCAATGGTAGATTACACACACTTCTTGCCAACAATAGATCATCTAATGAACCTCCAAAATATTTTCCATCTGTTAAAACCGATATTCCACAAGCGCCTGCATCTTCATAGCCTTTAGCAACGTCTTGCACATTCAATCCCTGATTAATGACAGATTTAGAAGGCGAACGACGTTTGTGCTCTGCTATGATACCTTTATCACTATTCCGTAAAGCATGAGTTAGTGAAATTGTAGGTCTATCAAAAAGAACAGAGTCTTCCAGTTGTGATATAGGAATCAACTCGTTTTTTAAAGCTACTTCTTTGCGTTTATCTATGACTATTTTATCTAGTATATTCATTTTTATTAATACCTCATTGCGAAACTTTTATTTAAAAAGTTGTGCCAATCTGTTTTTATATTATTTGATCCTGAAACCCCGCTTTCCGGTCGGGCCAGAAGTTCAGGATGATCCTATGTGCCACTCAATTGTTGTAATTTAATTAATGCGACTAAGCCATTACCACTCAATAATGATTCTTTCGCAAGTTCAAAACCTTCTTTTGGAGATAAAGTATTTACAGTAGCAATTGCCATTCCTGCATTAGCAGCAACTACATTATTTTGCGCTTCTGTTCCCTTACCGGAAATTACTTTCATAAATATCTTAGCGGCATCCTCTATGGTATTCCCTCCAAAAATTGTATCTTGAGATATTTGCCCAACTCCAAAATCTTTTGGTGATAACATCATTTCATGTTCTCTGGATATTACTTTGGTGTCTCCTGTCAATGATATTTCATCATAACCATCTAATGCATGCAAAATACTAAAGTTCTTATTGGTATTTTGATATAGATAGCCATAAATTCTAGCCAATTCAAGATTAAAAACACCCACCAGCTGATTTCTAGGAAATGCAGGGTTTACCATCGGACCTAACATATTAAAAAAGGTCTTAACACCTAGTTCTTTACGAATAGGCGCTACATTTTTCATAGCGGGATGAAAGAGCGGGGCGTGTAGCACACAAATACCCGCTTCATTTAAACACTTTTCTAAAAAATCTTTATTATTACTAAATTTTACTCCTAAATATTCTAATACATTACTTGACCCTGAAACTGAGGAAACTCCATAATTACCATGCTTTGTCACATTTATTCCTGCCCCGGCTGCTACAAAAGATGATAATGTAGAAATGTTGAATGTATTTTTTCCATCACCACCTGTTCCGCAAAGATCAATAGCATTATAATCTGAAAAATCAACAGCTAAACACAATTCTAATAAGGCATCTCGAAAGCCCTCTAATTCATCTACTGTGATACTACGCATCATATAGACGGTCAAAAAAGCTGCTATTTGACTCTGATTGTATTGCCCGTTTGAAATATGTACCAATACATTTTTCGCCTCCTTTTTGGAGATCGTTTCATGATTGATTAATCTGTTTAAAAGTTGTTTCATTTTAAATTTTGTCATCCCAAACTCGAATCAGGATCTATTCATTAATTAGTATATATTTCTGGATTCCGCAACCCACTTTCCCGATGGGTAGAAAGTGCGGAATGACTGATTAGCTGTTCAACCAGTTCTCTAATATTTGTTTTCCATTTGGTGTTAAAACCGACTCAGGATGGTATTGTACACCTTTTACATCATACTTCTTATGTCGTAAAGACATTACTTCACCATTTTCATCTATTGAAGTTGCTTCTAAATCTTCAGGCAACTTAGCATCTACTACCCAAGAGTGATATCTACCTACTTCAATACTTTTATCCAATCCTTTAAATAAAGGTTCGTCAGCTACTGTGATCGTTATATTGGTTGCTACACCATGATAAACTTCATCTAAATTATTTAAGGTACCTCCAAAGACTTCAGCTATTGCCTGCTGGCCTAAACAGACTCCTAAAATACTTTTTGTTGGGGCATATTCCTTAATTATTGCTTTTAACAAGCCCGCTTCATCTGGAATTCCAGGCCCCGGTGATAGTACAATTTTATCATAAGCCTCTACCTCCTCCAATAACAATTGATCATTACGCTTTACGGTCACTTGACAACCTAGATCTTCTAAATAATGGACTAGATTATAGGTGAAACTATCGTAATTATCTATGACTAGTATTTTTTTCATATTCTTTCAGCAGTTATTAAGGCATTTGTTAGTGCGCCTAACTTGTTATATACTTCCTGTAATTCATTTTCCGGGTTTGACTTTGATACCAAGCCAGCTCCAGCTTGCCAGTGTAATTTGTGATTTTTACTCAAAAAAGTACGAATCATAATGGCATGGTTATAATTACCTTCAAAATCCATAAATCCAATAGCTCCTCCATAAAAAGCACGACTCGTTTTCTCATATTTTTCAATTAGTTGCATCGCCCTATGCTTCGGAGCTCCACTAAGTGTACCTGCAGGAAATGTGTCGGCAACAACCTGCATGGTAGAAGTATTCTCATGTTTTTTACCAGTTACTTTACTCACTAAATGAATGACATGCGAAAAAAATTGAACTTCACGATAGGTCTCTACTTTTACAAGACTTCCATGTCTACTAAGATCATTTCTTGCTAGGTCAACTAGCATTACATGTTCTGCATTTTCTTTCTCATCGATGGCTAGTTTTTTTGCTAATTCTGCATCTTGTTCATCATTTCCTGTTCGTTTAAATGTTCCTGCAATAGGATGAATTTCGGCTTGACCTTTATTTACTACCAATTGCGCTTCTGGTGAACTTCCAAATATTTTAAAATCTCCATAGTCAAAATAAAACAAATATGGAGACGGATTGATAGTTCTCAATGCTCTGTAAACATTGAACTCATCGCCTTTAAAACCTTGTGAGAATTTTTTTGACAATACCAACTGAAACACATCACCTCTAGCACAATGTTTCTTGGCTAAAGCTACATGCTCTTTATATTCAGCATCAGTTAAATTCGACGAAATATCTCCTTCGGTTACAAAACTATAAGAAGCAAAGTTCTTTGCTTTTATAAGTTGATGTAGTTCATCAACATTACTATCAGACTCATAATTATGCGAAAAAATATAGGCAACATTTTTAAAATGATTGATGGCAATTACGTTTTGATAAACAGCATAATACATATCTGGAATATCTAGAGAGCCCTCTTTTTTTGAAATTTTTATATCTTCAAAATATTGAACTGCGTCATAAGCAGTATAACCAAAAATTCCATTGTTTATGAATTTAAAACCATTCGTTTTTTCTACTTCAAATCGTTGAGAAAACTGATGAACTTCTTCCGGTACACTTATATCACTAGATATTTCTATAGCCGTTTCGCTTCCATCAGGAAAAGACTGCTCAATGACATTATTTGCCACTTTTATTGAAGCAATTGGATTAAAACAGATATATGAAAAGGTATTATCATTCGCATGATAATCACTACTTTCCAGTAAAATACTATTTGGGTATTTATCGCGTACTTTTAAGTATACGCTTACGGGAGTAATGGTATCTGCTATGATTTTTTTAGAGTGTGTATTTAGTTTATATTTCATTTTTAAGAGATCTCATTCAAGAGCTTTGCTTTCTACCTTCGTTACAAATCTATTTGTATTCTAAGTAATGCTCAGGTTTACATTTTAAATTAAAAAAAGGCTTGTCGTGAATGACAAGCCTTTATATTGTGTATTTAAATATACTATAGGTCTAGTTCACGAAGTTTTCGTTTCGAGAATTCCACCACCAAGTATTATTTAAAATTGTGTTCATGTTTTCTTTTGTTATGACAAATGTAAAAACATTTTTTTAGTATCAAAGCAATTCTTAAAAATAAATTATTTTTATGGAACGGCAGGACCTAACAATACTGGTCTCCAACCAGTCGTCCCTGCACTACCATCATTAAAATAAAGATTCCCATTTAAATCTACATATAAATCTCCTAAGGTTCCTGTTGGAGCAGTCGCTTGTGGCTCTAAACGCATCGCTCCACTAATATGTACTTTTTGTTGAGGGGTTGTAACTCCTACCCCAATACTTCCTTCTACATAAGAATCAGCACCTGAAAGCGAATAAATAGCAAAATTATCACCAGAAGTAAGTGGATTATTAAAACCGGCGCTTATAAACAGTGCATACGAATTGGTGTTTACAGTACCTGTGCCATAAAAATCAATATAAGAACCAAATACTTCATTTAATATACCATCATTTTGCACATATACATAACTTGAGTATGCTTGATTCATTGACTGGCCAGATGCATTAAATATTCCGGCATTTTGACCTACCGCCGTGGTCATGGTACCTGAATTACCAACAAATGAAATTAATCCGGCAGCATAATTAACAGTTCCTGTATTGTCTATTTGCGGCCAAGATCCAACTGCCGTGCTAATTGTTCCGGTGTTAATTACTTCTGGCCAAGATCCGATACCATTATTCATTGTACCAGCGTTACCATTATCTGTCGTACTTCTTGATGCTATCGCAAAACCAATGGTACCTGTTCCTAGATTTCTTGAACTTGCTGCCAAACCATAAGTTGCAATACTTGTGCCTGTACCAGTATAATCCGCATTAACTTTAATCGGAGTATTCGTTCCATCTGTACTTTTTACTCCTTCTACCCAAAGCATATGTGCATCAGAAAAAGTATTCCTTGCTATACCGACTTTACCTGCGTAATACGCAATATCTGGCGTAGCTCCATCAATAAACTTACCAGGGCCTCCTGTACCATTTGACCAAGCAGCACCATTATAACTCCAAACAGACATTGTATCCGTATCATATACTTGTAATCCAATTACAGGTGTTGCAATCGCTTCTCTTTGAGTGGTTGTCATCCTCGGAATTAAAACCCCTTGACTAGTTGAAGTCATATCCAATACTGCCGAAGCATCAGGGCTCGTTGTGCCTATTCCTATTTGAGCAAAAGTCCCAAACGATATAAATATCATCAATACGCTTATTATTATACCTTTTCTCATAGTTAAATTATTTTACTATTATTTTTTTTACACCTTGCTTTCCTTCTTGTTCAAACTTTATGAGATAAACTCCGCTATGCAAATTGGGTTTTAATATTTTACCTCTACCATTTTGTATGATTATATCCTCATAAAATTTTATTTTTCTTCCTAAAAAATCATATAAAGTTATTTGTAAGTCATCGACATTATTTGTAGTAAATTGTATTTCTCTAGCACCTGTTTCTATAGGGTTAGAAATAATATGGATATCATTTGTAATGAATAAGTCATCTATACCTAGAACCACTTGATTATCAATTCCAAAAGTAAATTGACCAAAATTATCTAGTATTACTTCATTGCTGGAGTCACTTGTTACAGTTCCGTTTAATAAATCGCCTGTAATAGTATTTGTTTGTGGCGCACTTACTAAGTTCCATACACCACTATCATAGCCTACAATGCCAACTGAATTTAATTTACCACCATTGCTATTTACTAAATTGGTAATATCACTTGCACTATTCCACGGCAGTGTAATTATAGCATTTCCTGTAAGTTCCCAATACTCAATATCAGAAACTGCAAGTACATCTGTCCCATTTGTCCCTGAATTTGGCGTGGCATTAAAATAAGAAGCAAATATGTCCCCTGTATGGTCTGCTGTTACGGGAGCATAGATGCTGTTATTTCCGGTTGGTAATTTCGTAATACCACTACCATAAGCGTAAACATCGCCATTTACAAATTCAAATTCTGATCCCCAATTACTTGTTGCTTCTAATGAGAATTTTCCTAAAGCATCAACAGAAACAACCGTATTATTTGTAGTAAACGGAAGGTCTTTTTTTAAGTAAAACTCAGCGCCCGAACCAACATACAACTCTTGAGCTATCGCTATTTCAACATGAAAAAAAACGAACAGGACTATAAGGAAAGAGTAGAACTGTTTCATAAGCATTATTTTTATCAAATATAATTAAAGAAACCTTTGTTTCCAATAGTTTATCAAAATATGCCAGATAAATCTAACTACTTATTATATCTCCATTTAAAAAACAATACGATCAAGGCCAGAATTCCAGTAACTGAATTTGCCAGGATCATAGGAAAACTATTTAAATGTATACCATAGATCAGCCATAATACCAGACCAATAAAAAGTACCAAATACATAGTTAATGAAATATCATCTGCTGACTTTATTTTCCAAGTTTTATAAACCTGAGGAACAAAAGCAGCGGTTGTCAATATTGCTGCCAGTAATCCAATTATTTCATAAACGTCCATATTATCCAACAACATTTACAATTTTACCGGGTACAATAATTACCTTTTTCGGTATACGTCCGTCTAATTGCGCTTGTGTTTTTTCATGTGCCATTACCGCTTCTTCAATCTGATCTTTCGTAAAATCTAAAGGCAACTCCATTGTAAAACGCAACTTTCCATTAAATGAAATTGGGTAATTTTTGGTGCTTTCTACTAAATGTGAAGCATCAAATTTTGGGAACACAGCAAAAGCAATAGACTCCTTATGTCCTAATTTACTCCATAGTTCTTCAGCGATATGAGGTGCATATGGGGAAATTAAGATCAACAAAGGTTCTAAGATTTCTTTACTTGTACATTTTTGTGCGGTTAATTCATTCACCGCTATCATAAAGGTAGAAACTGATGTGTTGAAGGAAAAGTTCTCAATATCCTCTTCAACTTTCTTGATAGTTTTATGAAGTGTTTTTAAATTATCGCTAGTTGGTTCTGTATCGCTTACACCGAAGGTGTCTTCCTTATGATATAGCTTCCATAATTTTTTTAAGAAACTATGCACCCCTGTAATACCAGCGGTATTCCATGGTTTAGATTGCTCTAAGGGACCTAAAAACATTTCGTACAGGCGTAAACTATCAGCGCCGTACTGTTCGCAAATAGCATCTGGATTTACAACATTGTATTTTGATTTGGACATTTTTTCTACTTCACGCCCAACAATGTATTTGCCATCTTCTAAAATGAATTCAGCATCTTTATATTCTGGTCTCCATTTTTTAAAGGCCTCAATATCTAACTCATTAGAGGCATTAACTAAAGATACATCAACTTGAATATTTAAATATTTTGTATCCTCTAATTTTTCTTCATTCCCCAGCAATCCTTTTGAGACAATAGAGTTCGTTTTAGAATTTAATAATAGATATGCATATGCACTCGTCCCGGTAATCATCCCCTGATTGATGAGTTTTTTTGCGTATTCATCTTTAGGTACCAAACCTTTATCAAACATAAATTTTTGCCAGAAACGTGAGTATAATAAATGCCCCGTGGCATGTTCTACTCCACCAATGTATAAATCGACATCCTGCCAATAATCGATCGCATTTTTTGAGAAGATCTTAGACTTATTATTTGGGTCCATATATCTGTTGAAATACTGAGAACTTCCTGCCCATCCCGGCATAGTGTTCAGCTCTAAAGGGAATACTGTTTTATTATCTATTTTAGAATTTTCAATTACAGAATTGGTTTCTGTACACCAAGCCCACACCTCTGCATTCCCTAAAGGTGGTTTCCCGTCTTCAGTAGGCAAATATTTTTCAACTTCGGGCAACACAATTGGTAAATGTTTTACATCAATCATTTGTGGCATTCCATTTTTATAATATACAGGGAATGGTTCGCCCCAATAACGTTGGCGGCTAAATACAGCGTCTCGTAAACGATAATTTACTTTACCATAGCCCACACCTCGTTTTTCTATTTCATAAATAATAGTTTTCATAGCCTTTTTATAAGGCAGATCATTTAAGAAATCAGAATTAGTGATTACTGTTTTTTCTTTATCAGCGAAAGCTTCTTTACCAATATCTATATCCTTAAAAATATTGGGGATTTTAATTCCAAAATGTTTGGCAAATTCATAATCACGTTGATCTCCGCAAGGTACAGACATCACTGCTCCTGTGCCATAACTTGCTAGTACATAATCACCAATCCAAATCGGTACTTTTTTTCCAGTAAAAGGATGCAACGCATAAGCGCCTGTAAAAGCACCAGAAATGGTTTTTACATCTGCCATACGATCACGTTCACTACGTTTGGCTGTGGCATCAATATAAGCCTTAACAGCTTTTTTTTGCTCGGCAGTTGTGATTTTTGACACCAATTCATGTTCAGGAGCCAAGGTCATAAAAGAAACTCCGAAAATAGTATCAGGGCGAGTTGTAAATACTGAAATAATGCCCTCTGAATCAACACTAACAGAATCGACCTTTTCTTTTATTTTTTTTGTTGCTTTGAGCGGCGTTGGGAATTGTAAATCACTATTAATTTTAGCAACAACTGAATCCACATTTTTTAAAATTTCTTCACTTGTAAAATGAACTACAGCATAACCTTCTTTCTCAAAAAAGGAAGCTCTCTGCGTTTCGTCTTTTTTACCCGAAACCTCAACTATGGTGTTTTTTGAAACACATACAAAATCAGTTATATAATTGCCTATAGTATATTTATGCCTGAATTTAGTAGCTCCTTTCTTGTCTTTTAAATTGTTCCAAAGTAACTTTTCTGCTTTCGGGGTGTTCAAACGTAATTCTTTAAGTTCTTCAAGCTGTTTGTATGAAGGCTTAGACGACTCCTCAGCTTGAGAAAGTGTTGAGGCTAGGATGGGGAAAGAAACCATTGCACCTTCAGACCTACCAATCCAATTCGTTTGAATATCTTTTAAAGGTTGTGGCCAATCGATGGTATTTAAACCGTCAAGTAAACGTTGTGCATATGCAGAAATACGCATGCTCCATTGTTTCATTTTTTTACGAACAACAGGATGGCCTCCACGTTCTGAAACACCATTGACAATTTCATCATTTGCTAATACGGTTCCTAATGCCGGACACCAATTTACTTCGGTCTCCGATAAAAATGTTAAGCGATATTTTAACAAGATCTCTTGCTTTTTAATTTCCGAAAAAGCTTTCCAGTCTTTCGCTGTAAATACCTCGATATCACCATCCGCGGAAGCGTTCACTTTTGCATTACCCTCCTTTTTAAAATGGGCAATTAAGATTTTGATATCTTCTGCCTTTTCGGTATCTTTATTGTACCATGCGTTGAATAACTGAGTGAAAATCCATTGTGTCCATTTATAATAACTAGGATCAGAGGTGCGAACTTCACGCGACCAATCAAATGAAAATCCTAGTTGGTCTAACTGACGCCTGTAAGTTTTTATATTGGCTTCAGTGGTAATTGATGGATGCTGACCGGTTTGAATAGCATATTGCTCAGCGGGTAAACCAAAAGAATCATAGCCTTGCGGATGCAACACATTAAAGCCTTTATGACGCTTGTAACGAGCATAAATATCTGAAGCGATATAACCTAAGGGGTGCCCAACATGTAAGCCAGCACCTGAAGGGTATGGAAACATGTCTAATACATAATACTTTGGTTTATCAGAAGTATTTGAAACTTTGAACGTTTTCTTTTTTGCCCAATATTTTTGCCACTTGGCCTCTATTTCATTGAAATGGTAACTCATTCGCTGTTTAAATTTTCAAGCTGCAAAGTTATAATTAATCTATTTAATCTTAGGTAGTTATTTTGCATAAAAAAAGCGAGGTCTAGCCTCGCTCTTTATGATATAATTTTAAGGTAATTAATCGGTTATAGGAATAGTAACGACCATATTTGCCCAACCTAAATGCATGTTTACATTTCCTTCTTCGCCATCAAAGGCTATAGAAAACGATTCAATAGATTCTTCGCTTTCAGAAACTGTACCCGTAACCCTTACAACATCTTCTGTCTCATTATAATAATAAGAACCCCAAACATTTTTTGCCGTACTTAAAATTACCACCCATTCATTTTGACCCGGAATTGTAAAAAACGTATAAGTTCCTGCCTTTACTTCTTTTCCACCAAAAATTACATCTTTATAAAAAGTTATTTCTGCAGCTTCGTTAGCTCCGGTTCTCCAAACTTTTCCTGAAGGAGCCAGCATTTCAAGCTCTCTTTCTTTTAGTTGAGGCCTGCTGTAGATAATTTTTACTAATTTCTGAGAAATTTTATAATCGCTAGGATAAGAGGCGGCATCCATAGGACTTTTATCTAGATCACTAAATTTTTGAGCGGAGGTATTGGTTGTAAATGCGAAGGCAATTGCAATAATTGCGAATGTTAAGATGTTGTTTTTCATGATTTTTTTAAAATAGGTTATATATTTAAACTCTGTCACAATTAACAAAAAACCTTACAAACAACATGCCGTTTTAATATTTTTATCAAAATTATTTTCTCGCATTATTTTCTTGAGGAAGTAAACAATTGTAAGTAAAGCTATTCAGAGGTGTTGATATTCCAAGGTTTTTGCCTTGATCAACGATATAACCATTAAAATTTTCCAGTTCGCTGGGACGACCTTCCATCATATCTCGCTGCATTGAAGCAGTGGTATTATAATCATTATTATCAATTGCTTGCATACTAATTTCAATATCACTTTCGGTTAAACTAATCCCTTTAGCATTTGCAATTTGCTTTATTTCATTTGCTGTTTCTAGTATCATTTTTCGAATTGCTTTATCTTCACGCATCACACCAAAAACAGCTCTTGTTAAAGCTCCAATACCACTAATGGTAGCAATAAATAAAAACTTACGCCATATATCGAGATGAATATCTTTTGAAATGAAGTTTTTAAATCCGGCTTTATCAAAAACAGTTTTTACTTTTTGTATGCGTTCGGTTTGTTTATTATCATATTCCCCAAAATTTATTTGAGGAACAAAAGCAAAATGATTGATGATACCGGGGGATTCTATTTTACTTACAATTCTGCTTAAACCTGCTAATACATTTTCTTTTGGTAGTACCGATAATAATTTATCAGCGTTATCAGCTCCATTTTGCAAGGGTAAAACCATCGTTTCTTTCATTAAAATTGGCTTTATTTGTTTTGCTACTTCAATAACTTGCCATGATTTAACACCAAGAATGATCAAATCAGGATTTTTAACTTCACCAATTTTATCAATAACTTTCGGGTATACTGTAAAATCACCCTCAATACTTTTAACTTTAAGACCCTTAGTTGCAATAGCTTCTAAATGTTTGCCTCTTGCAATAAACGTGACATCATATCCAGCTTTTGCGATTTTTCCGCCGAAAAAACCTCCTACACCACCAGTACCAATAACAACTATTTTCATATTTGATCTATATTTGGGCTTAATTTACCATTTTTTGTACATTTGAGCTCCATTAAAATAGCTCTCGATGAAAAATATTCTTTTCCTTTTTTTAATTAGCTTCATTTCTTGTCAAAAGCAAGAAAAAGCAGATCTGTTAATTGTCAATGCCAATATATATACTGTTAATGATAGTTCCGCTAAAGCGGAAGCCTTTGCTGTGAAAGAAGGTAAAATTATTGCTGTTGGAACTTCAACCGATTTGCAAAAAAAATATGTAGCCGTCAAAACAATTGATGCAGAAGGCAAGACTCTTACCCCGGGATTTATTGATGCACATTGTCATTTTTATGGATTTGGTTTACAACAACAAAAAGTTGATGTAAGGGGCACCAAAAGTTATGACGAAGTACTTGAAAAACTGGTAGTTTTTCAAAAAGAGAAAAATGTGTCTTATATAACAGGACTAGGCTGGGATCAAAATGACTGGGAAGTAAAAGAATTTCCCACAAAAGAAAAATTAGATGCATTATTTCCTGAAACTCCTGTAGCGATTAGAAGAGTGGATGGACACGCTTTATTAGCAAATCAAGCCGCGATAGATTTAGCAGGTGTAACAGTTAATACTAAATTTACAGGTGGAGATATATTACAGAAAGATGGAAAATTAACTGGAATTTTTATAGATAGACCAATGAATTTAATTGATGCTACAATTCCCCCTCCTTCAATTAAAGAATCTGCACAAGGATTAATGGATGCCGAAAAAATATGTTTTGATTTAGGCTTGACAACGGTAAATGATGCAGGACTATCTAGACGAGCTATTGAACTTATTGATAGTTTGCAAAAAACAGGCGAATTGAAAATGCGTATCTATGCGATGATTTCTGCCGATAAGTCAAATTTAGATTATTATTTAAAAAAAGGAATTAGTAAAACCGATCGCCTAAATGTTCGTTCTTTTAAAATGTATGGCGACGGTGCTTTAGGTTCTAGAGGCGCTGCGATGCGTGAACCTTATAGTGACAAGCCTGGGCACTACGGAGCTTTGGTAAACACTGTTGAATTTTTACAAAATTCGGCAAAACGAATTGCCGATTCTGAGTTTCAAATGAATACGCATGCTATTGGTGATTCTGCAAATCATATTATGTTGCAGACATATAAAGAAGTACTCAAAGACAAAAAAGACCGTCGTTGGAAAATTGAGCATGCGCAGATAATTTCGCCAGAAGATTTTGATTATTTTGAAAATATAATTCCTTCTGTACAGCCTACTCATGCGACCAGTGATATGTATTGGGCAGAAGACAGAGTTGGTGCAGAGCGAATAAAAGGTGGGTATGCTTTTAAAGATCTATTAAATAAATATGGCAAAGTGGCTTTAGGTACTGATTTTCCAGTAGAGAAGGTGAGCCCTTTTTTAACTTTCTATGCCGCCGTAGCACGAAAGGATTTGGATAATTATCCCGAAAATGGTTATCAAATGGAAAATGCTTTATCTAGAGAGGAGACTTTAAAAGGAATGACTATTTGGGCAGCTTATTCTAACTTTGAAGAAAAGGAAAAAGGCAGTATTGAAGTTGGTAAGTTTGCCGATTTTATTATCCTTGATCAAGATATTATGGAAGTGGATATTGATAAGGTTCCAAATACAAAAGTGTTAGAAACCTACGTTAATGGTGAAAAAGTAAAATAAAAAACCCGAAACTATTAGGTTTCGGGTTTGACTAAATCTTAAAGAAATATTATTCTTCGTTATATGCAAGATGTTTTTCTTGTTTGAATTTTAAAGGCACTTTAACTCTTGTGTTATCCCATCCCATTATCATTTGAATATGTTTATCTTTTTTCTTAAATGATATTGAAAAGGTTTCAATCGTTTCTGCCTTATTCACTGGCACTGTTACTCTGGCCACATCATATGAAGAATCATATTGAAATGCTCCCCATACATCAGTATTTGAATTTAGAATAACTTCCCATTTTTTTTCACCAGGTATTGCTAAAAGAACATAAGTCCCTGCTGTAATAGTTTGTTCACCAAACTTAACATCTTGATAAAATTTAATTTCAGTTGCTTCATTGTGTCCAGCACGCCAAACCTCGCCGTAAGGCACTAAATTACCAAAAACCTCTTGATTATTCTTCGATGGTCTTCCGTATAATACTTTTACTAAAGGTTTTGTTAATCTGGTTTCTCTATAATATGAAATATCATGAGGTACATCATCTAAATTATCAAATCGTTGAGCTTGGCTTTCGGTTATGGGGAGAAATACAAATAAAATTAGTGCAATAATAGCACCCTTGTAAGATTTCTTCATATTCGAATTTCGTGTTAGTTAGACGGTTTAGTAAGCTCTAAAACGTAAACATTTTTAGTTTAGTATTTCAGCCATAGATTAACATTTATAATTTTTATCAACATAAAATAATTCATAGATTATAATTTTATCATAAAAAGTACTTTTAAATTACATTTAATAATTAATACATGATTTTTGTTTATATATTGAAATAAATAAAGAACATTTGCAGTATAATTAAAAATAAACCTATGTGCGGAATAGTTTGTGCTTTTGACCTAAAGCAAAAAAGTGAGGCTCTAAGATCTCAAGTTTTAGAAATGTCTAAAAAAATTCGTCATCGCGGTCCAGATTGGAGCGGAATTTATAGTGATTCGAATGCTATCTTAGCCCATGAACGATTAGCTATAGTAGACCCTGCTTCCGGTAAACAACCCTTATTTAGTGAAGATAAAAAACTAATACTTGCTGCTAACGGTGAAATTTACAATCACAGAGAATTAAGAAAGCAATTTAAAGATAGTTATAAGTTTCAGACGGAATCAGATTGTGAAGTTATTTTAGCACTATATAAAGAAAAAGGCACTCGTTTTTTAGATGAACTTAACGGGATTTTTGGATTTGCAATTTATGATGCAGTAAATGATTCATATTTCGTTGCCAGAGACCATATGGGTATTATACCATTATATATGGGTTGGGACCAACATGGAACTTTCTATGTAGCGTCAGAACTAAAAGCTTTAGAAGGTGTATGTACCAAGATAGAATTATTTCCTCCGGGTCATTATTTATCAAGTACTGATGGAGAATTGAAACAATGGTATTCCAGAGATTGGATGGAATATGATGTCGTAAAAGAAAATCAAACAAGTATAAATGAAATAAAAGAAGCATTAGAGGCTGCGGTTCATAGACAATTAATGAGTGATGTGCCTTACGGTGTATTACTATCTGGTGGCTTAGATTCTTCAGTAACTTCGGCAATAGCGAAAAAATATGCTGAAAAGAGAATTGAATCTGGCGATACTCAAGACGCTTGGTGGCCACAATTGCATTCTTTTTCAGTAGGTTTAGAAGGCTCTCCTGATTTGGCTGCAGCTCAAAAAGTAGCAGACCATATTGGTACTATACATCACGAAATAAAGTTTACAATTCAAGAAGGTTTAGACGCCATTCGAGATGTAATTTATAACCTTGAAACATATGACATAACAACAATAAGAGCATCAACACCTATGTATTTAATGGCACGAGTAATTAAATCTATGGGTATCAAAATGGTGCTTTCTGGAGAAGGTGCTGATGAGTTATTTGGAGGTTATTTATATTTTCATAAAGCACCAAATGCTGAAGAATTTCATGAAGAAACGGTGCGTAAATTAAGTAAACTTCATATGTATGATTGTTTAAGAGCGAACAAAAGTTTAGCAGCTTGGGGTATTGAAGGTCGTGTACCTTTCCTTGATAAAGAATTTATAGATGTTGCAATGCGTATCAACCCGCAAGATAAAATGATCAACGGTGAACGCATGGAAAAATGGGTAGTTCGTAAAGCTTTTGAAGATATGTTGCCGGCAAGTGTTGCCTGGAGACAAAAAGAACAATTTAGTGATGGTGTTGGCTATAGTTGGATAGACACTTTAAAAGAAGTTGTAGATACAGCTGTTTCTGACGAACAATTAGCGAATGCTGAGTATAAGTTCCCATTACAAACACCAACTAGCAAAGAAGAATTCTATTACCGGTCAATTTTCGCAGAACATTTCCCGAGTGATGCGGCAGCTTTATGTGTGCCCCAAGAAGCATCAGTAGCTTGCAGTACTAAAATTGCATTAGAGTGGGATGAAGCATTCAAAAATATGAATGACCCTTCTGGTAGAGCCGTTGCAAATGTGCATGATGATGCTTATTAATGAAACTCTATTTTGAAAATCTTAAAAAGAGTATTCAAAATAGATAGTTGAATTAATTCCGTTGAAAAGCGGAATCTCATAAATAATGATTTTGTTTTTGTTTTAAGTACGCGTTCAAAATAATTTTTGGATGCGTATTTATTTTGTTCAATACTTTATTACTAAATTAGCATCCCTTACAAGAATCAAATCGTTTTATTAAAACTAATTTAAAATGAAAATTCTTATTGTAGAAGACGAAATCGAACTGATAGATAGTATGGCAACCTATCTGGAAAATGAAGATTTTATTTGTGAAAAAGCCACAAATTTTTTTGATGCTGAAGACAAACTCATTAGCTTTAATTATGATGTGGTAATTTTAGATATCACTTTGCCCGATGGAAGTGGAATAGACTTGCTAAAAACAATAAAAGGTCGTGATTCATCAGTGGGAGTGCTCATTGTTTCTGCCAAAAATTCGTTAGATGACAAACTTGAAGGTTTAGATCTCGGAGCCGATGACTATATCACCAAACCTTTTCATTTAGCAGAGTTAAATTCGAGAGTAAAATCCTTGATTAGAAGGCAAAAATTTGACGGAAATGATTCTATTGTATTTAACGAAATAGAAATTAATCCAACTTCTAAAGAAGTGACCATTAATAACAGATTAATTGAGCTCACTAGAAAAGAATATAATTTACTGCTCTATTTTATATCTAATAAGAATAAAGTTGTAACAAAAGAATCAATTGCCGAACATCTATGGGGTGATGAAATTGAGATGGCAGATAGTTTTGATTTTATTTATACTCACTTAGGAAATCTTCGTAAAAAAATTAAAAAATATGGGGCCAATGATTATGTAAAAACCATGTATGGTTTGGGGTATAAATTTTCTGAATAAAGCAAGCGAATGAAACTTATAGAAAGAACAGGGCGGTCATATCTAATACTTTCATTAGTAATTTTTGTGCTGTTTGGTATTGTTCTCTATTTCATTTTAACTGCTGTAATGAACAATCGTTTAGATGAAAAGTTGCTCTACAATAAAGAAGTTATCTCCAAAAGAATAAAATATGACTATCCTTTAACAATTTTTGAAGAACCCGAAGAATTAACTGAGTCAGAAAATAGAATTTTTCCAAATGATACTATAATATATAAAGACACTTTGATTTTTCACGGAATAGTAGGTCTTGAAGGAGTAGAAAACACCGAAGAATTTGAAAAATATAGACAATTAACTGCATATGAAACATTTCCTAATAGCAAACGATATAAAATAATTGCCCGAAATTCTTTAGTTAGAAATCAAGATTTTATTACCATAATTACGTTACTTACTATTGTTATAACGCTTTTATTATTAACAGGTCTTTGGTTTTTTAACACTCAAATAGCGAAAAAAATATGGAAGCCATTTTACAGTAATTTGAATAACCTTAAGAAATTTTCTGTACAAGATCAAAAACCTATTGATTTAGAACCATCAAATATTTTAGAATTTACAGAACTTAATAGTTCTATAAAAAGTCTAACAGAAAAATTAAGCTCAGATTATAATAATTTAAAAGAGTTTACTGAAAATGCTTCACATGAAATGCAAACACCGTTGGCAATTATGCAATCTAAAATTGAATTGTTATTGCAGTCAACGAATTTAAATAAAGAAGAAATTAAACAGCTACGATCTATATATCAAGCTGGGCAACGCCTGTCAAAATTAAATAAAACATTATTAACTTTAGCTAAAGTTGAAAACAGACAATTTAGTGAAAAAGAGGACGTAAATTTAAGTTTATTATTAGAAAATAAATTAGAAATATATGAAGAT
>Ga0316189_10001859_pt1 | contig 20904 bp, 18 predicted proteins | sample LowCovwburrow_MG_FD_204930 | JGI IMG/M metagenome (GOLD analysis project Ga0316189, IMG submission 204930) | Coastal sediment microbial communities from Maine, United States - Lowes Cove worm burrow | ecosystem: Environmental > Aquatic > Marine > Coastal > Sediment | place: USA: Maine... | reverse complement strand
ACGACGAGCGGCATCGTCGTCGCCCGGCGCCCGCCGAAGAGGAACGCATGAATCGGAACGCCCGCCGGGTTCTCCCAGTCCGGATCGATGACCGGACACTGTGATGCCGGCGCGGTGAAGCGCGCATTGGGGTGTGCTGCGGTCCGCCCGCAGTCCGGTGTCCATTTTTGGCCGCGCCAGTCGGTGAGCTCCGGGGGCGGATCGTCGGTCAGCCCTTCCCACCAGACGTCGCCGTCCGGCGTGAGCGCGCAGTTCGTGAAGAGGCTGTTCGCACGACAGGATTCGAGCGCGTTCTTGTTCGACTTGGCCGAGGTGCCCGGCGCGACGCCGAAGAACCCCGCCTCGGGATTGATCGCCCGGAGCTGCCCTTTCGCGTCCGGCTTGATCCAGGCAATGTCGTCGCCAATCGTCGTGATCTTCCATCCTTCGTCGGCGAACACTTTGGGCGGCTCGAGCATCGCGAGATTGGTCTTTCCGCACGCGCTCGGGAGGGCACCTGCGATGTAGGTCTTCTCTCCGTCGGGGCTCTCCACGCCGAGGATCAGCATGTGCTCGGCGAGCCAGCCCTCATCGCGCGCCATCGCCGAGGCGATCCGGAGCGCGAAGCACTTCTTGCCGAGCAGGGCGTTGCCGCCGTAGCCGCTTCCGAATGACCAGATCGCTCGTTCCTCGGGGTAGTGGACGATGTACTTGTTCTGGTTGTTGCAGGGCCAGGGGACGTCCTTCGCGCCCTGTGCAAGCGGGGAGCCGACGGAGTGAACGCATCGAACGAATTGATTCCCCTCGAGGTACTGGTACACGGCTTTGCCCATGCGCGTCATGAGCCGCATGTTCACCGCGACGTAGGCCGAGTCGGAGAGCTCGATGCCCAGCTGCGAAATCTCCGAGCCGAGCGGCCCCATGCAAAACGGAATCACGTATAGCGTCCGGCCCGCCATGCATCCTTCGAAGAGACCCGCGAGCGTCGTCTTCATTTCCTGGGGGTCCGTCCAGTTGTTCGTCGGGCCGGCGTCCTCCTTGCGCTGGCTGCAAATGAAAGTCCGGTCCTCGACGCGAGCCACGTCCGCCGGGTCGGAAAATGCGGCGTAGGAGTTGGGGCGCTTCTCTTCGCTCAACTTGACGAAGGTTCCCGCTTCGACGAGGCGGTTGGCTAGCGTCGTATACTCCGCGTCCGAGCCGTCGCAAAAATGGATTGCCGACGGCTTGCAAAGCGCAACAACCTCTCTGATGAACTCCTTGGCTTCGTCGCTCTTCAGCTCAGTGGGGAAGTCGATCGCGGTCGGCTGTACGGTCATGGGCGCCTCTCTTGGGGTTGAAGTTCTCTTCGTCGAGATCTGATCCATCCGAGCCGGTTCTTCAACACGGAAATCGCCACGCTCGACCCGGTTTGAGAGCATGTGGGTCCAAACGATGGCAGATTTCAAGCGCGTGCTTTCCGACGAGGAATGCTCGAGGCTTGCCAGCAGGAGTCAGCTCGACGAGCCCGAAGGCTGCAGAGGCCAGCGTTCGACCAGGACGCCGAGGCGGCGCTCCCAGCGCGGACGGCCGCCCGTCAAGAGCTCGAAACGGGCCGAATCACCGGCACCATAGCAGGCACGGGCCGGATGCCTCTTGGCCCATTGGGACCGCGTTGAGCGCCCAACTACGCGATGCTAGATGCTATGCTCCGCGATGCTCACAGGCCTTTGAATCGAGCATCCTCCGCGAAGAAAGCCGATGTCTAAACGAAAACCGAATCTGATTAGGCTTTTGTTGTGTGCCACCGCGTTGTTGACCATGGGCACCGAGGACGGGTGCGGAGGAGACTTCCCTTGGCAATGCGGGGATGGGATTTGCGACCTCGCCGAGGACGAACACAACTGCGCCGCGGACTGTGACGCAGCGCCCTTCTGCGGAGACGGGACCTGCGACCCGGACGAGAACTCTGCCTCCTCGTGCCCCGCGGACTGCGGCTCTCCCAGCGACGTGCGACCCAGCGCTGGCTGCGGGCTGGCCGGCGATTCGGGCCGACAGGACCTCACGGTGACCATCCGGGGGGTTCAACGGACGTACAGAGTACAGTTCCCGGCCAACTACGACCCCAACGAACCGCTGCCGCTGATCTTCTATTTTCACTGGATGGACGGCACCATCGACGAAGTGCTCTCCACCTCTGGACCAGCGATCTGGGAGGTCGGCAATGCCTCCAACGAGGCAGCGTTTGTTTGGCCGCAAGGACTGACGGTGTACGGCGGCGATCAAACAGGCTGGGATTTGCTCTGCGATGGCGAAGACATGGAGTTCTTCGACGCCATGCTGAGCAAGCTCGCCGACAGCCGGTGCATCGACCTCAGTCGTGTCTTCGCAGCCGGGTTCAGCTTCGGCGCCGACATGAGCGTGAGCCTGGCTTGCTGCCGCGACGCCAGCGTCGTTCGGGCGGTGGCACCCACATCCGGTGCCTTCGACCAGTACTATCCTGAATTTGAGTGTCCTGGGCTGTCGCCGCCATCCATGCGCTACTCCTACGGCTCGGTGGACCCGGTCTACACGCCAAGCGAGTTCAATGACGTCATCACCTTCTTCCACGCTCAGCTCGGCTGCAGCACCGACTACGATTGGGTATCGGTTTCACCTTGCGGCGAGACCTGGACCGAAGATGGCTCCACAGTAACCTGCTCCTGCAAGTCCTACCGCGGCTGCAGCCGGCCCCTCATAGACTGCGAGTTCGTCAACATGGGGCACACCACTCCGCTTGGCTGGCCTGAAGATACCTGGGACTACTTCATGAGCTTCTGATTGAGCACCGCGTTTCACAAGTCGCTCTCGGCCGGAACGCCTCGCTCAATTCGAAACGGCCACGACGCTCACCTCACCGATCGTGATGTCCGCGTAGTGCGCGACGACCATTAGCGAGCCACTCGGCGGAGACGTCGACGAGGTGTAGCTGTGTCCCCAGGCGCTCGGCTCGGCCTCAGCCGAGGGCCACATCTTGACGCTGTACATGATGTCGCCGTTCGGCAGTTCCTCGCCCCTCATCTTCATCAAATGCGGCACACCGACGCCCGGTTCCGGCGTGGTGCCGCTTCCCTGCGTCGTGCTTCCGTTGCTGGTCCAGGCCATCAAGCCCGTGTAGGGGTCACCAAGCCAGGCGTACGCCAGCAAAGCGCCCATGGGGTGCCAGCCGCTGCGCGGCTGTTGGCCGTCCCAGTCGTGGTGACCCGTCCAGCGCATGAGCAGACCAATGATGGGCGCGCCCAAACGATCGACCGGAGCGTTGAGCGTGAACTCGACCAGCGCTTCGTAGTTCGTCCAAGAGAGATCGCCGATCGCGACGAGTCGGTCGTAGCCGATTTGCACCGTTCGGAGGCCAGCGGCTTCCTGCAACCAGTGCCCGTCTACGATTTGCACGACGTTCGACACGTCAGCGACGCTGTCCCAGTTGATGCTGTACGGCAGTGGCGTGACGACGTTGTCGATGTACTCGACCTGCACCGTCTCGCTGGTCCAAAAGCCCGCGTAGTCGATGGCGCGAATTGTGACTTCGCTGACTCCAGCCGGCAGTTCGTCGTACGCGATCTCGACATTGAAATCGCCCGAATACTCGAGCCGGCTTCCGTTCGGTCCAAGGGTCAGGGGCTGCTCGGGCCCTCCGTCCAGCGAGTAGGCCAAATAGGCAACACCATTCACGTCGTCCGCGTTCCCCAAGATGTTGATGAATCGCTGCGGCACGCCGGCCTCACCGAAGACTTGATACGGGCCGTACCAGACGACGAGGTTCGGACCGCCAGCTCCGCTCAGGGTCGTCGTGAACGTCGCGTCGGCGCTGCTGCCGCTGTTGCCGAAAGCATCGACGGCCGTGATGCGGTAGTGGTAGACGGTCCCAGCAGTCAGGCCGGGCAGTGTCACCGTGTGCGCCGGCTGTAGGGTGCTCGAAGCCACCGACCCGAGCTCGTAGGCCGTCGTGAGGCCGTACTCCACCGTCCCAGTGCTGAACTCGTCGGTTTCCCAGCTCACCGTCGCCGAGGTCTCGTAGCGCACCAGATCCTCGTTGCTGATCACGGGCGGCGTCGCGTCTAACTCGAAGCTTGCCGTGACCGCGGTGTCGGACTCGATGGTGAGGGCCGCAGGGTTGCTCGTTCCGCTGAGTGCACCGCTCCAGCCGAGGAAGAGCGCGCCCAGGTCTGGCTCTGCGGTCAGCGTCACGGTCGCGCCGCAGGCGTAGCTGCTCAGGTCCGGATTCCGAAGCACGCTTCCGGGGCCGGCCGCGTCCGCCGTTAGCGTGAACTCTTCGCTGGGTAGACACAGCGGCGTGTCTTCGGGCTCGATCGGAGACGAGGTTTCGAAGAAGTAGTCGACCACCGCCGTGTACGCAGGGCTTGGGTCGAAGTTGCCCGCAAAGACCCCCACCGATGAGACCTGAAGCGAATGGGTGAAGCTCGCGACCATCGTCCAGCTCTGGCCGTCGAAAGAATAGTGCTCGGTCCACACGTCACCCGCACGCGTCAGTCGCAAGTACTGGACCGGCGACACGGCGATGGCTTGGTTCAACTGCGTGATGGGCTCGCCGCCAGCGAACACTGCGCTGAAGAGTGAGAGCGCGAGCGAGCTTCCATCGCTGTACACATCGAATCGGATGTAGTCTCCGGCATCGTCCTCGACCAGCAGCCCTTGGCTTTGAAACGCCTCCGTCGGCTGCGACTCGAACTTGACCTCGATCTCGAAGTCTTCGTTCGTAGCCGGCTGCATCACCCGCAACGAGCCGTTGACGACCCAGGGATCATGGGCAGTGCCTTCGGGCACCGAAAGCAAAAGGTGCGCGTTCGATGTCCCCGCGCCGACCACCGAGACCATCCCATCAGCTTGCGGGTCGACGATGTTCCAAAGGTTGGTGTCGAGCGCCGCAGCGTCGAAGTCGTCAGATACGAAGGCGCCGCTTCCAGCCGCGCCGCCCATGCCGCCGACTCCAGCCGCGCCGCCCGTGCCGCCGATCCCGGCAGTGCCACCCATGCCGCCGACTCCGGCCGTGCCGCCGATGCCGCCGCTTCCAACCGCGCCACCCATGCCGCCGACTCCGGCCGTGCCACCCATGCCGCCGACTCCGGCCGTGCCGCCCATGCCGCCGACTCCGGCCGTGCCGCCCATGCCGCCGACTCCGGCCGTGCCGCCCATGCCGCCGACCCCGGCCGTGCCGCCTGTGCCAGCGCTTCCGGCCGTGCCGCCTGTGCCAGCGCTTCCGGCCGTGCCGCCTGTGCCAGCGCTTCCGGCCGTGCCGCCTGTGCCAGCGCTGCCTCCGGATCCGCCGTTTACACCACCGTCCGGCGGGTCACCGTCTCCGCCGCCGCATCCAGCGAAGGCGAGACACAACACGGCCGCAAGGAATGCGGTCGAACGATCAGAGGCATGGCAAGCGAGCATTTGTTGTAATCGGCGCCGGTTCCACCCCCGGACACCGCCCCAAAAGGAAGACATTCAGCATAGCTCGACCGAGCACGGACCGGTAACCGCCACATTTGGGGCTACACTTCGCGCCCATGCGTGAAGAGCGATTCGGCACAATTCGGGTCCGATTGACTGGAGGAGTCGATCGGCAGGGTGGGGGTGACGGGCCGCTGGTCGTGCTGATGCATGGCTTTGGCGCGCCGGGGACAGACCTGATCGGCCTGTGGCGGGTGCTCGATGTACCGCGCGAGCTGCGCTTCGCATTTCCCGAAGCGCCGCACGAGATCCCCGGTCTGCGTGGCGCGCGTGCCTGGTGGATGGTCGACTTCGCGCGTGCCGAGCAAGCGATGGCCGACGGCCCCCGGAGCTACGCCGCAGAGGTTCCCCCCGGCATGGAGCAAGCCACCGACCAGGTCGTGCAGATGCTCGAAGCGATGCAAGCCGAGCTAGGCGTCCCAGATGAACGCCTCATCGTCGGCGGCTTCTCCCAAGGTTCGATGGCGGCCTGCAACATGGTCTTCACCAGGGACGTGACGCCGGGCGGCTTGGTCATTCTCTCGGGAACGCCTGTGAACCTAGAAGCCTGGAAAGCCGGCATGGCGCACAAGCCGCAGGTGCCGGTCTTTCAGAGTCACGGCACAAACGATCCACTCCTCTCATTTCAAGCAGCCGAGCAGCTGCGAGACGAAATGCGCGACGCAGGCCTGCCGACAGAGTGGGTTCCTTTCCGAGGCGGCCACGAAATTCCGATGCCCGTGCTCGAAGGCCTCAGCCGGTTCCTTTCGGGTTGTTCGGGTCAAAAAGCACCCGCGTAGCCCGCGTAGTGGTTGTTGGGGAAGGCCACCGTATACGACTGCGGGCATCTGGAGTCCTGTGTGACGCAGGTCAGCGTCTTGATTGTTTGGGTCTCCTTAGCCATGTCGCCGAGCGAAAGTGACGCGGTACAAATGGGCGATGCGCCCGACGGACCTCCGAGCGGTTCCACGAAGAAGCTGGCGACGACCTGCACGTTGACGGCCTTGTCTCCGGCGATGTTCTCGATGATCCCCTCGACGACCATCGTCGTGGTCGTCGGGTCACTCGTGGTGCTGCAGGCGGGGTTCTCCAACTGTGTGAAGGTGAGAAACCCGCCAACCGGCTCTGAACCGCCACAATCCAGAGCGAACAGCGCCGCGGCAATACCCAGCAGGACGATCCGCGCCCGATCCTCGCGTTTCTCGATCATTTGTGTATCCTCCTCGATATCGAAACACGCAAGGATTGTTCCAGTCGATCCGACCGGTTTTTCCTACGGTTGGAGACGATCCTGACGAACCGATTGCGTCGTTCTTCTATCTAAGCGCAGCAGTTTCGCTCCGGCGATAGCGCAATGCTCGAGCCCTGGGAGCCGAGAAACTCGCTGCGATGTCTCAGCGTCCTCGTCTGCCATGGCCACAGCCGGATCGGCGACGCGCGGCTCGCTCGAATGCCGGAAGGTGGCGCTCCTGGGATGCGGCGCGGAGCCGGCGAAACGTTTCCTGCACACCGGGGTGCTCGCGCGCAGCTTCGATGAGCTTGTCGTAAAGGGTTCTGATTCGATGATGTTGACGAAGGGCCGAACGTCACCAAAGACGTCCAGGACTGCCCGTTACGTCGCGCGCGCGTGGTACTCGTCATCGAGCGCCGCTCGAAGGGCTTCCTCGAGAGTGAGGGACATGGCGTTTCCCTACCGCGGTGCGGGCTAGGGCGTCAACACGAGACGAATCCACCAAAGCAGCAGCAGACCTGCCACAAAGGCCATCAGGTTAACCGCGTTGGCGACGAGGTCCCCGTGCTTGTTGACCTCTGGCACCAGGTCGGATGCGCCGATGTAAATGAAGTTTCCGGCTGCAAAGGGCACTAAGAACGAAACGTCCATGGTTCCGGCCGCAGTCCAGGCGACGATGCCGCCAAGCAAGAACGTCGCCCCCGAAAAGAAGTTGAAGAGGAGAGCTTTGCGCCTGCTCCAACCCCCGTGCACCAGCACGCCGAAATCACCCAGCTCCTGTGGAACCTCGTGAGCGGCCGCGGCTATCCAGGCCGCAATGCCGAGCCGCGTATCGACCATGAAGACACCCCCAACACCCAGGCCGCCCAGGAAGTTGTGCAGGCCGTCCCCGATGAGAATCAAGTAGCTGAGCGGCTGCTTGCAGTCGGCGGCTGCCCGGTGGCAGTGGTGCCAATGAAGGACTTGTTCCAGCGCGAAGAACGCGATGAATCCTCCGAGGGTCCAGGCGTACATCGAAACGCCATCCGGCATACTTTTCGAGGCCGCCGGAAGCATGTGCAGAAACGCGCCGCCCAAGAGCGAGCCAGCCGCGAACGCAACGAGCGGCATGACGATGCGGTCGAGTGTCGACTTCTTCATCAGAAGCGTCACGCTCCCAACGAGCGCGATGGCGCTCATGAGTACGCCACCGGTCACAATCCATCCGAGCGTGCTCACTTGCTTGGTCCCTCACTTTTCCCAAGTTTTTTCGAGCGCGGCGACTTCGTCTTCGCGTCCCCGGACCACTCGCTTCCCGGTCAACGGTCCGCGGTATTCGGTGACCACGGTGCACTGCCCTTCGTGGCCCTCCCGCTCGAAGTAGATCACCACCCAATCGCGCACGCGCCCGAGCTCGTGGGCGCGATCGGTGTTGGAGTAGAGCGCGGTGAAGTGCCAGTCGTCCTGGTAGCTGTGCAGGATGGGAAGCCAGGCGGCGCCCTCGGGGTTGTGTCGCTGGGGGGCGATGCGAGGGAGCTCTCCCGCTTCGGCTTTCGCTCGGTACTCTCGATCGATGTCGAGCAGCGCTGCGACGCTCGGTTTGGCCTCCGCGGTCGTGGGTGCAGTCACCTGAGCCCCTGCCGCTTCAAGCTCTTTGAACCTGCGTGCCCTGCCGCGTGCCGATCGCGTGAGCATCGTAGCCAGAATGTCTCGAACCGCTTCGAGCCGCCGAGGACCAAATCCAGCGACCGCGTCCAGACGTCCGTCGTGGGCGGCCACCTCCAGCGCCTCGAGCGTGTCGATCGCGAGCTCTCGGTGGATCCGTTCGGCAAGCTCTTCGCCAATGCCCGGGACGGTCTTGAACAGCTCGACGGCGCAGAGCGTCCCTTCGAGCCGTCCCAGCATCCGCAGCTTGCCGGTCTGCGCGATTTCGTCGATCGAGCCAGAGAGGCTCGAGCCGATTTGCGGCAACGCGTCGAGGCCTTTGCGCCCCTCGCTCAGGGCCAGGTCCTGAATGCTCGTCTCGTGACTTCGAACCACCGCGGCCCCCGCCCGGTACGCATCGATTCGATACATGTTGGCGTGTTGCGCTTCCAGACGGTCGGCGACCCGCTCGAGGATCTCCGCGATCTGCTCGTTGCTGACGCTGGGCAGACCTGAATCCACAAGCGCATCAAGCCAGCAGATCGACCGGAACGCAACCGGCCGTTGACAGCTGGCGTCATCCACCGATCCGATCAAACCTTCCGCCTCTGAACAGAAGGAAAAACTTGAGCTCACGCATTGCCGCCTTCTTCGATCTCGACCGCACGCTGCTCGACATGAACAGCTCGACGCTCTGGGCCAAGCACGAGCTTCGCGGCGGCAGCATTTCGATTCGCCAGTTCGGCCGGGTTCTGGTCTGGAACGTGCTCTATCACCTGTCGCTCATCGACATCGAGACCGCATTCAAAGAAGCGGTGGGCCACTATCGCGGGCGCTCGTACGAAGGCCTCGACGCGGAGACGCGCGACTGGTTTGCAAGAGACGTCGCGCATCATCTCCGCCCCGGCGCCGGCCTCGCCCTCCGCGAGCACCGAGAGCAGGGTCATCAACTCGTCTTGCTCACCAGCGCGTCTGCGTTCGCTTCGCGGGCCGCCCGTGACACATGGCAGCTCGACGACTTCCTCTCGAACGACTTCCCGCCTGACCAGGACGGCAAGCTTCGCGGAACTTTCGTCTCGCCGCTCTGCCACGGCGCTGGGAAGGTCACCCGTGCCGAGGATTGGGCTTCGAAGCGCGGGATCGATCTCGGCGACTGCTACTTCTACACCGACTCCTACAGCGACGCGCCAATGTTGAGGGCGGTAGGTTATCCTCGCGTCGTCAGCCCCGATCCGCGGCTGAAGCGGGCGGCCCGGCAAGAAGGCTGGCCCATCCTGCAATGGTAAGCGCGGCGAGCCCAGGCCTTCGGTACGCGCTGCCGCCTGCTGTCTTGGGGGGTGTCAGTGCCAGCGTCAGCGTCGGCGCAGGAAACCCCGGACGCGCGACAGGATCGGATACGGATGCTCCTTGGCGAGATCGTCCAGAGCGCTCTGCATCCTTTCGCTGATCTCCTCGTAGCAGCGCTCGAGTACTTCCGGGTTGTCCGCTTCCTCCGGATCGAGGTGACTCCAGTTCATCGGCTCGCAGACCTGAAGCGTGACCTTGGTGGGGATCGGCCACGCCGGGATTGGACCGAGAACCAGACCCCAGGGGATCGTGAAGATGAGCGGCATGCTGTCCGTTCGGAACTTGCGTAGGCCGAGCGCCTTGGCAATGTGCCGGCCGCGGCTGAGCACGATGCTCGACTCGTGGCCTCCGTGGCTCACGATCGGAAACACAGGAACGCTCTTTCGAAGCGCGAGCTTGATGAAGCCTTTGTGCTCGGCGAGGACGATACGATTGCGTTCGGTCCAAGGGCGCGCGATGTCTTCGAGGCCCCCGGGGTAGACCAGCACGGCCGCGCCCCGCTCGAGCGCCGCCGCCCCGTTTCGCTGATTCGCAGGCACTTGGGCAAGGCGGCGAAAGAAGGCGCGCGCACCGGGCACAGCGAAAATCAAATCGTAGCTCAGCACGACCAGGGGACTGTCGACCCCATTTTTCCCGTACCAGGCCGCCATCAAGGCGGGCGTATCCGGATCGCAGTTCGGCCCCGAGTGATTGCCAACCAGCAGAACCGGGCCCTTGGCTGGCAAGCGCTCCACGCCGCGCACCTCGGAGTCGAAGTAGCGACCGTAGATCTCCATCAGCGGCACGACCTGAGCGAGGAACTCCGGGTCGTGCTCGAACTCTACGGCTTGCTGCGCCTCTTCCATCGTCCACGTGCAGGCAGCACACCGCGATCTTGGAAGCCTTCGAGCGCCTCCCGGAACGCCTGCGCGCGTCGGTTCTGAACGATGTGTCCGCCGGGGAACCGGATGAGCTCTGTTCCGAAGTGGTCAGCGAGGCGCTGGCCGTGCTCCACCGTCGCGAGGCGATCGTATGCTCCCGAGATGATCGCGACGCGTTCGGGCTCGACCTTGGGCATGCGGCAGACCGGCGTGATGGGAACCAGCTGCTCGCGGTAGCCTTCGTAGAGCGTTCGCTGAATGTCTCCGGTGCCCGGCACCAGGTCGTTGTCGTTCATCACGTCGGGCATGCTGCAAATCGGAATGTACGACATCACGAAGTCGACGTCCGAGGTCACCGTAGCCAGCAGGGATGCCGTGTAGCCGCCGAGGCTCATACCGACGACGCCGACATGGCTCGCGCCCGCTTCTCGCATCGTGCGAATTGCGGTCTGCAAATCCCAGATTGCCTGACGGAAGCCTTCGATGGTGAACGCGGTGTCCTGCTGCGGCCACTCCGGTGGAAACGCGTGCCCCCGCCGTCCGTGGAAGGGGAGCGCAAAGAGTGAAACCCCAATCCCTTGCCGAAAGAACTCTCGCATCGGCCAGGCAACGCGTTCCATCAGATGGTGCCCGGACGAAAAGCCGTTCACGAGGATCGCCATCGGCTTGCCCTTGATTCGCAGATTCAGAGTTCGGAGCAGGGCCGTCTGATTGTCGGTATGACTTCGGTACTCGTGCTCGACGCCCTTGAAGACGAGCGGGTGGACACTGCGCCAACTCCACTCCGCGTAGCCGACTCGCTGCGGCGCGAGCCAGCGCTTCTTGACGTTGATTCGCCCCGGATTCGGGAAGAGATCGCTCGGGCACTCGCGGTACGTCCGGTAGTCGTCGCTCGAAGCAAACGCCGTCAGGTCGTGCACCAGCTCTGGCGGCTCTTTCAAGTCTGCCGGCTGGAGCTTGCTGATTTGCTTGACGAGGAAACCGTCGGCTCGGTAAGCGAGTTTCTGGATCAGTCCCCGAGGCTTCGCGGAAGTTGCGAGTCCGCTGCCGCCGCTCTTGAGGGAAATCCCGCTCGCTCTACTGACGTCCGGGGTATCCCAGGTTTGCTGAGCTTGACGCGCCACGATGGTCTAGTCGTATATCGGAACCGCTCGTTCAGTGCAATCGTTGACGCCAATGGTCGAGAAGCTTCGGACGCAGGATTTGCGCCCAGCGCGCGTAGCCCTTCTTGTTCAGATGTACGCGGTCGAACAAAAAGAGCGATCGATCCGGTTCGCCGCTCGGCGTTTGCAAAGCCGAGTTACCGTCGATCAGGTCCAACCATGGTCTGCTTTCGGCGGCTTTCGTCAGGTACTCGTTCACTTCGTTGATCTCCGAAGCCCGGCGGGCGTTGAGCGGGGAGGGGAAAGTCCCGAGGACGAGGATGCGCGCTTTGGGCAAGCGCTCGTGCAGCCTGCTGAGCAAGGTGTCGTAGAGCGTCTTCATTTGCTCGACGCTCTTTGGACGGTTTCCGGCGAAGTCGAGCATGTCGTTCGTACCGATGTAGAGCACCACCATATCGGGATCGTGCGACGTGATGAGCCGATCCATGTAGTGGACCACATCGTTCACCTTCGCGCCGCCAAAGCCGCGTTGAACCGAAGGCAAGGGCGACATGTCCTGGGCGAGATTCCTCCAAAACCGAATTGTCGAGCTGCCCACGAACACCACCGCCCCTTTGGCTTCGGGCCGCTTCCGCTCCCGCCTTTCAAAGGCACGGATCTGTGTCTCCCAGACGAGCGGATCTTCACTAATCGTACGCCGAACCTCGTCCCAGATCTTCCAACCGACGACGGCAGGACCGACGACGGGAACCGCGAGGAGGGAGAGCCAGAGCCACATGGGGGGAAGGGTGGGGGAGGGACAGTGCCAGTGCCAGTCCCCGCGATCGTGTAAACTAACGTCATGCGAGCCGTTCTCCTCGACGCCCCCGCCCCCATCGAAACGCATCCCCTGCGTCTCGGCGACGTAGACGTCCCCGCACCCGCCGCCGACGAAGTCCTCATCAAAGTGCACGCCTGCGGTGTTTGTCGCACCGACCTGCATGTCGTCGAAGGCGACCTCGAGCTCCGCCGCTCGCCCATCATTCCAGGTCACCAGGTCGTCGGTGCGATCGAATCGCTTGGGCCCTCCGTGCGCGATCGCGAAGTCGGCGAGCGCGTCGGTGTCGCCTGGCTTCATCGCACCTGTGGATGTTGCGCCTTCTGCACGAGCCAACGTGAGAACCTCTGCGATGCGCCTGACTTCACAGGCTGGACCGTTCACGGTGGCTTCGCAGAGTATGTCGTTGCTCCGGCGAGCTTCACCTACCCACTGCCCGTCGGCTTTTCGGACCTGCAAGCGGCTCCCCTGCTCTGCGCCGGCATCATCGGCTACCGCTGTCTCAACAAAACCGGCATCGACGACTGGTCCGGCGCGCGCCTCGGGCTCTACGGCTTCGGCGCCGCAGGCCACGTCGCCATTCAGATCGCCCGAGCGCGCGGCGCCGAGGTCTACGTCTGCACACGCGATCGCGAGAAGCACCAGGCGCTTGCCGAAGAGCTCGGCGCCGTCTGGACGGGCGACACCATGGACAAGCCCCCGGTCCCGCTCGACGCGAGCATCATCTTCGCGCCGGCCGGCGAGATCGTCCCCGCTGCGCTTTCGCACCTCGACAAGGGCGGCACCCTCGTGCTCGGAGGCATTCACATGAGCCCCATTCCGGAGCTCCCGTACGAGCTCCTCTATCGTGAGCGCGTCGTCTGCAGCGTCGCGAACAACACCCGTGAGGACGGCATCGCATTTCTCCGAGAAGCTGCAGAGGTCCCCGTGCGCACACAGGTCGAAGCCTTCCCACTCGAGAGCGCCAACGAAGCGCTCGAACGCCTTCAGCACGACGGAATTCGCGGCGCGGCCGTCCTGACCGTTTAACGAAAAACGCCGCGCTCCGAAGAACGCGGCGTCTTTGCGTGCGGTCTCCCTGCCCTACTCGGCAACCTCTGCCATCAGGCGAGCCACCACATAGGGGTCGATGTTCGCGCAGGGGCGACGATCCTCGAGGTAACCCTTGCCATCGAGGTCGGTGGCCATCGGGATTCGAATCGAAGCGCCGCGGTCAGACACGCCCCAGCTGTAGTCGCGGAAGGACGCGGTTTCGTGCGCGCCGGTGAGACGATCCTCGAGGCCGGCACCGTAGTGCTTCAAGTGAAGCGAGATGCGGTCGGGCTCGCCCAACTTCTCGCAGTACTCGTGGATGACCTTCAAGCCGCCGTCCTCACGCATCGCCTTGGTGCTGAAGTTGGTATGGCAGCCCGCGCCGTTCCAGTCGCCCTTGGCCGGCTTGGCATCGAGGGAGATGTCGACGCCGTAGCCCTCGGCGATGCGTTCGAGCAGGTAGCGCGCCATGTACATGTGGTCGCCCACCTCGGTGACACCCGCGGGACCGATCTGAAACTCCCACTGGCCGGGCATGACCTCGGCGTTGATGCCCGAGATTTTCAGGCCGGCCTTGATGCAGGCATCCATGTGCTCTTCGACGATCTCGCGGCCGAAGATCTTATCGGCGCCCACGCCGCAGTAGTACGGGCCCTGAGGAAGCGGGAAGCCGCCTTCTGGGAATCCCAGAGGCCAGCCGTCCTTCATCATCGTGTATTCCTGCTCCATGCCGTACCAGCAATCGAGGTGCTTCAGGCGGTCTTCGGTCTCGGAAGCTGCACGTCGGGTGTTGCTCGGGTGCGGCGTTCCGCCGTGGGTCACGACCTCACAAAGGACGAGCAGGTTGTCTCCACCTCGGAGCGGATCGCGACACGCGAAAACGGGGAACAACTGGCAGTCCGAATCATCGCCAGTCGCCTGGTTCGTGCTGGACCCGTCGAAGCCCCAATGCGGCAGGGCCGCAACACCTGTGATCGCACCGAGAACCTTCTCGATGATGTTCGCCTCGAGCATTCGGGTCTTCGAGCGAAGAAGCGGCGTCGGCTCCGTGCCGTCGATCCAGATGTATTCAGCCTTGATGATACTCATCGTTACTACTCCTAAAGATGTTCTCGTCGCCGGCGACCAGTGAACGGAGTCGGCGGTGTACCGCGGGGGTTGGAGCCTCGGTAGGTGATTCTCCGTGCCGAAGAGCTCGTTGCGGGATCTCTGGACCGCCATTGTTTCTAGGAGGTTTCTGACCCCTTTCCTAGAGGAAAAAAGGCTCCCGAGAGCAGGCTCCGACGCGAATTCGGTCCGTCTCTGGCTGCCTGCTGCGATTTCCAGTACTGAATCCATGCGGCGGGACCTGGCCGTCGGGCGGTCGTGCAGGAGTCGATGGATATAACTTGCCGGAACTAATAGCAAATCATACGAAGCGCCCCGTCAGTGAGATTTGCGACCGCTACATTGCCAGTGTACAATATTGGCATAGTTGGCTTTTTTCGTATTTGGGGAGTTCGTACATGGGTAGATGGATTTCGATTGTGCTCGCAGGCTTGGGCGGCTTGGCGATGGTCGCTTGTGGCGCAGACGGTTCGGATCCCCGCAGCGGTGGGACTGGCGGTAGCGGTGGCAGCGGCGGTGTAATTCTGAGCTGCCAGAGCTTGGATCCTCCCCCCGATGACTGCGACGAGGCCTGCAGCTCGGATAGAGACTGCGAAGCGAGCTTCTGCGAAAACGGGAGATGCGTTGCGCACTGCACAGCGACCCAGGGCTGCGGAGCGGGCTGGACCTGCAACACGAGCAACGGCCGCTGCATCCCGGACATGGGCACGGGCGGCACAGCCGGCACTGGCAACAGCGGCGGCAACGGATGTCAGTCGGTGACGATCACGCCCACGCGCAGCATTCCGAACATCATGTTCCTGGTCGACCAGAGCGGCTCGATGCCAGCGGCCTTTGGTGGCGGGCTCAACCGCTGGGAGGCCGCGCACGCTGCGATCACGGAGATCATCGCGGAGACCGACTCGATCGTTCGCTACGGGCTGACGACGTACCAATCAGCCGACGGTGGCGCGACACCCGCCGAGTGTCCGATCTTCGATACCCAGGTCAACTTCTCGATGGACGCCTCCGCTTCGATCAACATGAGCTACCCGGCGACCTTCCCCGGTGGTGACGACACGCCGACCGGCGACGCCATCGACGTCCTGGTCGACATCATCCAGGCCAATCCGCCGCCCGCCGAAGGGCCGACTATCATCGTCTTGGCTACGGACGGCGAGCCGGATTCTTGCGAGACTCCGGATCCGAACCCGACAGCGCAGGCTCGAGATGAGGCGGTCTCCGCATCGGCGCGCGCGCGCAGTCTGGGCATCGACGTTTTGGTTCTTTGGGTTGGCGCGCTCTCCGACGCTGACACGCAGGACCACATGAAAGAAGTCGCCAACGTCGGCGTCGGCCTTGGTCAGTTCACCGGGGTTCCAGCTCCAGTGGGTGAGGAACCGGCGAACCCGGCTCAGGGCGCTCCATTCTGGGTTGGCACCGATCCACAGGATCTCGAAGACGAATTCCGCACGATCATCGGCTCCAGCATCTCTTGCGACGTCCAGATGGACAAGCGTTTCGACGACGAGGTCCAGGCCTGCGCGGAGGGCAACGTTCGACTCAACGGTGTGCCGCTGAGCTGCCCGAGCGAGTGGCGCGTCAAGCCCGGCGTCGATGATGTCATCGAGCTGGTCGGTAGCGCTTGCGACACGTTCAAGAGTGGCGACGTGACCTTCTCGGCCACGTTCCCGTGCGGCGCCATCATCGTCGAGTAGCGGCTACTCTCCCAGATTGATCTCGAGCTCTTTTCGGGCGCCCGCTTCAATTCGGAGCACGCGCGTCTGGCTCGGGAGCTCCCTGCCAACCTTGATGACGTGCTTTCCTTTGGAGAGCCGCGCCTTCACTGGGGCTCTACCCATGTACGCTCCGTCGATCCAGACGCGGCCCCAGGGGTGAACGACAATATGAACCGTACCCTTGGCTAGCTTGGCCGGCGAAGGATCCACGCCCGACGCATCGTCGGTCGGAGTCACGGGCGCTGGCGCTGGCGCTGGCGCTGGCACTGACACTGGCGCTGACACTGACGCTGGCACTGACACGGACGCTGGCACTGGCACTGACGCTGGCGCTGCCACTGGTACGGGCGCTGGCGCTGGCGCTGCCACTGACACCGCCTCCCCCCGCCCGAGCCACGCTTTCCCCGTGACCGCTGCTGCTAGGATCGCCAGCAACGCACCTGCAATCAGTGCTGCGCGGCCGGTCTTTGCCGGCTTTCGCGGAACCGGTGCGGCGTCATCCGTAGCCAGGGTCGGAGGCCGGCTCAGCTCGGTGTCCCGTTCTTCTTCGCGCGCCCGAACGTGCATGCGCGCTTTTTTGCCGCCTCGGTGGTTTTCGACGGTCGACGCGAGCTCCCATCTCGCCGACGGAGGAGGCGATACGGCGGCAAGCTCTTCGATCAAGCGCGTCGCGCTCGGCGTGCGGACCCCGAGATCCACTTCGATCAGTCGCTCGATGATCTCGCGGAGCAGGGCCGGAGCCTGTGGTGCAGCCTCTTGCAGCGACTGTCGGTCGCCCTCCAGAATCCTCTGCATCGTTTCGACGTCGTGCGCCCCATCGAAAGGGCGCCGCCCTGCCATCGCCTCGAACAGACTCACGCCGAGCGAAAACAGATCCGATCGTCCGTCGACATCCTCGCCGCGCATGTGCTCGGGAGACATGTACGGGACCTTCCCTTTCGCGCTACGGCTTGCGGTAGCCTTCGCATTGTCGATCGCCTTTGCGATGCCGAAGTCCGCGAGCTTCGCCTCTCCGGAGCGGCTCAGCAGAATGTTTGAAGGCGAGATGTCGCGGTGAACCAGAGTGCCGTGCGCGTGTTGGAGCGCGAAGGCGAGGTCCAAGCCGATCAAAGCCACCGTCTCCCAAGCGAGCTTCCCGCCCGGTGACGAGTTGAGGAGCGAGCGAAGGTCCACGCCGTCGACCAGCTCGAGGGTCATGTAGTGGACACCGTCGACCTCGCCGACGTCGATCACGCCCACGATATTGGTATGCCGAAGCTGCGCCGCGAGCTTGGCCTCGCGCTGGAATCGAGAAACAAACTCGGCGTCCTCGCTGAACGCGGGCAGCACGCGCTTCAAGCAAACACGCTGCTCGAATCCGCCGTCCCCAGCGCGCCTTGCTTCGAAAGCTTCCGCCATTCCGCCGACGCCGAGGCGGCGCAGCAGATGATACGGGCCAAAGTCTCGCGGCTCACCGGCCATTGCAATACAAGACTAGCATCATCGCGAAACCGCTGGCGCGGCCACGGCGAGCGATGCAGGCTCCCCCGCCACTGATGAAGTCAGCGTCAGGTCTATTCAAAGGCGTCGATCGCACCATCTTCCGGCGCCTCTTCGATCTGGCGATGCCGATCGTCGGCCTGAACCTGCTGAGCGTCCTCACTCTGGCGGTCGACACTGCAATGTGCGGGCGCCTGGTCGATGCCGAGGAAGCGCTGACGGCCCTGGGTTTTGCGGGTCAGCTCGTCTTCTTGCTGATGGTGGCCATGCTCGGGCTGACCGTCGGGACGGTCGCTTTCATCGCCCGTGCCCACGGCGCCCGCCAGTCCGATCGCATCAATCACGTTCTTCACCAGAGCATTCTTCTGACCTACCTGGTGTCGATCGCCGTGGCGATCGTTGGAAATCTCGGCGCGGGCCTCGTGATGGACTGGCTCGGTGCCGAAGCGGAGGTTCGTGATCTGGCGGTAAGCTATCTGCGCCCGCTCCTGTCGCTCTCGGTGTTCTTCTACTTGAACATGCTGTTCGCAGCGGCCTTGCGCGCGGTCGGCAACACGATGCTGCCGTTCATGATCGCCCTGTTCAGCAATTTCCTCAACATCGTCTTGAACTATGGGCTCATCTTGGGGGGGCTCGGCCTTCCCGCGATGGGTGTCCGCGGCGCGGCCTGGGGTACGGTCATCTCGCAAGCCGTTGCAGTCCTCCTGATGGTGCTCATCTTGAGGCGCGACGTCGTCTACGGCGTCCGTGCGCACCTTGGTCTGGCCAAGCTCGACCAGCCGCTCGCTCGCGATCTTTTTCGCATCGGAGCGCCGGCTGCCCTCGACATGCTGGTCCTCAACGTTGCCTTTCTTTCTGTCGTCGGCATGCTGGCGCGTGTGGCGCAGGTGGCAGTCGCGGCTCACGGCGTCGGGCTGAGAGTTCAGTCTCTAGCGTTCGTGCCCGGTTTGGGAGTCTCGCAGGCCATCGGTGCGATGGTCGGAAACGCACTTGGCGCCGGCGATGAGCCCGAAGCGCGTCAGGTCGTGCGCGGCGGCATTCTCCTATCGACCGCCATCATGACCGTCCTAGGTTTGTCCATCGTGTTCGGGGCAGAACCGATCCTCGCGATCTTCGATATCGATCCGGCGACCGAGCTGGGCCGCTATTCGATACTCTGGATGCAAGTCCTCGGCTGGGGCATGCCGATCGTCGGGGTTCACATCGGTCTCATCGGGATGCTCCGCGGCGCCGGCGCCACCAACACCAGCCTGATGATCAACATCGTCGGCACCCTGGTCATCCAAGTTCCGCTCAGCTGGATCCTCGGTTTCATCGTGGGCTGGGGCGCGTTCGGAATTTGGGTCGCCGTCCCCATCTCGTTCGTGGTTCGCTTGTTCCTCGGCATTCTGGCGTACCGGCGCGGAACCTGGGCCCGGACGGGCGCCACCCTCTGAGGGTTCGCCTAGGCAGGGATTTCGCTGCGCCCTGCAATTTTGGTAACCTGTCGACATGTTCAACGCCTTGATCAGGGCGGTGTATCGAGCAGCGCATTGGGGGCTACGGCTTCTCTGGTTCATTCGACGACCAGAGACGTCCGGGGCGCTCGTGGCGGTCTGGCACCAGGGCCGAGTCTTGCTCGTGAAAAACTCCTACCGCGCTCAGCTCACCTTCCCGGGCGGCTACATCCGCCCGCGCGAAGATCGTCGAACCGCGGCGGCCCGTGAGCTACGCGAAGAAGTCGGCATCAACGTGCAGCCCAAACGACTGGTCCACGCCTATCACGGTACGCACGTCTTCGAGCACCGTCAGGACACACTAGACATCTACGAGCTCGAGGTAGACTCCGCGCCAAACGTGCAGGTCGACAACCGCGAGGTGGTGCGCGCCGAGTTCCTGACTCCCGACGAAGCGCTCAGCCTGCAGATCGTGCCGCACCTCGACGAGTACCTCTCGAGGCGACTCGCGCAGGCGACAGATTGAGCCCGGTGAACCCGCAACAAACGCTTCGCCATGAGGCGCTCCGGCTCCACCAGCGCTACCAGCGCGAGCTGATCGAGCGCTTCTCGGTCTGTCCCTGGGCGAAGGCAGCCCGCGTCCAGGGCCGCAGTCGCGCGTATGTCGTTACCAACGAGACGTGTTCTGTCGACGAGCTCGCACCCGTGCTGGCCGACTGGGCCGACGACGAGACCGTCGACGTTGCGTTCGTGATCGCCCCACGCTTTATAGGAGGGCCGGACGAGCTGGCTGCCTGGGCCAGCGCGATCGCCGAGCAACGAGACGGCGTCTTTCTAACCGCGCCGTTCTACCCGAGCGCCCCCGGCTCCGCGGGTTCGATCCAGTTCCTACGACAAACCCCAGATCCGACCGTGCAGCTAGTCCGCCGATCCCTCCTCGAACAAATTCGATCCCAAGACCCACCCCACTACCGCGACATGTTCGACATCGACTTGGAGAAGCTCGAGGCAATGAAGCCCCCTCAAAGCGTCGCCGCCTCAGTCGTCGCGCACAACGAACGGACGTTGGAGCGCGAGGGCAGGGCGGAGATTCAAAGGGTATTGGACGACATTCGGGGGGACAGGGAGCGGAGCTATGCGCGGGTGATGGGGTTGTTTTGATGGGGTGGGTGTTGCTATTTGGCTTGTGCTGCCGCGGGTGTTGTGGGCTCTCGGTGGTTAGGGCTTGCGGCCCAGGCACCATGTGATGGCGCACACTTCGTCGAGCTTCTCGTCGAGGTGATTCGCGGTCTGGGTTTCGATGTAGCCCCAGTCGGTTGCGACGTTGAGTCCCGCGCGAACCTCCTTTGCGGAGCCGCAGGCGGTTGAGAATCGCGCGCGTGCATTGCCCGCATCATTCCCGCGCGCCTCCGCGATATTCAGAACCACGCTTTGCGCAGCTCGCTTGAGCTGATCGGCCAGCGACTTATCCTGCTCGCGAATCGCGTGGAGAAGTGGAGCGAGCTCTCGCACCACGCTTCGCGCTCTGTCGTAAACATTCTTCTTCTGCATCAGCGACTCCTTGGATTGGGTTTGGGGCCTCACTTCAGTGCGGCCCCAAACCCAATCCAAGGACAAGCGACAGCCAAGTCTGAATTCGCCAGCGCCAGCGCCAGCGCCAGCGCCAGCGCCAGCGCCAGCGCCAGCGCCAGCGCCAGCGCCAGCGCCAGCGCCAGCGC
>Ga0316189_10001858_pt1 | contig 20907 bp, 16 predicted proteins | sample LowCovwburrow_MG_FD_204930 | JGI IMG/M metagenome (GOLD analysis project Ga0316189, IMG submission 204930) | Coastal sediment microbial communities from Maine, United States - Lowes Cove worm burrow | ecosystem: Environmental > Aquatic > Marine > Coastal > Sediment | place: USA: Maine... | reverse complement strand
GCGTCAACGGGGGCCACGCTTGCGTCCTCGATATCGACTCCGCCCAGGAGCAGCCGCGTGCCCTGCACCGCTGGACGCATCCGAGCTCGGGCGGGCGGTTCGCCGCCGGTCAATTCAGTGCCGACGGTGTCGTGCTGCTGGACTCCGCGGGCGCGATGTACTCCGCCCAAGGCGCGGCAGAGCCCGTCTTGCTCCCGTACGGAGAAACTCCGCGCATTCTCGCAATCCCGAGCCGAGCGTCGAACACGGCGTTCACTGTGGGCGGCCGGCTGCACTGGGGCGGATCCGAAGGGCAGGAGGTTGCCCAGAGTATTTGCGCTGGCATGACGCAGGAGCTGCGCGCGGTCTCGGCCCCCTCGGGATCCCAGCTCGCGGGGCTCTGCTCGGACGGCAACGTGTTTGTGGGCCGGTGGCCGCGCCCCGATCGCTTTCAGATCACCCGACAGGTCGAGCTCCCGGGAGCTGCCACCGGGGCGTTGGCGTTCTCGGAGGATGAGCGCGAACTGTGGGTCGGCGTCCAGGGCGGGCAGGTCTTCGCGGCCGACCTGACCGTCGACGACCGCGTCCGCAGGTACACCTCGAACGTCGGCAGTGTGCGGCACGTGGCCGGATCGCGGGACGGGCGGCGGCTGGCGATTGCGGGGGAACGTGTCGGGATCGAGGTGCTCGACCGTGCCACCGGAACGCGGCTGTGGACGCTGCCCCAAGTGCCGCCGCGCGGCGTGGCCTTTGCCGGGCCGACCGAGCTCGTCATTGCCACCGACGAGCTGCTGCACTACGCACTGCCCGAAGACTCCACACCCGTCTCGTTTGTCGCGGAGGCGGGGCTCGCCTCCGCGGTGGTGAGCCCCGACGGAACCTTGGTGGCGGGTGTCGACGGGAGCGGTCACCTGTACGTTTGGGATCGCGCTACCGGGCGGCCCGTCCACACCGACCGGTGGCAAGAGCTCGTGGCCAAGGACGTCGCGTTCTCTTCCGACGGCGCCACGCTGACCGTGGTGGCGATGTCGGGTGGCATTCACCAAATCTCGACCCAAACGTGGGCCCGCAAACGCCTGCCGTGCCCCGAGGGCACGCACAGGCGCATCGCTTGGCTCGGAGATGTCTTGGTCGCGCTGACCTTTGGCGGCGGCCCGCAGCTGCTCGAGGGGGCGTTGTCGTGCCGTCGGGTCACCGATCGGTTGCCGGTGGATTGGTCGGACCTCGGCGCCGCGCCCGATGCGACCGCGCTGGTGCTTCTCGACGAGCGCAGCGGCAGGGTAGGGCGCATGCGTGCCGGGTTCGTCGACACGATCGATACGATCTTGTGGGACCAAGACGCGGTGGCGGTCGACATTGCGGTCGACGGGACGGTTGCCGTCGCGCGTCGTCACGATGTCTACCTCGTTGATGAGCTCGGCGATCGTCGCACCACGCTCGCTGCCCACGGAGAGATTCTGACCGACGTCGCGATCCGGGGGCCGCTGGTCGCCGCGGCAACTGTGAGCGGCAAAGCCCTGGTTTGGGATCGAGCCAGCGGTGCACTGCTGGCGCTGCTCGAAGGACACACCGAGCGCGTCGCGACCGTGAAGTTCGACGCCACGGGCCAGTGGCTCGTGACGGCGTCGTGGGACCGCCACGTAAGGCTGTGGGACCTCAAAACGCTGCGTGAGGCTCCCGGCCAACGGATCGTCCAGGCCCAGGCCGACTGGGGGCTCGGACTCGACGAGCTGCTCGCGCTCGACCTGCGCTAGCGGGCACGAAACTCGCTCACCGCGTCCGAGCGTCGACCGCGGCGTCTGCGTGTGCACGGAGCACTTCGGCATCGGCCTGGCGGAGCGCCCGCGGTGCCCAGTCGGTGTCGGCGGCCGGCTCCCCTGCCAGCACGCGGAAGAAGACCGCCGCCGCCAGGTAGGAACCGGTGAGCTGCGGGTGGCTCCCGTCACCGCTGTGCAGCACGATCGATGGCGAGTCGGACAGCGACAACGCCCACGCCTGACCGACCGGGGCAAGGGTGCCTCCGCTGTCCAGGGCCGCCTGGGCGTAGCCGTCGTGGAGAAGCGCCTGCATCCCTTCTGGGTCGCCGCCCGACCACACCTCGTCGTACAGCTCGCTGCCTTCGAGGCGGGCCCACGTCTCGAAGAACACGGGCTCGGCCCCCGATCCCTGGGCCAACGTCGCCAGCTCAAACGCAGCGTCGGAGAACACGGTTGGCTGGATCAAGGGTTCGTAGCTCTGGCCTTGGATGACGACGTGGTCCCAGCGTTCCTCGATAAGCGCCGTCTGAATGTCGGGCCGGGCCAACAGGTCGGCCACCGTGGCGCCACCTTGGGTGATCGCCTCGATCTCGAAGTGCAAGCCGTGGTCCGCGGCCATGGCGTCGATCAGCCCGGCGAGTCCGTTGACCTGGGTGTAGCTGTTGCCCAGCATGAGGATGCGGGCTTGCGGCTTTGTGCGCGCGCCCGTGCTGCCAGTGCCCTCGGATCCGGTTGTGTCGGACGCGTTTGTCGTCGAGGTGTCGGCGGTTGCGGTTGCGTCGTCGGTGGACTCTTCTGCTCCGGACGAACCCGCCGCGGTGGGGCTCGACGGTTCTGTGGTGGACCCAGCGGGCGTGGAGTCGCCGTCGCCGAGACCATCGAGTGTCCCGTGCGCGACGGGGGCCGCGTCGCTCGGGTCGTCGCCGCACGCGCCGAGCGCCATGGCGAGTGCAAGGCACGACCAAGCGTGCGCCCGGCCGGAAGCGGGTCCAACGACGGCGCGTGCGGGTGTCATGACCGAAACCTACCACCCCCGCACCGCGACCAACCTGCGATATCCTCGCTTCGTGCACGGACGGATCCCGGTCACAGTGGTCACCGGCTTTCTGGGGGCGGGCAAATCGACGCTCCTGGATCGTTGGCTCGAGACCCTGCCGACAGACACGGCCGTCATCGTCAACGAGGAGGGCGCCGTGGGCATCGACGGTGCGTTGTTGGCCAAGCGTGCGCGGCGGCTGCGGGAGATTTCCGGCGGGTGTGTCTGCTGTGTGACCCACGAGGCGCTGGATGCCGCGCTCGCCGACTTCGCCGCTGCGACGCCGACGCCGTCACGGATCTTGGTGGAAACGTCGGGGGTGGCCTCGCCCGCGGGGGTGATACGGATCCTGACCCGCGGCCGCGCGCGGCGGCAGCTTCGCCTCGACGGGGTCGTGACGGTGGTTGATGCGTCGCGCGCCCACCAGCGGATGCAGTTCGGTCTAACGATCGAGCAGCTGGGGTTTGCCGACATCGTCGTGATGTCGCATATCGATGCGCAGCCGGAGGCGGGCTTGGCCGCGTTGGAGACTGAGCTGGCCGGGTACGCTCCCGGCGCCGTACTGGCGCGAGCGAGCCGAGGTCGCCTGACCGGCGCCCAGACTTTGCTGGGGTTGCTCGATGCACGCGGCGGCGTTTTGCGAGCGTTGCCCGCTCTCGATGGTCCTGTGGCCAGCCATCGCGTCGACGCGGTCTCGCTCGTGCACGATGGCGAGCTCGACGAAGAGCGATTTGGCGAATGGGTGCAGACTGCACTCGGCGCTATCGAAACGCGATTGTTGAGGATCAAAGGGATCCTCGCGGTGCGCGGTGTGGATGCGCGGGTCATCGTTCAGGGCGTCAGCGAGGCGGTCGAGGTCGAGCTCGGTGTTCCGTGGGGGCGTGAGGCACGGACGAGTCGGCTTGTGATCCTCGGGCTCGAGCTGGACGACGCGGGGCTGCGGGAGGGGTTTGAGGCCTGCGTCGCTGCGGAGCCCGGGCGGTGAGCCATTCCTGTTTCCACCGCGTCGAGCTCCGCTCGCTCGAGGCAACGTGGTAAGGGCCAATGCATGCGTGAACTCGTCGTGCTGTGTGTCGTGGCGTTCAGTTGCGGCAAGACTGAGCCCGTCGAACCTCCCGTCGAACCGGAGCCTCCCGCAACAATCCGCGATGCCAAGCCAACGCCAACGCCAACGCCAACGCCAAAGCCAAAGCCAACGCCGAAGCCTGTGACCAAGCCGGAACCCACATCGGCCACGGAGTGCGTGGAGACGTTCCGCTTTGACTCCGATGCGTCGGTCCTCGACGAGCAGCGCGGCCGCGGTGGCTCCAAACGCTGGGACGACTTTGCGACGCACTACGCCGCGGCGTACATCGACCTCGAGACCGACCACCCGGTCCAGGCGGTGGAAGCGTTTACCGTTGGCAAGACCCCTCTGCTTTGGTTTCGCTCTGACTTCGCGAGCGCGGTCGTCAACGCAGCCGTGCTCAGCGAGCTTCAGGTTGTCGACGTCACCGGGTTGGCGGCCGGAAAACGGTCGCAGATCGGGACCTTGGGTCCGCTCGGCCAGGGCAAGATCGGCGGACGCGCCCTACTTCATTTCTTGATGCGGGCGGATGTGATCCAAACCTACGTGCACATTGGATCGACGGTGTGTTTGCTGTCCGAGAGCGACGACGAGCGCGGCTACATGGCACAGCTGAGCGGCGAGCATGTGTATTTCACCAATGAGGAGAATCGCGACGCGTTTCGCTTCTCCTTTGTCCTGGGCCCGGATGGCGTGATCACCGTGACCGGGGACTAACCGTCCAGGGTCACGAGCAGCTTTCGGCAGGCGTAAAAGACGGAGTTCTTGTGTTGGCGCTCCATCTCCATGAGCTCCCGGTCGTGTCGGTGCAGAGCTTCCTTTTGCCAGTGGGCCCGCGCGACGCCGACAGGTAGGTGCTCGGCCGCGGCGAGCGTCTCGGCGAGCTTGGCGAGGTCGCGGTCATGCTCGAGGGCCGGCAAGGCCTCGGCCAGGCGGAGCATCGCCTCGACCCCGTCGAACAGCGGGATCCGCTCGCGCATGACGTCCTCGATGCAGAGTCGCAAGCGGATCGCGGGGCCAACGTCGGTCATACCGGCCAGCCTAGCGCGCGCCCGTGTTCAGGCTCAACCGCGCCCGCGCCTCAGCCCGCTGCGGCTTGTTGGGCGGACTGCTGTGCGGCGGTCGAGTGCGCGAGGTGGCCCCGTATCTCCACCGCGTGCACATGTTCTGGACCGAATGCCGCGCTGGCCGTCGCCAACGCAGACTGCAGCGCGGCAATGGCCTCCGTGTGGCGGCCGACCTGGCTCAGCGTCTGGCCCAGGTCGGTCTGGACAACGATCGTGACCAGGTGGTCGGCGCCGAGCTTCTCGGTTGCCAGCTTTAGCGCGCGGTCGATGTCGGTCAGTCCCGCTGCCACATCGCCCTCGGCTACTTTGACGCTCCCAAGGTTGTTGAGCGTGTGCACGTAGGCCTCGGTGTGGCCGGAATCCTCCAGCAGTCGGCTCGCGCGCTCGTAGCCGAGCCTCGCCTGCTTTGTGCGACCGGCGTCGCGGTCCAGCCCCGCAAGCGCGCCGATGGCGTACGACAGCGTCGGGTCATCGGGGCCGTGCGCGGCCTCGAGAATCGCGTGGCCCTGCCGCAGTGCGCGGGTCGCTTCGTCGACTTTGCCCTGACGCTCGAGCACGGTCCCGATATTGACCAGCAGCCGGCCGACGCGCGGGTGTCCCTCCGAGAACACGGCCTGGGTCACGGCCAGCGCGCGCTCGTATTCTTGGACGGAGACGTCCAGCTCGCCCAGCTCGCTCAAAGCGGTCGCCAGGCCGCCGCGCACGATGCCGAGCACGGGGTGCACCGCGCCGTAAACGTCCTCATACCCCGCGACCGCCTGGGTGTAGTCCGCTTTGGCCGCGGCGAAGCGCCCGCGTCTGTAGTGGTGCATCGCGCGGCCGTTGAGGATGGCGAGGCGCACGAGTTGCCCGCTGGAGTCGTCGAGCATTGACTGGGCGCGGTCGAGCTCGAGGCTGGCGTCTGCATGCTGTCCTGCCCGCATGTGGGTCAAGGCGATGCCGTAGTGCAGCTCTGCGCGCTTGTCGGCGACCGCAACGCCGTCGCTGTGCAGGCGCTCCAGCACGCCCTCGGTGTGGCGCGCCCAGGAAAGGGCGTCGTCGGGCCTCGCCAGGGCGTCTCCCACGACGCGCACCAGGGTGGAGCCGGCGGCAGCGGCGACAGCGTCGTGCCCGGCGGCGTCCGCTTCGGTGAATGCGGCGGTCAGGAGTAACTCCGCGTCCTCGTAGTCACCGTGACTGAACGCGAGGCTGCCGTGGACCCGCTTGGCCTCCGCCAAAACGGGCGCGTAGGCCAGCCCCGCCGCCGCGTCCTCGATGTCTGCGATGGCCGCGAGCGCTGCGTCTGCGTCGCCGCTCGAGCGCAGCGCCGTGACGTGGGTCAGTCGGCGGCGGAGCTCGGCCACGGCCTGGGCGGTCGCCGGATCGCTCGGGGGCGGCAGGGCAGCCCTCAGTGCGGTGAGGTCACCGCACGGCCTCAGTGTTGGGAGCCCCGCGACCGCGGAGACGCTATGCGCGAGGGTGGCGTCTGTGGCCTCGGACAGGACGCTCGCCAGCGCCGCCAGGCTCTCGCGGCGCCTGTCGAGGCAGGCCATCCGGAGATCGAGTTCATCACTGGCCCTGGACTCTCGGCACGCCGCCGTGCGCTCTCGAACCCAGCCTGCGGCGTAGTCGTCCAGCCCCGCGACGACGCGCTCGCGGGTTTGCTTGGCGTGCGGGCGCTCGATGGCATCGAAGGCGGCGATGATCGAGGCACGACGTGCGTCGCTCCAGGCATCTCCCAATGAACGGCCCGAGTCGGCGCACAGATCCGGGGTGGAGCCGGCAAGCCCGGCGTACAGGCCCACGACCCCGAGAGCCGCGGCAGCCCCGCCCCAGAGCATTCGACGCCGCGGCGGGTGTCGAATCGCGGCGAGTCGCTGGATCACCGCGTTCATGTCGGCGAATCGGCGCGCGGGGTCCGGGGACGTCCCGCGTCGAATCATGGCGAACAACGCATGGGGCACCACGCCATCCGGCCGTGGCCCAAGATCGCCGTTCGTGACCGCAGCGCGGATCTTGTTCCACGTGTTGTGTTTGAACGGGCGCTGGCCGTACAGCCCCTCGTACAGTGCGACGAAAAAGGCGTGCTGATCGACGCGATGGTCGATCGGTTCGCCTTTGAACTGCTCGGCGGACATGTACGCAGGCGTCCCCATCACTGCCCCAGCACGCGTCAGATTTGTGTGCAGCAACCCCGTCGCCGAGTCGTCCACAGCAGCGCGTTGCGCCGTCTTGTCGCCCGTCCGCGAGGGCGCCGTGCCGTCGTCCAGGCAGCGCGCCAATCCGAAATCGAGGACCTTCACCGCGCCGTCGTGCGCGATCGTCACGTTGCCAGGCTTGAAGTCTCGATGAACCAGCCCCTCCGCGTGCACGGCCGCCAAGCCGCGCGCGGCCTCAATAAAGACGTCGACGACGGCCTCCCAGGGATGGCTCTGTTCGAGCCACTCGACCAGGTCAACGCCATCCACCAGCTCCATCGCGATGAAGACGGCGTCATCGTGTCGCCCTGCCTCGTAGACCCCGACCACGTTGGGGTGAGACATGCGCGCCAGAGCGTGCCCCTCGCGGACCAATCGAGCCGGGCTGCCACTTCCGTACGATTCGGGGCGCAGGAGCTTGATCGCAACCCGTCGATCGAGCTGTGGATCGTGGGCGTCGTACACCACACCCATCCCGCCGGTCCCAAGGATTCCCTGCAGCGTGTAGCGACCTATCTTGTCGCCCGCCGACGGACGGGCACGGTCGACCGCCGACTGCGTCGGATCGGTGTCGACCGTACTCATGTCTGGCTGTGCCACCCGCAAACAGAGAGTATCGCGCGCCGCAGGGCTGCGTCTTGCGATCTTCGTGCCCACATTCCTCGCTTGGCCCGCAAACCTCCGTTGTGGCGGTGTGGCGGGCGTGTACGCTGCGAACACCTGGCGCCTGGCGACATCGCAGGGAAAGCTGGCGGCATGTCGTTCGAACTCACCGAGACCGCGCTGACCGATCATATCGCCGAGCAGCAATGGGGAAAGGCGCAGCGTGTCGGGTTTACCTACTTCGACTCCTGCCTTGGCTTGATCGGCAAAAGCGGAGGCCAGGTCATCGGCGTGCACCTGGTCATGGTGGTGGACAAGCTGTTCGACGACGAGGCCGCGGCGCTCGCCGCGAGCCTTGTGCTGGGCTGCAGCGAGGTCCACGTCATCGGCAATGTCTACATGTGGGAGGACAACGTTCCTGCCTTCCGCACGATGGCAGGGCTTGTCGGCGGGGCATGGACGGTGAAGGCAGACCGCGGCAGCGGCACCTACGGCGGACGCGTTCAGGGAGGCCGGCTGCAGCACAGCGCGAACGGGGTATGGCACGCCTGACGCGCAGCGGCGGTGCGCTGGGCGCGTTCAGCGAGCGACGGGGACCGCGGTGCCGGTCGTGATGTGCTCGGCCAACCAGCGGTCAACCTCCGCCCGTTCTTTGGCCGTTTCCGGCCCCTGGTAGCCCTCGCGCGCGGCATAGGCGAGGGAGATCGCGCGGGGCTGGGCGGCGTTGTCGCGCCACAGAATACGCGCCAGATCAAAACCCGTCTCTGCGACGTCGCGGGGTCCGGCCTCCGCAGCCTTGAAGATCCGCAGGGATCGCTCGAGAAGCTCGACGGCGCCAGCAAAGTCCTCGGCTGAAGCCCGAGCGCGCGCGTGGTCGCGAAGAGACGTCGCCACGATGGGCGAGCCCATGCCGTAGGCCGCCTCGAGAATGGGTAGGGAGGTCGCGTGTAGCTTCAGCGCCTCGTCGACCTTGCCTTGCCGCTCCAAGGCGCAGGCGAGGTTGTCGGTGAACATCGCGGTCCTTGGGTGGTCTGGCCCGCGTCGCGCTTCGGACAGCTCGCGCGCGCGTCGGTGCATCTGCTCAGCTTCGGCGTAGCGCTCAAGGTACCAGTAGGCCACGCCCAGCATGGATGCGGACTCGGCCACAGCGAGGCTGTCGATAGCGGCGCTTTGGGCCCGCTGCAGCGACAGCTCGAGGTAAGGCACGGCCTTGTCGAACTCGCCGCGGCGCATCTGCTGGACCGAGAGGTTTTGCAGCAGCGAGTCCATCCGCTCGCCGTCTTTGGCGTAGGCGCTCTCGAGCGTGGCGAGGGACAGTTGCTCCTGTGCCTTGGCCTCCTCGTGAAGGCCCATCGTCGCGAGAAGCTGAGCGAGCGCGATGCGTTGTCGCGCAACAAACGGATGCCCCGGGCCCAGGATGTCGCTGGCTTCGGCGACCAGGGCAAGCAAAGCACCCCTGGCGTCTTTGAGTTTTCCGCGGCGGTGAAGAATGCGAGCCCCCTGCGAGGCGAACGCCATGCGCAACAGCTTGTCGGAGAGGCCGTCAGGCTGGTACGCGGCCCATCTGCGGACGAGGGTCTCCGCGGCGTCGAGATCGCCCTGCTGCAGAAGGTACGATGTCCAAACGATGTCGATGGCCGAGCGGTGATCGTCGTCGCCGTAGCGCTTGTACACGGCGTCGGCGTGCGCCAGCCATCGCGCGACAACGGCGGGCCCGGTGTGCATGTTTCGCGCCGCCAAGCTCGTCGCGGCTTGGACGATCTCGCGGTCGAGACCGAGTTCCGTCGCCATCCACAGCGCGCGCTCTTGCTGGGGAATGCCGCCGCCGGGCCGACCCAGTTCATACGCCGCCACACTGTGTGTACTGAGCACGGCGACCAGTGCGGGGGAGGGCGGCTCCAAGCTCAGAGAGGCGACAAACGGCTCGAGTGTCGCCTCGGCCTGTGCGTAGCGGGCCAGCGTCAAGTTGACCTCGGCCTCCGACAACGCGGTCGCAACGTCGTCGGGAAGATCAGGGAGCTGGGTTGCCTCGCCGCCGAGCTCGCTGCAGCCTCGAACCGACGGCAGGGCGCCGACCGCCATGACGGCGTGCTCGACGAAGTCTGCGTCCGCGGTCACGGCAAGCCCGACAAACGCCGTCAACGCGCGCTCACGCTGTCGGATGCATCCCAGGCGCTGGTCGAGGGCGACCTGAGATTGCACGCCGCGCGTGTGGGTGTCTCGACACGCTTCTCCGGCTTCGTTGTGCAACTGGGCTGCGTACGTGTCGAGCTCGGCCGCCATGCGCTCGAACGTGTCGGCCGCGAAACCGACGTTGCTCTCCCCAAAGGCCGACTCCACGGTCGCTCTTGCGGGCTCCGTCCACGCAACCGTGACGGTCTCGGCAGCGCTTGCACATGGGTCGTCGGTCCCCCCGAGAAGCATCGTCGCGACAACGATGCCGCCGAGGCCCAACGTCCCGCCGACCGCGAGTTGCGGCCCGCGGCGGGGCCTGAGCGCGTCGTGGAGGTGCTCGATGAACTGCTCCATCGAGGCAAACCGGTCCGAGGCGTCGCGCTGCAATCCGCGTACAAGGACGTCGCGGAGGCGGGACGGTACGTTGTGGTCCTTGGGCGGGGCATGGATGGGCCCCGAGGTCACGTTTGCCGCGATCTCGATGATCGAATGCCCCCCGTACGGGCGCTCGCCATACAGCGCTTCGTACAGAGCCACCGCGAACGCGAATTGATCGGAGCGGGAATCGGTGCCCGTGCCCACATGCTGCTCGGGGGCCATGTACGCGGGGGTTCCGAGCACGGCGCCTGTCGCCGTCAGCCGCTGCGAGACCAGACTTGGACTCGACAGCTCTTCGTCGTCCTCGAGCCACGCCACCGCCACGGGGCCCGACGCGCCGGACTCCAGCAAGCCAGAGTCGTCGGAGACGGACTCCGGGGCGCGCGCGAGCCCGAAGTCGGTGACCTGCGCACGCCCGTTGCCGTCGACCATGACGTTCTCCGGTTTGAAATCGCGATGCACGAGCCCGGCCGCGTGCGCCGCTGCCAGCCCACGCCCGGCCCCCACGTACATGGCGACGATCTCTGCGACCGACCGAGCGGACGCCTTCTGCCAGCCGTCCAGGGTCGTGCCGCGCACGTACTCCATCGCGACGAACACGCTCTGACCCCACGTGCCGACATCATGGACGGCGACCACGTTGGGGTGCCGCAGCCGCGCCTGCGCCTGTGCCTCGCGGAGCATGCGGCCGCGCGCGCGCGCGCGCTTGTCCGCCCGGACCACCTTGATCGCGACGTCCCGATCCAGCTCGGTGTCGTGGGCAAGCCAGACTTCGCCCATTCCGCCCCGACCGAGTTGCTCGGTCGCGACGTACCGCCCAAGTTGGGTTCCGGGTTCGAGCCCGCGCCGCTGTTTCGCCTTTGGCGGGGACGTTACGTCTTCGCCCAGCGTGGCTGCCGTCCCGTCGGGTGGAAGAGGGGAGTCCAAATTCGCCCCTCGATCCTACCAGCCCGCAGGGGGCGACTGGTGGACAGTCTGCCGCAATTTCGACGGGTTGCGAGGGGGTCGCAGGCGCATCAGGCGCGTGCGAGACGCGCCCAGGGTGCGGCCGTCAGCCCGGCGGGTTGACCACCAGGTTGAGTCCCTGGCCGGTCATGTCGGAGTACGTGTACGGGCTGACAAGTCCTGCCACCGTAGCGACGACGAGCTGCGTCGCCGGATCGACCTTCCACGCGACGCTGGCGCCACGATCGACCACCCAGACGTAGCCCTCGGCGTCCACGCTGACGCCGACCGGGTCTGAGCAGCCGGGCAGTGGGATGGCGTCGTTGACGACCGAGTCGGTCGCGACGTCGAACTGCGCAAGCCGACACGGCGAGTTTCCGGCAACCCAGGCGCGGCCCTCGCGATCGATGTTCATGCCGCGATAGCGGCCCGAGATGCCGCCAGCGCCGATGAACGTCTCGAGGACGGGGTCGAAGCGATAGACTTGGTCGCCCGGGCCGACCGAGTAGGTCGCGATCCACGGGTGCCCATTCTCGTCCATTCCGATGCCGTACGCGTTGGAGCCGGGCACCGCATAGGTGCTTACCGCGAGGGTGATCGCGTCGACCCTGGATAGCGTGAGGCCGCTTCGGTCGGACACCCAAAAGTCACCGTCTGCGTTCACGGCTCCGCCGTAGACAAATCCCGACGAAGCGATTTCTGTCATGTCGAGCACCGCTCCCGTGCCCCCGTCGAGCCGATAGACCTGCAGTGGATTCGAGCCGTAGCCGACCCACACCCGGGGATCGGGGACGGTGTTCTCGCATGTCACGGGATCGATCACGCCGCCCTCCCACGCCACAGCGCGAGTGCCTTGCGCATGGTTGGGGAGATCGACCGACCACAACACGCACTCGTCCTGCAGGTACGGCAAGACGTCGCCGGCCCCAGTGGAGGTGGTGATGACTCCGTCGCCATTGGTGTCGACGCACCGCTCGGGGATCGCGGCGATTTTGGTCACGCGTGGAGAGAACCGATGGCCCACCGCAACGTCGCCGTATTGATTGACCGACGTTCGTGACGGCTGCATCGCTGCATCGTCAGTGGCGGTGTAGCGGCCCTCCTCGACCGTCGTGACGGTATCGATCTTCGAAACCGTTCCCTGCGTTGAGTTTGCGATCCAGATGTAGCTGAACGCGAACTCCTCGCCGCCGCCGCCGCCGCCGCCGCTTCCGCAGGAGAGCGAGACATCGGGGGAGCCGACGTCGAACAGCAGCACGCCGGTCGCATTGCCCTCGGCGTCGCCGTCATCGTCCGGGCCGCCAGCGGTTCCGTCGGCGGACGCTCCGACCGTGCCAGCGGGGCCGCCCTCGGCGTCACCGTCCGCATCGGCGTCGGCCCCGGCGGTTGCCGCCGTGCTCTCGGTTTGCCCGCCGATGCCTGCGCTCCCCGAGCTGCTCTGCCGTCCTTCGTTCTCCTCACCGCCGCACCCTGCGAGCAGAGCGAACACTGCCGCTATCGATCCTATTTTCATTGGCAATCCCCCCACCCAGGTTTGCAAGGTGGGTGGCTACCGTCAACGAGCGTTGGCCGCGCGCCCAACTTCTATTGGTTATGCCGCCCGGAGCGGGCCGCACCGAGCCAGATCGCAGCTAGTCGCAGAACTCCCGCACGACATTCATGTGCTCGACCAGTTGCGCACCTTGTGCGCTGGTCACCGACGCGATGTAGGCCTGCGAGACATTCGCCTCCCTCCCTGGGGTGATGCATGCCCGGTTGTTGGTACACCGAATCCGGAAGAGGTCGGTGCCGCCCTGGCGAACGCTGTGGTACTCGACGTTGTTGGCGTTGTACTTGTAGCGAACACCGCTGCCCTCGGTGAGCAGCCGTGGCCGGCAGAGATCGCCTTCGACGAAGCTCAGCTTCAACGACCCGGAAAACGCAGTGTTGATCGCAGCGCGTGCTTCCTGCACTCGCTCGGCCCGTTGGTCTTGGGCAAGCGCGTTGACGATCTCCGCCCAACGTTTGGCCCCGCGGCGGCGGTTGAATCCGACCGTGCGACTTGTGGTGGCACCGTATCCCATGCGCTCGCTGCAGGCGTATCGGGCGGTTCCGCCGAGTGGCTGTCGGCACTGCACCGTCACCGTATGCGTACCCCCGTCGTGGCTGGCCGTTGCGTCCAGCTCGCGCAGTACAAAACGGTGCACCGTCTCTAGCGCCCCGGGTGAGGCTCGATGGGTCTCGAGCAGCAGGCCGCCGCGAATGCTGTCCTGCGGCGCGTAGCTTCCGTGGGCCGAGAACGAGTCGTTGAGCTCGGCGATGAGGTCGGTCGAGGTCGGTGCGAACGCGGCCGCTGCAGTGGCGACGGTCATACCGGCGGCGAGGGCGACAAGGCTCAGGAGTTTTCGCGGGGTTCGGAGACGCATGCCCCACCGGGCGTCCGGGGCGCCGCGAGTGCCTCACCGTGGCAGAGATTTTTTTGGCGAGACGCCGAAGGGAACAGGTCGCTGCCCGCCAACCCTGTGACATCCCGCCAGGCGCTTGGCGTTCCCCGAAAGTTGACGCTGGGGTGAGGCATGAGGGCCGTGGCCGTCGCCTGCTGTCGTGGTGGTCCAAGAGCAATTACGCATCGGCGCCGCGGTGCGCCTGCCGTGAACCATCGCGACGACGAAGACCTTCGCGGCGCCTTCGCGGACCGGGTGGGACGGCCGGGTGAGGGCGCTTTGGACGATGCGCTGCCCGACGATGTCGCCGACGCACTGTGGGATGTCGCCCGTGGTGCGGCGGGCGGCCCGCTGATCGATGACGTGCTCCGGAACCCAGATCTCGCGCAGCTTTGGCGGGCGACGTTTGCCCTCGCGGATGAGGCTGGGCTGCGTCGTCGGGGAGCGGATTCGCCCGCGTGTGCGCGCGGCCAAGGCAGGGTCGCTGCAAACACCTCGATGGAGGCGAAGGGAGCGGTCGACGCTGGGACGGCGGCCACGGACCAGGGTGCAGGCCGCGGCTGGGTCGTCTTGGCCACGGCAGCGGCGGCGGCGCTGATCGTTGTGTGGCGGCCGCGCTTCCAGGACGGCGGCCGACCGCAACCGGCAGGCGCGCCGGTTGAGCCGGTCGTCCGCGCAATCCGGTATGGGGTGATCGAGGCGACGCCAAGTGCGGTCGCGCTGCCCCGTACTGCGTTTGTCTTGCGTTGGCGGGGCGGTCCCGCGGATGCGCGCTACGACGTGCAAGTCGATACGGTCTCGGGCGAACGCCGAGTCGCCACGGGACTAGACCTTGCGTTGCGAGCGTTCACGGTGCCGGTTGAGAAGTTGGCCGATGTGCCCAGCCAAGCGACGTTGGTCTGGCGTGTCACCGCGGTCACGGCCGATGGACGGCGCGTGGATTCGCCCGGGTTTGAGATCCGCGTGCAGTGAATCCGGCAGCATTCCCTGCGCGGGCGGTCACGGCTGATCGTTGGACACCGTACATTGCCTCGGACATGACCGGCGGTGATGCCAAGTCGTTTGGTCTCGGGGTGGACGCGCGGCAAACCTGTACGTCGCGGAGTTCCGCGCGACACGGCTGGGCGACGAAGGGGCGGCCGAGAGCTATCGCGAAGAGGCGCTGGAGGCGGCAAAAAGGGAGCGGCCAGTGCAGTGGACTCGAGGACGACGGACGCTCTTGAAGGGGGCGCCGAGCTCCAGCGCACGGTGTCGATTTCGGAGCTCGAGAACAGTCTCGAGGCGCAGGGCTGACGCGAGCCCGGTTGACACGCGCAGCATCGCCGCAGAGCATGCTCGACGGCCAAGCCCCGGTTTTGCTGTTGCAGCGCGGGTGTGCACGCTACGGTAGGGAGGCCGATGAGCGAACTCCCCGCAGTGCCGGACGACAACGACGACGACGACGTGGTCCCGGTTGGTGAACTCCCCGACGAGCTACGCTTTGAGTTTCGAGTTTCGCGCACGCCCGACGAGATCGTCGAGAGCTTCAGCGGTGACGCCCAAGTGGAGTGGTCGGTCGATGGCCGGCCCCATCCGTTCCCTCCGCCGGGCTCGCCCCAGTTTCAGGCTTGGCCGCGGGATTCCACCACGTTGTTTGTGCGTCATACGGTGCCAGCTGCGATCCCCGTGGTCTCGCCTTGCGTGATGATCGAGCTCGTGCCGGGGGCGCAACACACCACCGTGCGCGGCTGGTTCTTGCACCACCCGCCGCGCTCGCGTCGGCGCGAGCTGACACTCAAACTCGCGATCGTGGCCAGCGCAGCGTACTACCTCGCTATCATTGCGCTCGACACCGGGCTGCTGTTCCCGCACCCGTACTATCTGCTCATCCTCGGCGCGTTCACGATCCTCGGGATCATGCACAACCGGCCCAAGGCGCGCAGCATGCAAGCGTATGGCTCAGCGTTGTGGGGGCTCATCGGCCAGAAGTTTGTTCCGCACGCGCTCGGCGAGGCTGAGCAAGAGGACCCGTTTCGCGACGACTTGGTGCCGCGCTGAGTCGCGGCGGGGTTGGCTGCGCCGCGCGGTTGCGGGACGTCTGACCCGCGGTGGTGTCCGCAGCGTCTGCTAGCATGAAGGCGCATGGTTGAAGACCCCCACCGCGACCTGCTGGGCTTGCTTGCCGACCGCGGGATCCCTGATGGGTACTCGCCCGAGGTCATGGCCGAGGTCAATGCGTTGCGGGCGGACTCGGGCATCGACGACCCGACCTTGGAAGATCGTACGGCGGTGCCGTTTGTGACCGTGGACGGGCCGGGGACGCGCGACCTGGACCAGGCGCTGCACGTGGCTTCGCGCGGCAGCGGGTACTGTGTGCAGTACGCAATCGCCGACGCCGCTTGGTTTGTGCGCCCGGGAACGGCGCTGTTTGCCGACGCGCTCGCCCGCGGGGCCAGCTACTACATGCCCGGGCGTTCGGTGCCGATGCTGCCGCGAGCGCTGAGTGAAGACCTGGTCTCCCTGGGCCCGCTACAGGATCGCCGCGCCATGGTGTTCGAGATGGACCTCGATGCCGACGGCGTGTGCACGTCCACCGAGATCGTCCAGGCACGGATCCGCAGCCGGCACCAGCTGACCTTTGACCACGTCGATGCGCTCGTCTCGGGGCGGTCCGATCACCCCGTGCGGGACCCAGAGGTCGTCGATAGCTTGCGTCACCTGCGTACGGTAGGAAAACTCCGCGCCCGCGACGCGGCGGCCCGGGGCGTCGTCGCCTACAACCGCCGCGAGGTCCGCGTGCGGCTCACGCCCGGCCAGGACGCAGGGCTGACGGCGGTCGAGGTCGCACGGACCCCTATCGAAGGCGACAATGCTCAGCTGTCGCTGCTGTGTAACGCTGAGGGGGCCCGTCTGCTGCGGGACTACGTGGGCAAGGGGGCGGAGAGCGAACCCATCTACAAGGTGCATCCACCGCCGCAGGAGGACAGCCTCCGCGCACTCGCTGAGCGGATCGACGCTTGCGTCAAGGCGCGGCACCTGGACGAACGATGGCGGTGGCGGCGGGACGAAACCACGCTGGCCGACTACTTGTCTGGACTGCCCGACGACGCACAGCACGCTCGGCTGGCGGCGGCGCTGCGTCGGCAATCGATCATGGTGAATGTGCGGTCAGCGTTTGCCAAGCAGCCCGGCCCCCACCACGGCGTGGGCGCGGAGGTGTACGGGCGCTTCTCCGCACCCATGCGCGAGGTCGTGGGAGTCTTTCTTCACAAGGAGATGTGGGAAGCGCTGGGGGTGACCGCCAACGACGCCGAGCGTGACACGGCGCTGCGGGTGCAGGTCATCGCTGCTGCAAACCGCGCGCGATCACTGCAGCGCGACCTGTCATCGGCCGCCGACCGGCTGGTGATCGATGACCTTTTTGCAGGCGACCTTGCCATGCCGGCTGCAGAGCGCCCCGCACGCGTTGGCACGGTGATGGGACTGCGTCGGGGTCGGGTCTACGTGCGCTTGGACGACCCGCCGCTGGACGTGAAGGTCTACGTCGATCGCACCGACCGTGATTACACGTGCGACGAAGCTGGCGCGTCGCTGTGGCGCGGGGTCACGCGGGTCTGCGGGCTCGGCGATGCGGTGGCGGTTCGGGTCGTGGGGCAGATCGACAACGGTCGGTGGATCCTCGACTTCGCCGACTGACCGGCTGACGCAGGAGTGGGCCGAGGGCGGCGGAGCGTCGGCGCCATCGCCAGGCGAGCGCAGGGCGTCAGTCTGCGGGGTCGCCGTGTCGGCCAGCGCCAGCCGCAAAGCGTGCCGCGCCTGACTGCGTCTCGCCGCTGCCAATCGTTGCGAGGCCGAGCTCCGTTTCACGCACGAGCGCGGCGTCCAGGGGCAGCGACCACTGCTCCCTGGAGGCCCGTAGATCCGAGCGCATGCACAACGGCGGCAAGGCGGCGAGCTCGGCCGCGAGCGCTTTGGCGGCGGCCAAGGCTTCGCCCGGCTCGGCCAATCGGTTCACGAGTCCGATGCGCAGCGCCTCCTCGCCCGCAACCGCCCGCCCCGTGAGGATCAAGTCGGCCGCATGCGAGGCGCCAATGAGCCGCGGGAGCCGAATCGTGCCGCCGTCGATGAGGGGCACGCCCCATCGGCGGCAGAACACCCCGAGGGTCGCATCCCGTGCGGCAACGCGAAGGTCACACCAAAGCGCGAGCTCCAGACCTCCGGCAACCGCGTGACCCTCGATGGCCGCGATGACGGGCTTTTCGAGCGCCATCCGGGTTGGCCCCATCGGACCCGGGCCATCGACCGCGACGCGGTTGCCCGTGCCTTCGGCGATGGCCTTGAGATCGGCGCCAGCGCAGAACGTCCCGCTCGCGCCACTGAGGATAGCGACGCGGAGCGCATCGTCAGCGGCGAACCGCTCAAACGCGGCTACAAGGGCGTCGGCAGTGGGGCGGTTCACCGCGTTTCGGCGCTCGGGGCGGTCGATGGTGACCACGAAAACAGCGCCTGCGACCTCGGTGTGCACGGTCATACACGAGTCACACTACCCGATCACGGCCGCGGAGCGCCCGCGAAGAAACCTCGCTCCAAGACTTGCTTTGTGTAGAAACGACACTAACCTATGTGTCAGAGGTACACAAAGAAGCCATGCCCACCACCTACGAGTACCCGCGCCCCGCGTTGGCCGTCGACTGCGTCGTCTTCGGGGTTGATGACGAGGACCTCAAGGTGCTCCTTATTCAGCGGGATATCGCGCCGCTGGAGGGCACCTGGGCCCTTCCCGGGGGCTTTGTGCTGATGGACGAGACGCTGCCCGATGCCGCGCGCCGCGAGCTCGAGGAGGAAACAGGCCTCAAGGGCGTCTTCCTCGAGCAACTGTTCACCTTTGGCGACCTCGACCGAGACCCGCGCGGGCGCGTGGTCACCGTGGCGTACTACGCGTTGGTTCGGCTGTCCGAGCACACGGTGCAGGCCGCGACGGATGCACGGCAAGCCAACTGGTTTCCCGTTTGGGACACGCCGTCACTGGCATTCGACCATCAACAGATCGTGCGTGTCGCGCTGGAGCGGCTCAAAGGCAAAGTCCGCTACCAGCCTATCGGGTTCGAGCTGCTTCCCAAGAAGTTCACCCTCAGCCAGCTACAGCGGCTCTACGAGACGATCCTCGAGCGCGAGCTCGACCGTCGGAACTTCCGCAAGAAGATCCTGGCGATGGACATTCTCAAAGAACTCGACGAAGTGCAGCAGGGCGTCGCCCATCGCGCCGCGCGGCTATATCGGTTCAACGAACGCAAATACAAGAAGCTCGTAAAGGCGGGGTTCGACTTTCAGATCTAGACCCAAAGGAAGAGACAATGGCAGAAATTCGCAACTACGGAATCGTGCGACACCTTCGCGCTGAGCCCTCATCGCACATCATCAAGTATCGGAGCGGGGAGATAGCAACCTCGGAGCGCGGGGCCGCCTTGTGGTTTTCGCCCATGTCCTCGAGCTTGGCCGAGGTGCCCGTCGATGACCGCGAGCTGTCGTTTCTCTTTCATGGGCGGTCCTCCGACTTTCAGGACGTCACCACGCAAGGCGTGATCGTGTACCGCGTCACCGAACCGGCGATCACCGCCGAACGCATCGACTTCAGCATCGATCTGCGCACGGGGGCCCACCGTAAGCAGCCGCTCGACAAGCTGGCGATGGTCCTCACAGAGCTCTCCCAGCAGTTCGCGTGGGCCTACGTCGTGCGCACGCCCGTGCGGGAGCTGCTCGCCAACGGGCAGGCGCGCGTTCGGCAGGACATCATCGATGGCTTCGAGGTCGAGAGCGGCCTGGCCGACCTCGGCATTGAAATCGTGTCCGTGCGGGTATCGGCGATCAAGCCGTCGGCCGACGTCGAAAAGGCCCTCGAGACGAAAACCCGCGAGAGCATCCAACAAGAGGCCGACGAAGCGATGTTTGAGCGGCGCGCCGTCGCCGTTCAAAAGGAGCGCGCGATCGCGGAGAACGAGCTGCAAAATCAGATCGAGCTGGCGATTCGCCAAGAGCAGCTGATCACGCAGCAGGGGCAGAACGAAAAACGCCGCATCGCCGAGGAGGCCCAGGCGCAGCAGATCGATGCCGAGGCGCGAGCGCAGCGGGAGCGGGTCCGGGCCACCGCGAAGGCCGAGGGCATTCAGCTGATCGAACACGCCAAGGTCAGCAGCGAGCGGGAACGCATGGAGATCTATCGTGACCTTCCCGTGTCGGTGACCCTTGGATTGGCCGCCCAGAAGCTCGCGGGCAAGCTCCGACAGATCGATCATCTCAACCTCTCGCCCGATGTGTTGGGGCCCTCCTTGCTCAACCTCATGGACTTGGGCGCAAAACGACTGGACTCGGCGGGGTAGTCGGGTGAGACGCACCAAGACGCCACGGGTCGTCGTGGTCACCCGGCCCACGCAGTACGACGAGTTGATCGCGCGCCACGCGACGCGGCAGCAGGCCGACTTTTTCTTGAGCGGGCGCGGGCAGTCGCTGGCCGCGGTCGACGACGCGCATCGACAGTGGATGGTGGCGGTTGAGGCGGTCTCTGCCGCGATCCCCGTTTCGTGGCGCCGGACAAAAATCTCGCGACCCGACCTCGACCGCTTCGTGTTTGAGCCCGACGATCTGGTGGTCGCCGTAGGGCAGGATGGCCTCGTCGCCAATGTGGCCAAGTACCTGGACGGCCAGAAGGTTGTAGGGGTCAATCCCGACCCGAAGAGCTACGACGGCGTGCTGGTCCCGCATCCTCCGGCCGCAGTGGCCGGGCTCTTCAAGGCCGTCCAGCACGAACGGTGCGAGGTCGAGGAGCGCTGCATGGTCTCGGTCGCGGTCGACGACGGGCAGCGCCTTGTGGCGCTCAACGAGTTTTTCATCGGTCACCGAACCCATCAATCGGCGCGTTACCGCATCGGATGGGAAGGGGCGGAGGAGGCGCAGTCGTCCTCGGGCCTCATCGTCGCGACGGGCACAGGGGCGACGGGGTGGGCGCGGTCGATTTGCCTCCGACGCGTGGAACCCCCCGTGCTCCCCGGCCCGACAGAGCCGACGCTCGCATTTTTCGTTCGCGAGAGCTTCCCGAGTGTGCGCACTGGCACGCATATCCAAGACGGGCTGATCCGGGACGGGACGCAGCTGCGCGTGGTTTCCGAGATGAACTCAGGGGGCGTCATTTTTGGGGACGGCATCGAAGACGATCGCATCAACTTTCATTGGGGCATGCAGGCAACGATTGGCCTGGCGGACGTGAAGCTGCACCTTGTTCGGTGAACAGGGGGCTCTTAGGGGCGCCATAGCTCCCATGGCACGAC
>Ga0316189_10001857_pt1 | contig 20908 bp, 13 predicted proteins | sample LowCovwburrow_MG_FD_204930 | JGI IMG/M metagenome (GOLD analysis project Ga0316189, IMG submission 204930) | Coastal sediment microbial communities from Maine, United States - Lowes Cove worm burrow | ecosystem: Environmental > Aquatic > Marine > Coastal > Sediment | place: USA: Maine... | reverse complement strand
CGATTGAAATCACTTGGTGTATTTGCAGAAACAGTTCGGGAAGGGTCATTTCGCGGTGCTGCCCGAAAGCTTGGCCTGACGCCATCTGCTGTCAGCTACCATATCCGGACGCTTGAAGAGGTTATCGGTGTACCCATATTGTATCGCTCTACGCGCAGTCTCAGTACAACTGCTGCTGGTGAATCCCTGTATCGTTCCGCTTTGGAAATGCTCAATGCCGCTCAAAACGGCTTGCATGAAGCCAGTCAGATTGAAACCCTTTTGAGCGGAAAATTGCATATTTCACTGACGTCAGCATTATCTCACTCCTATGTTTCAGAGCATATTGCGCAGTTTTCCAAAGAACACCCAAGTGTTGAGATGCTGCTTCACTATGATAATCAGAAAATCAATCTGGTTGGCGAGCAAATCGACCTCGCTCTGAGAACCGGTAAGCTCGATAACTCCAGCCTCAAGTGCAGGCTAATCTGGAATATGCAGCGTAAGCTGGTCGCAAGCCCTGAGTTTCTGAAAGAAAATCATCCCATTGAAAGTCCACAAGAGCTTAAAAACCTGTGCTGGATCAGGTTCGAAAGCATGGTCGGCAAACGCAAAATGTATAATAGTCAGGGACATAAGCTGGAGATAACCCAGTCTGGCAATGTTGTCGTCAACAGCATTGAAGCGATGGTCGATTTGGCCGTTTTGGGAACGGGGCTTGCTTCCCCGCCAAGTCATTTCGTTGATAGTCTAATTTATGAGGGGAAACTGCAGCATATATTGCCAGAGTGGTTAGTTGAGACCATTCCGGTCTATGCAGTTTGGCCACCGGGAAAAGTAGAAAATCCAATTACGCGCTCATTTCTGAATGGTCTTGTTGAAAGAACACAGCTAATGACTTGAGGTTGTCAGGTTCAGGCCGACAGCACCGATTATAATCATTGCCATAAAGGTTGCTTTCAGCAAGGTGAATTGCTCCTGGAACCAGAAAAAGCCAATGATTACGATGAGAAGCGTGCCAACGCCTGACCAGATGGCATAGGTTATGCCAATCGGCATGGCTTTAAGGGACTGTCCTAAAAAATAAAAGCTGATGGCATACAGCCCCAGAGAAACGGCAAATAGTAGTGGCTTTTCCATGCCATCCGACATTTTCAAAAAAGCTGTTCCGGCGACCTCAAAGACAATGGCAATATATAAAAACATCCAGTTCACCTGCAGTCTCCTTTAAAAACACAGGCAAAGTGTCTGCTTTTTAGTCGATGGATTTAACGATGCCCTCGACCATTTTCTTGGCATCGCCGAGCAACATCATGGTGTTGTCGCGATAGAACAATGAGTTGTCGATACCAGCATAGCCTGATGCGAGAGAGCGTTTGGAGAACATGACCGTGTTGGCTTTCCAGACCTCAAGAACCGGCATACCGAAAATCGGCGATTGCGGGTCTTCTTTGGCAGCAGGGTTGGTAACATCATTGGCGCCAATGACATAAACAACATCGGTATTGCCAAATTCCGAGTTGATGTCTTCAAGCTCAAAGACTTCATCATAAGGAACATTAGCTTCAGCCAGCAGCACATTCATGTGTCCGGGCATCCGCCCGGCAACCGGGTGAATGGCATATTTGACGGTTACGCCGTGTTCTTTTAACAAATCAGCCATTTCGCGCAGGGCGTGCTGTGCTTGAGCAACGGCCATACCGTAGCCGGGGACAATAATTACCGAGCCGGCATTTTTCATCAGGAAGGCAGCATCATCAGCCGAGCCAAGCTTGACCGGTTTTTGTTCACCGTCATCACCACCTGATGGTCCGGCTGTTTCGCCGCCAAAGCCGCCAAGAATGACATTGAAAAATGAGCGGTTCATGCCTTTGCACATGATGTAGGACAGGATGGCACCTGAAGAACCAACCAGTGCGCCGGTGATAATCAAAGCGGTGTTGCCAAGGGTAAAACCGATGCCTGCTGCGGCCCAGCCTGAATAGGAATTGAGCATGGAGACAACAACCGGCATATCAGCGCCGCCGATCGGAATAATAATCAGCACCCCGATGACAAAGGCTAAAATTGCCAGCATCCAGAAGGTTGTATGGCTTTCACTAATGGCAAACATGCCAATGAGGATGACTAGCAGAATGCCCAGAATAAGATTGAGCATATGCTGGCCGGGAAAGGTGATCGGGGAACCCGATACAAGTCCGTGAAGTTTGGTAAAGGCGATAATGGAGCCGGAAAAGGTGATGGCGCCAATGGCAGCACCCAGCGACATTTCAATCAGGCTGCTGGTGTGAATGTGGCCAACACTGCCAATGCCGAATGAGTCAGGGGCATAAAGCGCTGAGGCGGCAACAAAAACCGCTGCCAGACCAACCAGCGAGTGAAATGCGGCAACCAGTTGTGGCATTTCCGTCATGGCGATGCGTTTGGCGATCAAGGCACCTATGCCACCGCCTATTGCAATGCCTAAGAGAATAATCAGCCATGTTGTAATATTGCCCGGGGCGATGAGCAAAGTGGTGACAATGGCGATGGCCATGCCGACCATACCCAATGTATTACCGCGGCGGGCACTTTCAGGATGTGACAGACCTTTGAGCGCCAGAATAAACAAGCTTCCGGCAAGGAGATATAAAAGAGCAGCTATATTGGCAGACATGATGCGGCCCTATCCTTTTTTCTTATACATGGCCAGCATGCGCTGGGTGACGAGGAACCCGCCGAAAATGTTGACTGATGCTAAAATCAGCGCCAGAAATCCGAGCACCATGGCAATGGTGTTGCCCGATGCCACGGCACCGGCACCAACGGCCAGCAGGGCACCAACGACAATGACGGAGGAAATGGCGTTGGTTACGGCCATCAGCGGTGTGTGCAGTGCCGGGGTAACGCTCCAGACAACGAAATAACCAACGAAAATCGCCAGAACGAAAATCGCAAAACGGAAAACAAACGGGTCTATGCCGGTTGCAGCAGCGGCAGCATCGGCAAGCCCTTGTGTTGCGGCACCGCTGTCAGAAGCCATAAGGGCTGCCTTGTCGGCCAGCGCTTGTGCCTTTTCGGCAGCCTGAAGCGCCTGTGTCGCTGCCTCTTGTGCTGCTTGTGCAGCTTGTTGGGCTGTCATTTGAGCCATAATATGTCTCGCTTATTGGTTAAGTACCGGATGAATAACCTTGCCGTCATGGGTCAAGGCACAGCCAGTAATGATTTCATCGTCCCAGTCAATTTCCAGCTCAGCCTTTTCAGAGATCATCAGGTCGATGAAATTCTGCAGGTTTTTGGCATAGAGCGAAGATGCGTTGCCCGATAGGCGGCCGGGCAGATTGGTATAGCCCATGATGGTAACGCCTTTGTGGGTCACAATTTCACCGGCTTTTGACAGTGGGCAATTGCCACCGCGCTCAACGGCCATATCAACAATGATTGAGCCTGATGCCATTGTTTCAACCATCGCTTTGCTGACCAGAACAGGGGCCGGACGGCCGGGGATCAGAGCCGTTGTGATAACGATATCCTGACCCTTTATATGGTTGGCAACCAGTTCAGCCTGTTTTTTCTTGTCTTCGTTTGAAAGTTCTTTGGCATAACCGCCTTCGGTGGCGCTGTCTTTCATGCCTTCAACAAAAACGAATTTGGCACCGAGACTGGCAACTTGTTCGCCGGCTGCAGCACGCACGTCAGTGGCAGAAACAACCGCGCCCAGACGCCGTGCTGTGGCAATGGCTTGCAAACCGGCAACCCCGGCTCCCATAACAAATACCTTGGCGGGTGGAACTGTACCGGCAGCTGTCATCATCATGGGAAAGGCCCGTGAGAATTGCTCAGCCGAATCAATAACCGCTTTATAGCCAGCCAGATTGGCCTGAGATGAGAGAACATCCATTGACTGGGCCCGGCTTATGCGCGGTATGAGTTCCATTGAAAATGCTGTAACTCCGGCCTTGGCCAGCTCGTCGATGTCTTTTCGATCACCGAAGGGCTCAAGTTGAGCGGCAACGACCGCTCCCTTTTTCATGGCTTTAACGGCAGTGGCTGCAGGGCGGCGGACACTTAAAACAATGTCTGCTCCTTTTACAGTAGCAGTTAAGGTTTTAGCGACAGTTGCACCGGCGGCTTTATAGGCGTCATCTGAAAAGAATGAGCCGTTACCTGCCCCGGCTTGAACAACAACTTCCAGACCTTTGCCAATAAAAGCTTTTGCGCTGGTTGGCGATGCGGCAACCCGGGTCTCATCAGACGCGGTTTCTGCCAAAATGGCTATTTTCATATTGATCTAAACCATATTAGATTAAAAAAAATCAGGTTATATGAACGGCAACCAGTAAACCATAGGCAATTAACAAGCCGGTTGAAAGTAGCCATTTTGATGGATTGGCGCGGGCATCGATGATGATGGCAATCAAGCCGACAATCATGCCGCCAAATCCGATCAGGAAGGTCATTGATGTGCCAAAGCCAAAATCGCATAGAGCGACAACGATATATGCGCACATTAAAGTCAGAGCGACAGTTCCCTTGATGAACCCTTCATAGGTTGCTCTGTGTTCATCCATGCCGTGGCTGTCGACTTCTGTTTTTGCCATTATTCAATCCCTCCAAGAATTTTGTTTTAAAACGGTTCTGAAACAGTACAAGACCCTGTGTGGAGGTGGTTTGTCAATATCCACTTGCTCTGGCGCGGCGCTTGGTCTCAGAATTTTGATGGTTTTTGTAGTTTTTAACGCCGTAGCGGTTACACTGGATCAAAAATGATAAAGCAACTTAAGTTGTGTTGACTTGAATGCATACTCATTTGGTTGTTAGTTTAATCATCAATTGGCAGAATACATATAAAATGGTCCATTCCCAGGTAAAATCAGACAGTCCTAAGGCGAGTGTTTCTAAAAAAGCAGTTTGGAGCTGGATCTTTTATGATTGGGCGGCCCAGCCGTTTTTTACCCTGATCCTGACTTTTATATTTGGACCATATTTTGTGGCAAAATTGGCCTCAAGCCCTGAGATTGGCCAGAGCTATTGGACGGCTGCAACAGCAGTCGCCGGTGTGATCATTGCTATTTGTTCACCGTTTCTGGGGGCTATTTCAGATGCCGGGGGTCCGCGCAAACCATGGATTGCAGTATTTTCAGTTTTTTTCGTTATCGGTTGTGGCGCCTTGTGGTGGAGCGCACCGGGGGTGGAAAACGCCATTTTCATTGCGCTGGTCGGGTTTGTCATGGCTACGGTCGGGGCAGAATTTGGTGTGGTATTTACCAATGGCATGATGCCTGATCTGGTGCCGAGACACAAATTAGGCTGGCTGTCGGGTACCGGCTGGGCGATGGGCTATGTCGGGGGGTTGCTGACCCTGATTGTCATGATTTTGCTGATTATTCCAGCCGGTGACAAAAATCTCACCATGCTTGGCTTGCCATCATTGCTCGGATTTGATGCCGCTGCTTTTGAGGGCGAACGCTTTTCCGGGCCTTTTACGGCGCTGTGGTATCTGGTTTTTGTCATGCCGTTATTTTTGTTTACACCGGATGCGCCCAGTAAGCTCAAGCTGAAACAGGCAACAATTGCCGGTATTGCCCAACTCAAGCAAACATTTTCCATGTGGCGTGAGCATGCCAATGCTTTTACCTTTCTGGGTGCTTCAATGATCTATCGTGATGCGCTGGTCGGGGTTTTTGCTCTTGGGGGTATTGTCGGGGCTGCAGTGTTTGACTGGCCGATCACGACAGTCGGTATTTATGGTATTTTGCTGTCCATCACCGGTGCCATCGGGGCTTATGTGGGGGGCAGACTTGATGATATTTTTGGCCCTAAAGCGGTCATTATCGGTGGCATTATTATTTTATTCGTCGGCACCATAGCCACCTTATCAATCGGTAAAGGTTATATCTTTTTCTATTTTCCGGTTGAGCCGCCGCAGGTTGATGGCGGTTTGTTTGCAGCTGTTTCCGAGCAAGTCTTTGTGCTGGTCGGGTCTATTGTCGGTCTTGCTGTCGGTCCGGTACAGGCGGCCAGTCGTTCGATGCTTGTTCATATTGCACCGCATGACAAAATCACTGAATTTTTCGGCCTTTATGCCCTGTCAGGCAAAGCGACAAGTTTTATCGTCCCGATGTCTATCGCCGTTACCACATATTTGTCGCAGAATTTCCGTATCGGCCTGACACCAATTCTGGCAGCCTTTGCTATCGGGCTTGTTGCTTTGTTGCTGGTTAAAGATGAACGATGATAGTGACTAGACACTAATGAAGAGGCAGATGCCTATTCATCCAGTCGTTCAATTTCATCTATCATGTCCTTGATGACAGACAGGCCCATCTGCCAAAAGGCTGGGTCGCTGGCATCAAGGTCGAAGGGTTTTAGCAGCTGCGAATGATGCTTTGAGCCGCCGGCTTTTAACAGGTCAAAATATTTTTCTGTAAAGCTGTCATCGCCCTGGCTGTAGCGGGCATAAAGGGAATTGACCAAACAATCGCCAAAGGCATAGGCATAGACATAAAACGGCGCATGGATGAAATGGGGAATATAGGCCCAGAAGACTTCATAACCGTCACGCAGCTCGATGGCCGGACCAAGGCTTTGGCGTGAAATGTCGAGCCAGATCTGGCCGATTTGTTCACCGGTTAGCTCACCTTTGCGGCGTTGTTGATGGATTTCGCGTTCAAAACAGTAAAACGAGATCTGCCTGACCACCGTGTTGAGCATGTCTTCAACCTTGGAAGCCAGCATGATTTTGCGGGTTTTGGCATCGCTGGTTGCCTCAAGCATTTTCTGAAAGGTCAGCATTTCGCCAAAAACACTGGCGGTTTCTGCCAGAGTTAGCGGGGTCGGGGCCATCAAAGCGCCCTGCTCTGCTGCCAGCACCTGATGGACGCCATGGCCAAGCTCATGAGCCAATGTCATGACATCTCGTGATTTGCCCTGATAGTTGAGCAGCACATAAGGATGGGCTGAGGGAACTGTCGGGTGGGCAAACGCGCCTGATGCCTTGCCTTTGCGAACCGGGGCATCGATCCAGTTTTTTTCAAAAAAGTCACCAGCGATGCTGGCCATTTCAGGGGCAAAACCACCATAAGCCTCCAGTACAAGTGATTTGGCATCGGCCCATTTGACATATCTTGTGTCTTCATCGGGCAATGGGGCATTGCGGTCCCAATGATCAAGCTTTTCAACCCCGAGCCATTTAGCTTTCATAGCATAATAGCGATGGGAAAGGTCTGGATATGCATCACGCACTGCATCAACCAGCGCGTTGACCACCGGTTGTTCAACCCGGTTGGCCAGATGGCGGCTGTCGGCGACATCGTCAAATTTGTGCCAGCGGTCTGCGATTTCCTTGTCTTTTGCCAGCGTGTTGGTGATGGTCGTAAACAGGCTCTCATTGTCTTTGAGGGTTTTGGACAGTGCTTGTGCGCCTTTTTTGCGCTCATCTGCATCGGGACTGGTCATTAATGACAGTGTTGGTTCAAGGGTTAGCACTTTGCCGTCAACATCAAATGTCAGATTGGCCATGGTTTCATCAAACAGCCGGTTCCATGCCCCTGCTGCAGTGAGAGATTTTTCATGGAACAATTCTTCGATTTTGTCATCAAGCTGATGCGGGCGTTCCTTGCGCAGATTATCAAGCCAGGGTTTGAAATGGGCCAGTTCAGGGCTTTGCAGTGAATTGGTCATTGCCTCATCATCAATGCGGTTAAGCTCAAGCTCAAAAAACAGCAAATTGGTTGACAGGGCATTCATGCGGCCTTGCACATCGCCATAAAATTTTGAGCGCTCAGGGTCTGTTGTATCACCAACATGGTAAAGCTGGGCATAGGACCCAATACGCCCGGCACTGTCGCTTAAGGATTCATATTCGCGGACCGCCTGGGCAAGCATTTTGCCTCCAACCCGCAGGGCTGCCATTTCAGCCAGCTTGCCCTGCCATTTTTCTTTAAAAGCACCGGCATCTTTTTCGCATTGGAGCAAATCGTTTTTAAACTCATCACTATCAGGGCCAGGATAAAGATCACCGAGGTTCCATTCTGGCAGATCACTGGCTTGTTGGTCGGAAGATGTGGTTTTTCCAGTCATTGCTCTTAAATCCTGTGGTCATGGTGAGGTCATTGTTGAGTGCCATCATATGTACATGATCGGATCAATGCTCAAGTGTTAAAAAAGCAAACTTGTATCAATCTGGTGTGATCTTAAGGTCGCGTTTACGCTTATCTGTCAATTTGCGACTTGAAAAACGGGTTTATGGGGGATGGTAGCGAAAATTGTGGTGTTTTCGATGCTGACCGGTAACCCGAGTAAAAAATTTAACAATAATAATGGCTTATCAAAGTTCATGGCACAACGTATATTGATAATTGACGATGACCCGGCTCAACTTCGTATCCTTGAGGCGACAACCAAACGGTTTGGCTATGACCCTTTTACAGCTAATGGTGGTGAAAAAGGTCTGGAAATTCTAGCCAGTAATACTGGGGCAACAATTGATCTGATTATTCTTGATCTGATGATGCCGGGTATGGATGGTCTGGAGTTTTTAGAAAACCTGAATGTTCATCGCGCTGATATGCCGGTGATTGTGCAAACGGCACAGGGCTCTATTGAAACCGTTGTTAAGGCCATGCGGGCAGGCGCCGATGATTTTGTTGTAAAGCCGGTGAGCCCGGAGCGCTTGCGGGTTTCTATTCAGAACCTGCTTAAAGTCAATCGGTTGACCGAAGAAGTAAAACGATTGAATTCCAAAGTTGCCGGCCTGTTGACCTTTGATGAGTTGATTGCGTCAAGTCCGGCAATGGCGCATGTCACCAAACTGGGACAACGTGCAGCAAATTCCCATATTCCTGTTCTGATCGAAGGCGAATCAGGTGTTGGTAAAGAAATGGTTGCCCGGGCTATTCAGGGCGAAAGTGATCGGGCGGGTAAGCCTTTTGTTACGGTGAACTGTGGCGCGATTCCGGCCAATTTGGTTGAGAGCACGCTTTTCGGGCATGAAAAAGGCTCATTTACCGGTGCGATAGGCAAACATGCTGGTAAGTTTCAAGAAGCAAGTGGCGGTACTCTGTTTCTTGATGAAGTGGCTGAACTACCGCTTGATATGCAGGTAAAACTGCTTCGGGCCTTGCAGGAAGGCGAGGTTGATCCGGTTGGCGCCAGGAAGCCGGTTAAGGTTGATATCCGGCTGATTTCTGCAACAAACCGTGATATGATCGAAATGGTCAAGGCTGGCGAGTTTCGTGAGGATTTGTATTATCGCCTGAACGTGTTTCCGATTAACGTACCGCCGTTACGTGAGCGGATGGTTGATATTGCGGCTCTTTGTGATCATTTCATTATACGTTTTTCCGCTGAAGAGGGGCGAAAGATTCACGGGCTGGCACCGCGGGCGCTTGAATTGCTTAAGGCCTATACATGGCCAGGCAATGTACGCCAGTTGGAAAACACGATTTTCAGGGCCATAGTGCTCTGTGAGAGTGATATGCTGCAGGTTGTTGATTTTCCTCAGATTGCGACCTTGGTTGATGGTTTTGATGCCACGGTGCCTGAGGCGCCAACACTGGCACCTCCCCCGGTTTTGCCCAGTGGTGAAGCGGCAATAATTGGTGCTGATAATTCTGTTTCCCTGGTTGATACTGTTTCAGATGGCTCCGGTATCGGAATTTCTGCGGTTACAGATGGTGGCCACATCCGGCGACTTGAAGAAATTGAAAAAGATATGATTCGTCTGGCCTTGCACCGTTATCGCGGGCAAATGTCCCAAGTTGCAAGAAAGCTAGGCATCGGGCGTTCGACACTCTATCGAAAGATGCGTTCTTTGGGACTTGAAGAGGCTTCTTGAGCATATTGCATATTTTGTATGTGATGAAAAAATGTTACACTTCACTACGAAGTGACATTTTGGCAGTCTAAGCTCCTTGAATCCGTATACGCATTTCGTTAATGTGCAACCTGATTTTACGGAGGCAATATGTCGAAAATTTTAAGCTGCGCGTTGGTTACGGCTTTTTCCAGTGGTTTGCTGTTGTCATCTGCAATCCCCACAGAAGCTGGAAATACTCAGCGGTCTTTTTTTTCCAAGAAGAACAAGCAGGTTTCTGGTGAGCGACGAAATCGCGTCGGGAGGTTTAACTTTTTTGATGTGTTTACAAGCCGTAAGCGTAAAAAAGCGCCTCGGAAAATTGAAACTTCGAAAGCGCCTGTAAAGAGCCTGCATTATACCTATCGTCCCAGTAAACAGGTTTTACTGGGTGATGCCGGTTTAAAGCAACCGCTTAATCAGACCATTCCACTGTTTGCAGGCAACGCACCAAAAGGTTTTGATCCAACCTCGAATTTGCTTGAAGGTGGCAAGCTGGATGATTCGCTGGCGCAGACAATTTTTGAGGTGCTCAAAGCGTCAAACCTTTCAACCAAGGTAACCAAAAAGCAAAAGCAGGCAATTATTAAGTTTTATAAGGCGCGAAATTTCAAATCTGTCTGGACAGATATGGATGGCGCTTTGCCTACAGCAAAACAGTTGCTGGGGTATTTTGCCGGAGCGGATAATGAAGGATTAAGCAGTGCCGACTATCTGCCTTCTCAGTTGACAAGATTTAATGATGATCTGATTGACGTTGAAAGTGATCTGGAGTCGATCGCTCAACTGGATGTCAATCTTACGGCAATGGCAGTGCGTTATGGCCAACAGGCTTCGGGCGGTCGAATTGTACCGAACCGGCTAAGCGGCTATCATGATCTTGCTCCACCAAAAATATCAAGCGATGAAATACTGGCCAATATTGCCCAAACCGGACACCCGGAAAAATATCTGGCGTCTTTGCACCCCCATCATAAATCCTATGTTGCCTTTAAACAGGCACTGGCTGCATTGGATAATGAACCGGCAGCAAAAAAATATCCTCATCTCGATACAAGTGGCGTGATCAAAATACATCATTCTGATAAACGGATATTGCAAATTCGTCAGCGCTTGCAGGATATCGGTATGTTGTCCAAACCTGCCGATGATGCAGATTTGTCCGGGGTTCAGCTAGATTATTTTGATGAGCAACTTGTTGATGCCGTAAAAGAATTTCAAAAATCAAAAGGTCTTCCTGTTGATGGTGTCATCGGGAAGCGAACTTTATCAGCTTTTAATGGTCGCAAAAAGATAAACCGGCGTAATGCGCTGGTGATGAATATGGAGCGTTTGCGCTGGTTGCCGCGGGACTTTGGCAGCAAACACGTATTTGTTAATCAGGCGTCATTTAAACTGGAAATGGTGAATGATAACCGCCAAGTCTGGCAAACCCGTGTTGTTGTTGGTAAGCCCAAAAACCAGACGTCATTTTTTATTGATAGAATGGAGACTGTTGTCTTCAACCCTTATTGGGGTGTCCCACAATCCATTATAACCAAGGAAATGTTGCCACGGTTACAGGCCAATCCCGGGTATCTCGATCAGCGCGGGTTTGAAGTCTTTACAAGCGGTGGCCGCAGAGTCAGTTCAAGTAGTGTTGACTGGTATAATTATGGCGGAAGACGTGTGCCATTTTCAGTTCGCCAGCCACCGAGCAGCCGTAATGCACTTGGCAAAATAAAGTTTCTGTTTCCAAACAAGCATGCGATTTATATGCATGACACGCCGTCAAAACACCTGTTCAAGCGTTCATCACGGGCTTTCAGTCATGGTTGTGTGCGGGTAAAGAACCCGTTCAAGCTGGCTGAAAACATACTTGGCTGGGAGCGGTCACGGATTGATAACAAGATAGCAACCGGGAAAAACGGCTCTATCCGTCTTAAAAAATCCATCCCCGTTTACATTGCCTATTTCACAGCCTGGGCTGATGATAAGGGCAAGGTAAATTATTTTAGTGATGTTTATGGTCGCGACAGACGGCTCGACAGGGCCCTTAATCAGATTGCAGTTGCTGAAAAATAGCCATTTTTACTTAAGTTTTCCCCGTTAACCGTGAGTTAAGCATATTAGGTCAAAATTGTTCTTGTTAATTATTGCCTAATCTGTGCCGTAATCTTGTGGTCAATCACAAATTGTAGTATTGATATATAAGATTTCGCAGGTAACCAAAAGGGGACCATGCACAGGGAATTTGATGGGGATCGGGGAGACTTGATCAAGTGTGTAAAATTGAGTATTTGTACCGACTTCGCAAACAACCCTGTTGCGTCTAGATTATACATGATTGGCAGGTTTTTCAAAAAATCGCTTAGTGTTGCTTTTGTGTCAGCCGTTTTGGCCGTTGGCTTTAGCTCGACGGCTTATGCTGAGACCCGTACACTGTCGCTGTATTTTCCTCATACCAAGGAAACGCTGACGGTTACCTACAAGAAAAATGGTCGCTACATTGCTTCAGCAATGCGAAAACTGAACTGGTTTTTCAGGGATTGGCGACGTGATGTGTCCACAAAAATGGACCCGGTTACCATTGACTTGTTGTGGGAGCTTTATAAAGACCTCGGCGCCAGAAAACCTGCCCACATTGTTTCAGGTTACCGGTCACAGACAACAAATAGCATGTTGCGCCGTATTGGCCGCAAAGTAGCGCGCCATAGCCAGCACGTCAGAGGCAAGGCTATCGACGTTTATTTCCCCGATGTCCCGGTTTCACGCTTGCGCGGAAGTGCTTTGGCCCGCAAAATTGGCGGGGTTGGTTATTATCCCAGATCAGGGCGCCACGGATTTGTACATATTGATTCCGGCACTGTGCGCCATTGGCCAAGAATGAGCCCCCTACGGTTGGCCGGCGTGATGAAAAAATATCGCCGTACGATCGGTGCCCGACGTACACGCCCAGCACAACCTACAATCAGGCTGGCCTCTTCAGGTTCCAAGGGTCCGGTTAATATCGTTCCTGGCCAGAAGAAAGCACGCGCTATCAGAATTCCGGTTCCGCGTCCACGGCCACTTGAGGTTGCTATGGCTGCAGCAGCGGCTGACACTTATATTGTTCCGGTTTCAGCACCTGGTGGTAAACAAAACTTTGCCCAGCCCAATTCACTGACGAATGGCGATGGAATTGGTACTTTGCTAGCGTCAACCAGCCTTGAGAATAATTCAACAATTATCCAGCGTACAAACAGATCCGGAAAAAGCAGTTTTGCCGGAATGGTTCAAGATGGTACGGCAAAAGAGGTTCCTTTGCTTAAGCCCATGCATAATACCTATGCATCGCAAGAATTCTGGTGGGCGGGTGACATGAACAAGCTGATCAGGCGTGATGGCGCACCAAAACCATTTGTCCTTGGTGACAAAGCCAGTGCCAATGGCTCATCTGAAGCCGAATTGAGTGGTGAAGACAAGTCAGCGCTTGAAACAATGATTGCGGCTCTTACTGGAAGAATTACAACTGGAAACATAAAACCGACCGCACCTTCGCGTATTTCTCGTGCCGGTAAGTCCGATAGTATGTTGGTTAATCGGGCAGCCAAGCAGGATATGTTTTCTACCCGTCCGACACGGGGAAACAAGCGCAGGATTATTCGTCCATCTGATAAATTGGCCAGTAGTTTTGAGGCTATTCTCAGGTCGGCTGACAAGCCCATCGGGTTTTCACAATAAGTGAAACGGGAATGACCGAAAAATCGATCCTTATTACCGGTTGTTCTACCGGTATTGGTTATACTTGTGCGCTGGGTATGAAAGAACGCGGTTGGCGGGTTTTTGCAACGGCGCGCAATGATGCGGATATTTCGCGTCTTAATGCCCTGGGCCTTGAAGCTGTTTATCTGGATTATACTGAACCTCAATCAATCGAAAATTGTGTAAATACAGTTCTTGCGGCAAATGATGGCCGACTTGATGCGCTGTTTAACAATGGTGCCTTTGGACAAGGTGGAGCGGTTGAAGACCTTACGCCTGAAGTTTTGCGTCATCAGATTGAAAATAATGTTATTGGCTGGCACGATATAACCTGTCGAATAATACCGGTAATGCGCAAACAAGGTCATGGGCGTATTATTCAGTGCTCGTCAGTTCTGGGGCTTGTTGCCTTTAAGTGGAGAGGCGCTTACAGCGCTTCAAAATTTGCCATTGAAGCTCTCTCGGATACAATGCGGCTTGAACTGCATGGCTCCGGGGTGTTTGTAAGCCAGATTGAGCCTGGTCCGATCAGGTCGAAATTTCAGCATCATGCTATTGTTAATTTCAAAAAGACCATCGATGTTGAAAACTCTCCTCATCGATTGGTTTATGAAAAGCAATTGGCTGGCAAGTCGGGAACGGCTCTTGATGGTTGGGAGCCGGAAACGCCTCAGGAAGCGCGAGTTAGAACTGGTAATAGCTGGAAGCCAAAATATCGATTGGGGCCAGAGGCTGTGCTTGATAAACTAATCCATGCGGCAGAGAGTTCCAGACCCAAGCCCCGCTATTATGTCACAATCGCAACCCATATGGCCGCTTTTGCCCGCCGTGTGTTGCCCGGACGCTGGTTCGATGCATTTTGCCGTAAGGCATCGTAGTTAGACCTAAAGCCTGCTGCATTCATTCGGGTTCATGTTTTAATCTTGCGTGGAGATCTCTTGATCTTTGAGTTGTTTAATGAACCCGCGCAGTTTCTGCAATTCAAGATCAAGCGGGCTTAGTTCGGTTTGTGACTGGTCTGAGGACGGGTTGTCAGATATTTCTGCAGCAGGGCTTTCCTGATCAAAACTTGTGACTGGAGCAGGCACTGCCTCAATATCTGTTTGCTGTTCTGGAAGTTGCTCCGCGGTCTGCTCAACTGGTTCGGCACCGGGCATTGCAGTCTCAGGACGGTGTGATTCCAGTATCATGGCCGCTTCCGGTATTGCATGGTTTGGTCTGCTATCAATCGTTACGAGATCTTCGGCAACATCCACAGGTTCATCAAACAGAAACTCGCTGGGTATTACACAAACTTCTTCGTTTTCATTAATGGGTTCGCCCCATAAAGATTCGGACTCTGCCATCCCGTATAGGCGACCCTGTAAATAGTCTACGCCCCAGGAAGTCAGCAAGGCGGCGTCTTCTTCGTTTTCCACCCACTCGGCAACGACCTCAAGATTGAACTTTTTGGATAAGTCGATCAGTGTATGAACGAAATACTGGTTATTTTCATTGTTCGACAGGTCTTGGCAGAATGAACCATCAATCTTTACTTTATCAACATTGAGAACTTTCAGGTTTTTGAACGAGGTGAAACCGGCACCAAAATCATCAATGGCAACTTTACAGCCAAGGGTATGCAGTTTTTCGATGAAAGATATAGTCTGGTTAATGTCATGAAGAGCAACCGTTTCGGTGATCTCGATGGTCAGTCTGTTGGTAATGTCGGTGTTTTCTTCAAGAAGCTCGGTTAACTTGCCAAACCAGCGGGGGTCATTAGCGGTTACGCCAGAAATATTCAGGGCTATGTTGGCTTTGGGAAACTGCCGCAATACCGACAATACCCTGTAGATAACCACCTGGTCGATAAGCCTGATCAGACCGAGTTTTTCAGCAATGGGAATCAGGTGACCGGCAGCGACCACGTCACCATTGTCTGACCTCATTCGCAACAAAGCTTCATGAAAGGCAACTTCTTTAGTGTTGGCGTTGACGACAGGCTGGAAAGCAAGGGTAAAATTGTTTTCCTTAAGGCTGTGAACGACTTCAACAGCACATCTGGAATTGAGTTTGCGTTTTGATACCAGATCTTGCGAGGGCTTAAAAATGACCACACTATCAGTTGGCTGTCTGGTTGCTTCAGTTAATGCCTCTTCAGCATGAGCCATTGTAAGATTAGCGCCCTCACCATTGTTGGGCAGAAGAACCCCTCCAATAGACAACATGGCCCAGACGGGACCCATTTCGGTTTCGATTACCCTCTGGCGGGCAATGCTCAGAAACCGTTCCGCGGCAACTTTAAGTTCACACTCAGTGGCGCGCGACATAATTATGCCGAACTTGGAACCCGAACAGCGGCCGATCAAATCTTCGCCGCGTGCCACTTCACGCAAGCGCTTTCCGATTTTGCTAATGACATCATCAGCGATACCAAATCCATAAGCCTCATTGACAATGGCAAGGTTGCTAACCGATACGATAAGAAATCCACAGGTGTATTTTTCTGTTCTGGCCAATTGGATAGTATCATCGAGAGCTTCTGCCAATCGGCCCCGGTTCATCATACCGGTCAACGGATCGCAATTGCTTAAAAATTGTAAATGCTGGTCCAGCTTGTGGCGGTCATCAATCTGGCGGACAATACCGTAGACTTCACCAGGGTTGCCATCTTGATCAGCATACCAACGACCGGTATCTTCTATCCAGATTGAATGATCCTGATCGCGGCCATGAGGTTTGATTGAGTATTCAATTGCAAAAGGGACACCCGAGCCGTTATCTCTTTGGTGATTATGCATAACGGTTTCAAACCGCGAGGTGAAGTTATCCGGATCTAGCAGGTTGGCATAGGCGCGTCCGTTTGCATATTTTGTCGGGTTGATACGATTGAAAATGCCAGTGGTATTTCCGTGCCAGACAATCTCGTCTGTGGTTAAATCCCAGTGATAGGTTGCTGCTTCAACAGATGCGATTGAGCGTTTCACCCGGTGGAGTTCCGACTCGTTATTATGCGAAACAGTGTTTTGGGGATCATGATCAGACGACGAGACGGACTGATGCTCTGGCAGAGGAATAAAGGGGGATTGATTCAAGACACATACTCCAAACGAACAAACTTGCCAGATTGACTATCAGTTAATCAGCACAAACGAATGCGAGCTAGTCTGACTTATAATGGTAAAGAAACGGGTAAAATAAAAACGTTTCAGCCAAAAATGTAACTATTTTTGAAAAAAATCGATAAAAAACAAAGATCTAAAGAGTGTCGAATGACTGCTATAAAACACTATGCGCTTGTAGTTTTGTTTTTACGCGTGTCTTTGCTCCAAAACCGGTACCCACACCCGGATCAAGTCCGAGGGCATGCTTTTGGGAGACACGCTTTAAGAATTGCGCGAGTCTTTTATCCCAAAACCGGTACCCACTTTTGGGAGACACGCTTTAGATTTTAAAAACCGACGGCTATGCCGTCCTTGCGATGGTCCGAGCCGGCAATAAGTGTATTTTGGGCTCTGTCAAGATGGATAAACTGTCCTCCGCCAAGGGGATTTGGGAGTTTTTCCAGTTTATGCCCCATTTCTGCAAGACCTATAGAAATTGGGGCAGAAATGCCTTCTTCCACGCCGACAATACCCTTTTGGTGGAACAGACGTGGAAAATCGAGGGCGGCTTGCGGGTCCATGTTAAAAATGTAGTGGTTTACCAGAACGCTTTGATGACCCATTGGCTGGTAAGCACCGCCCATGACACCAAACACAGCTTCGGTTTGGTTGTTCTTTTGAACCAGCGCCGGGATAATCGTGTGGCGAGGGCGTTTTGACGGGCCAATGCAATTGGGATGGTCGGGGTCGGTAACAAAACAGGCACCGCGATTTTGCAGACAAATGCCGCTGTCTTGTGTGGTAATGCCCGAACCGAATGACTGGTATATGGAATTAATAAAAGAAACCGCCATGCCAGATTTATCGACAATGCACAGGTAAACAGTATCTGTACCTGGCTTTAGTTTGTTTGCCTCTGGGTCATTGTTTGCTATACCAGGGTCTATAACGCTTGCCAGCTTTTTTGCCAGGTCATCGCTTAATAGTTCGGCCGGGGTCATTTGCATGAATTGTGGATCGGCAATATGGCGATGTTGAAGGATTGTTGCCTGTTTCATGGCTTCAATTTCAAGATGCCATCTTTGCGGAGTGTCCGGTTTTAAACTCTCAAGATCAAATTGTTTGAGGATGTTCAACGAGACAAGTGCGGTAATTCCCTGACCGTTTGGTGGTAATTCATAAATATCGCGTCCGGCAAAACTTGTTTTTAGCGGATCGCACCAGGTGGCTTTGGTGTTGGCAAAATCTGCAGCATCAAGGATACTGCCGTGACTTTTAAGGCATTTGAGCATGTCATCGGCCAATTCACCGCGATAAAATACGTCCGGTCCCTGTTTGGCGATTTTTTCAAGGCTATCAGCCAGTGCCGGAAAAGTCATCACTTCACCAAATTTGGGACTGCGGCCGTTGAGTAACAAATGTTTGGCTGAGCCTTTATCGTGTGACAAACGTGAAACTTCACGACCCCAGTCAGACGCGGTGCGCTGGCTGGTGGCAACACCATCTCGGGCATAGCTGATGGCGGGCTTAAGCGTATCTGCCAGTGACAGGGTGCCATAGGTCTCAAGCAATGTGGCCCAGGCATCAATTGCACCCGGCACCGTGATTGCATGAATATTATCGTCATCAATTTCGTTTAATTGCTGCTGTTTTAACCATTCTGGCGTTGCGTTGGCAGAAGCGCGACCAGAGCCGTTGAGGCCAACAATTTTACCGTTAGCAAGAGACAGCAGGGCAAAACAATCACCCCCGATGCCGGTCATTTGCGGTTCAGTTATGGACATTACAGCAGCAGCCGTGATGGCGGCATCTACAGCATTGCCACCTGTCTGCAAAACACGGATGGCTTCCATGCTGGCAAGAGAGCTTGAGGTTGCCACCATGGAATTGCGTGAAGCAGCAGGTGAGCGGCCGGGGAAATGAAAGTTTCTCATGTCCCCAGTTTTGCGCTTAAAGGATCAATTCGTCAATACAGATCAGCGCAAATCAAGAGAGTATCAATCTATGTGGATACTCTTAAGGGTTACTTGCTGAAAGCTATGATCTTAATCGATCATTTTGCGGATCAAATGGTGATTCCTCGACAATGGTTGCTTTATAAAGATCGCCAAGGATCTTGATTTCCAGTTCGGTGCCGGGCTCTGCGTATTCGGGTTTAACCATGGCAAGGGCCAAAGATTTACCGACTCGCCAGCCATATCCACCTGACGTGGCACGGCCAACCAGCTCACCATTAAGGCTAATTGCCTCTGAACCGCGGGCATCGACATCGGTGATGCCGTGGACTTCCATCGTGACATATTTCCAGTTGTCCCCGTCAGCATGGCGTTCCACCAGCCTGTCACGACCAATGAACTGGCCCTTATTGGGGTGGACAAAGCGGTCAAGACCGGACTCATAGGCTGAATATTCAATGGATAATTCACGGCCAATTAAACGGTATGATTTTTCAATGGCCATTGAGGTCATGGCCCGGATGCCAAAGGGTTTGATGCCAAATTCAGCACCGGCCTCCATCACCAGATCAAAAATGGTATTTTGCATTTCGATCGGGTGGTGCAGTTCCCAGCCCAGTTCTCCGACAAAGTTCACCCGAAGTGCATGGGCCTGAGCAATGCCGACATTGATAAATTTACCGGTCAACCATTTGAAATTGTCGGTTGATAAATCTGTATCGGTCAGCTTTTGCAGAATATCACGTGAGCGCGGACCAGCCAGCACCAGTACACCTTGCTGGGTGGTAATCAGGTCAAGTTTTACATCCAGCTCTTTGGGCAGTAATTTGTTGAGATAGTCCCAGTCATGACGCTCAAAAGCGCCGGGGCCAACGAGGTAATAATCGTTTTCAGCGATTTTATAGACGGTAAATTCGGAACGGACGCCGCCCTGAGTGGTCAGCAAATGGCACAGGCCAACCCGGCCTATGGCTTTTGGAATGCGGTTTGCCAGTATCGAGTCAAGCCATTCACCAGCCTGCGTGCCAGTGACTTTATATTTGGCAAAGGCGTTCATATCGAGCAGACCGGCATTCTCGGTAACGTTTTTGATTTCATTGCCAACATGTTCAAAATAGTTTGAACGGCGGAATGACCATAATTCCTTGATTGGTTGGTCTTTTGCTGGTTGTGCGTGGTTTTTGTTGGTTATAACGCCGGGATGACCGATTTTATCAGTATCAACGCTATAGCCTTGCGGTGCAAACCAGTTGGGTCGCTCCCAGCCATAAACCGAACCAAATACGGCACCGAGGTCTTTCATCCGGTCATAACAGGGTGATGTTTTAAGCGGACGGGCAGCACCGCGTTCTTCATCAGGGTAGTGATGAGTGAAAACATTGCGATAGGCTTCTTCGTTTTTTTCTTTGAGATAGCCGCGTGAGGCATAGGGGCCAAAACGACGCGGGTCGACACCCATCATATCAATGGTTGGTTCACCATCGACAATCCATTCAGCCAATTGCCAGCCGGCACCACCGGCAGCGGTAATGCCGAATGAGTGACCTTCATTAAGCCACAGGTTTTTCTTGCCCCATGCCGGACCAATGATTGGTGAGCCGTCAGGTGTGTAGCAAATGGCGCCGTTGTAAACTTTTTTAATACCAACTTCGCCAAATACCGGCACGCGTTCCATGCAGGCTTCAATGTAAGGTTCCAGACGCTCAAGGTCTTCCTGGAACAATTCATATTCTGCATCATCGTCAGGGCCATCGATATAGCAACATGGGGCACCGTTTTCGTAAGGGCCAAGGATCAAACCGCCTGCTTCTTCACGCATATACCAGGCTGAGTCTGCATCACGCAGCACGCCCATTTCGGGCAGGCCCTGTTTTTGCCGTTCAACAATTTCAGGAATAGGCTCAGTGACAATATATTGGTGTTCAACCGGAATGACCGGGATATCAAGGCCGAGCATGTCGCCGGTCTGGCGCACGAAGTTACCGGTTGCTGTCACCAGATGCTCGCAGGTGATGTCACCCTTGTCGGTTTTTACCAGCCATTCTTCATTGGCTTTTTGTTCAATCGACAGAACGCGGGTGTTGCGATAGATTTCAGCTCCGGCGGCACGAGCCCCCTTGGCGTAAGCCTGAGTCAGGTCGGCTGGTTGTACATAACCATCACGCGGGTGCTGAATAGCGCCCAAAATACCGTCGGTATTGCACAGTGGCCAGATTTCCTTGATCTGTTTGGGGGTGAGAATATTAACCTCAACGCCAATGGTTTCCGCAATACCGGCATAATACATGAACTCGTCCCAACGGTCTTGGGTTTGGGCCATGCGGATGTTTGAT
>Ga0316189_10001856_pt1 | contig 20911 bp, 25 predicted proteins | sample LowCovwburrow_MG_FD_204930 | JGI IMG/M metagenome (GOLD analysis project Ga0316189, IMG submission 204930) | Coastal sediment microbial communities from Maine, United States - Lowes Cove worm burrow | ecosystem: Environmental > Aquatic > Marine > Coastal > Sediment | place: USA: Maine... | reverse complement strand
CTTGATGAGTTTGGGATCAACATTGTTGACATCATTGACATCAAAGCGCTTGCGGACAATCTTGATTATCTCGCTCTTGGTCTGCTGAGTAATATTCGGTTGCTCTTTAAGTGACTCCAGCGTTGATGCCACTTTGCCAAATTCAAGATAGAGCGGCATCAAACGAAGTGTAATGAGGGTGAAAAATGCTATGAGACCCAATACCAGCATCCAGCCGATTGCAGTCATCCCTTTTTGGTGATGCCATTTTTTCATCGCCGTTCTCCGCAGACTAGTTGATGGAATCCCCGATACGATCCCAGCCCACGCCACCGGCCGCTGAATCCCAGTTCATCCAGACCATAAAAGCTTTTCCAACCAGATTCCCGTCAGGTACAAATCCCCAGTAGCGGCTGTCATTACTGTTGTCGCGGTTGTCACCCATAACGAAATAGTGCCCTTCCGGTACGACAACATCAGCCGATACACCACCAACTCCATTCACAACGAGAATATCGTGATTGACGTCACCCAGCACTTCGCTGCGCACGTCGGCACCCGACATAGACAGGCCTGACCCTGTTCCTATATAGCTACCTTCCGGTATTTGCGCAACTTTCTCATCATTTATATACAGAGTTTTGTCCTGATAAACCACATGGTCACCGGGTACACCTACCACCCGCTTGATGTAATCGATGCTGGGATCCTTGGGAAAACGGAAAACCACCACATCACCGCGTTCCGGCTCACCCAGATCCATAGCCTTCATATTGACCACTGGCAGACGAATACCGTAGGCGTATTTATTGACCAGAATGAAATCACCGACCAGCAGGGTTGGCATCATCGATCCAGACGGTATACGGAAGGGCTCCACCAGGAAGGAACGCAATAACAGCACAGCCAGAATAACCGGGAAAAAGGATTTGGCGTACTCAACAAACGTCGGTTCTTTGAGCGTCGCCTCCACCCGATCGGGATCAACACTAGCCCCGCCGGCACCCAGCGCTGCCGCCTGCTGCCTGCGTTTCGGTGCCCATATTACAGCATCAACAGCCCATATCAGCCCTGTCACCAGGGTAGCCACCACCAGTATGGTTGGAAAATCCAAATTCATATTTATTTCTTCCCCACTTGCAGTACGGCCAGAAAAGCCTCCTGCGGTATCTCCACCTTGCCAAACTGTTTCATGCGCTTTTTACCCGCTTTCTGTTTTTCCAGCAACTTGCGCTTTCGTGTGATGTCGCCACCATAGCATTTTGCCGTAACATTTTTACGCAAAGCCTTGACCGTGGTTCGCGCAATAATCTGGGATCCAATGGCTGCCTGGATAGCCACATCAAACATCTGCCGTGGAATGATCTCTCTCATTCTATCGGCCAGGTCACGCCCGCGACTTTGCGCAAATTCACGGTGTACGATCACTGACAGGGCATCCACGCGTTCACCATTGATAAGAATATCGAGTTTAACCAGAGAGGCTGCATCGAAGCGCTCAAACGAATAATCGAATGAAGCGAAACCACGACTCACCGATTTCAGCCTGTCGAAGAAATCCAGCACCACTTCGCTGAGCGGCAACTCGTAACTCAGGGATACCTGTTGCCCGAGATACTGCATACTTCGCTGCACACCGCGCTTTTCAACGCACAAACCGATAACAGCGCCAAGATAATCCTGTGGCACCAGTATATTGGCGAGAATAACAGGTTCACGAATTTCATCGATCTGGTTGGCCGGCGGCAGGCTGGCCGGGTTATCGATGAGCTGTACCTCCCCCCTGGTATTGAGTATTTCATAGACCACAGTGGGTGCCGTGGTAATCAGGTCCAGGTCATATTCACGCTCCAGGCGTTCCTGGATAATCTCCAGGTGCAGCATGCCGAGAAAACCACAGCGGAACCCGAAACCCAGCGCTGTTGATGTTTCCGGCTCAAAATGCAGCGAGGCATCATTCAGACGCAGTTTCTGCAGCGCTTCACGCAAGTCTTCGTAATCATCGGAAATAACGGGGTACAAACCGGCAAACACTCGCGGCTGTACTTTCTGAAAACCCGGCAACGCTCCACTGGCCTGGCGGTCGGTTAAGGTAATGGTGTCACCGACCGGTGCGCCGTCGATCTCCTTGATACCGGCAATGACAAAGCCGACATCGCCCGCTTTAAGCTGTTCACGCTCTTCACGTCGCGGCGTAAATATACCGACCTTTTCAGCCTGAAAATCCCGGCCAGTGGACATGACACGAATTTTCTGACGGCGGCGCAGGCTGCCCTGCATCACCCGCACGAGTGAAATCACACCAACATAGTTATCAAACCAGGAATCAATAATCAGCGCCTGTAACGGCTGCTCCGGATCCCCCTGCGGTGGTGGAATACGATTGATCAAGCGCTCAAGCAGCTCCTTGATACCGAGCCCGGTCTTGGCACTGACCTCGACCGCATCAATCGCCTCAATACCGATAATATCTTCGATTTCCTGTTTCACGCGGTCCGGTTCCGCCGACGGCAAGTCAACCTTATTCAGCACCGGGACCACTTCCAGCCCCTGTTCAATCGCCGTATAGCAATTGGCGACACTCTGCGCTTCAACGCCCTGGGCTGCATCGACCACCAGCAAGGCGCCTTCGCAGGCCGATAAGGAGCGCGAAACTTCGTAGGAGAAATCCACGTGTCCGGGCGTGTCGATGAAGTTTAAGACGTAGGTCTCGCCATTTTTCGCCTGATACTCCAGCGACACGCTTTGAGCTTTGATGGTAATGCCGCGCTCACGTTCCAGGTCCATGGAATCGAGCACCTGCTCTTCCATGTCACGCTCGCTCAGCCCGCCACAGATCTGGATGAACCGATCTGCCAACGTCGATTTGCCATGATCGATATGCGCAATAATGGAAAAGTTGCGGAGGTGGGACAGATCAGTCATTTCCGCCGCCGCCTATGGGTTTACAAAACACGAGTAACAACCTGATATTTAAAGAAGAATGGCACCAACCCGGCACCACTTTCGAATTGGCGAACAAGTATACACGCAATTGCCCGGCCAGGTGACGCGCAGGACGATAAAAAACCGGAATGGCTGCCGAATACGCAGAAAGCACGAAAAAAAGAGCGGGGTATGCCTCTGCCTGCTGGTGTATACCGTGGCGACCAGGCGATTCAATCGTGCAACTGGTTGAGAAACTGCCGCAGTGCCTGCTCGTCCAGGTGATAATGGCAGACCTCCCGCTCCCCCAGGCATAATACCGGCACCCATTCATCATAACGCCGCAGCAGCTCAGGGTCGCGGTCAACATCCACCAGCTGCAGCTCAAACCCAAGTCGTCTTTGCAGGCCCCGCAGGGCCTGCAACATCGCTTCACATAAATGGCAGCCTTCCCTGAAATACAGGATCAGCTTGGGCACTACTTCGGCTCGGGAACCTTCATTGCCAGGAAAATCGGTCCGCCGCGCCGCTGCACCAGAATTGCCACCGACTTACCGGCTGGCAGTTTCTCAATCATCGTTTCAAACACGTCGACATCATTCACCAGCTTGCCGTCGACCCGGAGGATGATATCGCCCTCACTTACGCCGGCGTCTGCCGCGGCGCCGTCACCTACCGACTCCACCAGCACGCCACCTTCAAGTTCCAGCTCCTTGCGCTGCTCATCGGTCAGGTCAGCGACCTGGATATTGAGCCGGTTATCGCTGCTGGTCTTGCTGGTTTCAGCCTTGGCAATCTTCTCGTCCTTGTCCGGCAACTCACCCAGTTTCACCCACAGCGTCTGACTACGGCCTTGACGCATGACTTCGACAGGCACTTTCTTACCCACCGGCGTACTACCCACCACCGGCGGCAAACTTGAGGAACGATTAACCTGCTTGCCATTGAAGGAAACCACGATGTCACCTACCTGCATATCCGCCTTTTCAGCCGGGCTGCCCGGCATCACCTTGGCAACCAGGGCGCCCTGCGGCTTGCTCATACCGAAGGACTCGGCCAGCTCCAGCGTGACATCCTGAATCAGCACGCCCAGCCAGCCACGACTGACTTTGCCGTGTTGCTTTAACTGACCGGCGACGTCCATTGCCACTTCAATCGGAATAGAAAACGACAGGCCCATATAGCCACCGGTACGGCTGTAGATTTGCGAGTTCACGCCAACCACTTCGCCATCCAGGTTGAACAAGGGTCCGCCCGAGTTACCCGGATTGATCGCTACGTCGGTCTGGATAAACGGCACATAGTTTTCCCGCGGCAATGCCCGCCCCATGGCGCTGACGATGCCTGCTGTCGCCGAATGATCAAAACCAAAAGGCGAGCCGATCGCCACCACCCATTCGCCCACTTTCAGCGTATCGGATTTACCAATTTTTGCGACCGGCAGATTATCGGCATCAATTTTCAACACGGCAACGTCGCTACGCTCGTCAATACCGATGACCTCCGCCTTGAGTTCGCGACGGTCCTCCAGGCGCACGATGATTTCATCGGCATCCTTGACCACGTGGTTGTTGGTCATAACGTAGCCGTCTTTGGATATAATGAACCCGGATCCCAGCGACTTGGCTTCCCGTTCACGAGGTATCGCCCCACCACCCTGTTCGCCAAAGAAGTGCTTGAATAAATCACCAAACGGCGAACCCTCGGGCAAATCGGGTATTTCTATGCCTTCAGGCAGATTCATGTGGCCGGATTTCACTTTCTGGGTGGTACTGATATTCACCACCGCATCAGTTGCTTCTTCAATCAGATCGGTAAAATCGGGTAAGCTGCCTGCCTGTACGTTCGCAGCCCCTGCCAACACAAAGGCCGCAAATACAAACATCCAGCCCATTCTCTTTAACGAAATCATAAACACTCCTGAATCATTCTACCGCCAGCACTCCTGCCGAAGTCTGTCGCCGTAACACAACCGGCTGAAAGTTCGGATCATTTTGTATTCGGCGGGTAAATCTTCTCAGCCAGGCAAGCCCGGCAATCAAACCCGAAATCCCCAGCGTCACGCTGGCTAATTCAGCATTCTCCCAAATAAACTGTTGTGCGCCCAGTTCTCCAAGCAATCCACCGAGCAACAACAGCAGAATCGGTACAGCGTAGACCGCCAGCGAACCGCGTACCAGCGCCTGTTCCCTGATGCCGATAACCACCCGATCACCGACCCCGAGCGGTATGGCGGATAAAACACGCACCACATTACGTCGGTTTCCCAGCACTTTCGACAGGGTTGCCGTGCCGCAGCCTTTTTCTGCCGCACAGGAATCACAGCTTGAGCGGCGCTGCGTCTCCACCCAGACCTCCTCACCCCTGATTCGTACGACCTGCGCAGTTTCTTCAAGCATCGGAATTACCTGACGCGGACGGATTTGCCGATCAACTCGACGGTCTGGCGCGGTACTTCACCGACCACCGTCACGTAATAACCGCCGACCATGGTACCGTAAGCATTCAGGGCACCTCGATGCGATACCCCGCTGTACGCTTCACTATCTTTCAATGATTTTTCGATATAAACCGAAACGCTGGCAAGGCCGTCACTGTAGACCCAGTGTTCAACACCCGCATCATCTGCAGACAGCTGATGCCAGCCGTGATCGGTCAACATGAAACCATCGGGGACCTGCGCCACCTTCCAACGCGAATCCGCAGCACTATCACCGGTTTCCGGTTGCTCACTGGGCTCGCGATGCCAGGTAAAATCCGCCCCGTCCATATCCGGTAACAATTTCTGACTTGCGATCGTTTGCGGAAACTCCACCGCCGTAAACATCACCTGCTCGATGGCGTCACCCGTGGCTGCCGTCAACTCTGACCGCAACAATAAATGGCTTTCGTCGTGAACACAGAGCCTGCGCCCGTAGCGGTACTCATCACGCGGTTCGACCGCGACCACCCGGCACGTCAGTCCGGCAACACGGTCCTGATCCAGCACTTTAAAATGATAGTGTCTTTCCAGATCCATTAGCTCGGTGGGGAAACTCACAGGAAACGGTGTACGCGGCCGGCTCTTATTGACGACCACCGCCTGACGATCCCCCAGAATACAGGTCACCACCTGATTGTCGCGTAACACTTCACGCTTGGGGCCAGTCAGAGACAGCAGGCGTTCACGCTCACCGGATTCATCCCTGGCATGAACGATCTGCATGGCTTCAAGACTACCCTGGCGCTGATAGACAAAGATCCCGGAATAGTTCAATGACTGGGAGGCCATGGACATGCGCTCCAGCCACTGACGGGCATCCGACTCGGCCCACGCCACATTTTGCGCAGCCGCAATCACCACCGCCAAAACGCTTGAAGCAAAAGAACGTGTCATTGCCGGTTGTTTTCATACCCTACAATGCGCACATAGGGCATAACGCCCTGAACACCCCGGCTGGCTGCAAATTCGTTATGATTCACCAGATAAGCAGCCATGCGTTTATCAATGCGGGGTTCTATACGTTCCCACAGCTCCTCATTCCCGCGCGTCTCCGGCGCGGTATTCTCGATGGATGCCACCCTGGGCGCCGTTTCAACAGCCGTCTCTCGAACCGAAGTTACGGCTAACACAGCCACCAGTGCGACCGAAGCCGCTACCGCCAATCCAGCGATCGGTTTCAACCAGCTCAATCCACCCGGATTCGGCTTATCAGCCGCGGGCAGGGCAGTCTCCTGTTCCAGTGCCCGCCTCACCCGGTCAGCGATACCCAGCGTGGCCGCCTGCCCGTCGCCACGCATCACTTCGCTGATCAACTGATAACGTCCAAGAATTTCCCGAAGCCCGGTATCGCGCTGTAAACGCCCCAGCAACAAAGGCCGTTCAACCGCATCGATCTCGTCATCTACCAACGCAGACAGTTGTTCACGGATTTCATCACTCATCTCTATTCACCTGCATCCGTTTCATCCAGCAAGGGTCGAATCTGTTTATCGATCGCATCCCTCGCCCTGAAAATCCGCGACCGCACGGTACCAATGGGACATTCCATGGCACTTGCGATCTCTTCATAACTCAACCCTTCCAGCTCACGAAGCACAATGGCTACCCTCAACTCTTCAGGTAACGCTTCGATCGCATCCTGAATTGTTCCCGCCAGTTCACTTCTTAACGCCAGACGCTCCGGCGTAGCGTATTCTTTAAGACCGGAACCTGCATCAAATTGTTCCGCTTCCTCGGCATTAATATCATCTTTTGGTGGACGCCGGCTGGCCGCTACCAGATGATTCTTGGCGGTATTGATGGCAATGCGATACAGCCATGTATAGAAGGCACTGTCGCCACGGAAATTAGGCAACGCACGGTAGGCCTTGATGAAGGCGTCCTGCGCGACATCCAGCACTTCACTCTGGTCATGGATATAACGGCTGATAACGTTGGCGAGTTTATGCTCGTATTTGCGAACCAGGATATCGAAAGCGGCCTTTTCGCCACTTTGCACCCGCTCGACCAGCTCCTGGTCCAGATTTCTTTCGACCATCCGGGCTAACCTCTCTGCTTCCCGGATAGCCTGCATACCCGCTGTAGACCGCAAAAACCGGGGAGAGTTCGCCAGAAATGGCCTTTTGAGGTAAAGTTTGTGTACAAAGCGCTTTAATCTGAATGGCTTAAACTAGCGAAACGATACCTGAATTCAGGGCGGGCCTCCAGCGATGCATCTCCAGCACCAATACGATGGTCTCATTATAGGCAGCGGCGCAGCCGGCTTGACCCTCGCACTGCGCCTGCCCCGGGACGCCCGTATCGCGGTACTGTCGAAAGGCCCGGTCAAGGAAAGCAGCACCTATTATGCCCAGGGCGGTATCTCGGCAGTGCTGGACCACAAGGACTCGATTGAATCTCATATCACGGACACCATGAACGCCGGTGTCGGCCTGTGCGATCCACAAGTGGTGCGTTTCACCGTAGAGCAGGGCCCGGAGGCCGTTCAGTGGCTGATCGACCTGGGTGTACCCTTCACCCGCCGCGACGAGGAAAAACACCAAACCGAATTCCACCTTACCCGCGAGGGCGGTCATCAGCACCGGCGCGTGATACACGCCGCCGACAGCACTGGCAAGGCGCTCGAGATCAGCCTGGTCGACGCGGTACGCGCGCGCGACAATATCGACCTGTTTGAACAGCACATCGCCGTCGACCTGATCACCGCCGAGCGCTCCGGCCGCAAGGATAACCGCTGTCTGGGCGCTTACGTGCTGGACCGTGGCACCGGACGGGTTGAAGTGTTCCGCGCCAGGTTCACTACCCTGGCCACCGGCGGTGCCAGCAAAGTGTACCTGTATACCAGCAATCCCGACACATCCACCGGTGACGGCATCGCCATGGCCTGGCGCGCGGGCTGCAGGGTGGCCGACATGGAATTCAACCAGTTCCATCCCACCTGCCTGTACCACCCGCAGGCCAAATCCTTCCTGATCTCGGAAGCGGTGCGCGGCGAAGGCGGCAAACTGCTGTTGCCCGACGGCAAACCCTTCATGCAGCGCTTCGACCCCCGCGCCGAACTGGCGCCGCGCGATATCGTGGCACGCGCCATCGACCACGAAATGAAACGCCATGGTTACGACCACGTGCTGCTGGACATCTCGCACAAGCCGACCGACTTTATCGAGAAACACTTTCCAACCATTTACCGGCGCTGCCTCGAACTCGGCTTCGACATGGCCAAACAAGCCATCCCGGTGGTACCGGCTGCCCACTACACCTGTGGCGGTATACCCACCGATCTCAGCGGCCGCAGTGATATCGACAACCTTTATGTCGTTGGCGAATCCGCCTGCACCGGCCTGCACGGCGCCAATCGCATGGCCAGTAATTCACTGCTGGAATGCCTGGTGTTCGCCACCTCCGCCGCCACCGATATCGCGGCACGCCTGACTGCAACCGGCATGCCCCCCGAATTACCGGAATGGGACGAATCCCAGGTCACCGATTCCGACGAAGAAGTCGTGGTCAGCCACAACTGGGACGAATTGCGACGCTTCATGTGGGACTATGTCGGCATCGTACGCACCAACAAACGGCTGGAACGCGCCCTGCATCGTGTAGAGCTGCTGCAACAGGAAATCCAGGACTACTACGGTAATTTCCGTGTCACCAACGACCTGCTGGAACTTCGCAACCTGGTGCAGGTCGCGGAATTGATTATCCGCTCTGCACACATGCGCAAGGAAAGCCGCGGCCTGCACTACACACTGGATTATCCGCAGGCGGATGACAGCAAAGCGGCCGGCAACACCATACTGGCGCCCCAAAAGACCGGCAAGAGCAACGTTCAAGCGGCCACGGTCAGTGGCGTCGAGAAACTGGGCGTCGCGGACGCTTAGCGCGCTTTCCTCACCACCTGAACCACATCTGACTCCATCGATTGTTTGATGCATTTGTTAGGCAAGCCACATCGAATGTTCTTCAAAATATGCCCTGATAATATACTCATCACTACTTGTTTCTATAGCTTCGGCCGCAACTATCATTCTTTTGATTTGTGGAAACAGGCGATCTTTTCGTTTCATGATGCTTCTCATTTCCCATTCGAGACCTTTCAGCGCTTCTGCGCTTTGAGCATATTCTTTCTGCTCTTCGAGAAACCTCTCTAATTCCCGCTTCCTTTTGACTGGCGATTTGATTGCCATGTTCCATGCTGTTAACACCAAATCGAGGTGGGCTTGCATTTCTTGTTGGTTGTCTACCGCATCGAAGAGCGTACCGCTGACATCGATGATCATTTCAGACACTTTCTTTTCGAATGCCATTATGTTCGATTGACTTATTGCCTAACGGTTTGCCTCAACTGCTGCCGGAGGAGCGCTAGCGACGCAGGCGGTCAGTTGGAGGCAATGGTTATGTGGCTTACTATGGTTCAAGGCCGTTTGTCTTTCCCTGATTACAGTCAAAACATAGAGTTTGTAGGTTTTCGATTTCAGTTTCTCCACCTTTTGACCAAGGATGAATATGATCAACTTGGAGCCTCACGCCCGGTGTTACTGAAGGAGATGCGCCGCATGCGCAACAACGAAAATGATCGCGCTGAAGCACTTTAAAACGAAGCCGCAAATCGGGAGACCGCGGCGTTCGTCGAGACCTTGTGCCACTTGATTGCGCAGATACCACCGGCTGCATCTACAGAAGAGAATCAACCGCGTGCACCAGGGCCCAAACAACCTACTCGATTAGAGGAAGAGCCATCAAATGGTCCTGAAATAATCCGGCAGCGGGGCATCAACCGTCTCGCACTCGACAGCGGTCACGCTCGAGGCCGGTGGACCGACCCACAGCCATGCGCTGAGCTGTTGCACGGCGCCTGCCTCCCCGCAGGCCAGCACTTCCACCGATCCGTTTGGCAGGTTTTTCGCATAACCGCTTACACCCAGCTGCTGTGCCTGTCGCTGGGTCGAGGCGCGAAAAAACACACCCTGCACACGACCGCTCACGATACAACGCAGACAGATGGGCGTGCCGCTCACGCTGAAACAAAGAACCTGATAATCGGTGGTTTCATGACGTCATGGCATTTTGCAGCGCCTCCAGGAAGGCCTGATTTTCCTGCGGTTTGCCAATGGTTACGCGTAGACAGTCCTGCAGGCGGCCACCGGAGGGGGTGAGAGTCTTGATCAATACACCCTGCTCTTTCAAGGCTGCAAAGACGCGGTCTGCTTCACCGTGCGGTGTTTCAAACAGAATAAAGTTGGCCTCACTCGGATAGGGCCTGATGCCATCCAGTCCCTGCAGGGCCTGGGCGAGTTTGGCACGGTCGGCACGAATCCGCTGCGCCTGCTCATCGAGCATGGTCGCGTGCTGCAAAGCGAACAGCGCACTGGCCTGGGTGAGCACGTTGATGTTGTATGGCAGCCGGGTCTTGTCTATTTCGTTCAGCCATTCGGCAGGTCCGGCAAGCAAGCCAAGGCGCAGGCCGGCGAGACCCATTTTGGACACCGTACGCAATACCAGCAGATTGGGAAACTCGCCCAGGCGCGACATGAAGCTGGCATCGGTGAACGGTGCGTAGGCTTCATCAACCACCACCAGTCCCGGCGCTGCGCGTATCACGTCCTCGACAACGGCTGCGTCGAACAGGTTGCCGGTTGGATTATTGGGGTAGGCCAGGAACACGATGGCGGGCTGCGTTTGTTCGATGGCTGACAGCGTGGCGTCGGGGTCCAGAGAAAAATCCCCGCTCAGCGGCACAGCCCGGTAACGCAGGCCGGCAACTTCAGCGATCATGCGATACATGACAAAGGTGGGATCGGTCGACAGGATGACCCGATCCGGGCCAGCCACCGCGAGCGCCAGCATCTGGATCAATTCATCCGAGCCATTGCCCAGCACCACCTGCATGCCTTCCGGCACCTGCATGAACTGCTTGAGCTTTTCGCTCAGCTCGCGGGCGCCTGGATCGGGATAGCGGTTCAGTTCGACCGGGCGCAGGCTGTCCAGCCATTGCTCAACCAGTTCTGCCGGCCAGCGGTAGGGATTTTCCATGGCATCCAGTTTAACGAGCTTACCCGGATCCGGCACATGGTAAGCGCTCAACGCCTGGATCTCGGGACGTATCCAGCGTTGCGGCGACTTGGGGCCGGGTGTCATTTTTTCGGGATCCGGTACTCGGCCGATTGCGCGTGTGCCGTCAGACCCTCACCACGCGCCAGCGTCGATGCCGTCCTGCCGAGATCAGCGGCACCCTTGGCCGAGCACTGGATCAGGCTGGAACGCTTCTGGAAGTCGTACACGCCCAGCGGTGAGGAAAAACGCGCCGTGCGTGCTGTCGGCAGCACGTGATTGGGGCCGGCACAATAATCACCCAGGGCCTCGGCCGTGTAGCGGCCCATGAAGATGGCTCCGGCGTGGTGGATGGACTCGGCCAGAATCTGCGGATCTTCGACCGAGAGTTCCAGGTGTTCGGGGGCGACATAATTGGCGACTTGCACGGCTTCGTCGAGATCGCGAACCTGGATCAGGGCGGCGCGATTCACCATGGACGTCCTGATGATCTCTTCACGCTCCATCTTCGGCAGCAGCTTGCTGATACTGTTGGCGACCCAGCCCAGAAATTCTGCGTCCGGGCTGACCAGAATGGCCTGGGCGTCTTCGTCGTGCTCGGCCTGCGAGAACAGGTCCATGGCAATCCAGTCGGGATCCGTCTGGCCGTCACACACTATCAGAATTTCGGACGGACCGGCAATCATGTCGATACCGACCTGGCCGAACACCATAGCCTTCGCAGTTGCGACGTAAATATTGCCCGGCCCGACAATCTTGTCGACCCTGGGGATGGTTTGCGTGCCGTAAGCCAGCGCTGCCACCGCCTGCGCACCGCCAATGGCGAAAACCCGGTCAACACCGGCAATCTCGGCAGCGGCAAGTACCATGTCACTCACCACACCTTCCGGCGTGGGAACGACCATGATCAGCTCGCTCACGCCCGCCACTTTGGCAGGGATGGCGTTCATTATGACCGATGACGGATAGGCCGCTTTACCACCCGGCACATACAGCCCGGCCCGTTCCAGCGCCGTTACCTGCTGCCCCAGCAACGTGCCATCGGCTTCCTTGTATGACCAGGATTCCACCTTTTGACGCTCGGCATAGGCCTGAACCCGGCTGGCAGCACGCTCCAGCGCATCGCGTTGTTCGGTCGGGATGGTATCCAGTGCTTCCAGCAGTTTGAACTTGCTGATTTCCAATTCTTCAACACTGCCGGCCTGCATGCGGTCAAAGCGGTTGGTGAATTCCAGCAACGCATCATCACCGCGGCTGCGGATAGCGGAAATAATGTCGCCAACGGTCTTTGCCACCTGGCCGTCAGAGGCTTCTTCCCGGGCCAGCAGACTGTCCAGCTGTGCGTAGAAATCGGCCTCCGAACTGTTCAGGCGTTTGATATCCGTATTACTCACGCTGCTTCTTCCTGCTTGCGTACCGCTTCTGCGATCCGGTCAATAAAAGACTGCACACTGGCATGCTTGCGCTTCATGGACGCCTTGTTCACTACCAGCCGCGAACTGATATCGGTGATCTTTTCCAGCGGCTTTAGACCGTTGGCCTTGAGCGTATTGCCAGTGTCAACCACATCGACAATCAGATCGGACAGACCAACCAGGGGCGCCAGTTCCATGGAGCCGTAAAGCTTGATGATTTCAACCTGCAAGCCCTGCCCGGCAAAATACCGTCGTGTACTGCTGACATACTTGGTGGCAATGCGCAGCCGTTGCGCCTGCTCTGACCAGGGCTCGTGACCGGCCACCATCAGCCTGCAACAGGCGATACGCAGGTCCAGAGGCTCGTACAGGCCGGCACCACCGTGTTCCATCAACACATCCTTGCCCGCCACGCCCAGGTCAGCCGCACCGTACTGGACATAGGTCGGCACATCAGAGGCGCGGATAATGACCAGCTTCACCGCCTCCTGGCTGGTATCGAGAATCAGCTTGCGGCTGGTTTCCGGATCGTCGACCGGCTCGATGCCGGCGTGCGCCAGCAGCGGTAATGTCTCTTTAAAAATGCGCCCCTTGGAAAGCGCAATCGTCAGCGTTTCGGACATACTATCCGCCTAGCTCGAATTTCTCACCACAAAGGGCACAAAGGTCACAAAGGTCACAAAGGTCACAAAGGCTTTCAGGGATAAAGGGTTTCCCTGTTTATCCGTCATGTTCTCAGCTAACAGCCTGTGCCTTACGATTCTTTTGCAGTCATTATTTAATTTGCAGTCATTATTTAACATGTTGTTCCTTTGTGGCCTTCGTGTCCTTTGTGGTTAAGGCAGTGAGAAATCACGGCTAGAGCCTGTTAACGCGATGAAAACGGTTTACTGGATCTGTTTTTTCCACTGTTCCGGGGTGAGGGTACGCAGAGCCAGTGCATGCACCTCACCCTGCATAAGGTCACCCAGCGCACCATAGACTATCTGGTGCTGCTGCACCATCGATTTACCCTCGAAATCCGCGCTGACCACGCTGGCCTCGAAGTGGTCTCCGTCACCCTGAACCGTGACCTCGGCGCCGGGAAGCCCGGCCTCTATCAGTTTCTTCAGTTCGTCTGCCTGCATGTGTCACCTGTGGTTTTAGTATGAGCGAATGATACCCGAAACAGGCTGGAAAGGGATCGTCACTCGTCGCGCAAAGCCTCCACCGGATCCAGCCGGGCGGCACGCCGGGCCGGCAGGATACCGGATATAATACCCAGGACGACTGCCAGGACCTCGGCCAGAACCACATAGATCCATGGTGTGTGCACCGGCAGCTCGGGCAATACAAGCCGCAACAGGCTGGCTACGCCGAGGCCCATAGCCAGACCCGCCAGGCCGCCGATGGCGGCCAGCACCGTCGCCTCGCCGAGAAACAGGCCCAGTATCTGCGATTGCCTGGCGCCCAGTGCCCGAATCAGGCCGATCTCGCTGGTACGTTCGTTCACCGCAATGGTCATGATGGTCACAATGCCAATGGCGCCTACCAGCAGCGAGATCCCGCCAATAGCAGCCACCGCAAAGGTCAGCACATTGAGAATGGAACCCAGCACGTCGAGCATCTGCTCCTGTGTCGTGATGGTGAAATCCTCGCGACCATGCCGCGCCATGAGTGTGCGCCTGATTCCGTCGACAACCCTGTCGACGCGGACGTTGCTGCGGTACATCACGTCGATTTCAAACAGGGTATCCCGGTTGAACAATTCCAGAGCGCGGGCCGCCGGTATATACACGGTATCGTCCAGGTCAAAGCCCAGTACCTGCCCCTTGGGCTCCATCACCCCGATGATGCGGTAGCGGTTGCCGGCGATGGTAATGCGCTTGCCCAGAGGGTTGCGGTACGCGAACAGCTCCTGCCGCAGTTTACTGCCGAGCACCGCCAATGCGCGCGGTGCCGTGGGGTCATCATCCGGTAGAAAAGCGCCGGAATTAACGCGCATACGCAAGGCTTCGGGCATTTGCGGGCCGGCACCGTAGATGGTGGTACGACGCCTGCGATTACCGGCTTCGACCTCGGCGTTACCCTGCACAAAGGGCACCACGGCCTCGACAAACGACAACTGCTTGAGGGCCTCGGCGTCCTCGATGCTCAGCGGACGCTCGCTACCGAAGACGCCCATCGAGGTCCCGTGTGTGGTAGTGCGCCCGGGATTGATACCCACCAGCGTGGTGCCGAACTGGGTAAATTCGGACAGCACATACCGATGCACACCTTCGCCGATGGAAGTCAGCAGCACTACGGCGGCAATGCCCACGCCAATACCCAGCGAGGTCAGGACAGTGCGCAAACGGTGCGCAACGAGTGAAGTGCCGGCCAGGTGTATGAAGTCGCGCATATACATTCCGGCTTACCTCCTCGACAATGCAAGCACCGGGTCCAGTCGAGCGGCGCGGCGTGCCGGTAACAGACTGAACAGCACACCCGTTGTCACCGCGACCACGATAGACAAGGAGACCGACCAGGCGGGCGCATAGGCCGGCAGCAACGGAAACGCATAACGGATCGCCAGACTGCCCAACTGACCGACCGCCAACCCCAGCGCGGCACCGAGCGTCGACAGCAACAGGGCTTCGATCAGGAAAAGCACCAGGATCTGCCGGCGGGTCGCACCCAGCGCCTTGAGCAGACCGATTTCCGCGGTGCGTTGCGAAACGGCCACCAGCATGACGTTCATGATCAGGATACCGGCGACGCCGAGACTGATGGCGGCAATACCACCGACGGCGATGGTCAGGGCATTGAGTATACGGTCAAAAGTCGCCAACACCCCGTCCTGGGTAATCACCGTGACGTCTTCCTCGCCCTGGTGGCGCTCGCGCAGGGTATCGACCACAAACTGTTTTGCCGGCCCGATGGCACTGCGGCTTTTGGCTTCCACCAGGATGCGGAACAGCGAGGACTGGTTGAATAGTTGCTGAGCCGAGGCGACCGGAATGATAACGGTGTCGTGCACATCGACGCCGATGGAGCGCCCTTCCGAACCCATCACGCCGATGACACGAAAACGCCGGTCACCGATACGCAACCACTCTCCGACAGCACGTCGCGCGGCGAAGATTTCGTTACGAATCTTACTGCCGATGACGCACACCGGTGTAGCCAGATCGAGGTCGGTGTCGGGCAGAAACTGGCCCTGTGCCAGCTGCCAGCGGCGGATCGCCAGCAGTTCGTGACTGCTGCCAAGGATAACCGATTCGCGTTGCCTGCCCTGTGCTATGACATTGGCTGATCCGACCGTAATCGGTGCCACACGCCGCACGCTGAAGCTGCGCGTCAGGCTGACGGCATCGTCCAGCGTTAACTCGCGCGGTGTTTCTCCCATCATGGTCGACGGATTGATGCCGGCGGTCTCGCTGCGGCCCGGTATCACGATCAGCAGGTTGGTGCCTAACGAGGCGAACTCGGCGCTGACATAGCGGCGCGCGCCCTCCCCCAGTGAGGTCAGCACCACCACTGCAGCCACACCGATGGCCATGGCAATCAACATCAACAGCGTACGGGCGGGATAACCTTTCAGGGCGCGCCAGGCAAACAGCGATACATCGCCGCTATGCAGACGCATGGTGGCCTGTCTGGTCAGCGGTGATTCGACCGTCGACCATTTTGATCCGGCGTCTGGCACGCCTGCCGATGGCGGCATCGTGCGTGACGACGATCAGCGTAATATCGCGCGCGTTGAGTGCTTCCAGCGTATCGATAACGGCCAGGCCGGAATGCTGATCCAGGTTACCGGTCGGCTCGTCGGCGAGCAGCACCGACGGTTCGGTGACCGTGGCACGCGCGATGGCGACACGCTGGCGCTGGCCGCCTGATAGCTGGTCGGGCTTGTGATGGGCACGGTCAGCAAGCGCCAGTGACTCCAGTGCCCGGGCCACCCTTGCCCTGCGCTCCTCGACGGGGACACCGGCCAGCAACAGCGGCAATTCGACATTTTCCGCCGCGTTAAGGCGTGGTACCAGGTGAAAACCCTGAAACACAAAACCGATCTGACTGTTGCGCGTATGCGCCTGTTGCTCGTCGCTGAGACCGGTGACATCGCGCTCATTGAGAAAATAACGCCCGCTGCTGGCCCGGTCCAGCAGACCCAGCAAATGGAGCAGTGTGGACTTGCCGGAGCCGGAAGGTCCCATGATGGAAACATATTCACCGGCATTGATTTGCAGACTGATATCGTTCAGCGCATGGACGGTCTGATCACCCACCCGGAAATCACGGCCAATCTTTTCCAGTCTAATCATACGCAGCAGTCATATCGTCGATGACCGCTTGCGCAGCGTCTTCCACCCCCTCCCTGTCCAGCGAAATAACGATCTGCTCTCCGTCACGCACCCCGGACAGCACTTGGGTATATTCCCAGTTATGCAGACCGGTCTCGATCTTCCTTTCTTCAAGCACGCCCGTCTGTTCGGAAAAGACCAGCACACGATTACCCTCGATTATGGCTTCGGTGGGAATGCGCAATGCCTTTGCCTTTGCGACCAGCACGACTTCGATATCGGCACTGTATCCCGGCAACATATTGCCTGTCTCCCGGGCATCGGTGAAGGTGACTTCGACGTCCACGGTACGCGCCTGCTTTTCGCGATCCAGCACATAGGGCGCAACACGCCTGACGGTGCCGGCAAAGCGTTTCTTGCCAAACGCATCCAGCGATATCGTCGCCGACATGGCGGTGCGTATATCCGGCGCATCAACTTCATCGATGGGGGCGGACACGTACAGGCTGGTGGTATCAATCAGGTCTACCGCGGGCGGTGTCGGTACACCGATCGGCGACGGCGTCACAAACTCACCCAGTTCGCCGTTGACCTCGGCAACCGTTCCGTCAAACGGTGCCACCAGGCGGGTCTTGTCCAGTGCCGCCCGGGCGACATCCAGCTTCGCCTTGCTCACGCCAATATCGGCTGTTGCCGCCCTGCAACCCGCTGTCTTGGCACTTGCCTCACCCTCCGCCTGGTCGACTTCTTCTTCGGAGGCAACGCCTTTTTTGCGCAGCTTCTTCAAACGTCCCGCTTCGCGGCGAGCGACTTCCGCAACCACACAGGCTTCCTGGGAACGGGCGACTGCAGCGGCGGCTTCCTGCGAAGCCAGTTCCACCCGGGCGGTCAGATCGTCATTCCACAACTCCAGCAGCAACTGCCCTGCCTTGACCTGGTCACCTTCGCTGACGCCGAGACTGGCAATCTGGCCGCCGACTGAAGGTGACAGGCTCGCACGGCGCAAAGCCAGGAGTGTGCCGGCACGGGTATTCGCAACCGTGTTCTGAACGAGCCCGATATCGGCGCGTTTGACCACCACAGCAATCACTTCGGGACGGCTCAGATAGACATACAGCAGCACGCCGAGTACGGCAATGACCAAGGTGACACCGATTTTACGTTTGTGCTTTACCTGCAAAATTCCACCGGGCATCACAGATACTAATGGGTAGCGAAGTGAGCTAGTCCCGCTGCAGGGGCAGCACCTGATCCAGGCTGCTGACGCGGGCGATGGCCAGCATTTGCGCAGGGATGTTGAAAAAACGGAGTGTTTTCCCGCTTTGATGCGCCTGCCTCAGACATTCCACCAGCAACGCCAGACCGGCGCTGTCCGAACGCTCCACCTGACTGAGATCGATATCCAGCTCATTGCGCCCTGAAAATTGTGCACAACAATGCTCCCAGAGCCCCGGCACGGAGTCAAAATTCAAATCCCCATGGATCTCCAGCCGACCGTTTTTCCCAACCTGTATACTGGCTTTCGACATGATGCGAGGTTTACTCCTCACCTTCTGCTGATGGATCACCCTCTGCTGCTTTGTTGAACAGGAATTTACCCACCAGCTTTTCCAGCACCAGCGCCGACTGCGTCATCTCGATTTCAGAACCATCGGTAAGCAGGTCTTCACCGCCACCCGGTTCCAGGGCGATGTACTGTTCGCCCAGCAGACCGGAGGTAAAGATGCTGGCCGACGTGTCATCCGGAAACTGATCATATTTACTGTCCAGTTCAAGAGTCACAACGGCTTCAAATCGTCCGCTGTCATAATCGATACGGGCTACCCGGCCGACCCGCACACCGCCCACTGTCACCGGTGATCTGACTTTCAGGCCACCGACATTTTCAAAGTGTGCGGTCAGCGTATAACCGTCAGCCTGTGAAAAGCTGCTCAGATTACTCACTTTCATCGCCAGCACAAATAACGCTGCAACGCCGGCGACAATGAATACGCCGACCAGCAATTCTGTAGTTTTGGTCTGTTTCATATCAATGGTCCATTGGTAATCGCTAGTAATCGCCAAACATCAATGCGGTCAATACAAAATCCAGGCCCAATACGGCAAACGCCGAATAGACGACGGTGCGGGTTGTTGATCGGCTGACGCCTTCAGACGTAGGCACCGTATCATAGCCTTCAAATACCGCAATCCAGGACACGACCACCCCGAACACCACGCTTTTAATGACACCGTTGTAGACATCCTCATTCAGATCCACCTTGGATTGCATTTGCGACCAGAATGATCCGTCATCCACGCCCAGCAAACCCACACCGACGAAATATCCACCATAGATACCCACGGCGCTGAAAATTGCCGCCAGCAATGGCATGGAAAGCACGCCCGCCAGAAATCGCGGCGCGATGACGCGATGGATGGGATCCACCGCCATCATCTCCATACCCGATAACTGCTCGGTGGCTTTCATCAAGCCGATTTCAGCCGTGAGCGCCGAACCTGCCCGGCCGGCAAACAGCAGGGCTGTCACCACCGGCCCCAGCTCCCTCACGATCGACAGAGCAACCACCACACCCAGGGATTCTTCAGCGCCGAAGTCCACCAGTGTGTTATAACCCTGCAGCGCCAGCACCATGCCAACAAACAGGCCGGATACGGCAATCAGCAGCAGTGACAAAACGCCCACTGACAGCAATTGAGCGATCAGCAAATAGGGGCGCCGCAACACACTGGGAATACCCGCCAGTGTTTTCAGCAGAAACAGGTTGGAACGACCCAGTTTTTCAAAAAAACCGAAGCCACCGCGTCCCAGTTGTCGTATCCATTCAAGCATTTAACAGATCGTCGATGTACCCGGGTGCCGGGTAATGGAAAGGCACCGGACCATCCGGCAAACCCTGCATAAACTGTCTGACCCAGTCCGAATCCGTTTTCCTCAGGGTTTCCGGAGTGCCGCTTCCGATCACCTTGCCTTGCGAAATAACATAAATGTAATCGGAAATCGCCGCCGTTTCCTCAACATCATGAGAGACGATGATACTGGTGAGACCCAGCGCATCGTTGAGCAGACGAATCAGTTGTACCAGCGCACCCTTCGAAATCGGGTCCTGCCCGGTAAAGGGTTCGTCGTACATGATCATCATGGGGTCCAGCGCAATCGCCCGTGCCAGTGCTATTCGTCTGGCCATACCGCCTGACAGCTCGCCGGGCTGCAGGTCCCGTGCCCCGCGTAAACCCACTGCCTGCAGTTTCATCAACACCAGGTCACGAATCATCGCTTCGGGCAAATCGGTGTGCTCTCGCAAGGGGAAGGCGACATTATCGAACACTGTCAGATCAGTGAGCAGGGCACCAGACTGGAATAACATTCCCATCCGCTGCCGCAAGGCATACAGCGCGGATCGGCGCAACTCCGGCACCTCCAGACCATCGACCTCGATACTGCCCTGGTCTGGATGCAGCTGGCCCCCAATCAGGCGCAACAGGGTGGTTTTTCCGGTACCGCTGGGTCCCATTATGGCAGTGACCTTGCCACGCGGAATATCCAGATCCACGCCATCGAAAATCGCACGCTCACCCCGCGCAAAGCGCAAGCCGCGAATTTTTACCAGGGTCTCCGGGCCAGTCTGGGTGCTTGTTTCCACTATTTCCTGTTTACTATAGCCAATAAACGGTAAGGGAACGATGTCGAATCCGCCCCCGTTTGCACCGTCTGTGTGATACGAATGCGCGCATTATACGGGGCAACGCCGATAAACGGTAAGGGGACTGATTCATGAAACGCCGCTTTTCTGTTT
>Ga0316189_10001855_pt1 | contig 20914 bp, 14 predicted proteins | sample LowCovwburrow_MG_FD_204930 | JGI IMG/M metagenome (GOLD analysis project Ga0316189, IMG submission 204930) | Coastal sediment microbial communities from Maine, United States - Lowes Cove worm burrow | ecosystem: Environmental > Aquatic > Marine > Coastal > Sediment | place: USA: Maine... | reverse complement strand
CAGGGTAACTTCGGATCGGTCGACGGTGATCCGCCGGCCGCCATGCGGTACACCGAGATACGGATGACGCGCCTGGCGCACGAAATGTTGGCCGACCTGGACAAGGAAACCGTCGACTTCGTACCCAACTATGACGAATCGCTGACCGAACCGTCGGTGATGCCGGCCAAGATTCCATCGCTGTTGATCAACGGGTCTTCGGGAATAGCGGTCGGGATGGCCACAAACGTTCCACCGCACAATCTCAACGAGGTCTGCGAGGCCACGAAGGCTCTGATCGATAATCCGCAGCTTGAATGGCACGACCTGATCAAGCTCATTCCGGGGCCTGATTTTCCGACCGGCGGCATCATTTACGGCACCAAAGGCATCGAGGACGCCTACAGCAATGGTCGAGGCATCGTCCGGATGCGGGGGCGAATCATTGTCGAAAAAGACCAGCGCACCCAGTCCGAGACGATCGTCATCACCGAGCTGCCGTACCAGGTCAACAAGGCCAGGTTGATCGAACAGATTGCCGATCTCGTCAAAAACAAGCAAATCGAAGGGCTGCGTTATGTCCGGGACGAGTCGGATCGTGAGGGAATGCGTATTGCATTGGGATTGAAGAGAGACCAGATCGCCGGGGTTATCATCAACCAGCTTTACAAACACACGCGCCTCGAAAGCAGCTTCGGGGTTATTTTTCTGGCCGTGGTCCAGGGGCGCCCCGAGTTGCTGACTTTGAAGGAAACCCTCGAGCAGTTCATTTACCACCGCAAAGAAATCATCGTGCGGCGGACGCGCTTTGACCTGCGCAAGGCAGAGGAGCGAGCCCACATCCTGCAAGGGTTGAAGGTGGCGCTGGACAACCTGGACGAGGTGGTGGCGCTGATCAGAAACTCACGCTCGCCGGATGAAGCCCGGACGCGGTTGATAGATCGGTTCGACTTGACGATCATTCAGGCCAAGGCGATTCTCGACATGCGCCTGCAGCGGCTGACCGGGCTCGAGCGCGAAAAGATCGTGGAAGAATATGAAGCCGTACTCAAGGACATCGCCCGTTTCAGAGAGATCCTAGGCAACGAGCGACTGGTTCTGGATATCATCAAGGAGGAAATCGCCGAAATCCAGAATGAGTTTGCAGATGTCCGCCGTTCGGAAATCGTTCACGACACCACGGAAATCAACATCGAGGACATGATCGTCGAAGAGGACATGGTGGTCACTATTTCCAAAGACGGTTACATCAAACGCAATCCGATCACGCTCTACCGCATTCAGCGGCGCGGCGGCAAGGGCAAGACCGCCATGGGGACCAAGGAAGAAGATTTTGTCGAACACCTCTTTGTGGCTTCGACGCATCACACGTTTCTCTTTTTTACCAATCAGGGAAAGGTTTACTGGCGCAAGGTGTACGACATACCCCAGGCCGGACGCACGAGCCGCGGTAAAGCCGTTATCAACCTGCTCAATCTGGCACCGGATGAAAAGTTGACCACGGTGATGGCCGTGGCGGCTTTCGAACCCGGTCACCACATCCTGATGACAACCCGCAACGGGCTGGTCAAGAAAACCGACCTCATGGCATTCAGTCGGCCCCGGTCGGGCGGCATTATTGCGATTACCCTGCTTACCGGAGACGAGCTGATCGAGGCGCGGCTGACCGACGGGACCTTTAACGTGTTTCTGGTATCGGCCTTGGGAAAATCGATCCGGTTTCACGAAGCCGAAGTGCGGCCCTCGGGTCGCACCTCGCAGGGGGTCAGGGGCATGCGTCTCGCCAAAGGCGACTGTATCGTCGGGGTGGCGGTTCTTAGCCACGGTCAGACCCTGTTCACCCTGACCGAGAACGGTTACGGCAAAAGGACCTCGGTGGACGAATACCCCATTCAAAAGCGCGGCGGCAAGGGGGTGATCACGATCAAGACCAGCGAGCGCAATGGAAAAGTCGTGGCCCTGCTGCTGGTCGAGGAAGATGACAACGTGATGCTGATGACCGACACCGGCAAATTGATCCGGATTCCGGTGAGCGGTGTTTCGGTCATCAGTCGCAACACCCAGGGTGTCAAGCTCATCGATATCGAGGAAGGCGAAGAGGTGGTCGGCGCGGCACGGATAGAAGAAGACTAAGTCCATCGATTCGTAAATTCAATGACGAATTTACTGATTCAGGGCTTAGTGCTGAGTGAGCATATACGCTAATCTATTATAATAAAGATACGTTACCGTATTTTCGTATCGAAGCACTAAGCGGCCCTAAGGTGGAATCGAATGACGGACTCCTTTCGATGTGAGGTGGACACACGTGAAACCGTCAGAAAAGGCAGTTGATAATCTGAAGATCGGTGTCGTGGGCGCCGGCAGCTGGGGCACGGCTCTGGCCAACCTGCTGGCCGCTAAAGGCTACGGCATCGACCTGTGGGCGTATGAAAGCGAGGTCATCGCCCAAATCGAGCAGGAGCGGGAAAACAAGGTATTTCTACCGGGAATTCTCCTGGACTCCACCGTAAAGCCCACGGCCGACATGGCCGTGGCCACCAGCGGCAAAGACCTGGTGCTCATGGTGGTGCCGTCTCACGTGATGCGGGAGACGACGGCGCAGATGCGGGAGCATCTCCCCCGGGAGGCCATTGTCGTAACCGCCTCCAAGGGAATCGAGAACGCCACCCACCTGACCATGACCGGCGTCTTGAATCAGACCCTGCCGCATGTTCCGCAAGAACAGCTGGCGGTGCTCTCAGGTCCCAGTTTTGCACGCGAAGTCGCCATGGGCTTTCCCACCGCCGTGACGGTCGCCGCCAAGGACCTCGCTGTCGCCGCTTTGGTTCAGCATGTATTTGCAACGTCTTCTTTCAGGGTTTACACCAACGACGATGTACTGGGAGTGGAACTGGGCGGTGCTGTGAAAAATGTCATCGCCATCGCCACCGGGGTGATCGACGGGCTCGGTCTTGGGCTGAACACGAGGGCGGCTCTTATCACGCGCGGTCAGACGGAGATTCGACGGCTGGGTGTGGCACTCGGCGCCAAACCGCGCACCTTCACGGGGTTGGCCGGCATCGGCGATCTCATATTGACTTGCACCGGTACGCTCAGCCGCAATCACACCCTCGGCCAGAAAATAGGGCGCGGCATAAAACTCAAAGACATTCTGGCCGAAATGCGCATGGTGGCCGAGGGAGTGAAAACCTCCCAATCAATCTATAACCTTTCGCGGAAAATCGGCGTCGAGATGCCCATCTGCCACGCGACATATCACATTTTATATAATGATCTCGCACCCGAGGTAGCGCTTCAGCGCCTGATGACCCGTGAGCTTAAATACGAGCTGGATGAAGAATGACGAGATTGCGGAAAAGGGTCAATGATCAGAAATTCTCGATAACATAATAATGATTAACATAGATTACCCGGTTCCATGTAAAGGTTTACCAGAAACACTGGTCAAGGATGGACGGAAACCAAAAGGAATTGTGATTGCCAGCCAATCAACCGCACAAAGGCGCAGGCCACCGGAAGAGACTGCGGGAGAAGTTTTTGTCATCCGGGTTGAAAGGGTTTCACGATTACGAGGTGATCGAGCTGCTGCTGACCCTGGCAACACCCCGCAAGGATTGCAAGGATGCGGCCAAAAACGCCTTGGCCAGATTCCGGAGCCTTCAGGGGGTGCTGGAAGCGACTCCCGAGGACCTCTGTGAGGTCGATGGCATCGGGCCCATAAACCTTTTGGGGATCAAGCTGGTCAAGGCCGTTGCCGACCGCTATCTGACCCGGAAAATCGAAAACAAGAATCCCTTGAACAACTCCCGGGACCTGTTCGATTTTCTCTATCACAGCATGCGGGGCAAGCAGAGGGAGCATTTCAGGGCCATCTATCTCGATGCCAAAAACCGTGTTATCGCCACCGAAACGCTTTTTAAGGGGACTTTGACCGCCAGCTCGGTTTATCCACGCGAAGTCGTTCGGGCGGCTCTGAAGAATCAGGCGGCGGCTCTGATCTTTGCGCATAACCATCCCTCAGGCGATCCGCAGCCATCGGCGGACGACTTCGCCATCACCCGACGATTGATCTTTGCCTGTCGCGTGACCAACATCACAGTGCACGAGCACCTTATCATCGGAAACAACCGCTACTTCAGTTTCGCCGACCAGGGTCACATTGCCCGCATCAACCGGGAATTCGACCAGATCGACACCTGAACCGCTGCAATAAAAAGGCCTGACGTGGAAACCCCCTGCTGTGCATGTGTGTGAGCCATGCAAAGGATGTATAAAGATGTCGAACACGGATCCAAAGCATCGTAAAATCGATTATCCTTATTGCTTCTCGAAGCTGGACAAGGTCTTCCCCCTCGGCGCAGACGGGCTCCGGCACACGCCTGAATCGTGCATGCCCTGCTTGTACAAGACCGAATGTCTCAGGGCTGCTATGAAGAAATCCGAAGGCTTGAAAGTTCACGAAGAAAAACTGGAACGGGCTAATGCTTCCGGCGCGATCGGCTTTCTGGAGCGCTGGTCCAAGAAAAAAGATCTGCATCGACGGATGCAGCAACAGAAAAAGACAGCCAGTGGACAAGGAGAGAAACATGAAAACGATTAGAGACATCGACATCAGTGGCAAGCGGGTGTTTATTCGGGTCGATTTCAACGTTCCCTTGGATAAGCAGCAACTCATTACCGATGACTCGCGCATCAGGGCAGCGTTGCCCACCATTGCTTATGCACGTGAAAAGGGCGCCAAGCTGATTCTTGCCAGCCATTTAGGACGTCCGAAGGGGAAGCCGGCACCGGAATTCAGCCTGTCGCCGGTTGCCGGACGTCTCGGCGACCTGCTCGACACGGATGTCAAGATGGCGCAGGACTGCGTCGGAGAGGCGGTCGCTCATCTGATATCCGGAATGCAGCCCGGTGACGTGATGTTGCTGGAAAATTTACGGTTTCATTCACAAGAGCAGGAGAACGACGATGCTTTTGCCAAGTCCCTGGCCGCTTTGTGCGATGTTTACATCAACGATGCCTTTGCGGTATCCCACCGGGCCAATGCGTCGGTTGTTGCCATAACCAAATTCGCCCCGATTTCGGGTGCCGGTTTTCTGCTGGAAAAAGAAATCAACTATATAAAGAAAGCGATGGCCGACCCCCGCCGCCCCCTGGCGGCCGTGGTCGGAGGGGCCAAGGTTTCCTCCAAACTCGCGGCCCTTCGCAACATGCTGCAGCATGTCGATACGGTAATCGTGGGAGGGGCTATGGCCAACACCTTTTTGAAATACATGGGGTATGCCGTCGGCCAGTCGAAAATTGAAGAAGACCGGGTCGCCGCAGCCGGAGATGTCATGAAGAAGGCCACTGAAAGAGGGGTCCGATTCTATCTGCCGGTAGACTTGGTTGTCGCGCCGGAACCGGATGCCAAGGCGCCCGCCAAGATTGTTCCGGCCCAGGAAATCCCGACCGACTGGATGGCGCTCGATATCGGCCCGGCCACCTCGCTGCTTTTTCGAGAAGCGCTGCAGGATGCCCGCACGGTGGTTTGGAACGGTCCCATGGGTATGTTTGAAATCGACGCCTTCAGCCGCGGAACCACGTCCATGGCCGCCAGTGTCGCAGCGGCCCACGCGTTGACGATCGTCGGCGGTGGAGATACCGACGCCGCTGTCCACATGGCCGGTGAGACGGATCGGATATCCTTTATCTCGACCGGTGGTGGGGCATTCCTTGAAATGTTGGAAGGAAAGACGCTGCCCGCCATTGCCGCTTTGGAAACGGTCGCAGAAAAGGCGCCGTAAAGCGTGTCTATCCGGACACGGCATCTTTTGGCTTCATCCGGCTAGCTTGCATTTTTTCCCGCGATTCCGAACCAACATGGACAGTTCAGACAACGGAAAGTCAAGTCGTGAATTTTTTAATTGGCGCCACTGGCTGTTGGCTGCCGCTGCAGCCGTCATTCTTTTGGTGCTGGGATTTGTCTACCGGGAAGCGCTTGGGGCTCACCTGAAGGCGATCTACCGATTCGTTACGGACAAGGAACAAGTGGCGGGCATGATCAGATCCTTCGGGATCTTTGCACCGCTGGCCTTTATCGCCTTTCAGTTCTTACAGGTTATCTTCGCTCCGGTTCCCGGTGAGGCCACCGGTTTCATCGGCGGTTACATCTTCGGCGCCGGCAAGGGGTTCCTGTTTTCAACCATCGGGCTGACCCTGGGATCTTTGGCCAATTTCCTGATCGGGCGTTACCTTGGCAATCACTTCATTCGCCGTCTCGTTCCAGAGAGCACACTTAGGCGTTTCGATACATTCCTGCGGCACCAGGGTGTGATCCTCGTTTTTTCCCTGTTCGTACTTCCGGGCTTTCCGAAAGACTACCTCTGTCTTTTCCTCGGTTTGGGCAACCTCTCGATCAAACTGTTCATGCTCATTTCCACACTCGGCCGAATGCCCGGCACGTTGATGCTCAGCCTGCAGGGAGCGCTTCTTTTCGAACGGAATTACCTGTGGCTGACCGTGCTGGTGATCGTTTGCCTGATCCTCGTCATTCCAGCCTATCGATATCGCGAGACTCTCTATCGCTGGGTTGAAAAATTCAATCACAAACCGGACAAAGCGCCATAGCGCAGCCAGCGTGACGAGCAGCTAAAGAAAAAGTTCTTTGGGCCGATAATATAATATGTTATAATAATAAGTACTTTTGATAAACGAGCAGCTGCTCGTTGCTTCTCGGCTGCAAACCGTCGGTGGAAGATAGGAGATAAGTTGACGTTCTGGCGTGTCAGGGAGGAATTGAGCAAGGCCGACCGGTTGAGGCGCTCTTACTATGAACTGTTACGGGATGAACTCGATCAATTCCTTTTAAAATATGCGCTGATCGATTCTTATTATAAATTCGTGCAGACAGGAGCGACGTTTCCTTTTGTCGAAAAACGGGAACTAAAGCCCCGGGCCCGAATTCCGGACGTCGAATACGGGGCTCAGAACACTTTTCTGGTGATTTTCGTAGAAGACTCTCTGGCGACGGAACACAAGAAGTACATCCGCTTTTTCGGTGTCAATCGAATCACCAAAACCAATTTGCTGCAATCGAAGACACTGCCGTTGATCAACGGTTTCGACAGCAAGTATAAATTTCTGGAATCTGCCCACTTCTATGATTTCCTGGGAATATTGCTGCCGGTAGATTATGCCCTTATGATCCAAAGAGATCCGTCTACCAAATCTAAAAATCGCTACGGGCTGAGCCACTTTCACGTTCGAATCGATTGGCCGATTACCGATGCGGCCGAGGACCTCGCCCGCAACCTGCGGTACATATCCAAGGATATCTACGAAAGAGGGGACAAGTACGCCGAAGACATCCAGAAAAAATTCTTTGAATATTACTGCCTGCCCGTAATGGTCGGCGGCCGGCGAACGGCCGCCATTGTTGCGGCACAGTATCTGAAACGGCTTCCCTGCGTTTCCACTATTTATGCCGGCAGCAGCGAAAGTCGGGCCCTGATCCGCATTTCGGAGCGTGGCGTATCCAAGGCCGTGCTGATGAAGTTCAGCGAACAAGAATTAGAGCAGGTGGGTCGCGAGAACGATCTTAGTCTGCGAACCATCAAGAGAAACTATGTAGTGGAAAACAACGGCAGAGGCAAGGACTGCGTTTGCATCTTTCAGGCCACATACGATTACACCATTCACTCCCGTCCGCCGGAGGACGGGAAATTGAGAGAAATCAAATCCGACCTTTCCTGGCAGTCGGTCGGCGGTCAGCACATCCTGCCGCTGCCGGGCGTCTGGAAATACCCGCCGCTGTCCTTCAACGTGATTTATTCCTGACAGTTTCCCGACAACCGTCTGATTCAGTTTCGATCGGCTGGATCCCCGTTTCGGGATTTATCCATTCTCTCCCAAGTCCTTCATCATGGCGGTCTCGTCACAATCGGGAAACTTCACGCAGATGATACAATCGGCCCAGATTTTCAGGGGCAGCTCCGCGCGATCGATTTCTTTGAAACCGAACTTCTCGAAGAACTCCGGCTCGTAGGTAAGGGTAAATATCTTGCGGGTTTTGAAGCTCTCGGCTTCGGACATGACGGTTTTCGCAAGCGCGCGTCCTATGCCAAGGCCTTCGTATTCGGGCTGAACAGCCAGGGACCGAATCTCGGCCAGGTCTTCCCAACAAAACTGAAGGGCACAGCAACCGACCACCCGGTTTTCACTTTGGTCAACGTAAACGAAAAAATCCCTGACGTGGTCGTAAAGTTCACTGAGGGGCCTGGCCAGTAGGACCCCCCTTGAGCCGTAGAGTTGCAGCAGCTTGTGAATCGCCTTGACATCTTGAATCGTTGCCTTGCGGATCATCGCACAATCGTTCGACAAGCGAACGCTCCTTTGAGCCAATCCAATGAGAGATATTCCCATACTCAACCATCGCACGATATAAAAAGGATGGCGCCTGGATTATCCCGGGAAAGATTTCAGATCGTTTCGGGGCCGGCGATTTCCGTAAAGCCGTCGCAATCGAACCGAAATCTTTTCACATTTACCCCTTTTTACAAGTACGTTCAAGATGATTTCGAGTTTTCCTGCCAAAATCCATTTTGTAATCCGAATTACTGAAGTGAGAGATCTCCTGTAATCGTTCAGATGTCCATTTGCTGACACGCCGGTGACGGAGCATGCCGGTGCGATTTGTTTGCAGAAAAAATGGCAATTCATATCCAATATAATTACAACATATTGGATCTGCTGGGCGGTCGAAATGATGAGCCGTTCTTTATAAGCAAGTCGCAAAAACGGTCGTGAAAACTTTGGTGGCACCCGATTTGCTCTTATGCCCTTGGGAAAATAACAGAGCAGAGGAGTATTCGCGATGTCACTACTTCGATTTAAAGTCTTTCAGCCGATATTTTTCAAAACCGCCACTTTCTTTTCCATAGTGATGTCGGCGCTTCTCTATGCCGGCAACGCGTATTCAGCCGATGTGACCCTGGCATGGGACGGGGTCTCACAATCCGGCGTGACCGTAACGGGATACCGGGTGTATTACGGAACTCAAAACGGCTCTTATCCCACCAGAGGCTGTCAGGTGGCCGATACGAGCTGCACGGTAAAAGAACTCAAAGATGGGCAAACGTATCATTTTGTCGCTCGTGCCTATAACAGTTATGGTGAAAGCGGCAATTCCGACCCGGTTTCTTACACCGTGCCGGATGCTTTGCAAACATTTACGATTACGGCATCTGCTGGGAATGATGGAAGCATTTCGCCTCCCGGAACCGTCAGTGTGACCGAGGGACAAAGCAAAACCTTTACAATCAGCCCACGCACCGGCTTTCATATTGACGGAGTTCTGGTGGACGGAGTTTTCAAGGGAACTACTTCCACTTATACTTTCAATAACCTTTCCGCCAGCCACACCATTTATGCGACTTTTGCTTCAAATCCTGTACCCTCGTACACAATTTCCGCTTCAGCCGCCAGTCACGGCAACATCGAACCCCAAGGCAACGTGACGGTGAACGAAGGCAACAATCAGAACTTCTCAATTACTCCGGACACGGGCTACCATATTGCCGACGTTCGGGTGGACGGCCACTCCGAAGGAGCAAGGGCCAACTTTGAGTTTCCTAATGTCACCGAAGCACACACGATTTCGGCGAGTTTCGCGGCCAATATGTTTACGATTACCGCGACACCCGGCAGCAATGGCAGTATCACACCGGGTACCGTTTCCGTGCCACAGGGCACTGGTAAAACCTTCACTATCGTAGCCGGCAGTGGTTATGAAATAGCCGATGTGATTGTAGATAACCAATCCGTGGGAGCCGTCACCTATTACACCTTCAACAACATTTCTGCCAACCACACCATCGCAGCTATTTTCGCAGCTGTTCCTGTATCAGCCCCAAGCGACGAAGGTTCCTCTGATTCAACGATAACCACCAATCCTTCCGGTTCGTCGGACATACCCGCTCCGACTGGGGTTGAGACAGAAAATAGCGATGACATCGTGACGCCTGCCGTTACGCCGGCCCAGGAATTTGTCAATCAGGCACCGGATCAACCCGGGTTGTTGTTTCCGGGTGAAGGCGCTCAAGACGTTTCCTTGACGCCACTGCTCGAAATAGCCGGTTTTACGGACCCGGACGCAGAAGACGACCACGGTGCCACACGGTGGCAGATCGCTACGGACGACAGCTTTGAGCAACTAATTCTGGATGTGACGATCGACAGGAGCCGCACCAATAACTATCTGGTCAACTTTCTCGTACCGGACGGAGCACTGTGCAGTGAGCAGCTTTATTACTGGCGAGCTTCAGTGAAAGACGCTCGGGACGGACATTCCAAGTGGTCGTATTGGTCGGAAACGTTCACTTTTACCACGGCCGCCAAGGTTCAGGCCGATGTCAACGGCAATGGCGTGGCGGATGACGAGGAACCGGAATACTCGGATCTCGATAATGACGGACTGAACGACAACGATCAGCCGTTGATGAGAGTCTACAAAAGCAGAAAAGGTCAGTCTCTCATCGGCATCAATGCGGTTGAAGGCGTCAGCCAGATCAATTGCTTCAACAGCATCGAGCCCGAGAGTATTCCGGACGAGCCCAGACCAAAACTGAGATACGGATTGATGGTGTTCAATGTGACACTGGACCAGATCGGCGGTACGGCAAGGTTCGAGCTGTATTTGCCGGAAAAACCCCGCATAGAAGCCAAATGGTATAAATACGATCCGATCAACGGGTGGTATGAGTTCCCGGTCGATATCGTTGGTGACAAATATTTCATCGAAATCACGGACGGCGGATTCGGCGATGCGGACGGTGCGGAAAACGGTATTATCGTTGATCCCATCGGCCTCGCCGAAATGTCCGCTGAGCTCGAATCCGTCGACGCCTTAGACGCTGTCGGCTCCGGAGATTCGGAATCAACGATGGATCGGTTGAAAAATGCCTGCTTCATCCAGGTCGCGCTGGATCGGCCCGCAGTGGAAACCACTGACGCCGGTACGCGACAGATGGTGGCCTTCCGGTTCATCTACAGCGGATTTATGGCGTTAGTGCTGGCGGTTGCAGTGATCCAGGTAATGGGAGGCAGGCGGGGTAACCGCACACACTCTTCTCCCCGGTCGAACGGCCGGTCACGCTCAGCATAGACCACGACATTAATCAACAAAAAAGCACGAGTCCCTTAAATCGGGGCTCGTGCTTTTTTGGGGGTCGCTATGTTCCAGATCGTACAAGGCCATATTCGATATTGTTGTCCGGTGGTCAGGGCGCCATTTGAGGTTCAGTTCCTTTTTTAAACATGGCGACGACTGCCTCTTGAGCATTTTCCGCAGCCGGTTTTCCGCTTATCGGATCGATGCTGATCCGCACGATATCGTCCGGAATATCGAAGTAATCGACCGGCTGAGATGCCAGCACTTTCTGCATGTAGGCCATCCAAATCGGAAGGGCGGCCCGGGCGCCTGATTCGCGATCTCCCAGCGTGTGAGAGTGATCATTGCCGACCCAGACCCCGCAGGCAATCGAAGGAGAGAACCCGACAAAAAGTGCGTCACGGTATTCGTCCGTCGTGCCAGTTTTTCCGGCCAGCGGCCTTTTTAACACCGCAGCACGCCTGCCGGTGCCTTCCTGTATGACCCCGACCAGCATGTCTGTCAGGATGGCCGAACCGGCGCGGGTCATGACCACTTTTTTTTGCGGTTTGGGCCGCCAGATCACCCGGCCGCTAGAATCCTGAATTTCCAAAATACCCCACGGTTTGATCCACTCCCCGCGGTTCGGAAAAACGGCATATGCCGCCGTCAAATCGATCAGGGTGACTCCGGAGGCGCCGAGAGCCAGCGTAAGGTTTGCGGTCAGCGGTGTGGAAATACCGCAATCCTGGCTGAATCTGGCGACCGTAGACGGGCCTATCATCTCGATCAGCCGCACAGCCGGAATGTTTTTCGAGCGCACCAGGGCGCTTCGCAGCGTTATTTCACCATCGTAGGTTTGTGAATAGTTTTCTGGTTGCCAGTCCGTATCGGCCCTCGCTCCTTTGAATGCAACCGGTGCATCCAATATCAGCCGGTTCTGCGAAAACCCGCGTTCCACGGCACATGCATACACAAAAGGTTTAAACGCCGAACCTGGTTGGCGTACGGCATCGATGGCACGATTGAAAGGACTTTCATTGAAATCACGGCCGCCCACCATGGCGCGGATGCCGCCGCCGGCCGCATCGAGCGACAGAAGGGCTCCCTGCAGGTCATCGTTTGGCGGTTTGTTGCTGCCTACCCGTTTTTCAATTGCCGCCAATCCTTCCGCAATCGCTGTCTCCGCCGCTAGTTGGTCACGGTAGAAAAGGGTGGTGAGAACCGTCATTCCCTCCTGGTACAGTCTTGCCGGCCCGACGATTTCCTCCAGTTGTTTGCGGATATATTCGACAAAATAGGGTGCCTTTAAGGTTTGAGACGTTCGCCCCATCGAAGGGAGCAGTTCTGCCGAAGCTTCGCGGTAGACGGCCGGCGTAATAATCCCGGTATCGGCCATCTGCCTGAGAACGATGTTGCGGCGTTTGACAGCCAGGTCCGGGTTGACCAGGGGCGAGTAGCGCGACGGCGATTTGGGCATGCCGGCGATCAGAGCGCATTCGGCCAGGTTCAACTCCTTCGCGGATTTTCCAAAAAAAATCCGGGCGGCCGATTCAACCCCGTAGGCACCACTGCCGAAATAGACCTGGTTGAGATAGAAGGTCAGGATCTCTTCCTTGGTATAGCGCCGCTCCAGCTGAAAGGCCAGCAGGGCCTCACGGAGCTTTCTGACCAGTGTTTTTCGCGGTGTCAGAAACAGGGTTTTGGCCAACTGCTGGGTGATGGTGCTGGCGCCTTCGACGAATTCTCCGGCCCAGATGTCCTTGATCACAGCACGGAGAATCGCTTTCAGGTTGACACCGACGTGCTGGTAGAACTGGCGGTCCTCGGTGGCTACCAGGGCCTTTTTCAGGTAAGGCGGGATCATTTCGAGCGGCACTGGGTCCCGCTTTTCCTGAAAAAATTCGGCCAGGAGTTCATGATCGCTCGAAAAGACGCGGGTAACGGCCGAGGGTTTGAATGATTCGAGGGATCGAATCTGAGGCAAGTCGCGTGTCAGACCAATGAATGCACCAACGGCCAAACCGCACAGCATGCCGCCCGAGATGACAATAATGATCCATCGCCTTGATTTTTTGAGTTGGAAAAATGACATCGGACTGGAGGTGAGTTCTCCATGGTACAGGATAAAAGAATAATTGCCATAATAAATGGAAATTCATCCTTTGGCAACCAACTTGACGGCAGGCGCGAGTGGGATTTTTTACAAAGTCCTCTTGGACCAGGCGGTTACAGTGCAGTGGCTTGATTGAGCACACGGGCAAGAGACTGGCTCAGTTCGAAAAGGCTGTATGGCTTGCCGGCCGCTCCGGAGAAACCGTATTGTTTGTAGTCCTGCATCACCGGACTGTCTGAGTAGCCGCTCGAGACGATGGCCTTCACCTGAGGGTCGATTTTAAGCAGGTGCCGCATCGCTTCCTCGCCCCCCATTCCACCGCGGACCGTCAGGTCGAGAACAACGGCATCAAACGGCTGATCGGCTTTCAAGGCTTCCTCATAGAATGCCACGGCCTCACTGCCGTTGCGGGCAAATTCAGTTTCATACCCCAGCCGGGCAAGAATTCGTCCGGCCATATTGATGATCATCTCTTCATCGTCCATCACGAGGATTCGGCCGCAGCCGGGTATCGGTGTCGAAGCTTTGCACGGCTTTGCCGCTGAGATTGCGGGCAAGGTTTTGACCGATGCCGGCAGGTAAAGGTTTACTGTTGTTCCCAAACCGGGCGAGGAGTCGACCAACACTTTGCCGTCGTGTTTTCGAATAATGGAGTGGCAGATCGACAGGCCCAGGCCCGTCCCCTTCTGATTGCCGCGTTGCTTGGTGGAAAAATAGGGATTGAATATTCTTTCCATATTTTCGGGTGCAATGCCTTGTCCCCGGTCTATGATGGAGAGTCGCACCCACCGGCCGGCCGTCGACACGTGCTCACCGTCAATATTTTGGACATTGCCGGCCGATACCGTTATGACACCGCCCTCGGGCATGGCCTCGCGGGCGTTCATCACCAGGTTGTGGACGGCCTGGCTGACCTGGGTCTTGTCTACGTCCACCAGCCATAGATCGCCCGCAACGTCGAACTGGCATTTTATGTTGGAACCGCTCAGCGAGAACTCCGCCACGCTGCGAACGAGGGCGGCCATATCGGTTGTCTCTTTCAGGGGTGCACCGCCCCTGGAAAATGTGATCAGTTTTTGGGTCAACGATTTCGCGACTAGCGCAGCCTCGTTAACTTCGTTCAACAATCTGTAGACCATGTCCTGCGGGTCGACATAGGATTGAATCAGGGAAACATTGCCGATGATGACCGTCAACAAGTTGTTGTAATCATGAGCAATCCCGCCGGAAAGGGCGGCAATCGATTCAAGCTGGCGGGCTCTCTGAAGTTCGTCTTCAGCTTTGATCGATTTTGAAATATCCCTATCGGAAAGGTTCTTTGCGCGGCCCACGTTGGGGTGTCCTTCTGTTTCACCGCCGATTCCGGGTTTCATTGAAAAGACCTCTCTGTGTGGGTTTACGCCCTGAGAACAGATTCAAAAAAATGGTTCTTCTCCCTATCTGTTGGGAGAAAGCGGGCAAGGATCCGGTTGGAATCATCAAGTTTTCTGGAGATGATTCAATTTAAATAATTGTGCAGGGACAAAATATGCAGAATTTGTTCCAAATATTTTTGTTTTTCATCAGAGGCCGAAAAACAAAAATAAATAGTGTTTTGAATCAATGCAAGAGACCGTATCGGTCCCCTTAATGTCGGTACACCAATACATCGGCCCTTATCTCGATGCGTCAAGACCGCTTGCATCGCAATCTTCATAAGCTGCTGATAATTGTCAAAATGTTGACGCCTTTGGAATCCTGTTGCCTGTAACATGCACCAATTAAGGCCCAATGACTGGTTTCAGGCTCTGGATACCGGCCGGTTGCGGCTTGTGCGCTCGCGCAAAAGATAGAATGGCATGTTTGGTGCATGTGGTTAGGAAACCTGTATAAAAACAATGTCAGGTCCAAGCGTTACCGGTAAGGAATCCCGGACGAGCCGGCGGATTTGAAACGGCCAAAACGCAAGGAGGTATTCAAAATGATGACGGATCCGAAATCAGGCGATTATTTAGCCTGGTTTTTCGGCACTAACGAGCAGACACGCGGCCAAATGGCTAATTTTCTGAACCAAGGATGTCCGGTCGCCCTTCGGCCACAGACCATCAGAAAAGAAGTCCCGATGCCTTACGTTGATTTTGAACCAATCCCTGATTTTGTGCGGTCATGTGGTTCCGCAGCCGCAAGTAAGGGAAAAGACATCGTCGAGTTGATAAAGAGGGCCAGGAGCCGGACGGATCGCACCCATGCCGTCCTCCACCGCAACAGTGGTGATGCAAAACATCTGGTAACGGCGTCGCGAAACCCATTGGAGATTTTCGTCGTCGGCATTGGGCACCATTTCAATAATCTTTTCATGACGATTCAGGGCAATGTTTCGCTGATTCTGGGAGCCACGGTTGGAGACCACCGTCACGACCGGCGGTTCAGGAGAATAGAGAGACTCGTTTTGAGTGAGTCGATGCTGACGAACGACCTGCTCGGCATCGTGATCGAAAAAGGCTGTTATATCGACGGACAGCTGCAAGCCCATATTTTGGATGAGATTATCGCTATTTCCGACACGGCTGCCATGCGCCAGGCCTTTTGCGGAATCGAAGGGCCAACTCGATCGGCAGCAGGCCAGTCCCGGCGAGCGCTGCGTCGTTTTGCGGACAGTCTGGTCTTTATCCTGCAACGACTGTTGAACGAAATCCAAGAGCACACGGCTTTTATCATTGCCGATGACAGTGCCGATAGTGCCGAAAATACGCGGCTTTACAAAATAATGGAGACCGTTGACCGGGGTCAAAAACTTCTGAGTGAGCTCAGGCATTATGCCGGCGGAAGTGCGCCGTTTGTGAAAAGAATCGGGGCTGAAACTCTGGCCGAAGTCGTAAGGGTTACCTGCTTCGGCAGACGTAAAGACATTCGGTGTCACCTGAACATCGATCCGGATTTGGCCGACGTCGAGATGGATGGGGGATGGCTGTATACCATCCTTCGGAAACTGTACGACAATGCAGCGGAGGCTTTGCCTAAGGGTGGCGATCTATTTATTGAGATCACAAATCACTCCGGGATTACACTTCAGCAGAAAGAAGAAAAAAGGACAGGAAAGCCTCATATCCAATTGAAATTCAAAGACACAGGGCAGGGGATTGCACCGGAAATATTGACGCGTATTTTCGATCCTTTTTACACGACCAAACCTTCCAAAATCCACAGCGGACTCGGCCTTGCGGTAGTAGACGGCCTGCTGCAGACAACCGGCGGCCGCATCCGTGTCGATTCAACACTAGGCCAAGGGGCAACCTTCACGCTCGATCTGCCGGCGGCCGATATTTCTGGGGGACTTTTAAACACCAATTCTGTTGAGCCACATAAGGCGCAGGAACACGTCGTTTAAGGAGCAATCAAAACCTAATTTCGGTTTTGAGCGGCAAAGCCGCGTTTCATGAAATCGTCTACGATTTCATTTTTAGTACACCTTTGAAAACCCGTTGAACTGATCGAAGTCCGGGTTCATCTTCAGGCCGAAAGCATCTTTGCCGGCAAAGCGAAACTCAATGTGTGAGGGGTCGATGGTGCCATCAGCGGTGGCATTCTGCTGGATCTTGAAATAGACCGTGGCGGTCATTTCTTCCGCGTCATAGTAAACATTGACCGGAACCGGAGGTGGCTGAACCTCGGTTTGCGGCACAGGAAGGCCAAAATTGTAGGCCGTACCGGGGCCAATGCCCGAAGATCGGCCAATCTGCCAGTTCATGACGTTTTCCACCTCGGAACGCTCCATTTCCTTGTCGAATTGAAATTTCATCGTAAAGGTTTTCGAAGCATCCGCGGTCTGAAGATAGGTGTCCAGGGATGAAACCGGCGATTTGATCGGCATCCAGTAGTTGAAAGAGCTGGAGGCATGCGCAAAGAGGATTTTAGGCGGGTCGATCTCGTAGATGTAGCTACTGAGCGTGTCTGCCAGCTCAGGAGCCGGGTCTTCTAAAAAATTGACCAAGTCCATCGCCTCGTCGATCTGGCCAAGATCGGCGAAGGCATACCCCATTTCGGCATGGGCATCGTAAAACTTGTCATCCAATCGGATGGCGGCTTTGAATTGAGTGATGGCGTCTTCGAAGCGGCCTTGCTTGCCGTAGTTGAGGCCTAAGCCGAAATTACCGGTCGGTTTGCGCGGTGCCATTCTCAACACCTTGTTGAACTGTGCGTCGGCATCCGAATACCTTCCGGTATTCATGTAAGCCTGCCCGAGAGCAAAAATATTTTCCGCACTCGGGTTCAATTTTACGGCTTTTTCGTATTCGGCTGTGGCCTCAGGGTAGCGTTCTTCGGAGAAATATAGGTTGCCGAGCTTGATATTGATGTCGTCCCGGTAGGGGTTGAGCTTCAGGGAGGTTTTGAGAGCCTTGATGGCGCCCTTGGTATCATCGAGCGCTATATAAGCGTCGGCCATGTAACTCGCTGCATCAACCGAGTTGGATGCGTTCGGTGCCAAACCAATTGAGCGCTGGAATTCCTTGACGGCGCCCTTGTAGTTTTGGCGCATATAGAGGTCAATACCGCGGGATAGGGCGCTGTTGGACAGAGTTTCCAGTTGGGTTGTTTGCTGGAGCGTGGGAGTGAATATATCAATATTTCCAACACCTAAGGAATCCATATATTAACCTGCAACGATTATTTACTTAAGTGTATTATCGGCAGGTTACACGTCTATCTTAAGTATTAAAATTGAAGGGATGTTTTGAGTATGTACATACAAATTAATACACCTATACCTAACGCGTGTTCTAGTGATTTATTTTATACTTCTAAAATAATACAATTTTTTACTAAAAAAATATTAGATATGCCATAAGTAAATAAATGTAATAGCAACAAAACATTTAATGAATCTTTGGGGTAATGATTATGAATAAAATAAAAATAATACCATTCGAAAAACCAATCTATATAACGAGGCCACTATTACCTGACAAGGAAGAAGTTTATCGAAAAATTGATGAAATTTGGAATTCCAAATGGTTAACAAATTTAGGTTATCAGCACCAAGAATTTGAGATTGCACTCAAAGAGTGTCTTGGTGTTCCGAATATCAGCCTTTTCTGTAACGGTACATTGGCTTTGCAATTGGCCTGTCAAGCATTGAGGTTATCTGGTGAGGTAATCACAACTCCGTTTACTTTTGCGGCAACTCCTCACGTATTATACTGGAATCGGATTACTCCGGTTTTTAGTGACATTGATCCATATACGTTCAATTTAGATCCTGATCGAATTGAAGGAATGATAACACCAAACACAACCGCTATATTGCCAGTTCATGTATTCGGGTATCCATGCAATATCGACAGAATTCAAGAAATAGCTGATAGATATGGTTTACGGGTAATTTACGATGCAGCGCATTCTTTTGGAGTTGAGGTAAATGGAGAAAAAATTGGTAATTTTGGTGACATAGCTATGTTCAGTTTTCATGCAACTAAAATATATCACACAATAGAGGGAGGAGCACTAACATTTAGAAACAGTACCTTGATCGAGCGACTTTCGTTCGCCAAGAACTTTGGATTCAAAGATGAAGAAAATATCGTTGTACCAGGAATTAATGCGAAAATGAATGAATTACAAGCCGCAATCGGTCTTTTAATGTTAAAAGTAGTAAACAAAGAAATAGAAAAACGTAAAATGTTAACTTCTATATATAGAAAGCGTTTAAAAAGCATCAAGGGAATTGAATTTCGTGACGATATGCCGAAAGTTAAACATAATTACTACAATTTTGTTGTTACTATTAATGAGGAAAAATTTGGCATGAGCAGAGACGATTTGTATAAAAGGTTAAAAGGATATAATATTTACACAAGAAAATATTTCTATCCACTTTGCAGCCAGTTTCAATGTTACAGGCATTATCCTTCCTCATCACCAAAGAACCTACCTGTTGCAGAGAAAATTTCTAAAAAAGTACTAAGTTTTCCATTATATGGTGACTTGCAAATCGAAGACATACACAAAATATGTAATATTGTCCAAGAAGCAACAATTTAGAATGTATTTATATTTAATCCTAAAAACTGGAGTAAAAAAAATGAATAATGCGCTTTTTAAAAATAGATATTATAATGATACTGATTTTAAAAACTGCGGTTTTAAGAATGTTGGCAAGAATGTAAAGATTCACGAAAATGTAAATATATATGGTATTAAAAATATCGTGATAGGCGATAACGTTAGAATTGATCCCTATGTGAGCATCATAGCTAGTGGTTCAATCATAATTGGTTCTTATGTGCACATAGGGTCTTATAGTTTGTTGATTGGAGCAGAAGGAATAACACTGGAAAATTTTACCGGATTATCTCAAGGCGTTAAGATATACACTCGCAGTGACGACTATTCTGGTAATTATCTAACAAACCCAACTGTACCAAAAAAGTATTTAGGGCTTAAGAAAGGACCCGTTTTGTTGAAAAAACATGTGATCGTAGGTGCGAATACTGTAATTCTTCCGGGTGTAATTATTGGAGAGGGATCTTCCGTGGGGGCTTTGTCATTGGTTACTAAAAGTATTCCAGGGTGGTATATATGCGCTGGAATTCCCGCAAAAAAAATAAAAACGAGGTCTAAAAAAATTCTAAAACTTGAGAAAGAATTACTAAAATTAAATATAAGTGAATAACAAAATTAATAAAAAAATACTATAGTAACAAATTACAAAAACCTAAACATACATAAAATTCTTTTTTAATCATATTTAAATACGGAAAAAAATGAAGCCAAAAATTAGCATAATCATATATTCATATAATTTCGATAAGTATCTCAGTGATTGTATTGAAAGTGTATTGTCCCAAACCTTAACTCCACATGAAATTATTATTTGTGATGATCACTCAACAGACTGTTCGTGGGATATAATATGTAAAGCAAAAAGAAGAAATCCTAATCTAATAAAAACCTACAGACATAAAAAAAATATAGGAATGACAGCTAATGGTAATTTTGGATTCAAACAAATTAGTGGGAATTTAATTTCTTGGATTGATGGAGATGACAAATGGAAACCAGAAAAATTAGAGGTGGAGTGGAAGGCTTTAGAAAGTAATCCAAATGCAAGAATTTCCTATTCAAATGTGACAATCATAGACAATAAAGGAATAAGAAAACAAATATGGGACAACGGTAATAATCCAAAACCGCCGACGGGTGATGGTTTTGTTCAAGTTTACTCAAGGAAGTTTTTCCCGAATTCAAATAGTGTTTTTCGAAATCATTTAATGTACAGTTCCGTGTTTAAAGAAATTGGATATTTTGATGAAAATCTTGAAATTTTTATAGATTGGGATTTTAAAATAAGGGCAGCCGCAATTACCCAAATTGTTTATACAGGTAAAAAGGTAGTTGAGTATCGTATCCACAAAAAAGGAATTTCAAATTCACCTAAAGAAGTTATATTTCGAGATATGAAACGTGTATACGAGAAAAATTTACATCTCACAGATAAACTAAAATGGCCTGAAAAAAATAAAATCAGATACTATATAGAAAAAGAATTAAAAACTCTTATCCCCACGGAGAAAATCGATCTCAAAATATATAACGAGACAAAAAGATTGGATGAATATAAAATAAGCGAAACAGGTTGTAAAACAAATGAAAAAATTGAATCACGAGATAAAATTGATAGTAGCCTGGAACAAAAAAACTGGTTTGGAGAAAAC
>Ga0316189_10001853_pt1 | contig 20924 bp, 23 predicted proteins | sample LowCovwburrow_MG_FD_204930 | JGI IMG/M metagenome (GOLD analysis project Ga0316189, IMG submission 204930) | Coastal sediment microbial communities from Maine, United States - Lowes Cove worm burrow | ecosystem: Environmental > Aquatic > Marine > Coastal > Sediment | place: USA: Maine... | reverse complement strand
CCCCAAACGGATCAGCCTGCCCCGTGGTCAGCGAGCTGTTGAGCAACGTCCAGGAGCCTGGCGTTACCGGCGACGTCCATAGCGACACGTTCGCGAAAGCGCCGTCCGTGACAAGGTCGGTGAAATCGACGGGAGCAGAATGGGTGAAATCGACAACGACATGAGCCACTAGGACACCTTCTTGTAGGCGTAGCCAACCCTTCCCGATGTGACGGTGTAGGCGTCGAGCAAGGTGCTGTCATTCTTGAGCGCTAGCACAGGGAACAGCACCCAGGTATCGCCGCCATAAGTGACCTCGTCGCCTTCCGAAAAGCCGTCCATGGAACAGAGTCGAATGTTGGGGATCGCGCCCGCGTAGAACATCGTTGACGAGGACGTGGTACCGTTCATGATGAAGATCGGTAGCGGCATGAAAGACACGGCGCCCGAGAACGGCTGCTGATCGACCGCAACGATGTTCCAGTTGACCGCCACGCTCGAACCGTTGCTGTAGACCACCGGTGAAGCGGTCACGGCGTTTGGACGGTTCACCGCCCAGACGAAAGCGCCCGCCGAATACCCTACTCCTGTCGAAGGCCAGCCTCCTACTCCTGGGCCTGGTGAGGGGACAGGGTGACTGGTAGTTCTGATCCTGATATCGAGGTTGGACAGCCCGTTGTCGCTCGCGCCGTATGCCCCACCATATGCCCACTCCATGCTCGCCAGGTCGTTCCAATCGTCGGACGTCCCGCCGTCCGTCGCCCATGCCCGACCGATTTGCCCACCGCTGAAGAAAACACCGCCGTGGGTCAGCCCGCCTTGATCGAGCCAGCCGAAACCGAAGTGCCCATAGACCTTTGCATCGGCAGCCGTTGCGAACTCAAAGCACACCATGATGTGATCGGAGACAGCGGGCTCAGAAAAGATGTGCCAGGCCGTGATCGTATAGGCCAGGGATTTGGACACGATGGTACCTGAAGTGGCATTTGACGTCGCACCTGCGCCGCTCGTCGAGGACGCCCCAAACCTCAAATTCCGCTGCGTCAACGTGCCGCCAGCCCCTCCCGCCGTGTTGTCGGCCTCGGAAAAGGTGTCGGTCGAGTAGTCGATAAAGAAGGCATTTGAAGGCGTTTCGATGGGCCAGCCCGTACCGCCCCCACCGACCTCTGTCCACCCGTCAACGAGCGCGTGCGCAAGCACGTCGTCCATCATATCGCTGTAGGTGCCAGATCCCGTGCTGTAAGGCATTGATCAATCCTCCCGGATCGCGAAGTAGTGGTTACCATCGGACCGTTGTCGGTTCGAGAAAACACGGTAGTCGACCGCGTCGATTGTGAGTAACTGCTCGGGCGAAAGGATGCCGCCGCCAGGAACGGCGAACACGCCGTCCAGCGCACCGTAGTTACCGAAGTCGAGACCGACCATGATACAAGGCCACAAGAACAGCTCGCTCTGGGCCGTGGGAACGACCTGCGCAAGCCAGTGCGTACCATAGGAGTCATTGTCGCCGTAAGGTGTTGCAGGCCAGCTGCCATCACCTGCAGAGCCGCCGTGATACGGCCAGACGAAGCGGTACGGAGTATCGGTATAAAGACTGGTGTTGGCGTTGCTGGGATGGTTGCCGAATGTGACCCAGGTACCATCCCAGCGCATCATCCTGAAAGAGCCACCGTCGCCGGGATCATGCGGGTTCGAGTCCCGAGCGTTGTCAACGGTCAGGTCGTTGTTCGTATAGTGCGGACCAGCTACGACGAGCGGGAACTGGTAGTCGTCAGGATCGGCAAATACTTTCGCGAAGCCAAGGTAGCACATCAAGTAGTCGTCCACACCGTTCTTTACAACGACAATAACCCGCGACGAATTGGAATAGATCCAGTAAGTAAAAGGTCCCAAAGGCATAGTAAAGCGAGGATTTGCGCCACTGTCAGCTCCTGACGCCTGGGACCATGGAGAGATCAAGGTTTCATCAAAATCCTGCGTCGATGCGCCAAGGACCCAATTCTCGTAACTCGATCCCAGCGAATACTGCGCCGTGCAGTTGATGTAGACGCGACGGGTCGCATCGTACCCGGGACCTTGCCACAAGAACAACCCCTGGCACTTTTGGTCGTCACCTTGGGTCGCGCTATTGAGCCCTGTCCGGCGAACGTGGGTACCGTCGTAGTGGTCAGCGTAAACGTCGGTGTCCGTGATCGTATAGGTTTTTGTCTCGTCGGTCGTCCACGACTGGAACGTCTCGAAAAGCATGGTGTTCCAGGTGTAGTTGTCGTGCGACCACTGCAAAAAGAACGACTCGGGAGCGAAGTCTTCATCGCCGCACTGCATGACTACTTCGCGAACGATGGTTCCCGAACCGAAATCGTAGGTCAGTGTCCAGTGTGCGTCGTCGATATCAGCAGACCGCAACGCGCCCGTGCCTGAAACGAGATCAGAAGCCGATCCCGTACCGATGGACGAGATCGTCCAATCACCTGCCGTCGTTGTGACGTTCGCGCCCCCGGACGTCGTCCTGAAATTGAGGAGTTTCAATTCCCTGAAATCGTCCAGCGTCTGTTGCGATTCCGTGACCAGGATACGCCAATAGCGGGCGGTGATCGGTGAGGCGCAAGTCTGATCCGTGCTGCCCAGCAGCTTGGTCCACCCGTTCGCGGTCAGGTGGGTGTTTAGCGCGATCTGAAGATCAACGGCGGTGTTGGCTGTGCCTGTTGTATTCGGCATTACGAGAGGATCCTTTTGATCTGCGTCCTGTTACGCTCCATCATGTTGACCATGACCTTGCTACCTTCGTCGGAGTCGAACGAATTGGCGATGTCCGAAGGACCGATGGACGGGATGATTGTAATATTGCCGCCACCCGCGGCAGCAGGCGCGTCAGGGGCCTTGCTTTCCTCGCGCTGGGGGATCGCAGGCATGATTGCAGCCTCGTTGCTAAGCCCGCCTGTCGCGAGGCCAACCATTTCCATGTTGCCGCTATTGATCGCCTCGAGCAAAGGACCGAACTGCTTCGTTGCGGCCGCGTTGACCACATACTCGCCGTCCGATAGCATGGCCGGGATCGAATCCGACTTTCCAGTTCCTGGGCCGCGAACAGAGCCGCCAGAAGCCAGACCGAGGATCGAGCCGATTCCGCCATCGCCCACTTCGCCGCCTTCAGAGAAGCCGCCGATTGCGGTCTTGAGCGCCTTCAGGAGCAGCATCCTCGTCGTGATCATCAGGATGTCCGCCGCCATCGAGCGAGCGAAGTCCTTGAAGTTGGCTTTTCCCGTCGTTGCGAAATCGACGATTGCGGTGGCTGCGCCATCGAACAACGAAGTCAGGGCCGTGCCTGCGAGGTCGGCTTCCGTACCAACGGATTCGCCCAGGTCTAGGACCGCACGATCAATGCCCGAACGCCAATCGGTGGCGTTGTCGAGGTCGGTGCGGTATGCCTTCTGCATTCGGTCGTTGAAAATGACGTCAAGCTTGTTGGCGTACTCGGTGTACTCGAGGCCCAGCGTGCGAAGCTGCTCGAGCTGCTCTTGATACCACTCCCGCGTGACCTCCTGCGCGTGACCCGTCGCGGTCAGGATACGATTGTACTCGCTATCAATACCTTCGATGAACCGCTCCCGGATGCGAGCCAGCTCTTCCATTTCGTCCTTGACCTTTTTGGTCGCAGCGGCTGCTCCTTCGGACGCTGGGATCAAGCCGCCGTTGATCGTTTCGGTGAGCGTGACGGTATCGGTTTTCAGCTTCTTTGCAGCCTCGGAAGCCACTTCGATTTTGGCAGCCATTTGCTCCTCGAGCGACTCGCCCAGAGCTGCTAGCCCGTCACCGACCTCACCGATGAAGTCGCGAGACAGCTCCTCCTCGAAGACTGCGCCGATCTTGCTACCGACTGCCTTAACCTCGCTGATCAGCGCGCCCGTGTCGGTGCGGAACTCCGACAGGTCAACGTTGAGCGCCTCCCGAATCTGATCGCCCAGGTTATCGTCGAAGCCGGGCAGCAGGCTCAAAGCATCACCTGCAAGACCGAACTGCGCCAGGAACAGGTTCGAGATTCCTTCCAGACCGTCGATCACGACGTTCTTGGCAAGGGCCATCGCCAGCTTGAACGATGCAGGAATTCCTTCCGTGATCACCGTGCCAATCGACTTGACGAAAGCGAAGTGCAACCCGATCCAGATGTTGATCCCATCCTTGATCCCGCCGGTGACCGCCATGATCGTATCGCGCCAGTCCTCGAAGAAGCCGAGGAGGCCGTCCGACGTCGCGTCGAAGAATTTTGATCCCTCCTCGACGCCTGTGCCGAACAGTTCAGTCAGGATGTCGATCCCGACCTTGACCCAATCCCAGGCGACCTGCAGAAGCGCGATGAACGCGCCCCAGACAGTGGTCTGCTTGCCTCCCACTTCGACTGTCGTGTCGCCGAAGTAAGCCAAGGCCGCTGCGGCTCCAAGGATCAGTGTAGTGATCAATCCGAAAGGTGTTAGGGCAAAGGCCGCTGCCATAAGGACGAGCTTGCCCGTGAACGCGACGACGGCAACGCCTGCGGCAGCGATTGCCGGCGAGAACACGGCAGCAAAGCCAGCCGCTGCAACGATAACGAACCGCTTCAGAGCCTCAAAATTATCGTTGAGGAATTTGATCGCAGGAGTGATGATCTGCGACAGGATCGTGCCCAGCTGGATGAATGCCACGTTGAGGTTGGCCTTGAGCCGCGCAGCCTGGAAGTCCGACGTGTTGGTGAACTTTTCGAATGCTTCGCGAGTAGCACCCGATTTCGTTTCCATGTCCTTGAGGATCGCCGTGAAATCGACGCCTGCCTGACCGGCGAGTGCCATTGCAGGGATCAGCGCCTCGACGCCGCCAAACAGCTTCGCCAGCGAGTCCGACGACCCGCCAGTAGCCGTGACGACATCCTTCATGAATTCTGCAAAGCCCTTGGCTTTCAGTGCAGTGGAATTGAACTGCAAACCGAGCCTCGACGACTCGTCAGCGGCCTCCTTCGTCGGCTTGACGACAGCAGCCAAGATCGCACGAACACCAGTGACGGCAATGCGCGTGTTGATACCGCCCTTTGTCAAGGCTGCGACGGATGCGACGAGCGAGTCAAACGACACACCGACCTGGGCCGCGAGGGGCGCGACCTTGCCCAACGAATTGGACAGCTCACCGATGGTCGTCTTACCTGCTCGCATACCCACGAAAAGCGCGTCAGAGACCGCGGCAGCGCTCTCGACCTTATCGCCATAGGCATTCAGGACGGATGTCAGTCCATCCGCAGCCGTTGCGACGTCAGTGACCCCTCCAACGGCGAGCATGTTAGCCGCGGTCAAGAGCTCCATCGCTTCGGTAGCCGTCGATGCGCCTGCGGAGATGATCTGGTAGGATGCAGCGGCCTGCTCGAGTGCAGGCGAACCAAAGGCCGTCGACTGCTTCAAGATCGCAGCCTCGAGCTTGCCCAATTTAAACGTGGTGGCGTCGACCAGGGTCGAGATTTCGGCCATCTTCGTTTCGAAGTCGTCCGCGGCCTTCAGCACCTTGTTGAAGAACGACACGACGCCCACGGCGACCAGAGCTGCGAACGCGCCGCGAAGGACGTTGGTTCGGCTACTCAAGGTGTCGAAAGTTTTGCCTACACCCCGACCGGCCTTGCCCAAGCCTTCAAGCGCTTTCTCACCCTTGCGGGCGCCGGACACCATAGGGCCGGAATCAACGCCTACGCGGAGTGTGCTTTCCTGCTGGGGCATTCGTCTTTTTCGAGCTCCGCTTTTTGACTTCGTTCATCCAGACATCGTCGCAATGTCGGACATAGTGCATCAGATCGAACCTGTCGGCCATCGTATCGAAACCGAACATCCTGGCATATGACTCGATCTCGCTGATCGCAATTCCGCAGGGGACACCATTACCTGCTATCATACGCGAAGTATGCAACCTTTTGAAAGCAGCTAAATAAGGTGCAGAGTGCCGCGTCGGGTAGGGCCGTTCGGCAAGCGCAACAGGAGCTTTCCCGCTGCGCTTCGCCATCGTTTCCATGATCTGCACCCGGTCGCCATAATCGGCCTCCCACCGGATGCAGGCGGCTAGTTTCCCTCGGTCGCCTCACGGGCCGCAGCCTTGAAGTTGTCAAGCTTCTGCGCTTCCGTGATCACGCGGGTCCGCACCCGTTCAAGTTCGAGCAGTACGCGGAAGGCTTCCTCGGTCGAGTACGGCAGCGGCTCGTCACCGTCAAACACGTTCTCCCAGTCGAGAAGGATGTGGGTCGCCATCGTCCGGCACATGATCGTTTCCTGATCCTTTTCAGGAACTTCCTTGCTCAGATCGGTGTAAGGTTTCGTCGCCTTGCGGAAGGCGTCCGTGAACTCGGGACTGTCGAACGAGGCGAGCTTGAAGCGCGCGCCGCCGCCCATGTCGATCCAGACACCGGCCTTGATCGCAGCCTTGTCCATTTTGAAGTCGTTGAGGTCGAATTTGAGTTCGGTCATCGGGATTTTCGCTCCTGGTTCAGTAAGGCGGGGATAGTACCCGCCTTACCGATAAGGTGCAACAGAAAAAGAAGGTGCGCGCGACGACCCGACACCGTCGCGCGCCGACGCGCTAGGCGTCGATCCGGCTGATCTGGTACTGGTAGGTACCAGCAGTATTGATGATGCCCTCGAACTGGGCGGAAGCGAAAATGTCCTGGTCATTGCCACCGGCGACAATTTCCATGGACGTATACTTCGCACGCGGGATGGTGACGACGTAGGAGTTGCCTGCCGCATCCTGCGCGAGGAACGAGATCGAGAACGCGGTCGCAGCCCGGAAGTTGTCCAGGAGCGAGCTGTTCTCGAAGTACAACTCCACGTTGCCCGTGAGGCTGATACGTCCCGCCTCGACACCGATCAGGCCGAGTGTACCAACGGCCTCCTGGCCGCGCAGTGCGTTGTCCAAGCTGATCGACAGCGAGTTGAAGTAGAAGGTTGAGCTCCCCGGGTCACCATCGAAGACAATGGACGCAATGTTGTCGACCGCGTTCATCACCGTGTTGGTGTTTGCGGCATTCAACGTCGCGCTGCCGAACTGGCTTTCGGTCATCACCGCATCCTTGGCGAGGACGCCGAAGGAGGTGGTCAGGATCGAACCCGTGGTCAGTTCGAGGTCCCAGGTCGCGATACGGGCGCCCGTGAAATTCCAGAACTCCGGCGTTGCGAGATCACCGAACTCCTTCTGGATCGTGAAGGAGCGCTTGGTCGTGCCATTGCGAACGTAGTCGAGGGGCGTGACAACGACGGAATCGCCAGCCACTTCCGACGCGACGTCGGTCATCGGAGCGATACCCAGCGACAGGGCGGCGATGGACGTGATCTGCGCGTAGAACGTGCCCGCGACCGTGAAGCCGGTGACGCGAACGAACTGACCGACTACGAAGGAGTTGTCACTGAAGTCAGCCAAGGCGGCGGAGTCAATGGTCCAGGTGTTCGGCGTGCCGCCGGTCTTCGTGATCGAAATGTCAGTCTGAGCACCTTCGGCCGACGCGGCAGTCGTCCAGGTACCGTACAGTGCGGCCTGGATGAAATCGTCGTAGGTAGCATAAGACAGCTCGCCCGAAATGTCACCGCCGCCTTGCGACGACACCTGAACGGTATCGGGCGTCATGCGGTCGGCGCGGATTTCCTCGGACGTCACAAAATTGGCGTTGTAGTTCAGGCTTTCAGCCGTGAACCGAACAGCATCGAGCGTAGGCGTGGTCGGCGTCGTGCCCCAGGTCACCTCAGGGATCTGGCGCAACGCAACGCGATTGGATGTGCCAAAATCAGGCATTGGCGTGGTCCTTTCTAGGTGTAGTCGTCAGCGATGAAGGGCGAAACGACGTTGGTTTGATACCATTTTCCGTCAACTCCGATCTGGCGCACACTAGGAGGTACCAAAAACCTAGTCCCAGAAACAGTGTCCTCGTAATTTCGAAAGGCTGCGACAGCAACTTCCGCAAGGGTCAACGACTCATTCGTGCCGGTGCCCGCCTCGGTGAAAATCTGCACCGTGACGACGCCTGACGTCCGCTCCGTGTTGTTCCCGGGATCACCAAAGGACGCCCATTGAGCGCCCGTCGCTGTGATCGAAATACGGCACCAAGCCTCGCCCAGTATTTCAGTGGCGCTAGGCGTGTCGAAAGGCGTGTTAGGCCAATGGATCGGCGTCCTGGCAGTCCAGACCGAATTGAACCGGACCCTGATGGCTGCATGAACCTGCGAAATGCTCATCGCTGAATCTTGCCTCCATACTGCTGCGCGACCCGCTCGAGGTTAAAGTCAACCATGCCCATTGGCGCCTGCTTCGACGACCCATTCTCGAGGACGAGGACATAGGGCAGGTTGTTGGTCAGCCAGAGTGTGTCTCCCAGTTTCGCACGATTGACAACACCCACCTGGGCGTTGATCGCAGACTGACCCGTCTTGTCCTCGACGTCATCCTTGACGCGACTGCTAGGACGTTGCAGCGACGGGAACCAGTTCCCACGCGCCCGTCCCGTATCGACAGGAGTGGCCAGTACAACGGCACGGTCGAGGTCGAGCGTGATCTTCTGGAAGATCGTTTTCGCCTGCTCCCTTGTCGTGTCGCCGAACCGCTCGAGGTCGATGGCAAACTCTGTTGGCGTCAATCCCCTAGGCACTTGTCACCGCCATTTTGTAGATCACAACCTCGCCCGAAGGACCGACAGGATTGATCCCCAGGATCATATGCCGCTTCCCGTAAAGGAGGATATGCGAATTGACGACAGGGACGACGCTCGCAGCGGCAAACTGCTGTGCCGATACCAGGAACTTGCGATCAGCAGCCGCGACCAATTCATCGGAAAAGTCATGCGACTTGATCGGCAGGTCGAGCAGGTAAACTGTCGTTTCCTGCGCGTCGGGATATTCGAACTCGCCCGAGGACGGATCGTACGCCGTATCAGCCTCGAAAACATAGGTCGCCGCCTGACCGAACTCGATGATGAGAGGCCCTGCCGTGTCGTCGCGTAGATCGCTGAAAAAGCTCATGCTCGAACCAGCCCACCCTGGCCCAGCGTCAGCGGCCGGAGAAGCTTGTAGACGTGGGTCGGGATATCAGCGCCCAGGAGGCGGCGGGAGTTGTCGTACTGGACAGTGATCACGTCAACCTTCTGCATGGAGATTGCAGCCTCGGAATCCGTGACGATGCCTCGCAGGTCGACCGTACCTAAACGCTCGAGGTCAGCGATGATCGACGTCGCCTCCTCGATCTGCCACGGGATCGCAGAATCGGACAACGTGTTGCCTTCGACCTCGGCATACTTGCGCGGCCATTTCAGGCGCTGCGTCGAGGTCGCAACGTCACCGATGTAGTCCCAGTTGCGGTCAACGTAGTCGGTCGCATTGCGGACATGGATTTCCGCCGTCGCGTCCGCCAGCGCAGCCCATGCGGGACCAGCCGTCGCGTCACGGGCGAGCCAGTAGGCGCGAATGTCGATCAGGGAGACATAGGCGTCTGTACCGATAGTCAAAGCCATGCGGGAATCCTTTCAGGAAGGATCCTAAGGTGGCCGCCACCTTTAATCAACGATTGAAAAGGACTTGCAATAAGTCGGTTATTTGTTTTTTAAGGACCCGCTCGCCACTTCCCGGAATAGCAGGTGATGATCGTTCGCTTGCCATTCGCATAGGTCACGATATGGGAGTGCGTCCATGACGATGGACCGGTGTTCCAATCCTGGGAGAGCTGGGCCATCGTGCCTGCGACATATAACCCGTCAATTATGCAAGCAGAGTGGGTGTGTGCAGTATTGGCACGCCTACCCATTTTCGACAGGCCCAACGGTGTGCCGCGCGAGCCATTGGGGCCAACGTCGCCGTGCAGGCTGCATTCAATTCCGCCCGAGCCGTCTTCCGCGCAAAGGACAAAGCCATCATCGACACCCAGGAACAAATCGTCCGTGGTCAGGCCGAGTCGGATCAATGCCTCGTGCAGGTGCGACCACGAGCGATCAGGATCCTCGGCAATCGCCTTCCTGAAAGCCAGCTCGCACTCTAGGAAAAACACCGCGTTGGTGTCGTCGTGTCGATAGTCGGTTTCAGCGAGCCAGCGGTCAAGGTGTCGATCATGGTTCGACTCCACAATGACCGTGGTGCACCACTCGCGTCGAGCGGTGTCCAGGAGTTGGCGAACCTCGTCGATCTCCTCCCGAATATTCGACCAACCTTTAGCGGCCTTTCGTGCTCGAGAGTGCGGGTTGTGCCGATCATGGTGCGACTGCTTCACCGCGAAGTCGAGGACGTCGTTGTGAATCTGGTGCACGGGTCGCAGGGAGTCAAGAATGCCTCCCTGTTTAAACGCGAGGGCTGCTTGCTCTGGGTCGATCACTCTGGTGTGAGTGTCGCCCCAGTTGATCGCCTCGACGCCTTCGGGATCGTCGCGAACCTGACCGCGGTGAACGCGAACGGCGCCCGTCCCAATCGGGATGTCATAGAATGACCCGCAGGTGTCGGCGTTCAACTGCCGCACGAACCAGCAGCCTTCATGATCGACCTCGACGATCAGGGCGCCGTAGGAGTGATGGAATTCGGCTTGAAGGCCAGCCTTCTTTTTGATGTAGTTGAGGAGTGTCGCGCAGCCCGTGGTATACGTCAGTTTGGCGCCATCGGCCTTTGTCCCAGCCACTGATTGCAGCGCAAATTTCGTATGGGGGAAAATCGTCGAGTTCAAACCGGCGTAGGTTTGAAGATCGGAAAGGGGTCGTTTCGCCGTTGGTAGGATGTTCAATTCGCCGCACCAGATCAGGCTGGGGGCGAGCTGCAAGGACTCGTCGCGGATGTAAGGTTCGAGCGTAGGCGAGTACCAGTCGTGGGCCTTGTCGTCGTCTGTTGGTCCCAGGCTGCGCTTCGTTGCCTTCTGCGAGTAGGCCGCGCGATTGTAGGAAAAGGTGCCGACGATGATCTCGGCCTTGACCCATTCAGCATAAGCAAGGAGGTTGTCAAAAAAGCCCTCGTGGACGTCGGTGTTGTTCTGCGCCGACGTGATCAAGTAGCGAGTGACTTCGCCCTTCTTCGGCAGTGGTAGAACTCGAGGGGCGTCAGGCTTGACGACACCACCGGAAAGGGGCTTGTCAAATCTGACGTTGTGCTCGTCCTGCGCCCGCAGGAGCGCCGATTTGACGGCGCCCCTGGAAATGCCCAATACGCGGGCGGTAGCTCGAATGGATTGATGGTTGTCCTGATAGCACGATGCAACTTCCAGATCAGTGTACTGAATAGCCAAACCATCATCCTTATGACTGCTGCACCATGATCTTGAAACCCAACCACATTGCTCCCGCGATACCTGCCAAGGCGATTGTCATGACGGTGAACATGCCACGATTGCGCATTGCAGCAACTGCTACTCGCCACTCACGAAGGTGCTGGAAGTCCCGCTGCATTTCGAGCGGGTCAGCAATGTCGATGCCCATCTTTACGAAGGCGTCCTCGACTGCTTCCTGCATGAGTTTTTTCAGCTCAGGGCCCGTCAGCGTGACTGTTGGCTCGTCCATCATCCCGCCTCCTTATTTGGAAGCAGGACCCTTGCGGACCGCCCCGGCGTTTGCGCCACCGGCTTTTGCGACCTTCGCGACTTCGGCCTTCGCTGCGATCTCGGCTTCGTGCGCGGCGTTGATCTCGGCTTCCTGCTGGATGGTCTTCGCCTTCGACTCGTCGTAGAGTGACAGGGCCGGGTTGCGGGCGATCTGCCGGGCATCGGCATAGCCCAGAAACTTGCCGTCCTTCTGGACGGGATACGTCGTCATGTCTTTAGCCATGATTGCCTCGTTGTTTGAATGGGGGTCGGGTGGGAATTGACGGGCCCCGCGAGGCCCGTCAAGTAGTCAATCAGCCTACGAAGGATAGACCGTCGAGGCGCGAAGGACGCGGGTTGCAAGCATCGGGTCGAGGACCTGGGTGCCATACAGAGCGTCGAGCGCGACGAAGTTGGTCGCGGTCGCACCATCGTACCACATACGAGCACGGACCGACAGGCCGCTGATCTCGTCGGTGACCGTCGCCATCTCTGCGCCGCGGCCGTCACCGGTCATGGGCAGGGGTGCGAAGGCCAGCGCAAACGCATTGCGGTGGAACATCAGGTTGCGGATGTGCGCAGCTTCCTCGACGGCGTCCAACAGGTTGAACGTGATCACGGCCGAGTTTGCAGCAGTCCGGCGCAGTGCTGGGTAGAACGTCAGCGTGCCCGCACCCGACGAGAACGTGGTGTTCGCGGTCAGGGTGTAGACGGTGGGATCGCCAGCGACGCTGAACGTGTCGCCAATCTGGACGGTCTCGACCAGCGTGAAGCCGGCAGCGACAATCGAAGCGACGTTTGCCAGAACTTCGCCGTTGACCGTACCGGCCGAGTCACCGGAGTCATCCGATGCGGTGGCCGTCGAGGTCAGGGCCGAGACTGCGACGTCGGCATTCTGGGTTGCGAACACTTCGACGCCGAAACGCTGGCCCAGCGAGCCGTTCATCAGGGCGGCGGTGTTTGAGCCGTCGCCGGTGATGCGGGCCTCGTGGAAAATGCCCAGGTCCAGGAAGGCCGCTTCGATGCCCGAATCCACGAGGTAGTGGAGCATGCCTGCACTCATCGGCACTTCGTTGTCGCGCAGCACCTTACGCGGGCCGGTGATGAAGCCGGAATCCGCGGTACCTGCGATGATCGCCTTGGGACCGACCGAAGCGCCCAGAACGTGAAGGTCCTGGTCGATCTTGTCAGCCAGTGCGTAAGCAGCCGGCGTGATATGGTCGGTGATGATCTGCTCCGACGAGTACGCCAGCTCCCGGTCGGTCAGGGCGTACTTGACCTCCTGGTGGCTGTTCAGCGCAATCGAGACGTTCTCGCCCACGACGTCCTGCGTGGTCGAGCCAACGCCTGCGACGTGCTCGGCCGCGGTGAACTTCGTCGGCCGCTTGAGGTTGATCGTGTCACCCAGCTTGTTGCCGGACGAGTTGCGTTCGTCTTCAGCTCCACGGTGAACGCGGCCGGCCATTCCCAGGCCTTTGAAGAGCTGGATCAGCGCTTCCTGGGCGTAGAATTCCGGGTTATAGTTGCCAACGACGTTGGACATGGGCCTTATCCTTTCAAGGCTGCGCCTAGGCGCGGTTAAAGTACACCGCGCCTAGGCGCGGGTCTGGTTCAGGACGCTGCCACGATCTGAAGTGGCACGCCTGCTTTCGAAGCAGCTTCTCGTGCTGCCCGGTAAGTGGCCACGTCACGCGCTTGCTCCCGCGTGATTTGATGCGCGCCCTTACCGCCGCCAGCCCCGCCACCTGCTCCACCACCCGAGGGTGCTGGGAACCAGTGCGGCGCCGTTTCTTTCATCGCCTCGAGCCACTCCGCCGGTGACATGGGGCTCTTGCCGTCCTTGCCGAAAACGGTCGCGCCGTTCTCTTTGACGATGGGCTTGCCGTCGTCGATTTCGAACACGCTCATGGCGCGGTGCAACACGTCGTCGAACGCGGTCGAATGGACGCCCAGGTCAGCAGCTGCCTTCTGCAAGCTGGTACTGACAGTCAGGCGCTTCACCTGGCCTTGTCCTTGCTCGAGCAGCGCGTCACGCTCTGCCAAGCTCGCCGTCAGCGCGTCCACCTGCTTCTGGTGATCGGCCTGCAGGCGTTCGGTGCGGCGTGCCATCACCTCGTCCATTTTGCCTTCAGCGAGGAGCTTGGTCTCCTCGTCGTTTTCCATGCGGTTCATGATATTGCGAACCGCCTCGGGATCGAGCCCCTTCCAGGTCTCGCCCATTTCGTCCATTTGCGCCTGAAGGGCCTTCTTTTCGGCGAGGATCTCTTCCTTGTTCGCCGCCAGGCCGGTCGTGGCTTCTTTGACCGCTGCTGCGATCAAGGTCTGGACTTCGGGATTGCTTGCGTCGATAGCAGCGCCGCCGGCGCCTCCATCGTCAGGGTTATTCGGATCGGGCATATAGTGGTCCTCTGGCTCTGCCATTGGGGTGGTCGCGGGACACCCGCCACCTTGACGAATGGAAGCTAATCGGCGGCAGGTGTTTCGTGCAAGCGAGTTGTGGGGCGAAAAATAAATCGGTTATTCGAAAAATAAGGTGTTGACGATCATTCCGAGGGCGCGTAGTGTCAAATCATCGAAACGACGAACAACGCAAACAACGGAGACGAAAATGACCAACGCAGCAAACAAAGACTTCCGGAACGCCGAAATCACAGACTTCAACAACGGTTTCGAGATGATCACTTACCCGGCCTTCACATACCTCGCCTCGACCGACGACGAAGCCAACCCAATCACCGTTGACAAGGGCGGCCGTCACCTGGGTCAAGCGACTCCCGGAATCGCCGTTGCATTCGAAACGCGCAACCACGGCACGATGTTCAAGCACTTCGGTCTCGGCGTTTACGACAAGGACGACTCGTGGGGCAACAAAGCCGGTGAGGTTTACGCCTACGGCAAAGGCGCGTCGCTCACCTCCGACCCCCGCGCCCACGAAACACTGGCAGCCGCCTACCTGGGCCAGAAGGTTCGCTTCAACGGCAAGTTCTACCTGATCGAACGCGCCTCGAACGATAACATCACCTTGACGGAGGTCTGATCGAACGCCCGGGGGTTTCGGCCCCCGGGAAATCTTTTTGCAGAAAGGTGTTGACCTGCGCTATTCTAGCGCGTAGTGTCAAATCATCGAAACGACGAACAACGGAGAAAAACGATGATCAACTACACCGACATGGCCCGCACCGTCAACACCTTCGCAAACGATTGCGCCGCATCCGACAACGGGATGGCGCTCGTCGCGACCTTCACCATCGCAGACCTCGCGGCGATCTTCGAGGCTAACGACGTCGCATCCGAATCCGAGGCGCTCGTTTGGGCGATGAACTACGCTCGCGATCACCGCGCCTGATCAATCCCGCGACGTCGCAGCCCGCGGCGTCGCAACCCATCAACGGAGAAACCGACATGAACAACCTTCACGAAATCCACTTCGCTCGCGAACCGAACTGCCCGGTCATCTGGAACGTCCTCGACGGTGCAGGCACCGACGTCGGCTTGATCACGAACTTCCCTGGCGAAGGTCCGAAGGTCACGATCCGCGCTTTCGGCCTGTCCCGCACGATGGCCTTTTCGACGGTCGAGTCTTGCACGATGGCAGCCGCGCTCACCTACGAGGAGCTGGTCGACGAAGGCAGCTACTACGACGATGAGCACATCCCGGACGAGGATGGCTCGCAGGCGTTCGCCGCGATGCTTGAACGTCGTGCAGAATACGGTCGCGACTTCGACGATTGCCCATGGTGATATCGCAGACCCTGAAACGACAAAAGCCGCCCCATGAGGGCGGCTTTTGCGTTCGGGTGCGTGACTCGCGTGGAAGGCTATGTTGGCTTTGCATTTAGCCCCATGTCGAGCATTGCTGCTCCCGACGACAGAATCCTATCGGGTCGAGGCTGCGACGTCGAGCATCGAGTGCACGACGTCACAACTCCCTTATCCAGAAAATCAGGTTTTGGTTCCCGGATTCTCGCAACCCACCATCCTGACTTCGATTTCAGCTTCTGGAGGAAGTCGCTGACTCATCAGCATGGTGAACATATACGCACCTTCTTCCTGCTTCGCGAGGCACGCGGCGAGTGTCGGTACGGGCGGCGAAAACTTGCGGAGGCAGAAGTGCTCTGTCTTCTCTGCAGGAATCCAGCACAGGTCGAGTTTCGGGACGAATCCGGTGGTCGACGGCTCCCCTGCACGGGCAGTGTCTTGCGGGACGAAAAGGATTGCCGCTGCGACGATGAAAAAGAGCGCGGTCAGGCCGCTGATCGTGATTGCACGAGTCATGATATGCTAGTCCTTCTTTTTTCTAAGAACGAAAAAGGCGACGATTGCAAGGAGCGCAAGAACCGCGCCGCCAATCAGCAGCACCTGCGCATTGTCGTTTAACTGGGACGCCCCTGCGAGGGCTGCACCAGCAGTCGCAAGCACAGGGCCCTGAGCCTTGATCTTGTCGACTACCGCGTCTTCGTGGGTCGGCTTCTGGTCAGCCTCGTCTACGATGATCTTTCCCGTGTCTTTCGCAAGGGCCGCAAACGTGCGCCCGCCTGCGACGCCATCGGAGACCAAACCCCTCTCCCGCTGGAAACCGATAACAGAGTTCTTCGTCGCAACACCAAAATGACCGTCCACGACGATATCCCAACCCAGCTCATTCAATCGAATCTGCAAGGCTGCGACAGCATCACCTTTCGACCCGAGGCGCAGGACAGGGGACGACGGTACGCCTCCTGAATGCCTACGGTAAGCCGACTCGATCAGGCCGGCGTACTTCGGCGCCTGCCCCGACCCGTTGTACCCTGCTGCGAACGAAAGCCAGTCCTGGGTCCTGATCGCCGCGGTCAACTGACGTGAGGATTGAACGAAGGCCACGAAACCCATGATCTGCTTGTCCGCACTCTCCCGGAAAGAAAGGACCATATCCCGCGCCGTTTCGTATCCTGCAGCGACGTGGTTGAAACCCATGATCTGCGGAGCGCCCCACGACGTCGCACGATAGGCCGCTTCCTCGTCGATCTTGTGGGCGCGCTTATACATCGCAACGCGATTGCGTGCGCTGATCTTCAAGGAAGCTCGCCAGGCGGCAACCCCACCGGGATTGAAGCCGATCTCGTGCCAGTACTTGCGTGGGAAGTGGTGCGGCTCGAACCGCTGGGGAAGTCTATTGCCCTCCCAGAAAAACTTGCCTGAGGCCTCGACCTCGAAGACCGCACGGATCGAAGGTTCGTCGCAACCCAGCATGGTGGCTGCGCGTTTCCAGATCTGCGTCGATGGTAATTTGCTAGGCATCAGTATACGCGTCCTTCTACGTCTTTGGTTTCTGGTACCGGCAGCTCTTCGAGCCACACGGCTTCTTTGGTTTCGACGAACGAGACGACTGCCGCCTCGAGCGTCTTGTGATAGTTCGACCCGTACCACTGATCAAAGTGGAATTGCAGGTACTCGGCGATCTCGATCACTTCGCAGTCGAATTCCATCTGCGAGTCGACTTCCACCTCGTAGGTGGCTTCTGGTAGGTATAGCTCAAATCTTGGCATGGAATATCCCCATCACAAAGTCGAAGAATTCTGGATCCCGCGTAGCGAACGACACCGGGTCGGCGATCAGGCGTTCGACTCCCGTCGTCAGCACCTCGGTAGCCTCGCGGTAGAGCTTGCCTGTGTAATCGGTCCCGCCTTTCGCTGTCCACTTGTCCTTCAGCACATCCTCGCCTTGGTATTTGACGGGAGATTCTCCCGCTGTCCGCTTGTTCAAGAACGCGCGAGTCTTCTTGAGGATTGCAGGATCGTCTTCCATCGCGTGAATGATCTCGTGACTGATCACGCCAGGCGTCGTGTTCTTGTTTACATGGATTTGACCATCGACGTAGTAGGGCCGCTTGTGGCGGGCTGCGACCTCGACCGACACCTTCGGACGACGACTAGGGTGCACCAGGTTGCGCACGAACTCGTCTGCCTGCGCCATTCGCGCCCCAGCAACCTTGGTCGTGAACACCGACCCGGAAATGTCCCAGTCGCCGTAGAGCTTTTCTAAGGCATCCTTCTTCGCCAGTTTGTTGTACTCGGTCAACGCAGTGCGCGCCTTGAACACCGCCGGACCCGTCGCGCGTTCGAGGTCAGGGTTGCCTTTAGCTTCTTTTAAAGTGTTGGTCGCGACCAGCAGGTCACTTTGCAGCACCTTGCGTTGCGGCAGCGTCGTCTCGTTGTAGGCGACCATTTCGGCGGCGGTCGTGATGCGCGCAGGAGGCGTCGCTTTGCCTGTTATCTGATCGAGCGTCAGCAGGTCACCTTTGTCGTTGACGAACCGCTCCGGCTTGACGCCGCCCTCTTTCCACATATCGAAACGGGTAGGGCCGAGGACCTCCTTCTGGATCGAAGGATTCTGACGTCGTAGCCACTCGTAGTAGGTCGTTGACGCAGGCACTTGCCCGTTCATGCTCGCACGGGTTGCAGGAGGCAGGTCGGTCCCGTTCAGGCCGAGCTCTTTCCAGGACTTCGTGATCGCGACCGTGGTCGAGCGGCAGTTAGGATGCGCCGGGGGACGTGCGAAGGGCGGATCGAGGGGATCGGTGCCCGAAGGCTGCACCCAGTCGCCCGATTGATCGACGGGCCCAACCTTGCCGTCTCGCTGCTGGCAGATCGGTGTCGTCCTCGTGTCGAGCGTCGAAACCCACTGAACGCTAGAGATCAGTCCCTTGTTGGCTTCCCACACCTGCTGACGGCCTTGGTTCGTCGAGTGATTGACGGACGTCCGGACGAGCGTTTCAAGGCCGCGTCGTCGAGGCTGCAACGCGCCGTCCTTGAACTGCTGGGATCGCGTGCCGATCAGGCCTCGCGTGATCTGATCAGACGTCTCGCCAGCGAGGATGCCTTCGTTGATCCGTGTCCAGGTCGTGCGGTTCAACGAGGTACCAAAATCCTTCGCCCAAGCTGCCGTCGTCGCGCCCTGGAACGAGGTTGACGTCGCAGCCCCTTGCAGGACGCCTGGGTTGGGTGTCGTGACGTCGAGGCCCGCGGGCAGCATTCGCTTGAAGGCGTCCGCCTCGAGGTCGGCTGCTGCCTTCATGGCGTCGAGGTTGTTCTTTTCCAGCATGGGCGTCAATCGCTGCGACCATGCGTCGATCAAATTGGCGGTCTGGGCCTGCAGTGCGTTTAAACGCGCAGTGGTGAAACGCTCGTCACCCAGGACGTTCGCATTGACCATGGCGGCGACCTGCGCCTCGAGCCCCTTCAGGAGCTTGAGCGCCTCTTTGACGTCGCGGTTACCGACCTTCAGCCAACGCACCTGCTGCGCTACCTGGAAGTCAAGGAACCTTTCGTTGATCGACCGTGCCATAGGCTATGTACTGCTTTCTGCAATGATCACGTTCCCTAATCGTCAGGAAGAACGCGACGTCGACCACCTTATGCAGCCGACTATTAGTGAGCCAAAGCTCACCGGATAGTGTCAAGTGCGGGTACTTGCACCCGCGGGCTTTATTTAGGGCGATGGAGAAGCGCGCCCAACGTGACAGGACGCGCTCCTCGCCGCTCATTTGCGGCCTCCACCTTTGCGACCGCCTTTGAACGGTCCGCATGCTTTCGCCATAACGTCCTCCCTACTCGCAGGATCGGATACCAGTAGCCGGATCATACATGCAGGCTGCTCCGTCTGCAAGTTCATGCTCGGGTACCGCAACGTCGTCAAGCGACTTCATGATCCCGAACCGTTTACCGTCGATCCTGAACGTGGTGCAGCCTTTCGCGCCCGACGCCCACGCCTTCATGTAGACGCCTTTGAACTCTTCGAAGGTGACGCCCGGTCCCACGTTGATCGTCTTGGAAATAGACGAGTCAACATAAACCTGGGCGGCGGTGTAGACTGCGACGTGTTGGTCGACGGTCAGCTCGTCTGCGCGAACACCTTTGACACCGAACTCGCGAACGCCATAGTCACTGATCTCAACGTAGGATTTTGTCACGCCATCCTGGTTGATGATCTCGCGGCCGCTTTCGTAAGCGAAGACCGGCTCGATACCAGACGACATATTGTCCGCCGTCAGCGAGATCGTGCCCGTTGGTGCAATGGAAATCAGGTGCGAGTTGCGCAGCCCGTGCTCCTTGATCAGGTCAAGGACGTCCTCATCGAAAATGCCGCTCTGGATGAACTTGCTTTCCAGGAACAGCTCGGGATCATAGAGCGGGAACGGGCCTTTCTCCTTCGCGAGGAGAGCCGATGCGCGGTAGGTTTCGTTCACCAGGACGCGCAGGATTTTGCTCTGGTGTTCGATGTACTCTTCCGACCCGTAAGGCGCTCCCAGCGCCTCGATGGCGTTCGCCATACCTGTGACGCCCAGGCCCATCCGTCGCTTGCTCTTCGCTTCCTTCTCCTGCTCCGGCAGGGGATATAGCGCGTTGTCGATCACGTTGTCCATCATCCTGGTGATCCCAGGAATGTCGGCCTTGAACGCCTCGTAGTCGAAGTGGTATTTCCCGCCGTGGTGTCGAACGTATTTCGGCAGGGCCCACGATCCCAGGAGGCAGGCGCCGTAAGGAGGAAGTGGCTGCTCGCCGCACGGGTTCGTTGCGGCGATGTACTCGCAGTAGGCGAGGTTGTTCATCTCGTTGATCCGGTCGATGAACAGGACACCGGGTTCGGCCCAGTCCCACGTCGCCTTCATGAGCTTTTCCCAGATGTCGCGGGCGCGTACCGTGCGGATAACTTCGCCGTCGAAAACCAGATCAAAATCGCCGTCCTTAGTGACGGCGGTCATGAACTTGTCGGTGATGGCTACCGACACGTTGAAGGCTGAAAGCCGGTTCTGGATAGAAACCTTTTCAGCCATGTCGAGCATGAACGGCGCCAGTTCGTTGAAGTAGTAAAGGCGTTTGCGATTCTCGATAGCAACGACTGACTTGGCTGCGTACTCGTCGGTATCCTTTGTTTCTTCGGCAGCTTTCGAGGCTGCGTCAACCTCAGCCTCGAGCTCTGACCGTTTCATGTTGATCAGCATGGTCGCCTTTGCGACGTCGTCTGCCGATGCAATGGTCTTTGCGTCAATGAACTCGATGATGTCCGGATGGTCGACGCGCAGGACCGCCATTTGAGCGCCTCGACGGCCTCCCGCTGATCGCACGGTCTTGCAGTTCGCGTCGTAGACCTGCATGAACGAAACGGCGCCCGACGCCGTGGATCGCAGCGACTTGATGAACGCGCCGCGCCAGCGCAAGGTCGAGAAGTCGTATCCGATCCCGCCTCCCATTCGCATCGTCAGGAAAGCCTCCTTGACCTTCTCGAGGATGTCAACGGAATCGTCGTGGATCGTGCCCGACACGAAGCAGTTGTGGGCGCAGATTCGCATTGGCGCGCCGACCGCGCGCTGAACCCGGCCACCGGCCATGAAATTCTGGTGCAGGACAGTCAGGTAGATGTCGCGTCGGTGGGCA
>Ga0316189_10001852_pt1 | contig 20924 bp, 15 predicted proteins | sample LowCovwburrow_MG_FD_204930 | JGI IMG/M metagenome (GOLD analysis project Ga0316189, IMG submission 204930) | Coastal sediment microbial communities from Maine, United States - Lowes Cove worm burrow | ecosystem: Environmental > Aquatic > Marine > Coastal > Sediment | place: USA: Maine... | reverse complement strand
TTCGCCCAGCAAAGCTGTTTCGGTATGCAGGCGTTCTGCATACTCAACGAAGTCATTCGGTGTAAATCTCGCCGCCTCGATTTCCTGACCCATAACCCTGTTACTCCCTCAGATCCGGTCTTGCCGACTGCTGGCCGGCAGCGCCATCATTGCAGGTTGATAATCACACGGTTTACAGCGTCCAGTCGTTCAGGAGTGCCTATATCAAACCAGCTGCCGGTATAGCGTTCCCCGCTGACCTGCCCCGCATCCATGAGCTTTCTCAACACCGGGCCAAGTGGAAACGCACCGGGACTGCAGTCTGCAAACAGTTCCGGCCGATACACACCAATACCACTGAAAGTCAGCATCGCCGGCCCGTTTTGTGACAAGCGCCCCTCGGACAAGGAGAAATCGCCGTCCGGCTGCTGCTCCGGGTTATCCACCATCACCAGGTGTGCCAGGCCATCCGGACTTGAGGGCAACGACTTAAATGGAAAATCGGTCCAGATATCTGCATTCACCACAATAAAGGGCTCAGCACCCAGCAATGGCAGTGCATTCAGGATACCGCCACCGGTTTCCAGTGACCCCCCGGTCTCAGCGGAATATTGGATGCTGACGCCATAGGCATCACCATCGCCCAGCGCCTTTTCAATCTGCTCACCGAGCCAGGCATGATTGATTACCAGTTCGGTGATACCCGCCCTGGCAAGCGCGTGCACCTGGCGTTCAATCAGTGTTTGTCCGCCAATGCGCAGCAGCGGTTTCGGCACGGTGTCGGTCAGTGGTCGCATTCGCTCGCCGCGACCGGCCGCAAGGATCATTGCTTTCATGGTTTTATACTACAGGATTACCCGGTCGTGATTCGACCGGCACAGCTCAGAAATAGTAAATATTTTTCCGTACCCGCGTAATACAACAGATACAACAAGAGGGTGCCTACGGCGAGACCAGCATCCAGCGCTGAATAATCAGCAGGTCGCCAGCGTTGAACAGGCCATCCGGTACCGATACGTTATTGACGATCGGCGCCACATCACCACGCAATAACTGGGCGCTATCCGGGATCAGGCTGCCAATCGCAAATCGGCTGGCCAACAGCACATCGGCAGCGTTCAAAATTCCGTCATTATTGATATCACCGTTAGTGCTGGCGGGAATCGATGAGCCGCTGTTGGGATCACTGCCGGCGGCAACCTCGACAGCATCGCCAAAGCCATCCGCATCGCTATCCGCCAGTAACGGATTGGTTAAATAGGTATTCACCTCTTCACCATCATTCAGGGTGTCATTATCAGAGTCGGGGTTCAGAGGATTGGTACCGGCCGCTGTCTCGTCCATATCATCCAGCCCGTCATTATCATCATCGGCATCACAGGCATCCCCCTGCCCGTCAACGTCGTAGTCAAGCTGGTCCGTATTGGCATCTAACGGGCAGTTATCCTCATCGTCAGGCACGCCATCCAGGTCACCGTCCGGCGGCAGCAGTGCTGCCAGCGCCAGCGTCGCCTGCACCAGCCCGTGACCACTCTTGTAATCGAAGCCGGCAACATCCATATCAATGGCCGTGTCCTGCATGGCCGCGTACAGCGCATCCACCCCCAGCGAGCTGTCATACTCACGCAGCAGGGCGGCCATGCCGGCGGCATGCGGCACCGCTGCGGAAGTCCCAAAGAAATTCGGGAAGCCATTGCCTTCATAGTCCGAACCAAAGAAGGTGTTATCGCCCCCGTCCGGCGCGACAAAATCCGGCTTTTGCCGCAACTCCATCACCGGGTTTCCCAGCGTATCAAACAGAATCGGCGTGCCGCCGTGCGAAGAAAAACTTTCCAGCCTGGGCGGTGACACACCAAACTCCGGCGTCCTGTGGTAACGCGCCGCGCCAACAGCCTGCCCGCCGGCGGCAATTGCATGGCCATAGCTGGTGCTGCTGCGGGTGGCAAATTCATTGATCGTCATAGAGCCGAAATAGACCAGCTTGATTCTGCCCGGCAGCGGCCCGGCATAATGTTCAATCCCTATCTGGTAGTTTTTGGTCAGCCCGGCAGGCGTGGTATAGGAAAATATTTCTACCGCGTCACCACCCAGATTGCCTGCAGCTGCACCTGCCAGTGCCTGCCCTGACGCCGAATACAGGATGATATCCATATCCGTGCCGGCACCCGGCGCACCACTCACCGAAAAGAACGGGTCATCCCACTGCAGCACAAAGATAACCCGGGTGTTTGCAGGGATACTCACCTCCATCAGGGAGTCAACACCGGCACCCGCATCAAAATCATGGCGCATACTGCCGGTGAAATAGCCATTCACCCCGGAATTACTGAAACTGTCCTCGTAGGATTCGTCGGCCTGGTTTCCGGCTGCCGAGAAATAGGCCACGCCCATGGCCTTAACACTATCCACTGCCTGGGCAATGATGCCGTCCTGAAACATCGGCTCGGCAAAATAAAGGATATCGTCATTAATGATATCCGCACCCGCTACAGTGGCAAGATCGATTATGCCGCTGGCAAAGGCCGCGGTACCATTAAAGGCACTGTGGAATGCCAGGCTGGCACCGGGTGACACGTCGTGAATAATCTGCATCATGGCGCGGCCCTCATCAGACCCGGACAGGCAACCCGCCTCTTCTTCCAGCACCTGTATACCGGCAGGCAAATCACCGGAGGCAACATCGCCGGCGGCACCACCGCGACAGTTATAACTGTCTGACAGGGTGCCGATGGTAACGCCGGCCCCATCCACGCCATAAGCACTGCGTGCATCATCAGACAGCATGGCGGCATCACCCTGGCTGGTAACCGCACCGGCCATGGACCTTGCATAAGCAGGTCGCGCCAGCTTCAGTGCTGGCAATTGCGCCACGTTCTGCAGCGACGCAATCGGTAACAACCCGGAAACCATGCGCCCGTAAACGGCAGGCTGTTGCATACCCTGTGCCTGCAATTGCGACATCAATTCCCTCACATCACCGGCTGCCACCACATCCACGACAACCATCTCGTCCTTGATGCGTGCCACGCCACGGGAAGGTTTGAATATCTCTTTCTTTCCGGTCGCCTGCCGGCGCTCGACAAAGTCACGGTGTTCGTGAAACAGCAATGCGAGATCAAGACCAACGCGCGCCATGACACCGTTCTTGCCCCGGCGATCGGGCCCCGCAATTGACTCAAGGGCGCGCAGTCCCACGGGATTGTTGAGGCTTTGCAGAACAGCAGGCGCAGATGACGGTGCAGCGGCCACCAGTTGTGTAACAGCAAGCAACCAGAGGGCACAGATATTTCGCAATCCTAACTGCATGGGAGCATCAACCAATCAACCTGCTTGTATATTGTTATTGGACAGTGACGGCCTCTACAGCGGCATTGTCTTGCCATTATAGACCAGCAGATGATGACACTGCAGGAGCTTGCTCACATCCACCGCCGGGCGCTGTTAGCAGGCCGTTCAAGCCCCTGATTCTGCGGTACTTATCAGGAAGGACTCGATATCCTGCTCACGCACCGGGTACGGTAAAACAGCATGCAGCGGAAACAGTGCAGCCAGTTTCTCAACGTACTGATACTCGCGTTTTTCCACCAGCACGATAATGCGGCTGCTGGCGGAATATTTTTGCAGGCTATAGAGAAACACATCCAGGTTGCAGACATTAACACCGGCATAATTATTACCGTAGCCGTACATGAATTCCGCAACCACCAGATCAGGCGTCTGCGTCTTCAATGCAGCAATCGCCTTGCGCATGGAACTGAACTTGCTCTCCTCAATATTCAGGCGCTTGTAGAGCGCAGAAAAGTCCGGATGCAACGGTGATTCAATAATCGAAAAAAGTTTTAGTGTCGGCATCTTTCAGGCGAGCCTACTCGAGATAAAATTGCACTGCAGTGACGCCCGGCAGTTTCTCAAGCAGCGCCCTGATTGCCGACTGCTGGTCGGCAGAAAATCCGCCCAGCACGTAAAGTACATCCTGCTGCGCAACCAGCCTGATGAGGTTGCCATCCATGGCATCGATCACGGCACCATCCAGTAAAGCCATTCTGGCCTGTGCCGCAAGCAACCCTGCGCGCGCCAGTTGTTTAGCCGAAGCGTCGCCGCCCACCGCCACATGATTAAATACCTGACCGCTTGCCTCGTCCTGCCGGCCCGACTCGGCACGCAAGGTACTGCAATCCCTGCCAGGCTTCACAGTTGACCTGCGTTTTGCATTGGCCGGCACCGACTTGCCGTCACAGGCGAGTGTACTGGCGGGAACCACCATCGCGACGCCCTGTTTCTTGCGGACAATACCGGCTGCATCCAGTACCAGCTGGTCAAGGCGTTCACGGCCTGCCTCATTAAGCGCATACCCGGTGATCACAATCGTATTACCAAAACGCGTCACCACGGCGTTTACACCTTCCAGCTGACCCGCTTGCCTGTCCATTAACCGGGTAACCTCGCACTCGAAGGCGCGGTCCATGGCATCAGGATGCAGCGTATCTGTTGAAAAGACCGGAAACTCCCACTCCGCCCGCGCTGAAAAGCTGATCAAAAATACTATTGCCCCGACATACAAGCAACGGTGCAACGAGGTTAGGCTCTTGTTGGACATAACATCTCCTGATTATCTAGTGTGTACTTGTCTGGTCACTCGCGGACAGCCCGGGCGGAAACACTACTGGCAGATCACCTGCATGCCACTGCGGGTATTTATCCATGACACGGGTAAACAGCTGCGAACAAAGCAGCCTGTCCAGCCATGCCCGCAAGCGCAGATACGGCATTTCGTCAAACCAGGCCTTGTCGACGTTTGCAAACTGGCGTACGAAGGGGAAAATTGAAACATCCGCCATCATCATGCGATCGCCACACAACCAGTCATGCTTTTCCAGGCGCTGCTCCAGCTGACCGAGAAACACTTGCCCCTGAGAACGGTAATAATCTGCGGAATGCCGGGGATAGCGTTCTGCGTATTTGTAATAATCGAGCTGCTGCTTGAAAGACGTATCACAGCTATCCAGCAGTTGCCTGAGCTGTTCCCCGAGAGTATCACCGGGGTCCGGCAGCCAGCCTTCCGGGTCATTATTGGCCAGCGCCCAGTCAATAATGTCGCGGCTTTCTTCCAGTACCGCGCCACCCGGCAACACCAGCACCGGCACAGTTCCCTTGGGCGAGCAGGCCAGCAGTGAGGCCGGCATGTCGCGCAACACAACTTCACGCAACTCAACAGCAATAGCACTGTAACTGATGGCCATGCGAGCACGTATCGCATAGGGGCAACGACGGAACGAATACAGAACGGGCAGGTCAACCAGCATGCAACGCCTTTAACCTAGGCTGACATGCCCGGCCACAGCCTGATTGCCAGAAACAGGAATCCGGCAGCCATCAAGCCACAGGCGATGGTCACCATCAGCAAGGTTGCTTGATGGCCGTTTTTGAGCAGGGTATTAATACCAATACCGGCACCGATTGCGGTCACGAAAAAACCAAATTCATTGACGATCATCATGGTCAGCAACGGCAGATCATAGTTCGCCTCCGGCGACAGCACGCCCGCGGCAACCAGCCCAACGGCCACCAGCAGGCCCATGCCCATTGCCAGCCAGGGAAAAGTCATTTTACCCATTCAGCACCTCCCGAGAATATTGCATTACGTATAGAATATCAGCTGGTAAAACCGGCATTACGCAGCTGGCGATCATGCAGACGACTCAGTAACAGCAACGCACTCACAGCGCCGACCAGCGCGAAGCCCATATCTGACTGTGTATCCCACACATACCCCTGCGTACCGAGAAATGCCTCGGCCGACTCACCGCTGGCAAGCGCCACCGCCCACTCAATCAATTCGTAAAACGCGCTGAACGCGAGGCAAAAACACACCACCAGAAAAGCAAGCCAGGAGCGCACCAGCACCACCTTTTTGCGAATCAGGATTTCACGCGCCACCATGGCAGGAATAAATCCCTGCGCAAAATGCCCGACCTTGTCATAGTTGTTACGCGCCAGACCGAAGCTGTCCCTGATCCAGTCAAACAGCGGTACTTCTGCATAGGTGTAGTGTCCGCCAACCATAAGTATGACGCAGTGAACCAGGATCAGCACGTAGACCAGTGGCGTCAGCGGGAACGACTTGCGCGTGGCCAGCAACACCAGCAAACCGATAATGGCCGGCAACACTTCCAGGAACCAGGTGAAATAGTCAGCCGGGTTAATTGCCGACCAGACCAGCACCGCAGCAAACACCAGCAGCCAGAGTTTATCCATTTTTCACCTTTACTGCCTCGTTAACTATATCTTCTTGATGCTCGTTGTTTGAGTGCTCCGGGACGACTGCATGGAGGAGGTAAGACCGGGAACCGGTCGAGAAGCCGGCCTGGGCCATGCAGGAGGTAGTGCACCAAAAGTAGGCGCTTTAGGCGATGCATGGAGCAATTGCCGAGCAGGCCAGGATGAGGCGATATAATTGAATACCTGAAACTCTCAACAAGATAAAGCGTCATCATTCCCCCAGGGGTGTTCAGCCAGTCAGCCGACTCATCACTTGCGTCTCGACAAACATCCCAAACTCGGAGAACTGGTCATGGCGACTCGCAACCTCCACGACATAAGCCAGGGTTCGCGGAATGTCACCGAGGTAACCGGGTTTGCCATCGCGATGATTAAGACGCGCAAAAATACCGGCCGCCTTGAGGTGGCGTTGCATCCCCATCAGGTCAAACCAGCGCAAAAAGCGAACCGGGTCCCGGTGCTCCTCGCGCAGAATCCCGGACTGCAGCGCCAGTTCCTGGTAACCCAGCGCCCAGTCTTCCACCTGCATGCGCGGCCAGTCGATATAGCAGTCGCGCAGCAATGACACCAGGTCGTAGGTGACCGGCCCAACAACGGCATCCTGAAAATCCAGGATACCCGGATTATTGCGTTGCGTGACCATCAGGTTGCGTGAATGGTAGTCGCGGTGCACACACAGCTGCGGCTGCTCCAGCGCATTGTCGGCAAGCAATGAAAACACTGCATCGACAAGCGCAGCCTGCGTCGCGTCCAGCGTGACAGCAAGGTGCTTGCCAAGCAGCCACTCGCGAAACAGCCCCATCTCTTTCAGTAACAGCGTACGGTCATACTCAGGCAGCCCGGCATTCCCGGGGATGCAGGTCTGTATCGTTGCCAGCGCACTCAGCGCATCACCATAGAGACGCTCGACAGAATCACCGTTGAGTTCATCCAGGTAGGACCGGCTACCGAGATCCGACAGCAGCAAAAAACCCTGCTCCAGGTCATAATCGATAACGGCCGGCACATTCAGACCGACATCAAACAACATGCGGGAAACGTCGATAAACGGGCGCGAGTCCTCATTATCCGGCGGCGCATCCATGACAATAAGACTTTCGCCCTGATGCAGCACCCGGAAGTAGCGACGGAAGCTGGCATCGGCTGATGCCGGCTTGAGCGTGTATTCACTGAAATCCAGTTCCGATTCCAGCCAGTGTTTCAATTTTTCCAGACGCTCCGGCACGTTACAGGTTCCTGTTTGCTGATTCCCGGTTAAAGGGCGGCATTATATGCGTTTCCTTGCAGAAGTTCCGGAAAATACAGACGCCCGGGCGCTTCAATCGTCATCCAGCGGCGCAAAACGCTGATGCCATTTGGCACATACCATCTCACGCAGATCGTCTGCAATCAGGTAAAAGCAGGGGATGGATATCAGGATAACACCGGTAGCAAACAACAGGCCGAACCCGAGGCTGACCGCCATCGGAGACAAAAATGCCGTTTGCCCGGTGGCAAAGAAGATCAGTGGGGAAATACCCAGAAAGGTGGTGATACTGGTGAGCAGAATCGGACGCACCCGTACCCTGCCGGCTTCAACCATGGCTTCAATACGATCCATGCCCTCACTGCGCATGCGCTTGGCAAAACTAACCAGAATCAGGGAATCATTCACCACGATACCGGTCAGGGCAAGAAAACCGATCGCTGACAGAAACTGCAGGTTATAGCCAAACAGGACATGGCCAAACACCACCCCGATCAAACCAAAAGGAATCGCAAACATCACCACCAGCGGGTCCAGCAAGGAACGAAACAGTGCCGCCAGGATGAAGAAGATCAGTGCCGCGGAAATCAGCAACGCATCGCGCATGCCGTCAAAGGATTCCGAGGCATCTTTTTTCTCACCAAGAAACAGCAGCTCGTAGCCGGGCAAGCTTGCTCCAATATCAGCGAACTCCGCCTGCAACAGACCAGTCACTTCAAGTGGGGTAATAACAGCTCCATCGACATCGGCTGTAACCAGTCCAAGACGGCGGGTATCACGACGACTTATGGTATTCATGCCGCGGCCAGCAGTAATCTCTGCCACATCTCCCAAATACACCAGGCGGCCGTCGTCCAGCACAATCGGCAATCGTTCCAGGTCACCCCGGTGCCGAATGGCCTCCGGATAAATCACGCGCACCGGCACCCGCTTGTCATCCAGCGTGACATGCACAGCCTCAACACCGAGAAAACCGGTACGCACCGCATCGGCCAGTTGATTCTGGCTGATGCCGAGTTCCTTGCCACGCGAGCTCAGCGAATACTGGTACTCCAGCTTGCCGACCTCCAGGTTATGACGCACGTCATGCACGCCCGGCAAGCGTTGCAGGTATTCGGTCAGGCGATCTGCCTGTTGCCGCAATATGTCCACATCGGGACCAGTAACGCCCACTTCCAGGTCCGCTCCTGCGGGCCCGCCCTGCGGCCGCTGTATTGCGATACGGCGCACACCGGCAAGCGCCTGCAGTTTTTCGCGCAACTCGTTAATAATCTCTTCCGTTGGCCGGGTGCGCGTACCCTCCCAGGCAAACTTCAGACTTACCAGTGGCGTTATATAACGCTCAATAAACCCGTCTGGTTGTGCCTTCTGCAGATCAACAACCAGCTGAATATAGTGACTGCCCAGCTGGAAACGATTGAAGTCAATAAAGGTCACACCCACATTGGTCAGCAGCGTATTGAGATCGTCATCACTCATTGACTCAAGTACGATGTCTTCCATTTTCTCAGCCAGCAGGGCGGTATCTTCAAGGCTGTAGGTTTGCGGTGCCTCGGCATTGATAAAAAACTGGCCGATATCGACCTCGTCAAACAACTGAAACGGAATGCGCGTGGCTGCAAATACCAGCGTAATCATCAATATGCCTATACTCAGTAGCGCCACGAAATAACGATGTGCCAGTGCACTGCGCAGCCAGCCTATATAACGCTCCAGTAACGCACTCCAGTCAACCCGGCGCTCATGTGTCCGCGTACCCTTGTCCGAAGTATGCAACAACTCGGCAGCATGTGATGGCAACACACCGAAGGCCTCCCACAGCGAGCCCAGCAACGAAGCACTGACAACAACCGGGATCACGGCAATAAACGCACCCATGACGCCCTTGATGGCAAACATCGGCAAAAACGCAGCCACCGTGGTAGCGGTACTCGCCACCACCGGCCACAGCACTTCCCGCGCGCCAATTCGCGCCGCCTCATGCGCCGGTTTGCCCATTTCCATGTGGCGGTACATGTTCTCTGTAACAATAATGGCGTCATCAACAATCAGGCCGAGGGCGATCAGAAAAGCAAACAATGACACCATATTAATGGTGTAACCAAGATAGTAGATGGCGATTACGGCAAACAGGAAAGATACCGGGATACCCATCGCCGTGATGAGTGCAACCCGGAAGTTCAGAAACAGGTACAGCGACAGCAATACCAGGAACAAACCTACCAGCCCCGATGACTTGACCGTGTTCAGGCGTGTTTTTACATATACCGACAGGTCGTTATACATGCCGACCTTGATAGATGGCGGCAACTCCCTGCGCAACTGTTCAGCAAACTCGCGCATCGCATCGGCAACATCGATGGTGGATGACTCGGCGGTTTTGGTCACCGTCATATTCACCGAAGGCTGACCGTTAAAACGCCCTATCGTTTGCGCCTCTTCAAGCCGCAGTTCGATGTCAGCAATCTCTCCCAAACGCAGCTGGCCACCGCGCGCATTGCTGCGCACACTGATTTCTGCAATCTCTTCAGGTGTTGGCGCTACACCCTTGCCACGCAACAGGATGTCACCTTCACTGGCCTTCAATGAGCCGCCCGGTAAATCACGTAAATTCCCGCGTATAGCGGTCAATACCTGCCCCAGTGATACCTGGTGCGCAGCCAGCACAAACGGATCCACCTCGATCCACAACTCCCACTCGCGGTTACCGGCGATACCGACACTGGCAACGCCCGGAATCTTCGCCATGCGTTGCTTGATGCGGTCAGCCTCGTCATACAGATAACCGCGCGCCACATCACCATAGAGACTCAAACTGATAACCGGGAAGCGCGCCTTTACCCTGACCAGCTCCGGCTCTTCCGCCTCGTCCGGCAAATCCGTTATCTGGTCAAGCGCCGTCTGCGCATCGCGCATATACTGGTCGACATCGGTACCCGATTTCAGCTTGATCATGAGAGAAGCCATACCCTCATTGCTGGTCGAACTCATGACGTCATTGTCAGCCATGCCGTTAAACTCTTCTTCCAGCGGAATAGCGACCTGGCGTTCTACTTCCTCTGGCGAAGCACCCTCGAACTCGACGCTGACACTGACGACATCCATCTCAACCGTCGGAAACATCTCCTGCGGCATGGAACGCCATGACAGTACGCCAAGAATCACCACGATCACCAGCATCAGGTTGGTGATGAGAGGATTATTAATGGAGAACCGTATCAGCGGCATGGAATGTCCGGGAAACAGATAAGCGCTACTATTCGGTTGCAGGTTCGCTGGCGATGACGCGCACCTGCTGAGCGTCACTGAGCGCCGATACATTATGCGTCACAATACGGTCACTGGCATCAACCCCCCGCTGAACGACCTGCAAATCGCCGACACGTTCACCCAGTGTCACCGCTGACATCACCAGTGTGTCGCCATCCAGTCGAAACACAAAGGTCTGACCCTCATCATACAAAACAGCAGTCACCGGCACGGCCGTCACCTTGTTCAATTCTCGCAACGGTAACCGTACCTGTGCAACCTGCCCCGGCCGCACTGATGTACCCGCCACGCGCACACGCAGGGCATGCGTGAAGGTGACCGGATCCGGATCGACCTGCAAGGCGATAACCTTGCCGGGCAGTGTCATACCATCAACCAGCACGTCAACGGTATCGCCCTGCCCTAAAGACTGCGCGACATCGCCTCGCACTTCGACATAAAGATCCAGTAACGAGGTATCAATCAACTCGACAATCATATCGCCGGGCGTCACATAATCACCGACCTGCGCTTCCACGGTATTGACAATTCCTGCAAAAGGCGCCAGCAATTGTGTACGCGCCAGGTTGCGGGCGGCACGGTTACGCTCCGCCTGCTTCAGGGCAATTCGCGACTCCGCAGAGGCAACACTCGAGTTGAGTCGGGCAACTTCAGCCTGCAGTTGCAGCAACTTGATACGGGCCTCATCAAGCAGTGACTGTGACACCAGCGAATCGGCGCCCAGTTTGTTAAGCCGGTCGAGGTCATTCTTCTGCAAGCCATAGTTACGCTTCGACAGCGTTAACAGCTCACGGTCACGTTCTACATCCCGGGACTCCTGTGCCAGCCGGGCTTCCGCCTCGGTGAGGGCATCCCCGTAATCGCCGGATGCCAGCGACAACAGCAGCTCATCCTGCCGGACCCGTTGTCCGGGCTCAACCGGACGAGACTCGATCTGTCCGGATAGCTCAAAATGCATTGCAGCACGCCGGGCGGGATCCAGCCGGCCACTGACAACCTCGGCGGGCACCAGGTCATGCAAACCGACAGCGGCAACCCTGACCCCGGGTACCATGACCTGTTGCAGCTCCGGGTCCTTGTCCGGAGCGGTCAGCAGCAATAGCGCCACGAGGCCGGCAAGGGCCAGCAGGACAGCAATCTGGGCAGGTGACTTGATAGATAACACACTGATTATAAAATATTTGAAGTTAAAGCCATTCTATGCGATTTTAGCTCGCGCCCGCCAGCTATCTGCCACACCAACAGCGGCTCACACAGCTCACATGACCATAAACCATCAGAATTGTCACGCATACCATGCGCTTGCCGGCCTTTACTGACCGCCGCCGTGCGCCTCTTCAGTGGGTCATCATTGTCCTGCTGTCGGCCATCGGTGCTACCGCACAAGCCGGCTGGCAATGCGCCGAGCTGCCGAATGGCTTGTGGGAATGCATCACCCCTCCACCACCGCAAGCCATACCGGCGGATGACAATATACTCAGCCCTGAAGATACCGACGCCGATAGCGGCGAAATAGTTGCCCCCGTCCCGGAGGAAACGAAATTATTCGCAGCGCCAGCGCCAACTGTTCCGGCAACCCTGGATACAGCGGACACAGCGGTTACAACAGGTACAACTGACACGACGAACACGCCTGCGGAGAAACCGGTTAGCACAGATAAACCTGACACACCGGATGCAACACCGGCAACAGCACCCGCCGCAACGTCCAGCCCGGTGGTTACAGCGCCAGCGGTGACCGCAACAGCAGAATCGCACCTGATACCTCAAGCCAGGAAAATGGAGCCTTCCCGCATACAGGATGTGGATATCGATCGCTGGGCACTGTGCCCGCCGTTCCCGCAGTCACCCGTGAACCCGCCGACAACAAACCCTGATGAAATAGACCTGCAGGCAGACAGCGCACAGGCCAGTGACAGCAATGTCTACACCCTGGATGGTAATGCCGTGGTGCTTTACGGACCGCAACGACTGGAGGCCAGCACTATCACCTACCGGCAGGATGATAATGAACTGACCGCCGAGGGTGATATCCGCTTCACCGCTCCAGGCCTGATTATCGATGGAGAAGACGCAACACTCTACCCGGATGTGGAACAGGGCAGCCTGAATAACATTACCTATACCCTGACCGAGGCACATGGCCGCGGCACTGCCAGTGTGCTCGATTTAAAAGACCGCTATAACCAGCACCTGCAGCAGGCGTCCTACACCACCTGCCCGCCCGACAACCATGACTGGGAACTAACGGCAAAAGAAGTCGACCTTGACCGCGCCGACGGCATCGGCACCGCGCGCAATGCAAAACTCGCCTTCAAGGGAGTGCCTATCCTGTACACACCGTATATTACATTCCCGATTGATGACCGCCGCCGCTCCGGTCTGCTGATTCCCAAGATCGGACATACCGAAGAAACCGGCGCTGATATCAGCGTACCGTACTACTGGAACATCGCACCTGACAAAGACGCGATCATTACCCCGCGTTACATGAGCGATCGCGGCCTGATGCTGGGTGGCGAAATGCGCTACCTTAACAAACATAATGAAGGCACGCTCAGCGCAGAATACCTGCCCTCCGATGACCGTTTTAATAACGAGGACCGCAGCCTGGTTGCCATCGAACACTACGGCAACCCGTGGCCACGCGTACAGACCAGCGTAGTCGCCAGCAATGTCTCGGATGACCGCTACTTCGAAGACCTCGGCAGCAGCCTGGTAAAAGCCAGCCAGTCGAACCTGGAGCGCACCGCCGAGGCCAGCTATCATGGCAGCTTTTGGGACCTGGGACTGAAGCTGCAGGACTTCCAGACAGTTGACCCGGCACTGACACGCGCGGAGAAACCCTACAAGCAACTGCCACAGGTGGTCTTCAACGCCGCACCGGAAAGTCGTCTGCTCGGGCTTAAATTCAGCACCCGTGCCGAAGCCAACTATTTCACCCATAGCGATGGCAATATCATCAAGGGCACTCGCGTCGACCTGGAACCGCGTGTCAGTCTGCCGGTACACCGTGCAGCGTGGTATCTTGACCCGGCCGTCAGCCTGCGACACACCGCCTATGACCTGGACAATACCTCGAACGGTGAAGACAACAGTCCTTCCCGTACCACCCCCGTGGTCAGCCTGGATGCCGGTACCTTTTTTGAACGCAGCAGTCACTGGGGTGATACCAGCTTTGTACAGACACTGGAACCACGCCTGTTCTACCTGTATGTCCCCGACAAGAATCAGGACGATATCCCGGTGTTTGATACCGGTGACTATGATTTCAACTTCTGGACACTTTTTCGCGAAAATCGCTTCAGCGGTCCGGACCGCATGGGTGATGCCAACCAGGTGGCCGTTGCACTAACGACCCGCTTTCTGGACCCCGACAACGGTGTACAACGCTTCAGTGCCAGCCTTGGCTCACTGTTTTATTTCAGTAATCGCAATGTCACCCTGCCGGATGAACCCGTAGAAACTGACTCCAGTTCCAATATAGTTGGCGAGATAACACTGAACCTGGCGCGCAACTGGACGGCCAAATCAGAGTTGCAATGGAACCCGCACAGCTCCAGTACCGCGCGCAGTGACCAGCATCTGCAATACCGCGCCGGTCCTCGCAAGCTCATCAACCTGGCCTATCGTTACCGCGACGGCATCCAGGAACAAACGGATTTTTCCTTCCTGTGGCCGCTAAGCCAGTCATGGCACATGGTGGGGCGCTGGTATTACTCACTCAATGACAGGGAAACTATTGAGACGCTGGCGGGTCTTGGTTATGAGAGTTGTTGCTGGGGCGCGCAGCTTGTTGGCCGCAGTTATATTAACGATGACAGCGACAGCCGCAATACGGCGATCTTTTTTCAACTGGAACTCAAGGGCCTGGGCAGACTGGGCCAGAAGGTCGATAGCGCCCTCGAACATGGTATCCTAGGCTACGAATCAAGCTACTGATCTGTTTTAACGAGTTATTACACATGAAGTATATCGCACGTCTGTTATCCCCTGCCCTGTTACTGGCAGCCTGCTTCGCGGGCGCAGAAGAACAAGCCCCGGAAATCACCCTGGATCCTTCAGGTTACCGGGCCAGCGAACCTGAATTCGTGGTCGCGCCGGATTTTGTGCCGGAGCTGATACCGGGCCACACCGAACAGCGTCAGCAATATCCGCTAAACCGGCTGGTCGCCATCGCCAACAATGACGTTATCCTGTCAAGCGAACTGGAAGACGCCATCAACCAGGTCATCAAGCAATTGAGCGCAAAAGGCACCCCCGTACCCGAGCATGCAGTACTGGTAAAACAGGTTCTGGAAAGGCTGGTTGTCGACTCCCTGCAACTGCAGATTGCAGCCGATAACGGTATTTCAGTGAGTGACAGCATGCTCAACAGCGAAATACAGGATCTTGCCAGGGAAAACGATATGTCACTGTCCGGGTTCAGGGATATCCTGGAGAACGATGGCTACGATTACAATCAATTTCGCGAAAACCTCCGCAAGCAACTGATCATCCAGCAGGTACGCAGGCAGATGGTTGCCAGCCGCATCAAAATCACTGACCAGGAAGTCGACAATCTGCTGGCCATGCTGAAAGCCAGCGGCCAGAGCGATGTTGAGTATCACCTGTCACATATCCTGGTCGCCATCCCCGAAGCGGCCAGCCCCGAGGAGATCAAGGCGGCCGAACAGCGCGCCGACAACATCCTTGCGCGCCTGCGTGGCGGTGAAGACTTTTCCGAAATTGCCATTGCCGAATCGGATGGTCAAACAGCGCTGGAAGGTGGCGACATCGGCTGGCGCAGCCTCGGGCAGGTTCCGGGCCTGTTTGTTGATTCCGTCAAAACCATGCAGGTTGGTGATATTTCGGAGCTGATTCGCAGTTCCGGTGGCTTCCATATCATCAAGATGCTGGAAAAACGTGGCGATGAAGTCCACCTCGTTGAACAGACACGGGCGCGGCATATTTTGCTGAAACCGGATGCCGTCAGCACGGATGAGGAAGTACTGATACGGATACAGCAGCTCGAGACACGCCTGCGCGGCGGTGAAGACTTTGCAACGCTGGCGCGTGCGAACTCACAGGACACCATGTCCGCAGCCAAGGGCGGCGACCTCGGCTGGGTGAACAAGGGCGACACCGTCCCCGCCTTTGAAGAGACGCTTGAAAGCCTGCAGCCAGGCGAACTCAGCAAACCGGTGAAGACCCGGTTTGGCTGGCATATTGTCGAGGTGCAGGAACGCCGCATGCATGACAGCACCGAGGATTTCGAACGTTCCAAGGTGAGAGGACTGATTCGCTCCCGCAAGTACGATGAAGAGCTGTTCCTGTGGCTGCGCCGTCTGCGCGATGAATCCTACGTGGAATACCGGATCGACGAGTCGTGAGGATTGTAACAACCCGCCTGTCACTGGCCGCCGCTGTTTACGACTCGCAACCGTAAGCCAGGCTGCTACGGCAAACCGCAACGTCCGCAACACACCCTATCGTGTCCAGAAACATTCTCCGTATCGCACTCACTCCCGGCGAACCGGCCGGCATCGGCCCGGACCTGTGCCTGTTACTGGCACAACAGCAACTGGACATCGAACTGGTTGCTATCGCGGACCCGGAGTTACTCGCACAACGCGCTAAAATTCTTGGCCTGCCGTTGCGTTCCCGGTTGTTTGATAAACAGGATACGCCGCGATGTTCTGCCGCCGGTGAACTGTGCATCTTGCCGGTAACAATGGCAACACCTGCACAGTGCGGCATACTGGATAGCAACAATGCGCAATACGTTCTGAACACACTTGACCACGCTATCGAAGGCTGCAAGCAAGGTACCTTTGATGCACTGGTTACCGGCCCGGTACACAAGGGCATTATCAACGATGCCGGCATAGCCTTCAGCGGCCATACCGAATACCTGGCAGAGGCAACCGGCAGCGGAACTGTCGTCATGCTGCTCGCCACCGACGAGCTGCGCGTCGCGCTGGTTACCACGCACGTAGCCTTGCATGAGGTCAGTGCATTAATCACAGCTGAGCGTTTGCAACGTATCATTCGCGTCCTGCATCAGGATCTGCAAACACGCTTTGGCATCGCACGGCCGCACATCAAGGTATGCGGGCTCAATCCGCATGCCGGGGAAGGCGGTCACCTTGGACGAGAAGAAATTGAAATAATTATCCCGGCGTTACAGGAACTGCGTGATGAAGGTATTGACCTGGATGGCCCGCTACCGGCAGACACCGTGTTTAATACCCGCTACATCGCCGACAGTGATGCGATTCTCGCCATGTATCATGACCAGGGCCTGCCGGTGCTGAAGCACAGTGGTTTTGGACGTGCCGTCAACATCACCCTGGGGTTACCGATCATCCGCACCTCTGTCGATCACGGCACTGCACTGGAACTGGCAGGAACTGGCAGGGTTGACATCGGCAGCCTGCAGGTTGCACTGGACACTGCCAAGGCAATGTCCAGACTATCGACCTGTAAAGAAAGTACAGAATAATGGCCAGCTTGATGGCCGCCGCCGGTTATTGATGAATTGATTCGGGCCATGCATGAATTCTGCATCGTGTAAAACTGCAACTGCTTGTTCAGAAGTATTGAAGATTACGTGGTGGTGGTGGCGCCTCGTTTTCATCTTCACGCAGTTTCAGCTCGCTTTGACTTTCAAGTCTGCCGTCTTCATCCAGGATGGCCAGTCTGCCATCTTTGGCGTTTCGCAATACCAGTGTCGGCGCATTAAACATCGGTTTGCGAAAGAACTGCGGTTCCCATCCCAGACATTTTATACCCGGCAATGCCTGCAGTTGCCGATCGTTTAGCATCTCTTTCAAATCTGCCGGCATTATTGTGACGCTTTTGCGTTTTTCTTCATTCATGATTCGATTTATAAAAATTCGGGTCTAATGAAATTATCAGACCACTAACCCGGCACGTCTATTGGACTTAGGTCGTACAGGCACCAGCTCGCGTTTTGGTCGGCTGCAAAATTATGGGGACAACACTCCTGAAGCAGTCGTTTTAACAACTTGCACTAACCAGGAAACAGGGGAAGTCACTATCAGGTTTGCCGCCAGGGACAAGGTGCTTATGCTTGCATGATTCTCATTATGCTATTCATTTTTCATCCAAATGGCAGTGGTTACACTGCGCAAGATGCTTGAATTTTTGATTCCGGCGGAAAGTGGCAAGCAGGAGAAAAACAGTAAATAAAGACACAAGAAATGAGCCGTAATCCGGCTGCAACGGGTGGGTCAGCGTGCAAAGCAAATGCCGGGGCACTTTTTGATGCAATTTAACAATTCAGCACCGCGGGTCGTCAGTCACCGCCATCGCAAACCAATAAACACTTTTCCATCACTTCGACAGACAATTCTTGCTGCTGCTACAAATCGCAGGCACAACCCCGTCACGGCTTAATTAAAGCCTATTCCCTGCAGATAGTGCCCATGGTCACAACTGGTCGACAAAACATCATATTTACGCCGGGTGGGAAGATTGCGACGCTCGGACATAATGATATTGCCCTGGTGATCGATCGCAGGAAAACACGTGTGAGCTTCGTAGCGTCGGCGTTGAATTATTCTTCGTTTCATTATCCCCGTCTTCTCCTGTTTTCCTTGCGTTAAAAAACAGCGGCCCGAAGGCCGCCGACAGGTCAATCCATTGCAAGGTTTTAAAAATCTATCAAAATCCTGATCCAATAAATATTAGGGGAATTACTTAGGTCGCACCGGAGCATCCGCGGGGGTGGACTTTGCTTTTCCTGCAACACACCGCAAACCTGCAATTCGACCATCACATAACGATCGAAAGGCGCGCCTGGTTTTACCCGCTGCGCCTGATTTCCTTTCAGCAGGCCGGGGGCCTGCCTCAGGCTGCCGCCATGTTTGCCTGAAATTTGTATCACAATGATTTATAAAATTAATTTTGTTATATTCTTCCCGACGAGTTTTTAAAAGACAATCCTAACCAAGGAACTGACCGCGCATGTCAAGCAAGGATGGAAAGCTGCACCTGGTACTAATCAGCATTCATGGCCTGATCCGCGGCCACAACATGGAGCTGGGCACTGACGACGACACCGGTGGTCAGACCCGCTATGTCGTGGAACTGGCCCGCGCTCTGGGTGAGCGCGACGATGTGGCGCGTGTGGACCTGCTGACCCGGCGGGTACTGGACTCGGCCGTTAGTTCGGATTATGCCCGCCGGCAAGAACACCTCACCGATAAAGTCAGCATCATCCGCATCGATTGCGGCGAAGAGGCCTATATTGCAAAAGAGCACTTGTGGGATTGCCTCGACGCCTTCGCAGACAATGCCCTGGGTTTCCTCCGCGAGAACCAGCTGACGCCGGATATCATCCATAGTCATTATGCGGACGCCGGGTATGTCGGCATCCGCTTGTCGAGCCAGCTGGGAATCCCGCTGCTGCACACCGGTCACTCTCTGGGGAGAGTGAAACGCCAGCGGCTACTGGCGAGCGGCCTGAAGCGGGATGAAATCGAACGCCAGTACAATATCTCCCGGCGCATCGAGGTTGAGGAGGATGTACTGGGTGTTGCGGACCTGGTGATCACCAGTACCCACCAGGAAATCGAGGAACAATACGGGTTGTACAAGCACTATCAGCCCGAGCAGATGACGGTCATCCCGCCTGGTACGGAACTGGACCTGTTTTTCCCGCCAGACGGCAGTGAGCAGCACAGTCCGATGCAGCGCGAACTGGCGCGCTTTCTCAATCAACCGGACAAACCGATTATCCTGGCGATGTCACGACCGGACAAACGCAAGAACCTGGGCACACTGCTGGAAGTATATGGCGAGTCCGTTGAGCTGCAGCGGGCCGCCAATCTGGTGATCGTTGCCGGCACCCGGGATGATGTCCGTGAAATGAGCAGCAGGCCTCAGGAAATACTGACCGACCTGCTGCTGACCATTGACCAGTACGACCTGTATGGCAAAGTGGCCTATCCGAAACACCATCAGCAGGATGATGTCCCGGCCCTCTACCGACTGGCATCCGCCAGTGGTGGTGTGTTCATCAATCCCGCACTAACTGAACCGTTTGGACTGACCCTGATCGAGGCCGCTGCCAGCCACCTCCCGATCGTGGCAACCGAAGATGGCGGGCCGCGCGATATCACCAGCAATTGCCACAACGGTTACCTGATCGACCCGCTAGACAAGTCTGCTATCAAGAAGGCCCTGCTAAAGATTCTCAGTGACAAGAAGACCTGGCAGACGCTCGCAGACAATGGTCTGGCGGGGGTGCGGCGCCACTATTCCTGGGACGCACATGTCGAGCAGTACCTTGATGCCGTGCACTTCACTGTGAACCGGGCCGAACCCCCGGTGCGCACGCCACTACTGCGTACACCGTCGCTGTACCATGACCGCGCAATCTTCACTGATCTTGACCAGACCCTGCTGACCGATCCGAAGTCACTGGCGAGATTTATCACCGTGATGCGGGAGAACCGCAAGTGCGCAACCTTTGGTATTGCCACGGGGCGGCGGCTGGACGCCGCGCTGCGCGTGATGAAGCAATACGGTATTCCACAACCCGATGTGCTGATTACCAGCCTGGGTACGGAAATCCACTATGCCCCGCGCCTGACTGCTGATTATGCCTGGGTTCATCACATTGACCACCTCTGGAACAGGAAGACGGTTTTACGGATTCTTGCGGATCTGCCTGGCATCAAGCTGCAACCAAAGACCGAACAGAGCAGTTTCAAGATAAGCTATTACATCGACCCCAAGCATGCACCGGGCCTGGAGGAAATCAACAACCTGCTGCATCAGCATGAACAGACTGTTTCGGTGTTCCTGTCATTTGGCCAGTTCCTCGATATCGTGCCCGTGCGGGCCTCGAAGGGCTTTGCGTTACGCTGGTTCGCTGACCAGTGGGAGATCCCGCTGGAACATATGCTGGTGGCGGGAGGATCCGGCGCTGACGAGGACATGATGCGGGGTAATACCATGGCGGTTGTCGTCGCCAATCGCCACCACGAGGAACTCTCGGCGCTGATGGATGTGGAACACATCTATTTCGCAAAACAGCCGTATGCAGCAGGCATCCTCGAGGCGATTGAACACTACCGCTTCTTCCGCAGCTGCGATGCGGGCCAGGCAGAATGACCGATTTTTCAGGCCAGCGTCCGGT
>Ga0316189_10001851_pt1 | contig 20931 bp, 19 predicted proteins | sample LowCovwburrow_MG_FD_204930 | JGI IMG/M metagenome (GOLD analysis project Ga0316189, IMG submission 204930) | Coastal sediment microbial communities from Maine, United States - Lowes Cove worm burrow | ecosystem: Environmental > Aquatic > Marine > Coastal > Sediment | place: USA: Maine... | reverse complement strand
TTTGGAAACCGGGTCTATCTCCCTGGCGGTGGCCCACCATCTCCTCCATTACCTTGATGAGCCGAGCCAAGCTGTCGATGAAATGGCTCGGGTGTTGGCGCCCGATGGACAACTGCTTGTTGTGGATTACGCCCCCCACCAGCTTGAGATTCTCCGCACCCGGTACCAACACCGCCGCCTCGGGTTGTCGGAGAAAGAAGTCGTCGACTGGTGTGAACTCGCTGGACTCGACCGCATCGAGGTGCACCATATTGCGCCAACTATTCCCCCTTCAGACACTGAATCCGATCATCCGGTAACGCCTTTTGCGGTGACGGTCTGGTCGGCCAGAAAACCTTCCCACTAGCTCGCTGTCCCTCTTGTCTCGAAATACGGACCTGTCTCGAAATACGGAACCCTAATGACTCGACCCCTTACCTCCCCCACTCCCCAACTCGCCGACCTCCGCCGGGAACTTCAACGCCGAATCATGATCATCGACGGAGCCATGGGCACCAGCATCCAGGCCCTTGGTTTGCCGCCCGAGTCGTACCGCCACGCCGCCCTGGCCGATCACCCTCACGAATTGGCTGGAAACCATGACCTCCTCAACCTGACTCAACCCGAGGTGATCGCCGAGATCCACCACCAGTACTTTGACGCTGGCGCCGACTTCGCTACCACCAACACCTTCAACGCCACTTCGATCTCCCAGGCCGACTATCACACCGAACACCTCGTCCGAGAGATCAACCTTGCGGCCGCTCAAATCGCGAGGCGCGCCGCCGACGAATTCACGGCCAAAGACCCCTCTCGTCCCCGGTATGTGATCGGAGCCCTTGGCCCCACCAACCGCACGGCCAGCATTTCGCCGGATGTGAACGACCCCGGCTACCGCAACGTTACCTTCGCCCAATTGGCGGCCGCTTACCGAGAAGCCGCCACCGCCCTCCTTGAGGGTGGCGCCGATCTGTTGATGGTGGAGACCATCTTCGACACCCTCAACGCCAAAGCCGCCATTTGGGCCGTGTTAGGGCTGGCTCAGGAGCGCAACGAACACATTCCGCTCATGATTTCTGGCACCATCACCGATTTGAGCGGCCGCACCTTGTCGGGGCAAACCCCTGAGGCGTTCTGGAACTCGGTGCGCCACGCCCGCCCACTCACCGTGGGCCTCAACTGCGCACTCGGAGCCCGCGATCTCGCTCCTTATGTGCAGACCCTAGCCCGGGAGGCCGACACCTTTTTCAGTGTGCACCCCAACGCTGGCTTGCCCAACGAGCTGGGCGAATACGATGAATCTCCCGAGGCAATGGCGGCAGTGGTTGGCGAATTCGCCGACGCCGGGTTGGTAAACCTCGTCGGAGGTTGTTGTGGAAGCACGCCCGACCATATCGTCGCCCTTGCCGAAGCCGTGGAAGGCAAACCCCCACGCCAGCTTCCGACGCCCGTGCCCACCACTCGACTTGCCGGCCTTGAACCCATGGTCATTGACGAACAAAGTTTGCTGGTAAACGTAGGGGAACGCACCAATGTGACTGGTTCGGCCCGGTTTGCTCGCCTGATCAAAGAAGACGACTACGACACCGCGCTCTCAGTCGCTCGCGACCAGGTCGAGAACGGGGCCCAGATTGTCGACGTGAATATGGATGAGGCCATGCTGGATTCGGAAGAAGCCATGGCCCGCTTCTTGCGGCTCATCGCGTCTGAACCCGACATCAGCCGGGTACCGATCATGATCGATTCGTCGAAATGGTCGGTGATCGAAGCGGGCCTGCAAAACGTGCAAGGGAAACCGATCGTCAACTCGATCAGTTTGAAAGAAGGGCCCGAAACCATGCTGGCCCAAGCCAACTTGGCCCGGAGGTATGGGGCCGCGGTGGTGGTGATGGCCTTCGACGAAGGCGGCCAAGCCGAAACATTGGAGCAGAAGGTTGAGGTTTGCCGGCGCGCTTTCCTCCTGCTCACCGAGGAACTCGATTTCCCTCCCGAAGACATCATCTTCGACCCGAATGTGTTTGCGGTTGCCACCGGTATCGAGGCCCACGCCGATTTTGGGCGAGCTTTCATCGAAGCCACCCGCCATATCACCGCTGAACTGGCACCGGCTCGAGTTTCGGGCGGCATCAGCAATCTGTCGTTCTCGTTCCGGGGCAACAACCCCCTCCGCGAAGCCATGCACGCCGTGTTTCTCTACCATGCCGTGCAGGCTGGCCTCACGATGGCCATCGTGAATGCAGGGCGACTACCGATCTACAACGATATCCCCCTTGACCTGAGGGAACGGATCGAGGACGTGTTGTTCAACCGTCGCCCGGACGCAACAGAACGCCTTATCGAGGTGGCCTCGGAGGCGGAATCAGCCACCTCGGCCCTGGGCACCGATCTGTCGTGGCGGGAACGGCCGGTAACTGACCGCATTGTCCACGGGCTTGTCCACGGAATCGACGAGTTCATCGTGGATGATGCCGAGGAAGCCCGGCAAGGGTCGAGCCGAGCACTCGATGTGATCGAGGGGCCTCTCATGGAGGGTATGGACAGGGTTGGCGACCTGTTCGGCTCAGGGCAGATGTTTCTGCCTCAGGTCGTGAAGAGCGCTCGGGTAATGAAGCGGGCGGTAGCCCATCTGGAGCCGTTCATGGCAGCCGAGGGCACCGAGGCCGCGGCCGCTGGCACCGTTGTGCTCGCCACCGCCAAAGGCGACGTGCACGATATTGGCAAAAACATCGTGGGTGTGGTGCTGCGATGTAATAACTACAAGGTGATTGACCTTGGGGTGATGGTGCCGAGCGAAAAGATTCTGGCCACCGCCAAAGAACATCACGCCGATGTGATCGGGGTGTCAGGCTTGATCACCCCGTCGCTGGAAGAAATGGTGCGGGTGGCCGAAGCTATGGAGCACGACGGGTTAACGCTGCCCCTTTTGATTGGAGGTGCCACCACTTCTGAGATCCACACTGCGGTGAAGATCGACCCCGCCTACCGAGGTCCAGTACTTCATGTAACCGACGCGTCGAGAGCTGTGGGGGTGGTGTCGAACCTGGTGGGAGATCAGAGCGAGCCGTACACCCAGAAAACGGCGGCCCGGTACCACCAGGTGCGAGAAAGCCGAGAGTCAGGATCTGGGAAGTTGGTGGATTTAGCCGCGGCCCGAGCGAACCGGGTGCCGATCGAGTGGGGCGAGTATCAGCCGACGTCACCGTCATTCACCGGGGTTCGTGTCCTCGAATCGCTGACGCTCGACGCCCTAACCGATTTCATCGATTGGACCCCGTTCTTCCGCACCTGGGATCTGGCGGGCGCGTTCCCTCGGATTCTCGACGACCCGTTGAAAGGCGAAGTGGCCCGGGAGTTATTGGCAGACGGGCAACAGATGCTCAACCGGATCCTCTCTGAACGTTGGCTGGAGCCCAAAGCTGTCGTAGGTTTGTGGCCGGCAGGATCCGTCGGCGACGATATTGTGCTGTTCACTGGCCCCGACCGCAACGAGGAACTCGCCCGGCTGCACACCCTGCGTCAACAGGTAACGCACGCCGATGGGCGCCCCAATTTCGCATTAGCGGATTTCGTGGCTCCCATCGATTCGGGTGTGGCCGACTATGTTGGGGCGTTTGTGGTTAGCACCGGAGCGGGGGTAAACGAGATTGCCGCTGGTTTCGAAGCCGATCACGACGATTATTCATCGATCATGATTAAGGCGTTAGCCGATCGCCTTGCTGAGGCCTTGGCCGAATACACCCACCATCGGGTACGGACCGAGCTGTGGGGTTATCAGTCTGAGCGTTTCACCAATGACGAACTGGTCAAGGAGCGGTATCAGGGGATCCGCCCGGCCCCCGGTTACCCCGCCACCCCCGACCATACCGAGAAGGCCACCATCTTTTCGTTGTTGGCGGCATCGGAGTCTCTCGGGGTCTCGCTCACCGAATCGTACGCCATGGCCCCGGCTGCGTCGGTGTCGGGGTTGTATGTGGCCCACCCCAAGAGCCGCTACTTTGGCGTGCGGCGGATCGGTGACGACCAGATTGCTGATTATGCTCGCCGCAAGGGGATGTCGGAGGCTGAGGTGCGGCGGTGGTTGGCTCCGATCGTGCGGTAGGAACTGTGCGGTAGGAGCACGGTTCCACGCCAAACACTAAAGCCCGCTCCCTTCTTGGGGCGGGCTTTCTGGTGTGTGCGGTGATTTGCACCCCGTACGGGATTTGAACCCGTGCTACTGGCATGAGAAGCCAGCGTCCTAGGCCGCTAGACGAACGGGGCTCGTAGCGCTAGAAGGATTCTAGCACCAGAAACCTTTGGTTTGTTCGGGGGGGAGGACTTGAACCCCCAACGACTGGACCAGAACCAGCTGTGTTGCCAATTACACCACCCCCGAAGGTGGGACGGTTCAGGATACCTCACTCTTTGCTGAGTGACACGCGAATTTTCCGTGATCTTCCTACCCCAAGATCCGCTGTAACCGCCGAAATGTCACGACCCGGCCAACGGCTACCGCCGTCCCTTCGCGAGCAATACGTTCGACGCTGGCATGCGGGGTGCTCGCTACACCCACGGCATCAAGGCCTACCTCATCGGCGATGGACAACGAACGTTTGATGTGAAACCCATCGGTGACGACAATCACATGCTCGAGGTTATCGTCGCGAAGAAATCGAGCTGTGGCTGCCAGCGATTCGTAGGTGGACGCACCCTGGACTTCGAGCATCAGATCCTCGTCGGGCACTCCCGCTGAACGCAGATAGTCGTAGCCAGTTTTTGCTTCGGTTGTCACATCACCCGCTTGTCCGCCCCCGGTTACTACCACAGCAGAGGCGTGGCCTTGTTCGTAGAGGCGCACGGCGGTGTCCAAACGAGCCTTCAGCACTGGAGATGGTTGCCCGTTGTATTGTGCAGCCCCCAACACAACGGCGACTCGCTCCACCCCATTGTCGTTGTCAGCTTGCTGGTTGGCAGTTTCATAGATGGCATCGACGGCAACCCAGACTTCCACCATGGAGACCACGACGTAGGCGACCACAATCAAGGCTGCGCCCATGCCGAGTCGGCGAAGCCAGTTCGGCCCGGCCTCGTTGGACTGTCGAGGCCGAACGCTAGGTTGTTTGCTCCAACGTTTTGAGGGCTGCTTGTAGGCGTTCAATGACTACCGTCCGCTCGAGTTCGGCCATTGGTTCGAACAACGGTAGCCCTGCCCGCTGGCCGGTCACCGCCATTCGGACTGGTAATTGTGACCGTACCCCCAGCTCTTCCCCCACTCCCAGGACGAGAGCTTCCAACGATTCCGCATCCCATTTCACCGACGATAGACGATCAATCACCGTTTCGAGCACTCGAGGCACATGGTCGCCTTTCATTGCCTTGCGCCAGTCTTTGGGGACTGGTTCAGGAGCTGGCCCCACAATCCATTCAAGAAAGTTGGGTGTTTCCTCCAGCCGCTTAACCCGTTGCTGCACATCACCAGCGAGACGTTGGTACACGTCGTCGGCCATAACCTCTGGTTTGTACGGCGAACTGAGCTTCACAAACTCGCTGGGGTCGAGCATCCGGATGTATTCGCCGTTGAAATGGTCGAGCTTTTTCACATCGAAAAATGCGGGGGCTTTGTTGATGTCACCCAGGTCGAATTGTTCGATGATCTCTTCGATTGGTCGGATTTCGATCCCGTCTTTGGGGCCCCAACCCAGCGTCACCAGATAGTTCCGCATAGCCTCGGGCAGGTACCCGCGGTTTCGATAGTCGCCGACGGCGACGTCATCTCGCCGTTTCGACAGCTTTTGGCGTTTTTCGTTGACGATCAGCGGCAGGTGGGCGTACGTCGGTTGTTCAGTGGCGCCCATTGCCTGGCGCAGAAGCAGCACCCGGGGGGTGGTGTTCACAAGATCTTCGCCGCGCACCACGTGGGTGATGCCCATGTCATGGTCGTCGTAGGCGTTCGCCAGGTGGAACATGGGACTACCGTTAGATCGAACGATCACGAAGTCTTCGAGCACAGCGTTTTCGAAGCTTACGGTGCCGCGGACCACATCATCCCACGATGTGGTCCCAGTATCAGGAGTGCGGAACCGAACCGCAAGGCCATCGCCTCCAGCGACGTTGCGGTCGCGGCAGTATCCGTCGTATCCGCCACTTTCGCCGGCCGCTTCAAGGCGGGCTTTGACCGCTTCAGGGGTGCAGTCGCAGTAGTAAGCCAGATCTCGCTGAAGGAAATCAGCGACCACTTCTCGGTAGGCATCAAAACGGTCGGACTGGCGGTATTGCTCGTCCCAATCGATTCCCAGCCATCGAAGGCTCTCACCAATGGCGGTGACGTGCTCGTCGGTGGTGCGGGCGGTGTCGGTGTCTTCGATGCGCAGCACCATGGTGCCGTCACAATGCCGGGCATACAGCCAATTGAACAGAGCCGACCGGGCACTGCCTACATGGAGGAAACCGGTGGGTGCGGGAGAAAATCGAACTCGGGTAGTCACACCGATAGGTTACGACGCCAATCGAGCCGATACGCAGCATTTACTGCTTCAGGGCTCTGATTTAGTGCTTCTTCGGGCACCGTGTCGGCTAACTGGCGCCGCACACGGTAATGATGACCGTGATGCACCTCGGCGAAGAGTTCCCGACGCAGCTTCTGAAGTTCTTCGTCGGGGCTTTCATCGAGAAAACCAAAGATCGTGAATGCAATCTCGAGATCGTGTACCACTGGTGCTCGCCCATAGAGCGAAGCTCGTTTGGTGGCAACGGCCACGCATCCGGCGACAGCGTCGGACCGGTGGACATCACCGGTGTGGAGGTCGAAGTTCTCCACCAACTTGTAGGCGTAGCCTTGGTCCGGGCCGATGCTGCCCAGGCCGGCAGCACGAGGCTGGGGACCGCTTAAGGATCCGGGGCGAGGCGCAGTCTGTGGTGTTATCCTTCGAGGCGGCGCCGAATACACCCGAATTTTGTCGGTTGGTTTACTTGGTACGAAATCAGGGGCAGCCACAATCTCGAAGGGTAGCCTGTCTACGGCGCGACACGGTTACGAGCAGCTTCCAAAATTGTTGGGGTGATAGGCCGTGGTCCCACAACTAAAGCTTCAGGAGCTAGTCAATCAATGTTGTTTAACATCATCCTCCTTCTTCATATAGCCGCCGCCATCGTTGGTTTTGGCGGCATGTTCGCCCATGGCGCCTATACCGCCAAAGCGTTCCGACTGCCCGCTGGCGAGGCCAAAACCGTGCTCAACGCCACGCAGGGCGCTACCAAACTGGCAGAGTACGCGATCTATGCGGTTATGCCACTTGGTATCGTGCTGATCGCTGTGAGCGACGGTGATTTCAGCATGGGTGCTCCCTGGGTGTCAGCCAGCTTTGTGGTCTGGTTTGTGATGCTTGGTCTTCACCATGCTTTGGTTCGCCCCTCGGTTAAGATTTTTGCGGCTCGGGCCGAGGCGCTTCCGGCCGACCATACCCTTTCGCTTGACGGCGAGGTAGAGGCCGCATCTCGCAAGATGATGATCGGCGAGGCAGTGGGCCAACTCATGATCGTGGTGGCCTTGATCCTCATGGTCTGGAAGCCCGGCAACTAATCTGCTAGAAACGCTGCCAATGGATACAACAACGGTAACCACGGCAGTAACCCAGCGGAAATCGATCCGAGCGTTTCTCGATACGCCGATACCCGACGACACAATCGCCGAATTGTTGACGCTGGCTGCACGAGCTCCGAGCGGGGGAAACGTGCAGCCATGGCGGGTTTATGTGATCGGCTCGGACACCATGCCCCGGTTCCGGGAGTTCATCGATGGACGCCCGTTCGAACAGCCGGAATACGAGATTTACCCTCCGAAACTGTGGGACCCGTACCGCACGAACCGGTTCGCTCTGGGTGAGGCGATGTATGAGATCCTTGGGATCGGCCGCGATGATCGCGCTGCTCGTCTGGCCCGCATGGGCGAGAACTACAAGTTCTTCGGGGCTCCGGCCGCCATTTTTTGTTTCGTCGATCGCGGCATGGGAGCCCCTCAGTGGTCAGACCTGGGGATGTTTCTGCAGACGTTCATGTTGCTGGCGGTGGAGCGAGGCCTTGGTACGTGCCCACAAGAGGCATGGTCGTCGTACCCGAAATCAGTGCACGAGTTTGTTGAAGCACCAGACAACGAAATGCTTTTTTGCGGGGTGGCGATCGGCTATCCCGATGAGGAGGCTCCAGTGAACTCCCTCGTAAGCGACCGGATGCCGCTGGAACAGTGGGCCCGGTTCGTCTAGGTCATGCCCACTGGCAGCATCCTTGGGTAACTAGTCCTGGGGGTAACTGGTCCTTGGGATAACTGATCTTCGCTGTCACACCCCACACCGATACTTGCGTGATGGGATATTTCCAGCCAACTGTAGGTGATCCATCAGGCGTGGTCGCTGGCCGCGAGTTGCGATATCTGTTGACCTGGCGTCTGCGCGAGTGCCGGGAGGTCGTGCGGGTATCGGAGCTTGTGAACTGGTGCGATGAGCAGGGAATCCGTCTTGCTGGGCGTGCTTCGAAGGTGATCTCCGATGCTCTTCGTTGGGAGGTTGCGTGGGGACGGGTGGAACGATTGAGGCGGGGTCAATACGCATATCGTCGGATGCCTCGCTCGACCGAGTATTGGATTCGACGACGGGTAGCCGCCACTCTTGCCCACGTCAGTTGGGCGGGCAGGCAGCGAACACCCAACGCATCTCCTTCCACCTCACCCGCCCACTCGCACACACAAACTCAACGGCGATTGCCCCCAGCCGAAGATCCAGCACCGCTGTGGGGGCCGGTAGTCACAACCCCCCACGATTCGGGCCGGCGCCCGATGCAACCCGGCCGACCGCCATTTCGCCGAGAACGACCGCTGAAGCGATGGGTGTTTCCCAATCCCAAACGACAGCGTTTGGCCAACACCCTTCGCTCTCGTCGAACTCTCCGAATAGCGGGAGTGCACCGGTAACGGGTTCAAGCGACCTCAGTCGCAACTATTCTCGATACTTCTGGCTGCTCGCCCGAAGCTCACCACAGGATCGCTAGCGTCAGAGACGACTTCAGCACACCAACGTGATGGCCGACGCTCGACTGAAGAGCAGCGATCGCCAGGTTAGCCAGCTTCGGAGCGACAGCATTGGGTGGTCAGCGGTGTCGGCAAACTCGGCGACGCCAGCAGCTTCGGCGGAGCCAGGTCCGCCGCGGAGTCAGGAGAGCCTCGATGTCCGAGAGTTATCGGAGGTGAGGTTCTGAGCGGTTTAGGGGCCAACAAGGTTTCGAGAAAGGGAACGGCCCCCAGGCCCAACGCCCACGGCCTACCCAATCCCGCCCGGGCTGCCCGGGCTGCCCGTCCTGCACGACACGACACGACACGACACGACACGACACGACACGACACGACACTGCCGTTTTGTCGCTCCAAAACCGACGGCCGGCATGGAGTTCGAAGGCTAGCCAAAACACGTTGTCGCTCTGAAGCCAACCAGCATGGGCCGCCCCTGCATCAGAGCCGACCGTACCCAGCGATTGTCGCTCCGAAACCAACCAAACCAGAAAGACGAACAGCCACGGGCAACATCACACCACCACACAACGAAACGAGCCAGCGCTGAAATCGCCAGATGTTAGCCCCCGAATCGGGCCTTGCGTTGTTCTCGAGCGTGCCATTCCTCGGCTTTCTTTACCCTGCGGTCGAGTTGCCCCACTGACGCCTCAGATACCTTTCGGATACTCGCCATACGGTTGAGTTCCTTGTTTATCGCGGCGTGGCTGCGACCAGTCAGAGTCGCCAGATCACGGACCCACTGGGTGTTCAGCCGACGGAGCCGATCTCGCTCTTGGCGGCCCGTGAGCCTGCCCATCTGGGGTTTCCCCACCGGAGGAAGAACGGCGAGATCAATCACCAAACTCTGATCCACCACGTCGTCCTCGACTGGCTCCTTGAAGTTCGGCTCGTCATGATCCTCGAGGATGTCTAGTTCAGCCATCGGCTGATCGCTAGCCGTCGCTGAGTGGACCATAAACAACGACAACTGCTCGTCACGGCTTCGGTCCACATCATCGACCTCGGTTTGAGAGCGGTCGTTGGGATCGTAGGCGTCATCGTCGGTACTGTCGAGGAACAAGCGGTGACGGCGGGCTTCGGCGATACTCGCGGCAAAGTGCCGCAACCGCGGATCATCCGGCACATACATATATGCCCGGCCCTTGCCTCCCGTATAACGCACAATCCGCCCAACGGCTTGACGGAAAAACAACTCAGTGGTCGTGGTGGTTGCGTGCACTCCGACTCGAAGCCGAGGGATATCAACCCCCTCGGACACCATACGCACCGCCACGATCCATGGATCCTGGGAGTCACCGAATCGAGCAATCTTGTCGGAAGCGTTGGAGTCTTCGCTAAGGGCCACGGTGGCGTTGACTCCAAACCGGTCACGCAACATTCGGGCCACGCCACGAGCATGGTCTTGATCTATCGAGATCACCAGCCCTCCGGCTGCCGGCTGCCGGACCCGGATTTTCATAAGCTGCTTGTGAGCATGGCTGAGAACCGTCGGCAACCACTCTCCTTCAAGGCTGAGAGCGGCCCGCAGGCGTTGGTTTGCCAACTGCCGGGGCAGCGCATCATCGAAGGTCGCTTCCACCTCAGACCCATCGGGCGCGGTCCACTCCATGTGTCCCCCGAACCGAGGGAAATAGACCGGTCGCACTACCCCACCGTCACCGAGCGCTTCGCCGTACCCATATTCAACATCTGGCACCACTTGGCCGTGTTCGTAAAGCAGGAAAGGGATAGCGGCAGTATCACTACGAAACGGAGTACCCGACAATGCAAGCCGTCTGCCGGCGTCAGCGAACGCGGTAGTAATACCATCGCCCCACGCCAGATCGTCGCCGGCATGATGCACCTCATCGAGGATGGCCATGCCCGAACCCAATACCTGGGCAATCTGAGGCGCTGAGGTCGCCACCTGCTGATAGGTCGTGACCACCCCATGAAAGTCGCTGGGGAGGCCAGCGTCAGCATGCCATTCAGCGTCGAGGTACAAGCCGAAACGTTCGGCGGCGCTCGCCCACTGCAATTTGAGATGCCGGGTCGGGGCAACCACCACCAGCCGCCCATCCAGATTCGGCAGGGCAAGCCGAGCTGCCGTCAAGGCAAACATGGTTTTCCCGGCTCCCGGGGTGGCTACCGCGAGAAAGTCAGGCCGCCCTGAAGCAGTAAACGCATCCAAGGCCTGGCGCTGCCACAGACGCAACCGAAGCCGTGTTTGCCTCTTCGGTCCCGGAGGTGGGGTTTCGATGGTCGCGTTCTGCGAAGGGCCGTTTGCCATGGGACAAACGATTCTGCCCGAGTTTCAGCCATTTCCCGCCTTGTTCGGAAGGGCTTTCTCGCTCAACGATCACAAAGCTCGGAACGCAGGTAACAATCGCAGGAAACAGCTTGACTCGTTTAACAAGAGGCCCGATGCTCATGGTGGGCCAACACCACAATTTTCTGGCCAAACAGCTTCTTTTGGGTGCTGATTTCCAGCATCTGGACATAACTCTGCAGCTTGGGAGCTACCAAGATAGTGAGATCATCTTGAAGAACCTTGCGGTACACCTTGAGGTTCTTGCCTTTGAGGTAGGTGTCGACCGACACCTCAGAAACCGAACCTCAAACGGTGGGAGGAATGTAATCGATGGCGATCGTTCCCCCCTTGGCTCGAACCAGGTCGGCGGCCGATTCAGTTATTTGCACGTCCATACCAGCCTCCAACCTATGAGCCACTCTCTACATTCCGAATATCAGAGAGGATGTTTGACAACGTCTCCGCTTCTTGATCATCGGACACCGCCATCGAAAATTCAATCGAATCGATCAGACCACCGTAGCGTTCCCGCAACTTCGACGCGATCTGATCATGAGTTGCCAGGGTCGCCACCGTGTGCAACATCTCGTCGTGCACGAGAGGGGGAAGATCTTCCCACCGTTGCTGTTTCGACAGCTGTGCGGCTTGTGCGGCGATGTCTTCCCATCCATGCAAGGCAAAAGTGCGAGAGTACGCCGGTGTCGACAAATAAAACGCCACCCGGGCCCGTACCGTTTCGGCCACCACCGCCAGGCGAGCCTCATCAGGAGCGGTACCTAACAACGGCTTCAAACATACCTCGACCTCACGGGGATCTCGCCCGGCTCGAGCGGCCCCTTTCGCGAGTGCTGGACCCACTTCTTCCTCAATAAAACGCGCCGTACACACCGGATGCAAACGAACCCCATCCGCCACCTCTCCAGCCACCGCACACATGTTGGGGCCGATCGCGGCGATATGCACGGGAATGTCGGGATGGTCGATCGGGCCAGGATCGAACAGCGGCACCATCAGGTTGAGGTTGTAGTGTTCACTCTGGAAGTCAAGAGGCTCATGGGTTTGCCAGCTGTGCCACACAGCCCGCATCGCGTTCACATAGTCACGCATCCAAGGAGCAGGTGGGTGCCACTCCATGCCAAAACGGCGCCTCACGTGCCCACGCACTTGTGATCCCAACCCCAGAACGAAACGCCCCTCAGATAACTTCTGCAACGACCACGCCGACATCGCCGTAATTGTTGGGCTACGAGGAAAAGCCATCGCTACCGAAGTGCCCAAACCAAGCGTGGTGGTAGTCGTGGCTCCCAACGCCAGTAACTGGTACGGGTCATCCTTGGTCTCTTCCACCAACACGGCGTCGTAACCGATTTGTTCTGCTTGCGCCGCCAGAGGAGCGAACTCGCCAATATGCAGCGGGGTTTCCGGTTCACGCATACCGGGATCGAGTTTGCCCAAAGGCAACAGGGTTTCTACACGAGGAATATGCACATGGTGACCGTAGCCCAGACTCCTAACATGGGGGGAATGGAGCATCCCGACAAGTCCGACCACCTGGTAGATCTATCCCCCTGGTCGGGCTCATGGCCTGATGACGACAAGGACGCCAACTTCAAGCACGACGTGGCCCTGTATGCCAAGCTCGACCCGCTCCACACCATCACCAACCTCAGCAACGCAACCGGAGTTCCGGTGGGAGCGATCTGTCGCTACGTGTTAGCAAAATGGGCATCAGCCGGAGCAGAAGCGCTGATGACGCTGGGGCCCACTGCCCTCGACCGTATCACGGCCACGATCGACGAAGCCGAATCCACCGGCACCGACCAAGCCCGCCTCGCCGCCTACGAAAACCTCAAGGCTCAGCTCAGCTGGCTTCGAGTCCCCCTCGATGATCCGAGCGTCTACGAATAACAGCCCGTTTTGCGTATTACTCGGCGTGAGTTTCTTGGTGCATCAGCCACGAACCCGACTCGATGGGTTCGAGCTCATCGATACCTAATCCGTACTGGTAAGACCACGCGGCCACCCCAGAGGCAGTTCGAACCACGACCCGATGAAACAAACCGGTGACGGCCGATTCGATCTCATCGAGCACCGACAAACATTCCTCCACCGCCTCCGGGTTCAACGTCATCACCTGCCCCTGGATCCAGCGATCCAAGGTGGCGGTGCTGTCAAACAGAGCGGCCGGGTACCCAAACGGAGTGGCATACAGTAAACCCCGGGTTGCCCCAGCCTCGACGGTGTCAACAAACTCCGACAGATACGGCCAGCGTTCCTCCCCCGGAATCAGGGTCCCGTAGATGAACAGACGCCCGAGATCGGAACTCACCCCGCGCCCCGAGTGTCTACCAATGCCCACAAAATAGAATCAGACAAGGCTTGCCACGACGCCTCAATGATGTTCTCGCTCACCCCGATGGTGGTCCAGTGACGCTCACCGTCGCTGGCATCAATCAACACCCGAGTTACGGCCTCGGTTCCTTGGGCAGAATCAAGGATCCGCACCTTGAAATCGGTGAGACGGATCGCGGCTAATTCGTCGAACCGGTCGCTCAAAGCGCTCCGCAACGCGGCGTCCAACGCATTTACCGGACCATTACCTTCGCCGGTGGCGATCAGCCGTTCCCCGTCAACATGGATCTTGAGGGTGGCTTCGTTGCTAACCCCCCGATAGTGTCCCAGCGGGTTTGCCTCCCGGCCACTGCGATCCTCCGGCCGGTGTTCCACAATCACCCGAAAGCTCTCCAGCTGGAAGTAGGGGTTCCGCCAGCCAGTAGCGCGCATCATCAGCAACTGCAGTGACGCATCGGCCGCCTCAAAATGGTAGCCGCCGTGCTCCAGCTCTTTGAGTTCCTCCAAAATGACCTTCATCTGAGCCCCGTCGAGTTCGATGCCAAGCTCTTTGGCCTTCACCTCAATCGTGGCCCGACCGGCGAGGTCAGACACCAACATCCGAGTGCCGTTGCCGACCGACGCCGGGTCGATATGTTCGTAGGCATCAGGGTTACGGGCCACTGCCGAGGTGTGCAGCCCGGCCTTGTGAGCGAACGCTGATTGCCCCACATACGGCTGCTGAGGCATTGGAGGCAGGTTGACAATTTCGGCCACATAGTGGCTCACTGTCGTGAGTTTCGCTAGCCGCTCCAGGGGTAACGTCTCGATCCCCATTTTCAGGGTGAGGTCTGGCACAAACGTTGTAAGGTCGCAGTTTCCAGTGCGTTCTCCGTAACCGTTGATCGTGCCTTGCACATGGGTGGCTCCGGCGCGCACACCAGCGATCGCATTAGCCACCGCGCAGCCGGTGTCGTTCTGGGTGTGCATGCCAATGGTGACATCACCAAATACCGAGACCACCTCGGCGGTAGCAGCCTCAATTTCATGCGGCAAAGAACCCCCGTTCGTGTCGCACAGCACCAGAACCTCGGCCCCGTTTTCTGCCGCAGCTTCCAAACACCGCAGACTGAATTCAGGGTTGCGCTTATACCCATCGAAGAAGTGCTCGAAATCGATAAACACCCGACGCCCCTGCTCTACCAGGTATCGGGTGGAGTCGCCGATCATGGCCACTCCCTCATCGAGCGTGGTGCGCAGCGCCTCAAGCACATGGTAGTCCCACGACTTTGCTACCAAACAGCACACGGGAGTCTGAGCCGCGAGCAGGTTGGCGAGGGTTTGGTCGTTATCGACCTTCCCCCGAGGTCGCCGCGTCGACCCGAACGCCACCAGCGTCGAAGTAGACAACTTCAATTCTCCGGCCGCTATCCGGGCAAAAAACTCATCGTCGCGAGGGTTCGCTCCCGGCCAGCCCCCTTCAATGAAATGCACTCCGAGCAGATCGAGTTGTTCCGCGATCCGGAGTTTGTCGTCGGCAGTGAGGGCGATGCCCTCAAACTGGCTGCCGTCGCGCAAGGTGGTATCGAAAATATCTACCGCCGCTGGCCACGCGGGATTGTATCGACCGGACCGGTCGATGGTCATTGGCTCGTCAGTCATCACTCTGTCTCTCTGCTGGTCCCGAAACGTCGCATGGGAAGATGGGTTAGAGGGCTTCGAGCGCTAGGCACACCAGAACACCCTGAGCGCGGCGGGAAAAGGCTGGCCTACGAAAGGTTGGCGATTACCTCATCGGCCACCACATCGGTCGACTTACCGGTGCCGTCCACAGCCGCACACGCCTTCAGGATTTTGGCTGCCGCGGCTTCTTCACCCAGATAGTCGAGCATCATGGCGCCCGAAATAATGGCAGCTTGCGGGTTGGCTTTGTTTTGCCCGGTGATGTCGGGAGCTGAGCCGTGCACGGGTTCGAACATCGACGGCCCTGTCCGAGCTGGGTTGAGGTTGGCCGAGGCCGCCAAACCGATACCGCCCGATACTGCTCCGCCCAAGTCGGTGAGGATGTCGCCGAAGAGATTGTCGGTAACGATCACGTCGTACCTTTGGGGGTCATCAACAAAATAAATGCACGCCGCGTCGACATGGTTATACGCCGTCTCCACCTCGGGAAACTCGGCCGCTACCTCATTGAACGTGCGCTGCCACAGATCTCCAGCGAACGTCAGCACATTGGTTTTGTGCACCAGGGTGAGATGTTTGCGGCGCTTCTCGGCCAATTCGAAGGCGTAACGAATACAGCGCTCCACACCCATCCGCGTGTTGACCGAACCCTGGGTCGCCACCTCATGGGGTGTACCTTTCCGCAAGAATCCACCCTCGCCAGCGTAGGTACCTTCGGTGTTTTCGCGAATGACCACAAAATCGTGTTCGGGGGTAGTGAATGGCCGCTGGTTAATGTAGAGGTCAAGGTCGAACCGCATCTTGAGGAGCAGGCCGCGCTCGATAACACCCGGCGGAACCTCTGGCGTACCCACGGCACCGACATAGATGGCGTCGAGGCCGCGCCACTCGTCGACGATCTCATCGGTAAGCACTGTGCCGTCTTTCAGGTATCGGCTGCCACCCAGGTCGTATTCGGTGAGTTTGAGGTCTACCCCGACAGCGTCAATCACGCGGAGCCCTTGAGCAATCACTTCGGGACCGATTCCGTCGCCCCCGAGAAGACCTACCTGATAGCTCACCGTGCACTCCTTTTGTTGCAACTACAATGCCGACTACCGCGCGACCCTGCCACGCTGAAGAAACCAGCCCTCAAGGCTACTACCAATTGTTGGTGCTTGCGCCTCTGAGCCGATCGGCCTAGACCATTGCGGCGCGGCCCATTTCCCCTAACAATGCCTCACGTTTACGGTCGAGCGTTCCGATGTTGTCACCAATGGTTGAGCAGCTTTTTGGACGCCGTATCACGGCTGTCATCGCCCCCTGCATAATTGGGTTCGCGTCGATTTCTGCTGCCATCTACGGATATCACGCCATGCAAACCGCTCACCAGTACCATCAGGTGGCTCGAGCCGCGGTGATTATCCGAGCTGAACTGAACCATGTCTGGGCGATCCGAAACGCGGTGGACAATGATCAGCCCTCCAACCTGGCTGAGCTGACTGAAGCGGAACAAACCATCGATGACCAGCTTGACCTCGCCCTTTCCGAAGTGCCCGCGTTAGAACAACAGGTCATCAGGTCTACAACTGAGGACTTCGTTTCCTCGGTCACCTCGCTCATCCGTTCGAACAACACCAGCGCCGACGATGCCGCGGCCAACCGGCCGGATGACACCGCCGCACTCCTCTACAACAACCTCCGCATCACCTACACCAACCTGCAGTCCAGATCCGAAATTCGCGCCGATGACTACGTCTCCAACGCGATCCGAGGGCTGATCATGGCGGCCGTGGTCGCCATTTCCACGGTGGCCGTCACCGCCACCTTTGAAACAAGAAACCGGGCAAAGATGGTATGGATGCAGGCCTCGGCGTTGGCCGATGCCCGGTACCGGCGGATTATTGAGCACTCACCCATCCATATCTACCTGATGGACGAAGACGAAAATATCACCTTCGCATCTCCGGCGGCGGAACGAATGTTGGGTAGCCCACCAACCAAACTCGACGACATCCTCGACCATCTACGCCCCCAGGATCGGCAGAAGGTGCGCGACATCATCCAATCCCCCGACTCGGCTGACCAGCCCCTGTTGGTGAAAGCGCCAGTCGTCAACGAATGGTTCGAAACTTCAGTTGCCGACCATCGCGACGACCCTGCCATCGGGGGCCTGATCCTCACCGGTCGAGACATCACCCATCAGGTGGGCCTCCAAGACCGCCTCCGCCAACAAGCCTATGGCGATTTCTTGACCGGGCTCCCCAACCGCCGGGCGCTCGAAGCCGAACTCTCCAAACCAATCACCAACGATGAGGTCGCCACCTGTTTGCTACTGATCGACCTCGACGGCTTCAAAGGGATCAACGACACCCTCGGACATGCAGTCGGTGATGCCCTCCTCCGTGAAGTCGCGAATCGCCTCCGTAGCGAAGCTCGTGTCACCGATAAACCGGCTCGCCTTGGCGGCGACGAGTTCGCGGTCGTAATCAATACGGTGGTGTCCGGGGCTCAAGAAGCAGCCGAGCGGACCGCCACGCGGGTGCTGGACGCCTTGTGTAAACCGTACGACATTGATGGTCAGCGGCTCAACGTCAACGCCAGCATCGGCACCGCGACCGCCGCTGACTCTGAACAACGGGAAAAACTTTTCCGCTACGCCGACATTGCCTTATACGAAGCGAAACATGCGGGCGGCAAACGCTGGCGGAGTTTCGAGCCCCGGATGGAGCAGTATCTGCTCACCCAAGCTCGAATCGAACGCGATATGAGGATTGGGGTCGACGACGGACAATTCCGTTTGGTCTATCAGCCACTGGTCGCCGTGCCCACCGGCGAGATCAGTGGTTTTGAGGCCTTGATGCGCTGGGAGAGTCCCACGATGGGCACGATCCCCCCATCTACGTTTGTGCCGGTGGCTGAGCAGTCGGGGTTGATCGTGCCGCTGGGGCGATGGGCGCTCCGAACAGCAATGACCCAGCTCTCTTGCTGGCAAGCCGAATCAGGTAACGACCAGCTATATGTAGCCGTGAACGCATCGATGGCGGAACTGACCGAACCTGGTTATGCCCAGTATCTCCATGGGCTCCTCACCGAGATAGATATCGACCCGGGCACCTTCCATGTTGAGGTGACCGAGAGTCTTTTGGCTGATGACACCGACCTTATCATCCGGGTGTTAGAAGAGATCCGTTCTTTTGGGGTTCGGGTCGCCCTCGACGATTTTGGTACCGGGTATTCATCGATGAGTCAGCTGCGGGCACTACCCGTCGACAGCTTGAAAATCGACCGCGAATTTGTGCAAGGCATGGACAACGACGAACGGGCCCGAAGCATGGTCCACGCGTTAGTTGAGCTCGGAAGGGCGCTGGATCTCACCGTTGTGGCTGAAGGCATAGAAGAAATCGATCAGCTGATCGCGTTGTGCCGCCACCCCCAATGCGACATTGCCCAAGGGTTCTTGCTGGCTCGCCCCACAGAAGCATCAGCCATCCCTCGGATCCTACGCGACGGGATTGATTCGCCTTTGGTAGCTGAAGTGTTTCGCAACCTAGACAGCAGCGATTCGGGGCAACGAGACCGGCCGCGGACCTGAAAACGACGGTTCACCTCTAGCATTGAATCGTGACCGATTCCACCAAACTATCGCAAGAAGCCTTCGACCGGCTCAAGAACGAACACGACGACCTCACCACCCGAGGACGTATCGAGATCGCCAAAAAGATCGAAGCCGCCCGCGAGCTTGGTGACCTCTCTGAGAACGGCGACTACCACGCCGCGAAAGAAGAGCAAGGGAAGATGGAAGGCCGTATTGTCCATCTCGCCAAACTCATTGGCAACGCCGAAATCGTGACCCTCGACGACTCCGGTTCGCGCACGGTGCAGGCGGGGTGTGTGGTTTCGATTCGATACGAGGGCGACGATGAGGTAGAAAAGTACCTGATCGGGTCCATCGAGGAGCGCCGCGAGGGCGTTACCGTGATGTCGCCCGGTTCACCGCTTGGGCAGGCGCTGGTTGGCGCTGGCCCCGGTGACATCGTGGGATTTGAGGCTCCCGGTGGCCTCCTCAATGTTGAAGTTGTAGAGATCGAATACTGATGCCGACGGCACCGCCGCTGCCATCAACCATCCGACCTCACTCCTGATCCTCCGAAACCCGCAAAGCTCGATCATCCACAAAGAAGGAACCATGGCGAACGACGCCCCCACTCTGGCCGACAACCTCTGGGAAAGCCACGTCACCCATCGCGGTGCCAACGCCGACCCCGACCTGCTCTATATCGACCTCCATCTGGTACACGAGGTCACATCACCCCAGGCGTTCGACGGACTTCGTTTGGCTGGCAGGAAAGTGCGCCGCCCCGACCTGACCGTCGCCACTGAAGATCACAATGTGCCGACCGAAAACATCGATCAACCCATTGCCGATCCGATCAGCGCCAAACAGATCGAAACCCTGCGGGCGAACGCCGCCGAATTTGGTGTCACCCTGCACGAGATGGGGGCACCCGGTCAAGGAATCGTGCACGTCATCGGCCCCGAGCAAGGCCTCACCTTGCCTGGTATGACCGTGGTCTGTGGTGATTCCCATACCTCAACCCACGGGGCATTCGGGGCGCTCGCATTCGGGATCGGCACAAGCGAAGTAGAACATGTGCTCGCGACCCAGACCCTGCCCCAGGTGCGACCCAAAACCATGGCGATCAACGTCAACGGCACGCTCCCACCAGGGGCCGGCCCCAAAGACGTGATCCTGGCCATCATCGGCCATATCGGCACTGGTGGAGGTATCGGCCACATCATCGAATACCGCGGCAACGTGTTCGAAGAGATGTCGATGGAGGGCCGAATGACCGTCTGCAATATGTCTATAGAGGCTGGAGCGAAAGCGGGCATGATCGCTCCCGACGACGTGACCTACGCTTACATCGAGGGACGCGACCACGCTCCCAAGGGTGCCGCTTGGGAACAGGCGCTCGAGTATTGGCGCACCCTGCCCTCACACCCGGACGCCGTTTTTGATGCTGAGGTGTCGCTCGATGCCGCCAATATCGGCCCCCACATTTCTTGGGGTACCAATCCTGGTCAGGTGGCTCCGCTCGATTCGGTCGTTCCTTCGCCTGATTCGTTTGCCGACAGCGCCGAACGTGATGCCGCCGCTCGAGCCCTGGAATATATGGGTCTCACCGCTGGCACCCCCCTGAAAGAGGTGCCCGTCGACACGGTCTTCATTGGTTCGTGCACCAATAGCCGCATCGAGGATCTTCGTGCCGCGGCCGAAGTAGCCGACGGGCGTCGGGTCGCCGACGGGATGCGCACCCTGGTCGTGCCGGGGTCGTTTGCGGTGAAAGCCCAAGCGGAAGCCGAAGGCCTCGACAAGATCTTCACCGCCGCCGGATTCGACTGGCGTGAACCAGGATGCTCGATGTGTCTGGCCATGAACCCCGACAAACTCAGCCCGGGTGAACGGTCGGCTTCGACCTCCAACCGCAACTTTGAAGGCCGTCAAGGACGCGGAGGACGCACCCACCTGGTCTCCCCGTCGGTGGCTGCAGCCACCGCCATCGCTGGCCGTTTCGCCAGCCCCGGCGATCTCGCCTAACGGCGTCATTTCCGCCGTGCTCCCCTGTCA
>Ga0316189_10001850_pt1 | contig 20942 bp, 25 predicted proteins | sample LowCovwburrow_MG_FD_204930 | JGI IMG/M metagenome (GOLD analysis project Ga0316189, IMG submission 204930) | Coastal sediment microbial communities from Maine, United States - Lowes Cove worm burrow | ecosystem: Environmental > Aquatic > Marine > Coastal > Sediment | place: USA: Maine... | reverse complement strand
ATACGGTAATCACCTTGGCATTTTGCTTCTCGCAATTTCGGCAACATGACATTACTCCAACGGCTCTATTTTCTTTAAGGCCTTTCTTTCTCGGGCCAAATTCCAATCATCAGACAGCTCGGTCTTGTGATATTCGCGCCATTCCTGAACCAGACCCAAAACACGAGGAGGCAGATGACTGCCTCGAAATCATCGTACTTCGCATGAAAGTGCGGGGGATTATGATCGTTGCAGTACATGGCAATAATGATGCCCAGGAATCCACTGATTTCTGGCAAGCTATCTCTCCTCGTCTATTCGGTCTTCACAGCCCGAGCGCGGGTGACGCCACTCAAACGGGGCAAGGGCAGCCAGAAAGTGACAGAAGGTCAGGATGAGAAAACGCCCGCGCAACGCCACGTAGCAATGACCTGGGCACAGAGACTCTAACGGGTGTTCGGTATAGATGTGGAAACCTGCCGCGTCTGCGCTGGTGCTGCCAGGGTGATCGCTTGCATTGAAGACCCTGTGGTCATCAAGACGATACTGATCCATTTAGAGAAGAAAGCGGCGATGGATTCAGGGGTGCAGATCCCCGACAGTCGAGCGCCGCCACAGGCTAGCCTGTTCGGCTGATGCAACAGGGTATTCCTGCTTGGTGTATGTTGCTCCCACAGCAACAGGGTATCGATTGGCCTGGAGTCAGGAATTGGCTGTGGAAAGCGCTGGTGACCGAGGTCCATTCGGGTCAGCGTGGCCCGTTCAGGCAAGATTCCGGCCTGGATCAGGCTGGAAAGCAGTGGCAACGATTGCTCAATGGGTGCGAGTTCCAGAGAAAATAGCGTTAATTCAGCCTATATTCAACCAATCGCCGATTTGATCCCTTTACCAACTAGGCCATAATTTGGGCGCACGTCACCTCCTGCCATTCACTAAATGCCCTTGAGCGAAACTCCCGGTAGTGAATCGCTCGCGTCAAGTGCCGACCCAGTTGAAACAGGTTTCCTACTACCCCATAAACCGAAAGAAAGCGCTGTGCCTGTCCAGCTGATTTGAATCGGCGCATCTGTCGTTCGCGTTGGCGAGTCGGTTCATGTGATACCTCAGCTCGGTTGTTCTCATACTGCGTGGTGCTGTGCGGGACCGAAGGTATTACCTCCCGGAGTGCGGCTGAATAGCTCTTCAGTTTGTCCGTGATCATTCGCCATGGCGGCTCGCTTTGACCTTTTAATAGCTTACGGAAAAACGTTGCGCTGCTGCCTTGTTACGACGTTTTTGCACCAGAATGTTAATGGTGTCTCCATCCTGGTCAACCACCCGCCAAAGATATTGGAGCTCGCCCCGGATCTTGATGAACACCTCATCGAGATACCAGGCGTCACCCAATCGGCCTTATCGTTTCTTAAGCTTTCGCGCATATTCTGGCCCGAATCGGTTGCACCACTGCCGAATGGTTTCATACGAGACGGCAATGCCACGTTCGGCAAGAAGGTCTTCAACATCCCGCAGGCTCAGGAAAAAGCGATAGTACAGCCAAACTGCATGACTGATGCCGGTCGGCGGAAATCGGTATCCATGGTATAACTGCTTGGCATCTTCGATGCCCATAGTCTGACCGATTTAGGGGGAACTTGACAGTACGGTCCCGATACCAGGTAATCTCGGAGCCGAAGGTTAGCGAAAGGGCATTGGCGTTGTCGCGAGGCAGGGTCTGAAGGAAGCCCAACGCAAAACTGCGGGGCGACGGACAGGAACTAGATATGAGGTGTGACGTAGCTGAGGCCAGTGGGCACGTGACCACGACCCTAAAGAGACATTCGAGCATGTTTTTAGGACGACGACTAGCCAAAACACAATTAGTCTAACGCAACCAAGGAGCTGCAATGAAAAAACTCACCATACTGTTATTAAGCGCCGGTATAAGTCTGTCGATATTGACGCCGATTACTCAGGCGGGCGTGCCGGATATCGGACCACTGCCACCGGTGCCGGTGAATCCGGACAATCCACCCACACCAGAGCGAATCGCATTGGGAAAGAAGTTGTTCTTCGATAACCGCATATCGGGCAACGGCAGTATGAATTGCAGTAGCTGTCACATTCCGCAAACCGGTTGGACTTTGCCTACGAAATACTCAGTAGCCAACGAAGGCTTTGTGGAACGCCGCAACTCTCCAACGTTATTGAATGTGGGATATAACAAAGCACTCATCTGGGACGGGCGCGCACCCAGTTTGGAAAAGCAGGCTGTGGGATCTACTAAAAATCCCGTTCACAAAGGCCAGGACATCGACAAACTAATGAAAATACTCAATGACGATGCGGAGGTCGTAAAAATGTTCCAGGCCGCCTATGGCAGTAAACCGAATCCGGCGGATTATGGTAACGCCATCGCCGTATTTCAGCGTCATACCATAATTACTGGCGAAAGCCCGTTTGACCGTTATATGAAAGGCGAAAAAAGCGCCATGTCAAAAGCCGCGGTGAAAGGCATGAAGTTATTCAAAGGCAAAGGTGGTTGCATACAATGCCACAACGGTCCTAACTTTACCGACTCGGATTTTCACAATATCGGCTTAAATCGCAATCCCGATTTTGACCAAGAAGAATTTCAAAAAATATTGAAATTCGATGCCAAACGTATGGGGCTGAAAGAGTGGGGGACCATTAACGAAGACCCCGGCCGTTATCTGAAAACTCATAACATGGACGACTGGAAGAAATTTAAAACTCCGACGTTGCGTAATCTACCGGATACCTCGCCCTACATGCACGATGGCCGCTATGCAACGTTGGACGAGGTGATCGATCATTACAATCGCGGTGGCGAAAACGTGAAAAACCAGGATAGACGAATAAAGTCTCTAAAACTGAGCGACAAAGAAAAACAGCAATTGAAAGAATTTTTACTCTCATTGAAAGGTGATCTTCCTAAGATAGAGTATTGATTATTTTCGGAGGCCACGATGCTCACCAAACCGGAGGAACCCCGAATCCATCTTCCCAAGGGCTGGCAGGACTGTGTTAAGTCGGCGATACTCGTGTAGTCAAAAAACTCATCCGTATCGCGATATCAACATCTTACCATCTATTGTCTGTGTCACAACGCCTTTGTGTTTTGCCGCAAATGAGGCTTAGAATTGGATGACAAATTTGTGTTAACAGTGAGGGTTCTTAATGGATTGGACGCGAATACTGGCCTACATCACTGGGACAGTGAACCAGGAACTGCTTTTGCGTAATGAGTATCTTGCTGCCGAAAACCGGATTCTCAACGCTCAACTCAAGACGCCATTGCGGCTCACTTTTGACTGCCGGTGGCGCTGGGCTGGCCGAGTTCCCGCGGCCACCAGTGGTCTGCTGGATCCGGCACAAACAGGCTCGACTCACCCATAGGCGCGCCCGCTACCTGGCTCTGTTGTGCGCCGCCACCCTGGCTTTGGGATTGAAAGCTTCCGCTACGCAGCAGCCCAGGCTGATCGGCGAGGATCTGGGATAGCTCTGAGCACAGGGCATCGATACTCCCTTTCAGGGAGTAATTAAACATGTCTCCGAGCATTAACATGCCGCCCTTCATCCATTGTCCCGACCCACCAAATTCGGGGTGGTTGAACTGAGCCATGGAGCCATTGCCATTGAGTACGGCAAACAGCATGTGGGTCACGGCATCCTGGCTGAATCCGTAACGTTGCACAAGGTTGTTGACAATCTGCTGGCCTTCGGGGGTGAGTTGTTGCATGAGAATTCCGTGCTATAACTTGTCGTGAACACTTACTGGTTGGCCCAGTGCTTCCTGCCGGGCGGATTGCCCGGCTATCGCTGGTGGCCGAATTCGGGTCAAGCTGGCTATCGCAAAGCAAGCCATCGAACGTGTAGCAAGTCGACGCCGCATGGCGGCCGGACCGACGTAAATATGATACTACTTCACAGACCTGCTGTCGCCCGGAAACATGAAAACGGGTGCCATGAAGCGCTCCCCCTTTCATTAACTCCAGGCAGTGAGATACAAGCAAGTCGCGTTGCCGCGATTCTCTGGTGGGCCTGCCGTATCTAGCACTCAGTGAGCCATACCCCTACATCAAGACTCGATTCGGCATTACCAAAATACGATCCCGCAATCGGCGGCACAGATTCAGGCGAGCGAGCCACCGCCACGGCAATATGATCACTTCCGACGATTTCCCCGGTAGTCGGATCAAATCCCTTCCAGCCCGCGCCGGGCAGGTACACTTCAGCCCACGCATGAGTTGCACCAAAATCGGTCGCAGAAGGTGGTGACTGAAGATAACCGCTCACAAAACGCGAGGCCAGGCCCAGGCACCTGGCTGTTTCCATAAACAACACCGCAAAGTCACGACAAGAGCCGGTATTGTTCGTCAGGGTTTGCTGCGCAGTTTGTACACCCGGTTCTTCCCTAATTTGATATGACAAGTTGTGATTGATATAGGACGCAAGCCGCTGCAATAGACTGTATGTTTGAATCCGCTCACCGGGTTTCCAGAACTCTGCTGTCCACTGCGTGAGCAGCGTTCTCGTCTCAGGATCCGGCAGGTCCATGTAGGGTGATAATAAGACCTTGTCGTCGGGTGCTATATATGTAAACGGGTAATGTACTGCATATTCGTCGACCAGAAAATCGAGGGGTGTTTCGTTGTATTGATGGATGATCACCTCGCTCTCGATCGAGAGCTGGGTCGATGGTGAATCGAAGGTGGCTATAGCAACCGAATTGCCTTCCACGTCACGGTGCCAGAGCAGCCTGGCTGGCGGGGTGATGTTGAGCGCAAAAGACTCAACACGCAGTTCATAGTTCTCTCTGGGACGCAAACGCAGATGATGCGGCCCGAGTCTCACGGTATCGGCGAAACTATAATACGTACGATGCAGAATTTTGTAGCGTTGCATGCTTCTTACCGATCACGGATAGGTCTCCCTGAAAATCACACACCTTCCTTGCCCCCTGGTGGTGCTGCGGTTCCATGCAATAGTCGAGTATGAGGAAGTAGGGCTTGTAACGTGCCCTCTCGATCCGGTTGATAGTTCTACTGATGCTTGAGCAACGCGCGCAAACATGGTCGCTGATCTTCCACATATTGTAACTTCCACTTGCAAAGGCCACGAATATCGCAGTATCTCGATCTTGGCAATGTTCAAAACATCCGTTCAGTGGCTGGGCCACAGGCCGACGTTGCGTTCCTGGAATTTCGCTGTAGCGGCGGTATTCATCCCGTATGGTGCAAACAAATGAATGGGCCAAGTAATGTTATTATCCTACAATATTACGGATATATTGTTGGTGCAATGACAAACGTCATACGGCCCCTCCATCCCCGCGGATTTTCAAATTCTCCATCATCGAAATAACCTTCAACTTCGGCACCACCGGCTTATCCAACAAATCAATCGCCTGCTTGAATCGTTCATTCTTGACGACAGCCGCACAAGCCTCCTCAGTTGTCTTGACAGAGGTATGGCCCGGCAGATGTTGAACGTCAGTAATCGCAGCACCCCTTCTTAACAGCCGAGTGGCGAAGGTCTTTCTCAGGTTGTGGAGCGAAACGGCTGTACGGACTTAACGCAGTCCTGCCAGCCCTCGGGAAGATGAATCCGTGGTGGCTGTGGTTAGCTGGGCATTGTGACCTCCGAAAACAAGTTCTTGTGAGTTTCCGGTTGAAGGATACAATAAGGGTCATCGAATCAGAATGTTATGGTCAGGGTGCTGAACCGAAAGATTCGGTGGACCAGGACGGATCAAGCATTTTGAAACGTGTTGGCAAAGCGCTTTCAAGTGAGTTCTCTCACTTGTGGCAATTCGAAAGCATCGGGGGCCTTGGTTCATCCCAAGTTATTTCTGTCGGAAAGCCGCATAAGGGTTTCCGAAGCGTTACGAACGCGCGCCATTATCAGTGTGCTTTATCATAGCTGATTGTTGCGAGGTTATCGTGAACCACGGCATTAAATGAGTGTTGAGATTCGCAAAGAAACATGCCGCCTTCGAGAACAAGCAGTATTCACCGCGTAATCCACCGAGAATAGGGTGCGCTACAACCTTAAAATGGTCCGGAATACGATGCCGACGTTGGTGTGGCGTGACAGGAAGCTCGTTTGGCGGATCTGGAATACCTGGCCCAAGGCTGGTGTGGGGTCGACCTCGATTGTAATGTACGATCCAGTTTTTTGTAACGAGTCGTAAGTGGTTTTCCGTCAGTGGGATAACGAAGTCAAGGCACTCTCGGCGAAGTGTGCCAATTACTCGTTCACAGATGCTGTTGGCTTGAGAGCTTCGATACGGTGTCCTGAGTACTCGAAGACCCGTATGTGCAATGGAACGGTCGAGCGGCGGAGACAAAATACCATCGCGATCGTGGATGAGAAAACGGTAGCAACGATCCGAGGGTACGGCTTCTCGCAATTGCTGCAGTGTCCATGCAGCCGTGGGGTGGCGGTCACATTGCAGTGCACAATCCGCCGAGTCTGGTGTTCGATAACGACCAAGACGTAGAGCAGGCGAAAAGTTGCCGTCACAACAACACAGAAATCACAGGCCAATATGGCTGCGGCATGATTCCGAACAAAGGTCGACCAGCGTGATCGCCGCGCAGCTGTCCACGCAGGTGTTCGGGCATACACTTGTGTACTGTACGCGGCGAAATCCGGATTCCCAGCTTGAGTAACAGTTTGTTGGCGATAGCATGAGCCAGATGAACGTAGCCAAGTCGTAAAGAAGTTTGCTTATCGTTCTAACGCCGTCCATGATGACCGATATCATGGCCTCAAATCACCGCTGATACTTCGCAGCACATCGATACTGTAGACGCATTCAGTCGATACGAGCACCTGGGGCAATATTCAGCTGTCCACCGGGGGAGATGCGAAGAGCATGCGTTGTAAGGTCAATGTCGAGATGCACACCCGACGAAATTTTAACTTCAACGCCTGGTCCAATACGCAAGCCTCCTGGGGCGACTACATCGCGCCAGATGGTGCAGGAACGCGTGATTCGCCAAACACCCTCTTGTGGCGGGAAGCAACGCAGTGCTGCCTGAAACTCAGCTTCAACGGCTGCGCGTTCCTCTTCCGTCTGCTCTACATACTCGGTGTTTGCATCAACCAGCCTCTCGGACAGTGGACCCAGATAGCTCAAATTCTCCCAATCATCATAGCCCGACAACCGTTCACCCGGCGTCGGATTAGGATCAAGTTCACTCTGCTGGACTGGCCCGTCCACGTTGTCATCTGTCCAAGCAAGGCCGCATTCACGGCTGCCTCGATTGTTGAGATCCACCGCTACTGTATTCAGCTCGAAGATATCAACATCCGAAGCATCGACGTTACCGCTCCAGTTGAGAGATTGGTTCACAGGACCGTTTTGACCAGTGCCATTCTGATCCGCCCATCTTGTTCGCAACGAGCTTGTGGGATCGATTGGGATTTGTTCACTTAGCGCCATCTCGTTCAAAGTGGACAACTCACTTCGGGAATAGTCCAGTACTCGTTGGCCGGTCGCCAAATCCAAAAGCCCGCCTGAAAAATTGTAATTCATTATACTGAGGTAGTTTGGCTTACAATTGGCGGTGGTAGGGTTGCCATTCGCGTCAAGATCAATTTGCGCACCTCCAGCGTGAGTCAATCCAAGCGCGTGACCCAGCTCATGCATGAAGAGCGCTGCGTCGCTTTCCGCTTGGCCCGGCCCTGAAGGGGCCGCTTCGCCGATGAAATCCGAGTTTCGTTCACCAACGCAACAGCGCCCTGGAAAAGGAATCGCGTCCGGAACCCAGACGGCGTAGTGGAAATAAGGTTCCCGCGCCGGGTCAAAATACTCGCCCTTGTAGAGCTCAACATCGGAAAGCGGAAAAACCGGGCCGGTCGGTGTTGTTGTTCCAAAATTGTCGGGAAGCGTTGTATCGTCAATATCTACTATCAAATCGATTCCGGGTTGCGCCGGCCCCTCGTCTGTATATGGACAGGGCGCGACCGGTGTCGGTATCGGAGCGATGTCAAAGGCATCCTGGACCATGCGCATCGCATCGGCCCGAGGCGCGGATCCGGCAACTGCGTCGAGTTCGACTAAGATTGTTTTACGGCAGGGAGACGCGCCCAGGGCCGGGAGATCAACCACCTTTTGCCACGCGCCATCAAAAAAGTCGAAAACGCCGAACCGCTCCTCCTCATCTGGAATATTGTCCTGGTCATAGTCCTCGGGACCACAAGTTATGCCAAACCACAAGCGACCACGCTCACCACCTTCAAGCGCACCAAAATGCTCGTGATCACCATCCCCACTCGCGATCGTACCATTAGGCCCTGTGTCTCCGGTCCACGTACAATTTTCGAGGTCGAGGGACAATACCAATTCTTGTGCATCATCGATGGGATTGATATCGATGATATCGTCGTTGTTCTCCAACGTGTCCGCATCCCAGAGCTGCAGGACTATGGGAATAACGCCACTGTCTTCCGACACGTTTCGCGAGAACCTCCAATCGGGCCGGAAATTCCGTCGTTCAACAAATTCACCGCGGTTGCGTTCAAACCCAGCGCTACCAATACGGATCCGCGCATAGTAGTCGCCGACGCCTACGGTATCAGCATCATTGATCAAATCCGCGGCGCCGGAGTCCGGGTTCCTTCCTTCGATCACACGCTTGATTTTGACGGTCACCGTAGTCTCGGCAAGGACTGGGGGCGTAACCATCACCAGAATGGCCGCGCCAAGCACAATTTTCTTAATCATGTTAACTACCGTTAGTCGCAAGCGCCAAGACACACGCTGCCATCGGTGTCAAGAACCATGACCCTCTGGCCAATCCCGTCGGGGGTGCCGGTTTGAAACACAAGCTGACCAGCCGTACCGGACTGGATATACCACCCGTTTCGGTTACCAGCGGTGTCGTCAAGCAGCGCCAGCGATGGGTTGTTACTGGACAAAAACAGCGTGGCGCTGTCAATACCCTCCCTGCCACCGGCACCGCTACCGCTCAAAGACAAGCGCTCAGCCGTAATCTCGCCAGAGTCTGCTTCAAGGTCGATGGTCGTGGCACCATTGGCCGCGCGCATCTCCAGATGACCGGCGGCCCCTCCCTGGCCACCGTTGCCTAGAACCAACGCCGCACTCCTCGCATCCAGTAGAATACGCTGCCTGCCGGTACGCGTCCTGAGGACAAGAAGGCCAGGCTCGCCGCCACCACCGACGCGAACAGCACCGGCTCCCCCATCCAAATGAATGGCCGCATCATTCACGTCATGCTCGCTGGCACGGTTCGAGAATATGACAAGATCGCCATCATCATCTTCTCTACCACCACCGCTTCCGCCAAGCACGAGGTTGGCGCCGGGTTGGTCGATATGGACCGAACGGCGACCCTCCTCGTCATGGGCGAAGTAACTGCCAGTATCTGAATCGATCCGAACCCGCACTGTGTTTCTGCCGTCGAGCACGACAAGGTCGCCATCAGCAATGACGAAGTCACCACCAGCCTCGGTAGTCACGTCAGTTGGATCAGAGATTGCTGGCGGTGCGGCATAAAGGATCAACAGGGAAACAGATGATACAAACAATCGAAAGAACATATGAATATCTCCAGAAATTCTGTCTTTGTACTTCCTTAGTCGTTTAACATAAATTGCGGTATCGGCCCCGATTGGTTTCCGCCGCATTAACGTTTCGTGCAATCTAATTATAGTTGCGGTGGTACTTTCGTTGATGTGAAATATTCACCATCGGCTTGTGAAATGTTCACATGCACGAAACGAAGCCGCGGGACAGGTACCATGTGCTGACCACGCCCGGCGTTTATGCCGGTGCCAATCAAGCACAAGCGCGTATGGTGCAAAAACAGGCAGACCGACGGTATCCAAAGAAATCAGGGCGTTGATCCGCAAGATGTCTGCAGCTAACGTCGGCTGGGGTTCACCGCGGATTGTTGGGGAGCTACGCAAACTCGGCATCGATGTCGCGAAATCAACAGTGGAGAAGTACCGAGTGCGATCCAAGCAACCACCATCGCCGACGTGGAAGTCGTTTCTGAAGAATCATGTCAGGGATTTGGTATCTATCGATTTCTTTGTAGTGCCAACCGTGAGATTCAAGCTGTTGTTTGTCTTGGTGGTCCTCGCGCATCATCGTCGCAGGGTAGTGCACTTCAATGTCACGGAGCATCCGACCGCCCAGTGGACCGGTCAGCAGATCATAGAAGCGTTCCCGTGGGATACAGCACCAAAGTATCTGCTGCGGGATCGAGACGCGATCTACGGAAGCCAGTTCCAGCGGCGCGTAAAAAGCATGGGCATCGAAGAGGTGCTCACGGCCCCTCGAAGTCCCTGGCAGAATGCCTTTGTGGAACGCCTAATCGGCAGCATCCGGCGAGATTGCTTGGACCATGCGATCGTGTTGAACGAACGTCATCTGAAACGGATATTGACCCGCTATTTTGAATACTATCATCGGTGGCGCACGCATCTGGCACTGGATATGGATAGTCCTGAATCGCGATCGGTACAGCCGCTGGCGCTTGGAACGGTTGTGCAGTTTCCAGAAGTCGGTGGATTACATCACCATTACGAACGATTGGCAGCGTGACTGAGTGTGAGGTGAATTATCGGGAAGCACAAGATCCTTGGTGACTTTCCAGTCTACACATACATCCTCTCTGACACATCTCGATTGAAGCAGCCGTGACCAGCCTTTGTATGTCGAACGTTGAGTGTCATGTGTTACACTAGGTGCTCAAATCGATTTCCCCTCGAAAGGTATGGAACTGTCCCAGCTCACACATTATGGACATTCTGCTTTGACGCCAGGGCGCTTGGTTTTAATTCGGCAAAGTGATGCATTAGCGGAGCAAGCGCAGAAAGCCGCGATTCCTTGGGGAAACCGCGCTTTTTCACCTGTGCTGTTCAAAGTACATGTTGTCGGGCCAATAATGTTTCGAGCACTCTCCGAGGCTTCCCCGATCAGGCTTCCGCTACCGTAGTAACTATGATCAACACATTAATCAAGAGTGTTGCAGATAAACTCTTGGATGCACTGGTAGAACAGACTTGTGACATTCTTCGAGGAACTAGAGATGATATTGCGGCAATTCGTTCACAGCTTGACATAATACAGAGCAATCAGGAGATGCAGCTAGCAAGTAGCTTAAAAGCAGGTCTTAGCTACTTGCAGCTAGGCCAACGCCAGCGAGCCATAGACTCGTTCGTTAAAGCCGAAGCGGACGATAGTAGAAATGCAGTTGTAAAAGTCATTCTTGCACTCCTGATAGCTCAAGACCGAAAAACCGATTTTGCGGTCGACAGAATGTGCGAAGCGTTGCAGATGAATCCATTTATTGTCTATGCCATGTTTCCTGATAATGCTCCGCATGTAGATGGCTTGGATATGCCAGGTAGCGGAACCGAGGAGTGGTCTTTGGATCTCTCAGACAAACAATATCTCGCTACTCTCGAAACTAAAAAAAAGCTAATGGAGAAATTCATCCGTAGCCTCGTTGGAGGGTGCTCAACTATCCTTGCAGCTTCCGCAAGTGGTAGTCAGGTTGTTATCAACTTCCGGGTACACCGCCCTCATATTCTATGGGAGAGGGGGATATTCTGGTCATGGAAATTGAGAGGCTTTAAGCCACGATTCAACGCTGGAGATGAGTTTGTGGCCGCAATGGCTTGGGGATCGGGCACAGTGAATTGGGTTCACCAGATTGTCGATGGCCGTCTTCTCTTCGCCACCCCCTATTGGACAATAATCCAAATGGATGAAGGTTCGTTTCGATTGCTGCGGAGTACGGACGGCATGCCTGCCTCCACGATGGGGGCAAACTATTTCGCAACGGTGCTTTGCCCGAATATTGTCGCCTTAGTGCGCTTGCATCTATTCAAAGCGTCTAACCCCACCTTTTTGGGAGAGGCAGAGATCTTTAAAATGTATTCGGCAGAATATCGACGATGGTACTCCGAGAGAAGCCTGGTCGAAAAATTGTTAAGATCCAAACGCCATGACTTCTCGAGAGACGATGAGAAAGCAGTTGCTCCACCTTACTCTAAAGGCGGCGAAATCATAACAGTGTCCAACCGTTGGTCAATTACCAGAATTACCAACGATCATCCCCAAAACCCGAAACAGGTATATGCCATGGGTTGCACGGGGCGGTTGACCTACGAGCCGAACACTTAGATCCATACGTCGAGGGGTACTGTAATCCCGTAGGGAGCAAATATTCGAACGAGCCGTATGATATTGTTATGAAACGACATTGCGAATAATGTCTCCGTGCGATGATGAATGTCATACAGCCCTCCAATCTGCTGGTAATCGCCCTGGCCGGCTGGCTGAACCGCTTTGCACATCACCTCACAACCCTCAACACCGGCTCCACCGGCTTATCCAATAAATCAATAGTCTGCTTAAACCTCTCATTCTTGACAAAAGCAGCATATGCCTTCTCTGTTGTCTTGACAGAAGCATGACCGAGCAGGTGCTGGACATCCGTAATGGCAGCACCGCGGCTGAGCAGCCGAGTGGCAAATGTTTTTCTCAAGTTATGTGAGGATACATCATCCAACCCAGCTCTCCTAAACGCAGCTTCCAGTGCTCGATTGTTTTGAATCGTTTTGTGCCCACCGAATCGGCCGGGGAAGACATACTCACCATCTACGGACTTCCGCCTATTCAACAATGTCATTCTCAGCCGATTGGTCATTGGAATGAAATCATCATTGGACACTTTTGTTCTGTAAAGATAAATGACACTATTATCAAAATCGACATCTGACCACTTCAAGATGCTCGCCTCATTGATACGGAATCCAGCATCAACCATCAATATGAAAATATCTCTTGCTGCCTGACGGCCCTTCTTGTGTTTTGGATCTTTTACCATCGAGGGATCAAGTTCTTTGAGAATCTTGTGCTCTTCGTCATCGGTCAGATACCGGATCGGCTTGTCCTTGATATTCCACTGACTCCATTCATAGTCAGGGGTGTAATATCCGAGGCGCCTTGCATTCCGGCAAATCTTATTAAACTGCCTGGACCAAAGACGGATTGTGATATCTTTGATTCCGCGCTTGCGTTCGTATTCGACCCAGCGGGATAAGTCACGATTGGTTATCCCATCAAGAAACGTATCGTCGAAATAGTCTTTGAATCGATTCGTCGCCGTCACCAACGTGTCGTATGCGCCCGATTCCTTGCTGGTGCTGAGCAGGGCAAAACACGCTTCATGTAATTTAATGTGCTCACGATGACCGAGCACCTGTGTATCAACCAGTTGCTGGCGCATCTGCCGTTCCAGTTCCAGTGCATCCCGTTTGCGTGTGGATTTGGAGCTGCGGGTGTACGTCTTCTTACTGTGGTTGAACTGAACAATCCAGTATTTGCCTCGTTTGTAAACACTCATCGGTTATCTCCCTAATTGTCTGTATTTGTTCTTCTTTTAATAAGACTATCCAGCCAAAACGCCCATAAGACAACAGGGCGGGCGAAGGAATAAATACCAAGGAATCAGGGATATAAGGAGGTAACTATGACGGATGAGCAGATCAGGATGTTGGTTAATCTTGGCCGTGATGAGGCCAGGGTGTTATTGGAGAATGGCGAGTATGGGTTATATCGGACAATTCAGAGGGAGATGGTGAAACTGGTCAGAGAATATGGAGTGCAGTTGCCGCTGAACTGTTTGCAGTTTGTGTATTACGCTAACGATGTTCTCCGAACATCGAAGACAACCGAGTGTGGCCGGAGGCCTGCAATTCACTGATCGGATAGAGCTCGCCGTTGGTATTGATGCTCACGGGTGGGTGCGGTGACTCTCGGCTATTCGCAATGCAGAGTTAGACGGGGAGATGGACCTTTCAATTGCTTCTATCAGTGGTGGACGCCGATCATCGCTTCAATACCTTCTTCCTTCAGCGTACGCTCGAACTCTTGAAACGCTTCATCGTCCGTATCGAATGGATCATCCCAGACTGTGGAATTATTTTCTTTATCGATAACTTCCAGAATCCAATCATTTTTTCCAGAACTGTAGATCTCAACCTTCACGGTTCGGCCATTACTCGTAACTGACTGGCAGTGCCTCGAATAAACGAGTTCGATTTCATCCATTGTCATTTGCTGATTCCTCTATTTTGGGTCCGTCGAGTTCAAATTTTGCAACTCGGCGTCCGAATGGTCTTTTCGAAAAAGCATTAGTTGAACATAAAACGCCCCGACCTTAAACCCAATTCCTCGCTGCCACCACAGATTTCAGCCTTTCCGGATTTTGTCGATAAATACATCGGGAACATTCTTCGGATTATATCGGTGTCCAGCTAGGGTCCACCTACGTTTTGCAATCCCGGAACCGATGTAATCCGGCGAATGTCCCACACCGACCTGGACCCTCGGTTTCATGGGATTGTCACCTCATCTGTAATCCATAGTACTGGGAGTCTGTGTGCCGAGAAACTGACAGAATAACGGACAGCTCAGACGATGAAACTGGCAATCAATAAAACGTTCACCGATAAGGCCAAACAGGAGGAGTTTGCACGCATTGTCAAAACATTCCAGAACGTGGAAGTGAGCCGTGACGAGCTGGCCCAATTAATCAACGAGGGATACGCCTTCTGCGCGCAGCACAGCGATAACTATAAGAAGTCTGCCAACTTCACTAGTTCAGATATTCTCGCGGTGGATATCGACGATGGGATGACGGTACAAGATGCACTGGCCAACGAGTTCGTAAGACAGCATGCGGCCATTCTTTATACAACCGTCAACCACTCAGAGGAATTCCAGCGATTCCGTATCGTATTTGAAGTCAATACAACCATCACCTCGTCCACGGATATGAAAAATGCCCTACGGGGCGTCATCAAAAAGTTCGGGGGCGATCCGAGTTGCAATGATGCCTGCCGGATGTTCTACGGCTCGAAAGGTTCGAAGCCAATTACACTCAAAGGCTCACTGACGGCGGATGCATTAGCGGAAGTCATCGCCTTGGGTGAGGAGATCAATAACAAGAATGTCATCACCGATTCAATTTCTGGGAACAATAAAACCACAACAATACGGTCAATAAATACGATCAGCTCAGAGACGAAAGTCCAGGACAGGGACAACGTGTTGCATCGGCTCGTTGATCTGCCTGAAAAAACATCAGTACACTGTCCAGTACACATAGACAATAATGCGAGTGCGTTTACCGTGAGGTCAAAGCAAGGCGTGGTCGGCGTCCATTGCAGTCGATGCCAAACAACATACTTCACGTCGAGCGATATGCCACTCTATGACTTCAACTACGGACTGAGGAATCTTGATGCGCTCAGCCGTGAAGAAGTGGAGTATACGGATGAAGAGGGCTATTTGACCTATTCTGAACCCGCTGTGCTACGAATAAAAGAACGTTACCTTCCACAGAGAAACACCACGGCGTCAATTATATTCGTAAGAAGCCCGAAAGGCACAGGCAAAACCCAATGGTTAGCATCGATCGTCAATGAAATGAAGGCTCGTTACGTTGACGATGAAAAGTGGAGAAAAGAAAAAGAACAATGGGAGCAGAGAGGTAAAATTCCGCACGATGAATATCAAACGTGGTTAACGGAATACCAGAAATGGAAGACGCGGGCTCGAAAGAAGTCCATTCTGCTGATCGGGCATAGACGCTCATTGATTACATCAGTGGCCGCCCGGCTGGGATTACGACCCTATATTGAGTTCCATGATGTCGGATCCAATGGAAAAGTCGTCGACAAGATATCGTACAACAACCCCACACAATATTATGCAATATCTGTCGATAGCCTTTCGCAGAAACTGAAACCCAAAATCCACAAATATGACTATGTTCTGATCGACGAAGTGGAACAAGTGTTCTCACACCTGACGTCGGATACGTTGAAGGGAAAACGGAATGACACATACCATTTCCTGAAACACTACGTGGACGTTGCAGAACAGGTCTATGTGATGGATGCGGATCTAAACTACCTGACCGTCGAAACCATATGCAACTTCGTGAGCAGGAAGAGTGAACGGGAGTTCGAGTTTATCCACAATGAGTCGATCAAGGAAAATAGAGATATCCACCTGTATGGGAGTGAAGAGCACCTGACAAGTGAATTAATGAAGTCGATAGAAAACAGGGAAAAATGCTTTGTTTGTACCAACTCGAAGAAGCACGTTAAGAAGCTCGTCGGTTACATCCAAGAAAAATACGGGGAATCGTGTAAGGTCATCGGAATTACGTCAGAGAACTCACAACAAGCAGAATCACAGGACTTTATACGGAACATAAAAACGCAGGTATTGGAGTACGATGTAGTGCTCGTCTCACCCAGTGTGGGCACAGGTGTCGATATCACGTTCGACGATAATGCCCAGTTCATCGATGTCGTGTATGGATTCTTTCAGGCGCGGGTCAATACGCACTTTGACATTGACCAGCAGCTGTGTCGGGTCAGAAACCCGAAATCAGTGAAAGTCTGGATCACACCCGAAACATTCCGATTCGAAACAGAGCCCAGCATCATCAAACACGAGGTGATTGCGACAAGTAAGCAGGCGATGAAGATCAGCCACATCGATTCGGATGGTGAAATTCACTATCACACAAACGACGGATACCTGGAGTTGTACGCCAATGTGAATTCAATCCGGCGTGGGTCGATCAACCACCTGAAACAGCACTCATTAATATGAAAGAGTACGAAGGATGGACTGTGATCCCAGTGGATATGACTAAAGAGGATATCGTGGCAGGCGCAGAGATCAATCGAGTCGCCAAAGAGATACAGGAACAGGAACGGATCGAGAATATTCTATCGGCACCGCTCATCACAAAGCATGAGTACATTGAACTGTTCAAGGCACAGGAACGGTATTCGCTGACGCCAACACAAAAATATGCCATGCGACGGTATGAGATTGAATCGTTTTACTACACCGATGCAAGCAACGAGCTGATACACGACGATCGGGATGGCAAGAAACGGGCTGAGATACGGGAATATGAGAATTACATGAGCGCGGACAGTGTCCTGATGGCAAAAGACCAGCTTGAGGTGACCACGTACAATACGCATATCACGGATAGAAAAACCTGGTTAGCGAGAAAGCGATTCTTCAGGGATGTATTCACGCTCGCAGGGCTCGCAGACGCCAACTCAGCCGTGATCACGGAGCGGTGTATTCACGCCAGCGATCTCACCGCCTGTGTTGAATACATTGAAAAGAACAAAACGAAAATTCAGCGGTGGTTTGACATCGATCTCCGAAAGGATATGAAGGAGAAGCCCGTTCAGCAACTCGGCGTCTTTCTCAAGCTGATGGGAATCACGTGGAAAAAGAAATCAAAGAAAACACCGAGCGGGGGCAAGGAGTACTACTATTGGATACCCCAGGAACGAATCGATGAATTGAACGACATCGTTTCTCGCCGGACGGATTCACTGGCCACGGAGAACTGGCATAACCAACGGAAAGCCAGCACGGAAAACCGACTATTCACTGATTTTCATGATGTGGAATACCAGATCAAGGAACAGATCAAAAACCCCGTCGCCAATGAAGAAGCTGAAATGGTTGCTGGGCTTCCAAACGAGGTTTGGGCACCCAGCCAGTTGAATGACGAATTCACTTCATGAATTTCGTCTTCACCTGGTTTCACACCTACCAGCCGAAAGACGATTAGCGATAGACAAACTAAGTAATATCTCGCGAAAACAATGGGTTATGAGGAGCGCCCAAAAACCATAAGTAATACAGCGAGTTATATTGCGTTAGTTTAGGGTCAAGGGATAACTGAATATTATTTTTTCTATAATAAAAAAAAAGAGATGTTATCCCCGGGTATCTGACATTCTCAGTATTTCAATCAGTTATAAATCTATAGGGTCTGCCATAAAAATACAGAAAGCTATTTAAAACTTGAAAGTCTGTCCGTTTCTGTTTCGTTTCGTATTCAGCCACCCCGATCAGACTTCCTCAAATCGTTTCTGAGCCGGTAACTCGACAGGCCCCGTATCTGAGCTCAGATTCTGAAAGTAAATTGGAATACACCGTCAGATTCGGTCAAGTCAATATCGGGTGATGGTACGAAGTTAAATTTGTTTCCTGACCCCGGTTTCCGGGGGTGGGAAACGAAGAGAGGAGACCATCGGTCTCCTCTCCAGTAGAGCAGATGTGTCGACGATAAATCAGGTTTTCTTCCTCAGGTTCCTCTTGATGTTGTACAGGTAGGTCAGTGATCCCTTCTCGGTAAGCGCGGCTCCCTGCCGGAACACATGGAGGATGGCTGCCCGATCCTCATTCTTGACCAGGTCGTAAATGTCTCGGGACGTGTCAGCCTTCGACTTCCCGGACCTGATCAGTTTCTTGCCCTGAGCAATCGCCTTCTTGATGTTGGCCTTGTTGAAGTCAGGTTTCCTCGTGGTGGTAGTTCCACTTGTCTGGACCATGATAGTAACTCCATAGCTGGTTGATGATAGTGTGGGATTCAGAATCAGAAATCACCTCGAAACCAGGAATATCCTCGAACAGCAGTAGCACCTGCTCGTTGAAATCATCGATTGAGAGCGATGGACCAAATTGGTCAGTGATGATGTCGACCAGTCGCTTTTGTTGATCTATTGATAATTCGGTTTTGTTGGTGATTTCATGATTCATGACCCCACCGTCCAACGAAACAGTGGGGAAGACAACAGGCCTATGCGAGCCCAAGGCGGCTCAGGGCGGAGTTACTCAGCCACACCCCGAAAGCCTTCTGAGATTGGATGCGGGATGGATGACAGGCACCCTTCTCCGCATACACATTTTGTCACAAGTATGGTGTGGCCGGTGCCTGTTTTATGCACTCAACAGCCGGTATAGGAAAGAGCCTCACCAACCTCGTCGTAACGTGTTTTGATGTCCATTGCAGATTTTATATTGCTGAACACTATCCTCATCAGTGTCATCTTGATTGACGCCAACCTGTCAGAGGGCTCCTCATCTTCAAGCTCATTCCATGCATTCGCACTTGCTTCCAGCAACCAGAGCGTCTGATCGGTAATATCACTAAGCCTGCCGAGAGACTCTGTGTGTACTATTTCATCCATCAGTTCAAATAGCTCTTGTGGGATCTTGCTCATATCAATCTCCTGTTAGGACAAAACGAGGGTGATACTGCCTGAGGGCAATACGCGCACATGGGCGCCTCCGTGTGCCCATGCCGCCAGTGACTATGACGGCAAAGACCATCAGACTTTGAGTGCTTATGCTTGACGAAAAATGTGAACAGCGTTGGATTCATAGCATCGGTGGAGTTCGCATGGCAAACGAGGAGTTATAAACACTGGTAGACATGCATCCCGACCGCCCGTCAATTCCACAGTTTTTCCTTCTGATAAATACCTCAGGAGGAAACAAGAATGAACAAATCAAACCAGTTGTTGGCGTTATTGGATCGGGTGTTTGGATTCCCGAATAAGATACGGTCGACGTTTAGAAAGCACAGCCAGGACTTCGATGAGAAGACGAACGAGCATGTGATCGTGATTGAGTATCGAGTCCGTGTGAAAGGGACGATGAAGAGCGCTCCGAGAAAGCGGCAGGGACCGAACCAGATGGCGATGATTCAGCAGTTGCTAACGCAGAATCAGAGCAAGACCAAGAAGAAGTGATGGCACACTTCGGAGGTGGCGCACTATATGGGTGCCCCATCTGTGTATGGAAATGTTCCCCACTGACCATCCGAATACCCGGAATGACGAATAATCTCCTGGGGTCCCGAAAACCAATTGGATTAAACCATCACGACAACTAACCACCCGGAATCCGTGGGGATCAGATGACTGTCAGGTGGGGCACTGGTGGAAATGCTTCTGGGGCCCGTATTCTGGTGAAGAACAGCCCAGTGCCGATGTGGCGTCCGACTTATTCCCGTGACGCACACTGGATCACGAATGGGCTCTGACAAACAGCCGTTGTCTTCCAATAACAAGAGGACGACGCTCCCCGGTACCGATCAACAACCGGAGAGAACCAATGACGACGAGAAAGACCAAAGCAAAACCGACTGATAAAGAAACACCTGAAGCCATGACGCTGGAACAGGCACTGAAAGAGGAAGGGGAAGGCAGAACACCTGAATCAATAAGGAATGAGGGAAGGAGACCGACCGGTCCCAGCAAAATGGAGCAAGCAAGGAAAATCATGGAAGAAATGTGGGATGATATTCAGGCCGGTAAGGTAAAACGTAAGGACGTCATCCAGCGGTTTATCGAAGAGGCGACGCTCAGCCCCAAAGGAGCGGCTACCTATTACGGCTCAATCAAGAAGAAACTCTCGAACACCGCTTAGCATCGATCTGAGACGCTCTGATCGCTGTATTCAGACCCGCTTCGGCGGGTTTGTTTTTGAGTACGTTGTCGGAATTCAGATAATCAAAGACTGTCGTCGCTTTCACAGGAGAGAGACGATGGATCACACCAAAGAAATCTACGCTCGCTTACTAGACGTTATTCCGAATCTTCGGAATATCGGCAGCTATGCCAAGCTATCGGCGCCGGGATTCATGGATCTCCATGTCGATATTCTGAATAAGAACGGCAACGTCTGGAGAATCTCGCTGGCGCATAATTATAAAGCCGGTGGCGACGTTGTTCCTGATCCCGACATGGAAGTGACCGTGGATTTCCATAACGAGACGGCACAGGCCGAGACGTATCAGGACACCTATGTCTACCGGGAAGCGAAGGACGCAGAATCAAGAACGGAATTGAACGAGTTTTTTCTGTTGTGGCTGGGCAACCTGATCGAGCAGGGCCATAAGATCGTGGATTTGCCGTCAAACCAGTGACGGTCGTGTAACAACTCTCAGCAAAAATCACAGCACTCCGATCTGTCAGCGCTGTAACGGATTGAAAAAGCGTTGGACACAGAAAACCTTGCTGGTGCGGGGTCCCTGATCGACTACTATCGGCCATTAACGGCCCTTCGCGGTCAA
>Ga0316189_10001849_pt1 | contig 20946 bp, 13 predicted proteins | sample LowCovwburrow_MG_FD_204930 | JGI IMG/M metagenome (GOLD analysis project Ga0316189, IMG submission 204930) | Coastal sediment microbial communities from Maine, United States - Lowes Cove worm burrow | ecosystem: Environmental > Aquatic > Marine > Coastal > Sediment | place: USA: Maine... | reverse complement strand
CCTTGCCAATGCCATGCCCACCGATCACTGTCAGGTCATAACAGTGCTCTTCCATGTCTTTGATCAGCTCTTCGTAATGCTTGCCGTCAATCATACGGCCTTCAAACTCAAGCTCGTTCTTTTCACAGGTTGCCTTCATCTGGTCCAGGTAACTATCCGAGATAAGTTCCAACCCCATGGTGATCAGGCTGTCGTGGATTTTGCGCTGGCGCTCGAGCTCGCGTTCCTGCAAATATTCTTCTGGAAGTGTGTACTCCATCTGCTTGAACCGATAGTCGTGCATTCGCGCTGCATATACATGAGAACCAACGAGCTTTGCTCCACTCATTCGGCCCAAAGCCACAGCAATATCGATTGCACGGTTGGAATAGGCGGAATTGTCCACGGGCACGTAAACGTCTTTGAACATCCGGGTCACCTCCAAGATTCATTACATTAAGGGAATCCATAGGCTATTTGGGGATAGCTGCCTACAAAAGGTTTCTGTCTTAATCCTTTATACCATAAACGAAAACTTTATCCATGGCAAATTATTTTCTTGCATGATTCCCAAGACCTGTCTGAGTTTGGAGTAGCGCCTGGATGGACCAGCTTTTTTTATGTATAAGGCTATTAAAATCAGTTGACTACAGTCTACTCTGTAGTGTTCTTCATGGTGATTCAAGCCACTTTTTATGTATGGAATGCTTGTTTTCAGACAGGTACACGTTGGTTTTGGCCAGCGCAAAACTTCGAATCTAATCGCAATGAGCCCTATGATCGCGAAGAGAGAGACAATCCAATCAGGAAAACCGGCAAGCAAAAGTAAGTGGGTTTACTTCCGGAATAAACGACTAAGCACTCGCTTTATATCTCAAAAGTAAGACAGGAACAAGGCCTGATTCAGACTATCTCTTGGCAACATATGCTGCTGTGAGCTCAATGCTGTTAGATAGTCGCCCGCGTAAAACTATTTTAGGACTCCCGGCTGTAAATAAACAAGTTATGCACTGTTTCTTAGGCGATATTCTCCTTGAAAACGGAAAGAGTGCTTCTTTCCTCTTCCCAACTATTTAAGTCGCCACAATTAGTGGTTTTATATTCCGCCCGTGGACCGCTATAGAGTGATCTCCAATGCGGGAGCCACTGAGAAGTAGGAGAATCACGGCCCTCTTTCTGGGGAACCTGTTGATGGGATTAACTCGGGTCAGTAACAAAATAGAGTTAGCTGCGCCTCCAGATTACCAAGATATCAATCACACCTAATCAACGCTGGAATCAAACGGTTTAGCAATTAATTTAACAAATGGGTTGCATATGTGAATCGGCTCCTTACTCCTTCATGCGTTGGTTAAGTTTCTTGCTGGCCAAGATCAATCCTAAGATCACAAGGCCCCATTGTACGACGAACTGAATCTGCCAATTGGCACCCGCAGTGAAGAACCACCAGCCGAAGAGTACCAGACCTTCAATCACGATCAGGCCCATGGCAACCTTGAACCAGAGCCCCGCTTTTAACCAGGTCGCATTCTCGTTAAGAATATCCGAGCAAAAACGGTCGATCCCGTAGCGGAACACCAGAAAGGCAAAGAACAGACCGGAAAGGATCAAGCCAACACCCCAGACGTAATCCTGGTTGTCGAAAACCGTGTTGGAGAGCGCGCTGGGCGTCCCCAGCACCACACACATGGCAACGGTGATGATCAAAGACGTTTTACGACTCAGTTTAAAATCGGAGAAGAAGCGAACGCTGAGTTCAACCATGGCCACCAGGGAAGTCAGTGCGGCTGAAGCCAGACCCAAGAAGAAGAGCGTGCGCACCAGTCCGCCGCCAGGCATGCTTTCAAAGAGTACGGGCGCCACATGAAAAGCAATGCCACCCGTACCGCTGGTCCCGGAAACATAGTCGACCGCACCGCCCTGCATGATGGCAAATAAGGCGGGAAAAATCATCAAAGCCACAATCAGCTCGATCCCATTATTGCCGGAACCGGTGGCCAGGGGAGTTGTAACCGGGTCTTCCTTGTCGCGAGCATAAACCGCATAGGCAAGCATCAAGCCCCAACCTGCGCCGGTAGACCAGGCCGACTGGGTCAAACCGGCGATCCAGTGGGCCGGGTCTTTGAGGCGCACCCATTCGACCGTGAGCAGGTAACTCAAGCCCTCAACCGAACCCTGCATCATCAGCGATTTGACCGCGCCGATAATCAGGATCAGGATCAGCCCGGGGATAAGAACCTTGTTCAAACGCTCGATCCCACGGGTACCCTTATAGACAAAGAAGGCGGCAAGAGCCACAGCCAACAGGTGCCAGATCGACGATTCCGGAGTACCCCTAAAACCGTCGAAGAGCGCGATTGCGGCCTCTCCGTCCAGGCCGCTCAAACTGCCTTGAAAAGCAAAAACTGCATAACGAAGGGTCCAACCCGTTACAACCGAGTAATAACACATAATCAGCATGGCGCATAAGGAGACAAAGCCACCCATCCAAGAGAGTTTTGGGCCAAGCAAGGCGAGGAAAGCGCCATAGGGGCCTTTGCGCACGTGTTGACCCATGGAGAGTTCCACCATAAGCAGGGGCACAGACCAAATAAAAAGGAACAGGAGCCAGGGAATAAGGAAGCTGCCGCCGCCGTTATTGGCCACCTCGCGTGGGAAACGCCAAATATTACCGGTACCCACGGCCATGCCCATACAAGTCACAATCATGGCGAAACGGGAACTAAAACGCGGTGCGGATGAATTGGATTGGCTCATTGTTTTCTCCAGAAACAGATTTTGAGAAAGGCCGCTACGACATACCAAAGAGGTGTGTATCTTAACCGATTATTGGCTCTTTGGGATTGTTTGGGTGTAATTAAGACAGGACTAGCTGATTCGGTATAGGCATCGGTTTTCACCAGGGAAGGCGAGATTACCCCCCTTGAGCCTACGCCGGATGGGGTTACGTAAAATGCTAGCCAGGATCGCACGGGTTAACACTTTGCCATTTTAAACAACCCCAGCCGGGGGTGCGAGATCTTGATCTGGAGTAAGGGCCCCCCGAAAAACCGATACGGTTCTTGAAGTGAATCTCGATGGGGCCTGCAGAGGGAATCAGTTGTCGGCTACCATCGACAAGGATAGTGTCATTCAGATGAGAAAATCCAAAATGAACCGCATGGCTCGTCTGGGTTGGAGATGTCAGGGGAACTGGGGCGGGTGTTGTTTGTGGTGAGTAGTGGCTTGCTGCCAGGCTCGGGTGACGGCCAGCAAGGTAGCCTCATCAAAGAGCTTGCCCATGAAAGTGATGCTGGTGGGTTGGGCCGGATCACTGAACCCGTTGGGAACCACCACACAGGGGTGGCCGGTCAGGTTGGTTAACAGCATGTTGGGGTTCCCGAAAGCGGGGGTCAGGTAGACGTCTACTTTCTGCATCAGTTCGTCCATTTCATCGATCAGACGGGTGCGGATGCGGTTGGCGTTGATGTACTCCACGGCGGTGATGTGCCGGGCGCCGCGAAAGGCATTGGGCCATGCGGCCGAGACCTGGCGGACCAGGAGGTCGTCACGACCCGAGCGGGTGAGTTCGTCGAAGGCGGCAGCGGCTTCGGCCGAGAGGATGATACTCAAGGCATTGATGGGTAGATCGGGCAGGGTAATCGGCACCAGTTCAGCGCCCAGTTCGGTCAGTTTGTCGAGGGTCGCCCGGTCGCTTTTCTTACTGGAGTAGTTGCCTTCGAAGGCGGTTTTCAGGTAGCCAATCTTTTTGCCTTTCAGCACGAGTGAGGCTGGTTTATAGGGGAAGGGGGCGTCGATGACGTGGTTGTCCTTGCCGTCGCTGCCGCAGATGGCGTCGAAGACCATGGCGCAGCCGTCAACCGAGCGGCAGATGGGCCCTACTTTGTCCATGCTCCAAGAGAGCGCCATGGCACCGTGACGGGAAACGCGACCAAAGGTAGGGCGCAGTCCGGTTACGCCACAACGCGTGGCGGGAGACACAATGGAACCCCAGGTCTCGGTGCCAATGGAAAAGCCAACCAGACCCGCAGAGGTGGCCGAGGCCGAGCCGGCCGAAGAACCGGAAGATCCCTGCTCCGGGTTCCAGGGGTTGCGGGTCATGCCGTCATACCAGACATCGCCCCAGGCCAGTGCACCCAGTGAGAGCTTGGCCAGCAAGACCGCGCCGGCCTGATCCAGTTTCTCGATGACCGTGGCGGTCTCGTCCAGTACCTGTTCCTTGTAGGGCTCGGCGCCCCAGGTGGTTTTCACCCCTTTCAGGGAAAACAGGTCTTTGATGCCATAGGGAATGCCGTGCAGGGGTGAGCGAAAGTGGCCTTTGGCTATTTCCTCATCCATTTTACGGGCTTGGGTTCGGGCCTCGTCCGCCAGCAGAGTGATCACGCATTTCAGTTGTGGACCGTAGCGCGCAAGCCGGTCCAGGTAGACCTCGGTCAGTTCCAGCGAAGTGACCTGGCCGGTCCTTAAAAGGGAACCCAGTTCGGGTACGCTCAAATAGGCCAGGGCGCCAGCATCGGCCGGTCGGGTAATCTTGCCCACAGGCGCATAGACAGGTCTACTCCTGTCGGTGGACATTTGGAAACCCGTGGGCAAGGGCGAAAAGATCAGGCTAGGAGGGACGCTGTTGGCCAGCGGCACCGAACGAATACCCTCATAGGCGGTTAACAAGTCGACCAGGTCTTGCTGCATCAAGGCGCGTTCTTTTTCGGTGAACGAAAGGCCCATGAGCAGCTCGGCTGCGGACAGCTGTTCCTCACTGAATTGGGGCTTCTTTTCCGCTTTTTGTTGGGGGACGGGCGTGGCGGGCGTGGTGGACCATGCCAGTCCACAAAAGGTCGCGAAGCTCAGTGCCCATTTCAGGGTATTCATAAAATTCCTCCGAAGAATTCGATCACGAATCAATTATAGCTGCCTTGCATCAAAGTGGGTCAGGGAACGATGATGAGCGGGCTGATTTGGGACAAGTGCGATTCGACTCAACGCGCCTCAACGCGAATCCGCTGGGGTTCACAGAGAAAACGATAGAGGTAGAGGTGGCCCAGGCCCACATACCAGACCCCTTCACGATTGGCCGCATGATCCAAATGCTGGAGCACCCAACCCTGGGGTGACCAGTCGATGGAGCGGGGGTGCATGACCGCATGGTATACCCCCCCTATTTTCATGGTGTCCTCGAAAGCCTGGTTGGCTTCTTCCAGGTTGCCGCTGTCGAGGGGATAACTGGGGCGATCGCGGGTATAGCAAGCGTATGTAGGAGACCATTCGGCCAGACCCGTCTCCAGCTTGCGAAAGGCCATGCTGCGCGTGACCAGGTAGTTGCTCTTGCCCAGCTGAGAACCGATTTCCGGGTCGAAATAACCACAAGGCTCCAGCCAGGTGTAAAGATAACTGTTGCCGTTGACACTGAAAGGGAGGCGCAAATGATCTGTAATGTCTTGTGCGCTGCCCTCGATCTCGCTTTCATAAAGGTCTAGGTAATAAATATCGCCTTGGGTCCATAGATTCCGTCGCCCCTTTTCCAGACTATCCTGACAGGCCAGGCAATTGCCTTCTGCGGCAGCAACCAGACAAGAACTGCCATCAGTCCAATTAATCAGGCGTGCGCCTGCTTGGGCCAGGTACTCGGGAAAGGGCGTGGATGAATCGATCAGCACTTGCGAGGTTGGGTCGGTATGCGATCCATCCTGGCGATAGGGTCGAAAGGTGCAGGGCCCAGGATGGGTGCGGGAGTGGGAGGCGACTTCCAGGAATCCGAGGTCGAGGCATTCCTGGATACTGGCCCAATCCACGGGGGGCCAGGCGAAGTCGCCCCAAACAGCGGCATCGTCTTCCATCAGGCGGTAGCGGCCTTTCACGCCTTGGGTCGTCACCCCGGCGGTCAGCCAGATGCCGCGGGCGGCACAGGCCCGATGGGCGGCCAGGAAACCCTGATGGTTCTTGGGGAACCCGTCCCAGTCATCGGCGGAGACCACCATGGCCGCGCTTCGGTTGTCGTAGCGAGGAGCAAGGCCCGTGTAGCGGACCTGCAACGGATTGCCCTGAAGGTCGAAAAAAGCCAGGGACATGGTGGGGCTGTCAGCAGGGAAAGCGAGTGAACAATACAATCGCTTTTCTTCTTCCAGGCGAACCCCCTCTTTGCCATTGGGCGGGCTGTCCGGGTTGAAATAGGGGACCTCGTTCCAGTCTCCCACACTGTTACGACGGCGCACAACGGGGAGCGTTGCAGACGTATGTTCCAATTCGAAAATATAGGTCATGGGATAGGCACAACCATATTTTTCGTAGGTTTCGGCGGCTATGGAAATGCTGAAGGAGGAACCCGTACTGGCAAGGGGAAGTAGGAAAACAGTCGCGATGGTAAAAAACACGGTGATGGCCCCCTTGCAAACAACGCCGAGTGGCGGGTGCTATTGGATCATAGGCGAATGGAGAGCGCCTCGCAACCCGAAAAAAGAGCCTGTCCTTTTGATTTAATTGGCGCCAATCTTCTGCAGTTCTTTTGCAATGGCTTCGGGCCGGCGAGCTTGGCTTAAACCGTGACGCCAATAGCGAACGGCTTGCTGGCGTTGGTTCATGGCCAACAACACCTTTCCCATCGCCAGATAGGCGCGGTCCAATGTGGGGTCCAATTGGAGTGCGACACGGAAGGCATCGACCGCAGCATTGTGATCTTCCAAGCGGACAAAGGTCTCACCCAGGAAATACCAGGCAAGGACCTGGTTGGGTCGTGCGGCCGTGGCTCTTGTCAACAGATCTTTGGCTTCCTGGTGCAGGCCAAGCGCCAGTTTGATGCGGCCCAGATTGTAGAGCGGTTCAGGGCTTTCCGGGAATTCCAGCAGTACTTTTTCCAGCATAGCAATCGCCTCGCTGCGCCCTTGCGCCACAACGGCCACGGCCAGTCGTTCCCTTGCCCACTGGTGCTTGGGCTGTTCCTTCAGGATAAAATTCAGCACCTTTTCGGCATCCGCGAAGCGCTTGCGTTTTATGTATCCGGAAGCAAGTTCAATATAGGGTTCCAGTGTTTGCGGTCGGATCTTCTCGAGCATGCCCGCCAGATGGTCCAGTAACTCGGGGCCGCCACCGGCCCGCAGGACAGCCATGACGCGGTAGAGATCGGCCATTTCACCAGTCGGCGCTCGATGGGGTTCCAGGTAACTGAGCCCGGTGATAATCGGTTCACTCTCCTTTATGGGGGCCAGCAGTTCTGCACCTCCGGGTTTGCGGCGAATAGTATGGTCTGTCATGACGACTTGAACCACGTCCTGGGTACGCCGCTTAGGCATGTGGCAGGTGACACAATCGCCCGCATCGACCTCGGCCAAATGGGCAGGCAACTGGCCGGTGCCGCGAGCGGGCTCCAGACCACAGTCCGTACCGCCATGACAACTGAGGCAGGCCTTGCGGAAATGGGCCGCGCGTTCCGGCTCACGGACCTTGACATGGGGGTCGTGGCAGGTGAGACAGCTTAAGGCGTCCTTACTTTCTATGTAGCACTTACTCTGCCTCAAACGATAGGGGTGGTGATTGATTTCGAAGCGTTGGTCCTTGGTTTTGCCCTCTTCCTCGATATCAAGCACAAGGCGATAGTCGGCCAGGTCCTGGCCGGGCCGAAAGGAATAATCGCCACGGCCAAAGAGACGAATACCGGGAATGGCCACCGAGGGCAGCATGTGGCACTCGAAGCACACATCATCGCGACGCTGCGGCTCCAGTTTTCCTGGGTTGACAATGGCGTCGCGAAGCTTTTGTTGGTCCGGTTCTGCCGCAAAGGCCTGGCGTGCGTGTTGTTCGCCGGGACCGTGACAGCGTTGGCAACCCGTACCCTCGGGCAACTGCTTGGGATAGTGTTGGGCCTGACCGTAAAAATCGCTGCCCTCAGGCACATCGGGATAGGCATTATGACAGAACATGCATTCCCGACGCACCCGGCGCAGCACGCCTTCGTGATCCGGACGGTCGAACCCAGGCGACATGCCCCAGCTCTGTGTCGCGGTATACCAACCCAAGGGGAGCTGGTACAGCTCGCCGGCCGGGGTTTGGTAGATGTAAACCCGGGTATGGTAACCGGAGCCCATGATCCAGTCTATCTTGCGTTCGTAGACATTGATGGGTTGGCCCTTCTCATCCAGCTGATGACGTTTGAAGAACAAGGCGTCGCCACGGCGAAAGAGCTGGTAGTGGTTGCCGGAAGGTTTGTGAAAATAGCTCTGGTCCAGGTCTTCGATAAGTTTGTCCGGGGTCGGTTTGAAGAAAGAGCGGGCCATGCCCACTTCCTGATAACTAGCGTATAGTTCCGCGTGACAAAATCCACAGGCCCGGTCTTCGATATAGCCAGGGGCCGCGCCGGAGGTGACTTTAACCCCCAATTCAGCCAGGAAGTCCTGGTCTGGTTTCACGGGATCAGACTGGGAGGCGAAGCTAAAAAGCAGAAGACCGCTAGCAATCAGTAAAAATTGTATTGTGGCGATCTTGCGAACCTGCATCGTTACTCCGCTGAGGCGAACCAATTTAGGTTTAGTGTACACCAATCCAGAGTGAAAGTGAGAGGCTTGTTCGTCGTACTGTGCTCCTTTTCGAACGCCAATTTTCCTCGACCAGCTTGTAGAAAGGGCGGTTGTACTGCCATCAGGGGCACATGCGGGCTAGAGTCACACGCCACCTGTCACCGCTAGTATAGCCCATTGCCCTAGAACCCCCGACCTTGGTTCATGGCTTCTGGCATAAGGTTATGACCCTCTACTGCCAAAATGAGATTTGCTGGTATCAACCAGCAGCTTGCAGCATCAAGCCACAGGTTTTTGCTATAATGAATAGCTGGGCGGCAAGCCCAGATCGACACGCGGGTGGTTTGACCGTCGGCAACCCTCCGCCCGCACGGGCCTCTTCCCAGATTCCTAGATACGCTTGGAGATTGTCCTCTTGAATGTTTCCCTACGCCGATCGTCGCTTGTCTCCTGGTCGATTCTCGCTGGCGTATTCCTGCTCCACTTGCTGGTCTTTTCCCGCATTCACAGGGACTGGTGGTATATCGATGACCCGGGTCTGTACGCCTCTGTTCGCGATCATTCGCCCGGTGACTTTTTCTTTTCTCGCGACCTGATCCGCGGCATTGGCGCGGGTCGCTTGTTTACCCCGCTCCAACAGCTGGGAATGTGGGCGGATTATAAGCTGGCACCGCGCTCGGCGACACTCGCCTATTTGCATACCGTACTCTCGTTGGCTCTGGCTATTGCTCTGATGTTCCATGTCAGCCGTGGGTTCTTCTCCGAGAAGGTGGCGCTTGCCTGCTCTTGTCTGTGGTTGTTTTTATGCTCTACCAGTGCGGTCACGGAATGGCTGGCCGCACGCCACTATCTGGATGGCTTGGTTCTGGTTCTTGCCAGCACTGCGGCCTGGCAGGCGGGCCAGCGGGCCAACGGCGCACGCCGTGTTGGCTTTTTTGTTCTGGCCCTGCTGTTCACTTTCCTGGCCGCGCTTGCCAAGGAACTCTATGTGACCCAAGGCTTCTGGTTGTTGCTATGCCTGTTTCTTTCACGACGACAAGTTGTCTGGTCCGCCATCCTCAGCCTTGTCGCGATTCTTTTTGCCGCCTACAGACTCTGGGCGCTTGGCGCCGTTCCCCTTGAGATTGAGACCCCGTGGCACGATCTTATGGCTTTCTTCTCCCAGCTCCCCTTTTTCTTCGCTGGGGCCTGGACCGGCTATCTTCTGGCTCTGGCATTTCTGTTTCTGCTTGCTTTTGCAAGCCTGCGCCACCGGCTCTCCATACGTCCACTTTTCTTCTGGATCAGCAACCTGCTGGTGGCTCTTCTTACTATTCTTCCCCTAATCCGCCACCTGGTTTCCAGTACTGTACAGCAGGGCGATTGGTATCGCCTGCTATTGGTTTTTAACCTTCTTTTACTGTTTATGGGTGCCTGGCTGGTGGAACGCTGCGCCAAACCGGTCCTAGGGGTTGTTGCACTTTTGCTGGCTTTGGCCGTCCTGATTCCTTCTTCCTGGCAGGTTTGTCGGAACTGGGACCAGCGCAAGGCGGGTTATGAGGGCCTTGGTATGTTTTATCTGGAAAACCCCGACCGACTCCTCTATCCAACCCTTCCTGGCTGGTTTATCCCCGGGATCCATCGTCTTTACCAGCCTGATGCGCCGGTCCACTATGTGTCTGAAAAACGCACGGGTCAACCGCTCTTTGATACGCTACTTCGCCATGGCCAGGTCTGGACCTGGAAGGACCAGGATGGTTTTCAGGTCCGCCCCCTGCTTCATCGTCGGATTTGGGTGAACAACACCCTTGGTGTGGCACCGTTGACTAGCGCCATCGACACCAGCGATCCCAATCTCCTCGACCAACTGACCCTACAGGAAATCCCCGTCCGTATTGAAGATAACAAGATCCTTGTTATGAAACCCGATTACCTGCGCGATCAACTCGGCGGAACCCTTCCCGTTACCGGACCAGAAGCTCGGAGCCTGTTGCTCTTTTTCGATGGAGGTAGCCAAAGAGATCGCCGGCTGTTGCTCTACAACGGGACAGCCCAAGCCAATGCGATTCAGGTCCAACTCTACGAGAACAAGAAGGAACAGAGGGCTCAATTGACAATGGCTCCCCGCGAGCAGCGTCTGGTGCCCCTGGCGGCCCTGTTCCCAGAAGCAGAGATGGCTGAGGTGGCGCGTCTGGCCATAACCGCTCGTTTCCCGCTAAGAGCCTGGTCCACCTACAGGGTCAGCAGCGGGGCTGTCCGCGTAGAGGCCGCAGCATTGCCCGATCAGACCGGACCTGCCTGGATTGCGCACCTGCCCACCAGCCAGGGCTGGCATAGCCAGGTTTTGGTATACAATGGTGGTCAAGAAACCAGAACAGCGGTTGTCAGTCTGTACATGGAAGGCGGCGGGTTGCCCTACGACGTATCCATCAAATTGGCCGCCGGAGAGACACGAACCATCGATCCGATTGACCTGATCGAAGATGCGTCCTTAAAACCTCATAGCCTTGTCCTGAACTCGGAGCCGCCTGGCCTGGTTGTTCGCGGCGAAATGGCCATTGCCGACAGGGAGAATCGAACGGTGTTTCAGCCCCGCCAATCCCCTGCCAACACATTTACTCTGGCCCCCGTTGTTGGAGATCCGGCCTGGCGTGCACTGGTTGTTTTTAATGCGAGTGAACGGGAGACCACGGTAAGCCTGTTGGGCGAAGCGGGGACGCCGATCAGCACCCACCCATTGGGCCCCCGCAATAAATTGTTGCTGCTACTGGATGCACAGGCCAGCCTGTTAAGCGCCACCCTACCGGTTAGTTGTTTGTTGGTCTCGCAGAATAAAATGAAGGCCTTGATCATTGTGGAACCGGACAAATTGCTTGAACCAGACAAACCCTAGCTGTACCCCAAATTTATCTAGTGACGCAGTGAGAAAACGGAACAGGGGGTTTAGGAATGGGAATTTGGCTAGCCGCCTTGGCGCTTTTAGCCGTATCATCATGTTCAGCGCCGTTGCGGGTTAACTGTTTGTTTGATTTGCCGATCAGTTTAGAGCCGATCTCTCTTGCTTATTCGGACCCGCCGTTCCCGGGTCGTCATAAAGAGACCTACCTATGCCTGGGAAATGAGGACGCCATGCACAAAAAGAAGCGGGTTCTGGTTGTCGATGATGACCCCAACATGAGCAAAATGTTGGTGACCGTGTTGGTTGACCTGGGTTACGACATCTTGCCAGCCAACAACGGCATAGAGGCATTAAAAGTCCTTCAGCACGAACAGGTGGATCTTATTTTTACCGATATTGTCATGCCAGAAATGGATGGGTTCGAGCTGTGCGAGGAAGTGCGTTTGTCCACGGAATGGCGAAACCTGCCGATTGTGGCGGTATCCACCTATACGGACAGCCACTATATGACCCGCGCACTTCTTGTGGGCGCCAATGATTACCTGACCAAACCCATCGAGGCTTCCCGGGTCGAGAAGGTCTTGGGCCGGGTGAGCCTGAGCGTGGAGGAGGTGGCGGCCCATGGCTAAGGCAATCCAGAGTCCAGAAAGCATGCTTGTGCGCCTCGACAACTTGGATCAATTGCTCAAGGTGGCCGGCGACGTGATCATTGCCTCCAGCAATCTGGAGCTAACTTACAAGCACATGGCTGCCCTCTACCACGAGGGCAAGCGGGTGGATGAGCGGACCCTGAACGCCACCAAGGATCTCTCAACAACCACGGGTCAAATCTCGACGCGGTTACACCATCTGGTTCAAGTGATTCGGACGGTGACCTTCAAAGATATGGGGTTTCGCGCGCAACGTACCGTGCGCGAAGCAGCACGCAAGACGGGCAAACACGTTCGTTTCCAGCTAATTGGCGAGGATGTCTATATCGACAAGATCATCGTGGAAGAGTTGCATGATCCCCTTCTCCACCAGTTACGCAACGCGGTCACCCATGGAATCGAGGACGTACGCACAAGGGCGCAGCTGAATAAACCCGATGAAGGGGTGGTTGTACTGCGTGCCTATAAGAGCGAAACAGAAGTATTTATCGAGGTTGAAGACGACGGCGCGGGGCTCGATATGGAGGCCTTGCAACGTCAGGGTGAAGCGTTGGGAATGCTTGATGCGGGTCAACCCTTAACCGAGGCCCTGGCACTGGACCTCATTTGTCGGCCCGGCGTCTCGACCGCAGATGAAGTTTCCCAGGTCTCTGGCAGAGGCGTAGGCATGGATGTGGTGCGTGAACAAATTATCAGGCTGGGCGGGTCCATCCAGTTAAAGACAGAGCGAGGCAAGGGCGCCAGCTTTACCTATCGGGTGCCGCTGGTCTCCGCCGTCAATATATTGGATGGTCTGGTTATTCAAGCCGGAGGCCATTATTTTGCCTTTCCCATCATCAATGTGGTTGCCAACTTGTCTTACCCGCCAGAAGAGATCAGCACCACCATGGATCATGGCCGCTATATCAAGTACCTGGGGCAAATGCTGCCGCTACACGATCTCACCAGAATTCTAGAACCGGAGAGGGCGGCCGCGTCTCTGGCCGACGATGGGGAAATTCATACCATTATCATCGATTACAAAGGCGAGAGACTGGCCATGGTGATTAACGAGTTCGGCGCTCCGTGTAAACTGGTGATCATTCCTTTCGAGAATTGGATCACTGTTCAGGGGCTGTCTGGCACCACGGTTCTCGGTGGAGACCAGTTGGGTTTTATCGTTGATGTGCCCAGCCTGTTCCAACGAATACACGGGATCAAAGAGAGCCAGAGTCTGGTTCTCAGCAAAGGGCTGAAAGACGCTTTAGAGCCTGCAACCACCAAGGCGGCCGTGCAAACAGTAGCGACCTTTTCCTCTAGTGTGGGATCAGACAACACGAAAAAACAGGAATACATTCTTGAGATAGAGAAAACGCTGAGCCTGCTCAATGAAACCCTATTCAAACTGGAGTCTGATCCGCAGAATCCGGAAATTGTCAACAGCACCTTCCGACTCTTTCACACGGTTAAGGGAAACCTGCTGATGATGGGTTTACCAAAGGGCGGGGAGACCATCCACGCGGTGGAGTCTGTACTTGATCACGCCCGTTCAGATGAGGAATTGAACATCAGCGACGAAGTCATGGACATCATGATGGATGGGGTTTCCTACGCCGAAGAGGTGGTGCGTAACTCAAAGGACGGCAGTTGGCGAGATAAAACCTCGGAAGATATTCTTACGCAAAGTAAGACCCTGCTTCCGGAGAAGGGGGCCCATCGAACGGATTGGCTGACCCTGGGTGAAATAAAGCTGAGCCACGAAAGCGCCTACCGGGCCACCAACCACCGGAGAAAAGGCACTGTGCTTTACCGCTGTTTCGTCGAAATCGACCCTAAGGCACAGCCCATTTTCCTAGCCGCGTGCCTTGTCTACAAACGTATTTCGGAAACCGGCGACATTTTGGGGAGCACTCCTACCCTGGACGAGATTGAGCACGGGGCCACGGAAAACAAGCTAAAATTCCTGCTCGCCTCCGATTGGGATCCGGGCAAACTTGAACACAACTTGAAGGCCCTGCTGACCCGGCATTACGATGTGGCAACCCTGCGGATTTCTGTCTTCCAGTAAGGGTTATTAGAGGATCGCGATTCGCGACCTGACTCCTACGGGGCACTCTCTTTGTCTCTGCTCTGTTTGTTTGAGGCCTTGGACGGCCGGGCAAATGCATTGACTTATGGTGCTTAAGACTGTAAAAAGAGAACAGATCCCAGTGAAACGGCGGACGCCGAGACAAGGGCTCTCATGATCGTTTTCCACGAATGTTAAAGCCCTGAAGAGGAGTCCCCCAATGAGTGATCCCTTACCCGAATTGCCGCCGCCGCTCATCCCGCCGGAACGACAACTGCCCGAGTTCACGGCCAAGGGCCTGATCCTGGGCTTCTTGCTGAGCATGTTGCTGGCAGCCGCCAATGCCTATATCGGCCTATTGGTTGGTCTGGTCGTTTCTGCTTCGATCCCCGCCGCCGCCGTCTCCATGGGGGTGCTGCGGCTTTTTCCGAAGTCGAATATCCTTGAAAACAACATGGTGCAAACCACTGCTTCAGCAGGTGAAGCCCTGGCCTCCGGTGTCATTTTTACGATTCCCGCCCTGGTGCTAATGGGTGCCTGGCAGGGCTATAATTACGGACCCCTGCTGATGATCGCCCTCATTGGCGGCATCTTGGGCGTTGCTTTTACCATTCCCCTGCGTCGCGCTCTGATTGTGGAAGCTCGCCTCAAGTTCCCCGAGGGCATTGCCACGGCAGAGGTTCTGAAAACCGGCGGGATAGAGACCGGCACCGGCGACCACGACGACGAAGACGAAGACGGCGGCGCTACCGGTTTTCACAGACTGTTGCAGGCCTCAGGCATCGGCGCTCTATTCAAATTGTTGGAATCTGGCGTACACCTGCTGGCCGGTGGGGTCGCCTCCCGTATGCCCCTGCTTGGCGGGCGCTACCTCTTCTCCGCTGACTTCACACTCAGTCCCGCCCTTCTCGGTGTGGGTTTTATTGTGGGACTCAATATTGCCACTCTGGTTTTCCTGGGCGGTTTTCTCGGCACGCTCATTGGTGTTCCCCTCAACTGGGCCTTTAATGCCGAAACCATCCTCAGCGATGCTGGTTTTGCGGCCAATACTGCCTTAACCGATTTGACTTCTGCGGATTGGGCAACCCTGGCCGTTCAGTCCTGGCGAGATTGTCGCCTGGTTGGCGTGGGTGCCATGATTGTTGGTGGTGTCTGGTCTCTGATCGCCCTGGCGAAACCACTGGCCAGTGGCATTAAGGCCAGCCTGTCCGCCTACCGCGCGGCCTCACGCGGCGAGGCCATTTCTTTGGCGCGCACCGAACGGGATACCCCGATTAACTATGTCATTCTCGTCGCGCTCGTATCTGCCATCCCCCTCTTCTTCCTTTTTCGCGGGGTTCTGGGCGACTACGAGAAAGCCAATATGATCTCCGCTGTCATGACCCTGCTGATGCTCTTCTTCGGCTTCATCTTCAGCTCGGTAGCCGGTTACATGGCCGGCCTGGTGGGCAGTTCCAACAACCCTATCTCCGGCGTGACCATTGCCACCGTCATCGTCTCCTCGCTAATCCTGCTCAAGTTGATGGGCAATCAGGAACCCGCAGCGACGCTGGGTCCCATCGCCGTCATTTTTCTGGCAGGTCTGATCTGTTCCTCGGCGGCCATCGCCGGTGACAATATGCAGGATTTGAAATGCGGTAACTTACTCGGTGCAACCCCTTGGCGTCAGCAGGTCTGCCAGGTCTTGGGCGTGATTGCGGCCGCCTTGGTAATCCCATTGGTGCTGCAAGTCCTTGATGCCGGCCAGGGCATTGGCCGCGAGGTTCAGGAAGGCGTTCCTTTCTTGCAGGCACCTCAAGCGGTGCTCATGCAGACCCTGGCCGTGGGTATTTTTCAAGGCGATATCAAGTGGGGTTATATCGGCATCGGCATGGGGCTCGCCGTGGTGCTGATTGTGCTCGACAAGGTGCAGGAAAAACGGGGTTCCGCCTTCCGCTTCCCCGTCCTTGCCGTGGCCGTTGGGGTTTACCTGCCCGTCGGACTCTCGATCCCCATCCTTGTGGGCGGTATCTTAACCCACATGGTTGCGCGCCGATCCCGTTCGGCAGCCGAAAAAACGCGCAAGAATCGCGAGAACACCGGTTTGTTGCTTGCATCTGGACTGATCACGGGCGAGGCTCTGATGGGTGTAGCGATTGCCTTTATCACAGCATTCGTACCAAGTATCCTGGCCGCTATCGGCATATCGCTTCCCGGCTGGATGCCTGGAACCCTTGGCATGATCGCCCTGCTGTTGGTGGTCCGCTATCTGTATACCAAAACTCTGAAAGCGGACTGACCGCGCGTTCATCTGGCACCCCGATGGTCCGAGGCGACCGGATCATTGGGGCGTTCATTTTTTGCGGATTTGTGAGCCACCCCTGATGGGGAAATGTTAATATAGACTTACCCAATCCATGGAGGCGGTCTTGAAACCATTAGACATCTTTCTTTTTATCATCGGAATCTTCATGATTGTCTTTGGCCTGTTGCTCCTAATTGGCAGTGGAATCAATTTCAACGACCCGGAAAGCACGAATACTCCGGTCACATGGGCGATGATGGCTTTGTTCTTTGGCGTGCTGCCCACAACGGCCGGGCTTTGGTTGTGTGTGACACGGGTGAAAAAAGGTAGCAAAGACAAACAGGAAGAGATTGAACGCACCATCCTTACCCTTGCCAAAGATAATGGCGGCTTGTTATCCGCCACGGATATTGCTTTGAAAACAACCTATAGTAGCGATGAGGCCGGCAAGTTCCTGGAGGAGATGCACAGCAAAAGCCTGATTGAAATGGAAGTCACCGAGAAAGGGTCCATTGTTTACCGTTTCCCCGGCATGTTCTCTTCACAAGACAAGCAGTCCTATCGGGGTTACTCCGACGACTCAGGCTGAAGCTTAGTCGTCTGCATTTGCCTTGCGACGAAGCGCCTTTACCTTGCCGCGTCGCTGTTTTGCGTCCATCCGCCGCTTCTGCGAACCTCGGGTAGGTTTGGTGGCTCGCCGGGGTTTGGGTTTCTCCGTCGCCTTGCGAATCAATTCAATCAGGCGGTCCAACGCTTCGGTTCTGTTGCGTTGTTGGGATCGGTGACTTTGGCATTCAATGGAAAGAATGCCGTCAGGACTCATGCGTTTTCCGGCCAAACGAACCAGCCGTGCGCGCACTGGTCCATAAATACTCGAATTGGCATTCACATTAAACTGTATCTGGACCGCGCTGGATGTCTTGTTGACATGTTGCCCGCCAGGACCGGAGGCCCGTACAAAACGCTCTTCGAGTTCAGATTCATCGATGCAGATGCCCGCCGCCACATAAATCATGCCTATAGCCTACAGGAACAAGGTGCAAGCTACAAGTCGGGAGAGGTTCAGCAAAAAGTCTGCCCTGATTTCGATTGTTTGAACCTCACACATTTCCAGCCGATGATGTTATGATCAAAAAGATTTTGTGAAGGGAGTTGTACCTTGGCCCTAGAAGTTCGTTTCACCTGTAATATTTGCCAACACCAATCAGACCTGACGTTTGCCGAAAAACCGCAAGAAGACATTCGCTGTGGCAATTGCCAGGCCAAATTCATCGGCGATTCGCTGGCAGCCCTGTCCAACGGCAATACCCTGATGACGGGCAAGACCATGACGCCCAAAGGGGAAGAGCTGGAGCAGCGGCTCAAAAAGTGGCTCGACGAGAACGGCATCGACCTGGTCGAAAAGCTGAAGTCCTAAACCAGACGGGTTGTTTGATCCCAACAAAAGCCACCGCCAAACAACCACGGCTCAGAGGCCCAGCTTACTTCATGCGCCCCAGCATGAAAGCGGGTAGGGCTCTCAAAAAGGTGGTGAATTTGTTGTCCGGGATCGTGCTCAGGGCAGCGACCGTCTTCTCTGCGGCTTCGGCAGCCAGCTTTCGCGTCTCGGCAAGGCCGCCACCCGTGTGAATGGCCTCAATCAAGAGCGCTGGCACATCCTGTTCCGGGTTGGCCCAGAAATCGCGAATGGCATCGGCCAGTTTTCCGTCGTCTGCGGCCAGGGCCCTGATCACCGGTAGCGTCACCTTACCGCCCCGCAAATCACTGAGCACCGGTTTCCCCATGGTTGCTTCATTGCTGACATAGTCCAGGTAATCGTCGATCAGCTGGAAGGAGATGCCAAATTGAAAACCAAAATCGTAGAGGGTTGCGCAGGTCGCCTCGTCGCAGTCGGCGATCTGGGCGGCCGACCGGGTGGTGCCTGCAAACAAAAAAGCCGTCTTGCGGTGGAGAATATCGAAATAAGTCTTTTCATCGATTTGCAGATCGTAATTGACATGGGCCTGTAATAACTCGCCCTCAATCATCTTTTGCGAGGCCTGAGTAATGGTGGCTAGAACCTCCAGCCGACCAGCCTCAATGGCCGCCGCATGTGCCCGGGTATACAACAAATCGCCATAGAGCACGGTCAGCGTATTATCCATTTCCGAGTTCAGGGTTGGTTTGCCGCGTCGAATCGAGGCGCCGTCGATCACATCGTCATGAACCAGAGTCGCCGTATGAATCAGCTCGAAGACGGCACCGTAGAGACTGCTGTCTTGTTCGGTGTAGCCCAACATATTCGCACAGAGCAGCAAGAGCTTGGGGCGAAGGCGCTTACCCGGCGTTTCGGTAATGCGGCGATTGAGTTCGGCCAGGAAGGGATGGTCAGCCCCTAGGATCCGCACGATTTGGCGGTCCACTTCTGCCATTTCTGGCGCGATTTGAGGGTCGATTAAAGCAATGTCCATCTCAGCCATCTTTTGTTTCGTTATTCATTCTAGGAGGAACAGTAAGGCATGTGCCCTTCAAGCCTGGGAGCGCCGCCGCTTCCAAACCAGGCCTCCGGCGATTGCCAGGGCGACCACCACAAAAACCAGGTTGCCCGAACGGTAGAGTTCGAAGATCCGTTCGGGGTTATTGCCGATCAACATGCCCATTGCAAAGAAAAGAGCCGAATAGACACAGGCCGCAGTCAGATTGACGAGGGTGAACAACAGTGGATTCATGCGCAGAACCCCCAAAAGCAGGTAACACAAGGCGCGAATAAAAGGGACAACCCTCGCCACCAAAAGCGAGGCCGCGCCGTGTCGCGCGATGAGCGCCCGTGTCTTGGCCACCGATTCAGGTGGGGCAATTCTTCGAACCAGGGGATTGGAGAGAATGCTTTCCCCCCCGGAACGGCCCACCATAAACATGATGAAATCACCGCCGTGCAAACCAAGGCAACAACCAATGAATAAAGGTAAACCGTTTCCCCGAGCAGCGGCCAGAATACCGGCACCGACAATCACCAGTGATTTCGCCATGGGAAAACCGAAGCTGCACAAGACCAGCACGATACAGACGCCTGGCGCACCGTAACTTTCGACTACACTGAGAATCGAATCCATGTATTACCCTCAAATGCACGGCCCAAGGACCGTTCTGGAGCCCACTTTAACCCAAACAGGGGCGTCAATGATAGTGCAAAATCGGCTCCCATGACAGCAGAAAGCGCCCGCATTGGGAAACAGGCATCGCACCGTAGCCAGGCAGAGCCGCGACAGTATAAGAGTGCGCTGAATGGGTGGCTCAATATGTTACCATGGGATTTCGACATGAACGTGGTGAGAATTCCTCCCGATTCGCGTTCACATTCACGCTCTAGCCGAGGAGAAAAATGATCGCAAGCTTCCGCGCCGGTCTCACCATTTTGCTCTTTTTGTCTGGCCCAGGTAGGGCAGGTGAAATCCAGCAACTTCGATTTGATCATTTTTCCAGCGAGCAGGGCCTCTCGCAAAACTCGGTTCTCAGCATTGTCCAAGACAACCAGGGTTTTATGTGGTTCGGTACCCAACATGGCCTGAACAAGTTCGATGGTTATGGTTTTGACATTTACAAACAAGAGCCGTTCGACACGGGTTCCCTGTCGCACAGCATGATCACCAACCTCTTTACCCAAAGCGACGGCACGCTCTGGGTTTGTTCAAACGGGAACCAGTGGAACCGTCTGGTTAGAAAGGACGGCCGATTTATTCGGCTGCCAGCCGACCCCGAAAATCCCAACACCCCTTCCCTACCCGGATTCACTGCCATCGACGAAGACGCCGAGGGCCGCGTGTGGATTGGCTACGCCTCTGGCCTGTTGGACCGCTATGACCCCAAAACAGGAACCTTTGAAGCCCTACGCCTTCCAACCGGCAAGTCGTCGCAAGCGCCCATCTCAGACATGCTGCTAGACAGCAAGGGCCGCTTCTGGATTGCCACCTGCGGCAATGGCCTGTTTCTCTACAATGGGGACAGCGAAGGCTTTACGCGCTTCAGCCGTGATCCCCAGGATCCCACTTCCCTGGCCAACAATTGGATCGGAAACCTGCGTGGACGCGCAGAGGCGCTTTACGAAGATCTCTCTGGTGACCTTTGGCTGGGCACGGCCAAGGGTTTTAGTCGAAGAAATGGGGAAACAGGCGTTTTTACCAACTACCCCGTGCGTATCGGCGGGCGCGCAAGACCCGGTAGCGGCTTGCTCAAGATCGACAGCGACGGGCGCGGTTCCATTTGGGCCTTCCACGCGGAGGGTTCCATTAGTCGGCTCGAAGTGAGCACGAACAGCGTGCATCGCTACCGTCATGACCCCAATGATCCCAATTCGCCCATCAGCCTACAGTACCAGGATCATGTGATCGATCGGGAGGGCGTTTTATGGCTGATCTCCCAGGACAAGGGTCTCTGTTATTACCAACCCGAAAACGATCAATTCGTGCGACCCGCGCACAATCCAAGTGACTCCTCTAGCCTGGGCACCAACAGGCTGCTATCCATTTATGAAGACCGGGGCGGGTCAATCTGGATCGGCGGGGCCACCACGGGCGTCAGTAAATACAGTCCTTCCAAACAGAAGTTTCGCCACTATTTGCCTAATA
>Ga0316189_10001848_pt1 | contig 20955 bp, 20 predicted proteins | sample LowCovwburrow_MG_FD_204930 | JGI IMG/M metagenome (GOLD analysis project Ga0316189, IMG submission 204930) | Coastal sediment microbial communities from Maine, United States - Lowes Cove worm burrow | ecosystem: Environmental > Aquatic > Marine > Coastal > Sediment | place: USA: Maine... | reverse complement strand
AAATCCTCTAAGTAAGTGTTTTGACTATTTTTTTGAAGTTCTTCAGCATCGTCCAATGCCTTATTAAACACAGGATCTTTACTGTTATTTGCTAATCCCTTTAATATGTCCCTTACGTTAATTTGCAAGGTCACATCAATACCTCCCTTAAGGTCAAGACCAAGGTTCATCGCCTTATCTTTAACCTCATTATAAGTATAACTAGCTACACCTATATTAAATACTTCTACATTAGAAATTGAATCTAAGTACTTGACTTCTTCTAAATTTCTTTTTGCATCGTAATCTTCTTCTGTTTCTGCAACTTTACCTATTGCAATTTCCTTTGCATTACGTTCAATTTGATTTGCTTTAAATGTAAATGATAATTGGTAAATACTAACCAAACCAAATAACAGCGCAAACAACTTTACTAATCCTTTATTTTGCATTATATAATTATTTAATCTATTCTAATTTTTAAAACGAGCAAATATATGATTTACGTAAAGATTTGACAATAGAATTAGGATATTTATATAAAAAAGATAACTTTTAAAGCGTTCGTCGATAGAAAGAACATAACTTCGATGAAATCTAAACAAGATACCAATTTTAAACTAAATAACTTTTGTTCTATTGAACTACACTTATTTTGAATTACAAAAAAGCGAGCAGCTAATGGTTATTAGCATTAAATTAATTACATTGAACCTCAAAAAAAATTAATCAACAAAAAATGGCGCATTTATCGGACATTGAAATTGCACAAGCAAACCAAATTATTCACATTAAAAATATTGCAAAAAAATTAAGCATCGATGAAGATGATTTAGAACTATACGGTAAGTATAAAGCTAAACTATCCTTAAACCTAATCGATGAAAATAAAATAAAAGAAAACAATTTAGTCCTTGTTACTGCTCTTACTCCAACTCCAGCTGGTGAAGGCAAAACAACCGTATCCATTGGGTTGACCGAAGGACTTAACAAAATTAATAAACAGGCTACTGTTGTTTTACGTGAACCCTCTTTAGGCCCAGTTTTTGGCATTAAAGGTGGTGCCGCAGGCGGAGGTTATTCACAGGTTGTACCTATGGAAGATATTAATCTTCATTTTACGGGAGATTTTAATGCCATTGAAAAAGCCAATAATTTGCTTTCAGCATTAATTGACAACAACCTGCAAAGTAAAAGTAGAAATCTAAATATTGACCCACGTACCATTTTATGGAAACGTGTTATCGATATGAATGATAGGGCCTTGCGAGATATTACTATTGGTTTAGGTGGTGCTGCTAATGGGATTCCAAGGGAAGATGGTTTTAATATTACGCCTGCATCTGAGGTTATGGCCATTTTATGTATGGCTAAAGATTTTGAAGATTTAAAAAAACGACTCGGCGATATTTTCATCGGATTTACATTTAACAAGGAACCAATTTTTGCGCGTGATTTAAAAGCTGAAAATGCAATGGCAATTTTACTTAAAGATGCTATTAAACCGAATTTGGTTCAAACTCTAGAAGAAAATCCTGCAATAATTCATGGCGGCCCATTTGCTAACATAGCACAAGGCACAAATACAATAATTGCAACCAAAATGGGTTTATCTCTATCCAATTATGTTGTTACCGAAGCTGGTTTTGGTGCAGATTTGGGTGCTGAAAAATTCTTAAATATTAAATCAGCCTATGCTGGCCTAAATCCTAAATGCGTTGTACTAGTCGCCACTGTTAGAGCTTTACGCCATCATGGTGGGGCACAAAAAGAAGACTATAATACGGCAAATTTGGAGGCGGTTAAAGCTGGTTTTGAAAATCTTGAAAAGCACATAGAGAACATCAGGAAATTCAATATTGAGCCAGTTGTTGCCATCAACTCATTTATTTCTGACTCTGATCCTGAGGTCAATTATATTAAAGATAGTTGCGAAAATTTAGGTGTTCAAGCGGTTCTTTCTGAAGGTTGGGCAAAGGGAGGAGAAGGCACCAAAGAATTAGCTAAAGCAGTTGTAAATGTTGTAGAAAATAAAGCATCTCAATTTAAGCCATTATACGATTGGAAAAGTCCTGTCAAAGAAAAAATAGAAACTATTGCACGAGAAGTTTATGGTGCAGATGGCGTTGATTATGACAAAAAAGCTGAATTAAATTTGAGGCGTATTGACCGCTTAGGGTTTAATGATTTTGCAATTTGCATGGCAAAAACACAAAAGTCTTTTTCGGATAATGACAAACTTATTGGAAGACCAACAGGTTTTAGGGTTACTGTACGCGAAATAGAAATCGCCGCAGGGGCACAATTTATTATACCTATATTAGGCGCAATGATGCGAATGCCTGGCTTACCAGCTGTTCCAGCATCAGAAGGTATGAGCATTGATAACAATGGAGTTATTTCTGGATTATCATAATCACATATCAAAAAAAGCCAGCTAGAATGCTGGCTTTTTTTGTTTAACTATAATCTGTTAACATTCTTGAAATCTTATCTGCTTTTTTATACGTCTAATAAACCATTTGTCTTTTTAACGCCTTCAGCGCTTTCAGCCATATGTGCTTTTTCCGCGTCAGTAAGTTCAATTTGAACAATACTTTCAATACCATTTTTACCCAAGATTACAGGTACGCCAATACATAAATCATTTAACCCATATTCACCATTTAACAATGTAGAACATGGAAACATTTTCTTCTGGTCACAAGCAATAGCTTGAACCAATCCACTCACGGCTGCACCAGGAGCATACCATGCTGATGTTCCTAACAATTTGGTAAGGGTTGCTCCACCAACTTTAGTGTCTTCTTTAACCTGATTTAAACGGTCCTCAGATAAAAATTCTGAAACTTTTACACTGTTTCTTGTAGCATGAGAAATCAACGGTACCATTCCAGTATCACTATGACCTCCAATTACCATTCCATCAACATCGCTAATTGGAGCTTCTAATGCTTCAGCTAATCTATATTTAAAACGAGCCGAATCTAAAGCGCCGCCCATTCCTATAATTCTATTTTTCGGTAATCCAGTAGTTTTGTGAACCAAATACGTCATGGTGTCCATTGGATTACTTACTACAATAAGAATCGTATTTGGTGAATGTTCCAATAAACTTGAGGACACTGTTCTTACAATCCCCGCATTAATCCCTATTAATTCTTCACGAGTCATTCCTGGTTTACGTGGTATCCCAGAAGTAATCACGCAAATATCACTGTTTGCCGTTTTAGAGTAATCTCCAGTTGTTCCTGTAATTTTAGTATCAAAACCATTTAACGAAGCTGTTTGCATTAAATCCATGGCTTTACCTTCGGCGTAGCCTTCTTTAATATCTAATACAACGACTTCTGAAGCAAAATTCTTAATAGCTATGTAATCTGCGCAACTCGCGCCTACAGCTCCTGCTCCTACTACTGTTACTTTCATTTCTTTATTTATTTAAATTGTGTTGATTTTAAGACTGCAAAATTACGAAATTATTATGGCGTAAATAAGAAAAGCATCAGATTAATCTGATGCTTTTCGCCTTTCTATTTTGAATTATTTCTATCTAAAACTGAATGCAATACCAGCCGATGCAGTATTATATTCTTGGACAGTATAATCTGCAAATATTTTGAACCATGCTAAATTTAATCTAGCTCCTAGTGTTCCTCTTATACCGTTGGCTTCAAAATCTAAATTAATAGGATTATTTATGGATTCGTCAACAGTACCAATTACATTTCCTCCTCCGTCTTCAACGTCATAGGTTAATGTATAATCACCTTTCATTTTAATGGAAGAACTTCCATGATTGTATCCAACACTTCCATAAAGTGTTACTATCCTAAAATCCAACGAACCAATAGCTTGAACTGTCCATGTTTTCATTTCAAATTCAGCTGAACCATTAGATACAGATACGTCATCCAATGTACTATCATCATCAATAGTATAGCTAACATCCATATTCGTAAAAGCCGCCAAAATGGATACACTTAGAGGCAACCTATCAATAGGTCCTAGATACTGCGTTAAATCATGTTGCAACCCTAATCCAAAAAGATTTGCCTCTACAGAATCATCAAAGTTTAATTTAGGTACATATCTTAATTTTATATCTGTCTTAAAAGGAATACCAACACCCAGTTGAACCATTGGTGTTGGCACAGCATTCATAGGTAAATCTTCTATAATTCCTCCTGGCATATCAAAACTTGCAACTTTAAATGTACCTCCTTGATATGGAACTCTAACATCAACAGTTGTCTCCCTATCATCCTCACTCATTACAGTTGGCAACGAGGATTCATTATTTGGCAAGGTTAAATATGAATAATCACTTTGCAAAAATGAGAACATTTTATCGGCATCTGGAACAAAAGAGAAATTTGCATTTATGGTCAAATCAAACCCTAGCTTTTTGTGAGTTTTGGCTGTTGTATACCAACCACCATTCATACTGTACATCAAACCGTTCATTGCTGGGTTAATGTAGTTTTGTGTTAATAAACTAGCATCTTCTGCGGCAATTAATATACTTTCTAGTTCTTGGGATTTTGAGACTTGTACCACTAATAAAAGTGATATAACTAATGTTAACTTTTTCATGTTATTGTAAATTTGGGTTAAGACAAAAATAGGAAAAGATTTCAAAAACACAACCATTAATCGGTAATATTTACGTTTTATCGATGTTTAATAAATATGATATACACAAAAAGCAGGGCAATTATTTGATAATTGCCCTGCTTTTCAAAATGTTTTCAAGAATGCTATTTAGGCATCAATATTTGCGTAGATTGCATTCTTCTCAATAAATTCCCTACGTGGCGGCACTTCGTCACCCATAAGCATCGAGAAAATGCGATCGGCTTCGGCTCCATTTTCAATTTGTATTTGACGTAATGTTCTAAACTCAGGATTCATTGTAGTGTCCCAAAGTTGTACAGCATTCATTTCTCCAAGACCTTTATATCGTTGAATTTTTGCACCATCTCCATATTGTTCCATTAACGCCAAGCGCTCATCATCATTCCAAGCATATTCTTTTTTCGCTCCTTTTTTTACTAAGAATAGAGGCGGTGTTGCAATATAAATATGACCATTTTCAATTAACTCCTTCATATACCTGAAAAAGAACGTTAAGATTAGAGTTTCAATGTGAGAACCATCTATATCGGCATCACACATAATCACAATTTTATGGTAGCGTAATTTTGAAAGATTTAGCGCTTTACTATCTTCTTCTGTTCCAATAGTAACACCTAATGCCGTAAATATATTTTTGATTTCTTCATTTTCAAACACCTTATGTGTCATTGCTTTCTCCACATTTAAGATTTTACCACGTAAAGGCAAAATGGCTTGAAACGCTCTATCACGACCCATCTTTGCTGTTCCACCAGCCGAATCTCCCTCAACAAGATAAATTTCACATTTAGTAGGGTCTTGCTCTGAACAATCAGATAATTTACCAGGTAAACCACCAATGCTCATAACCGATTTTCGTTGAACCATTTCACGAGCCTTATTGGCAGCATGACGCGCTTGAGCAGCAAGAATAACTTTTTGCACTATGATTTTAGCATCATCTGGATGCTCTTCAAGATAATCGGTTAACATTTCAGAAACAGACTGACTTACAGCAGCTGAAACTTCTCTGTTTCCTAATTTTGTTTTGGTTTGCCCTTCAAATTGTGGTTCTTGCACTTTTACAGAAATAATTGCTGTCAATCCTTCACGAAAATCATCACCAGCAATATCAAATTTCAATTTGTCCAGCATTCCAGATCCATCGGCAAATTTCTTCAAAGTATGTGTTAAACCACGTCTGAAACCAGATAAATGCGTCCCACCTTCATGCGTATTAATATTATTTACATATGAATGTAAATTCTCTGCATAAGATGTGTTATAAATCATGGCCACTTCAACCGGAACACCATTTTTCTCACCTTCAAAAGCTATAACATCTTTCATTAATGGTTCTCTATTACCATCTAAATATTTTATAAATTCTTTAAGTCCTTCTTGTGAATGGAATGTTTCGCCTTCAAACTCACCGTCTTCTTTTTTGTGTCTTTTATCAACTAAATGAATGGTAATTCCTTTATTCAAATATGCTAATTCACGCAATCGACTTGCTAATGTGTCATAACTATATTCAAGTGTTAGAGTAAAAATTGTAGAATCTGGTCTAAAGGTTACAGTTGTTCCTCTTTTATCTGTGTCTCCAACTGACTTTACAGGATATAAGGCTTTTCCACGTTCATACTCTTGCTCATAAATTTTTCCGTCTCTATAAACGGTTGCTTTTAAATGCTCAGACAACGCATTCACGCAACTGACACCAACACCGTGCAAACCACCTGAAACCTTATAAGAGTCTTTATCGAATTTACCTCCAGCTCCAATTTTAGTCATTACAACTTCCAAAGCAGAAACACCTTCTTTTTTATGGAGGTCTACAGGAATTCCACGACCATCATCCTCTGTTGTGATTGAATTGTCTTCGTTAATTATAACTGTAATATTGTTACAGTGACCAGCTAAAGCTTCATCAATAGAGTTGTCTACCACCTCATACACTAAATGATGAAGACCTCTTGTTCCAACATCTCCAATATACATTGAAGGACGCATACGAACGTGCTCCATGCCTTCTAGCGCTTGAATACTGTCTGCAGAATAATTATGCTTATTAAACTCTTCTTTTTCTTGACTCATATTATTATTTAATCTATAAGTTAAAATTTCATTTTTATTTCATAAAAAAAATGACACAAATTGTATCATTTTCAATACAAACAAATATACGATATTATCAAGTCATTTAAAAGGAATTAACAGCCCGATATTGATAATTATCAACATTTGTTAATTACTTAAAAGTGTCTTAAAACAGCTCTAAAGCATCTTAAAATCGATTTTAGTGTTTTTTGAACCACACTCAGAATAGATAAATATACATCGTCGCTCTGAAGTAGTTTTTTAGATTTTTGCAATTATGTTTTACGCAAAACTTCAGTAGTTTTTATTATAATTAAAGTAAGGAAATTCCAGAACCATTTTCTTTAGAAAAAATAATCTTTCCATAGTCTAATTCTATGCCTTTTGCAGTATCGTTCTCAATCAACATTGCGCCATCGGTATCAATGTAATCTAACAATGGAGCTATTTGTGCTAGATTAGATATTCCAACCGTAGATTCTGCCATACAACCAGCCATGACTTTTAAACCAAGCTCTCGTGCCTTGTCAATCATTTTTAAGGCTGGCGTAATGCCCCCGCATTTCATAAGTTTAATATTAATACCATGAAATCCTTCAGCACAATTTTCTATGTCTTCCAACCTTAAACAACTTTCATCTGCAATAATTGGAAGTACACTCTTTTCTTTAAGAACTTTCATACCTTCCCAATCACTTGATTTAAGTGGTTGCTCAATAAACTCTACTCCTAGCTCTTTCAGTTTAATAGCATTTTTTAGAGTTTCATTAACTGTCCATGCACAATTGGCATCAATTCTAAAAATAGCAGACGTTATTTTTCGCAATTCTGAAATAATTGTAACGTCTTGTTTGGTTCCCAATTTAACCTTATAAATGGGCCAAGGTGTTTCCAACATCTTTTGCTTCATAATATCTATTGTGTCTATACCAATTGTATAATTGCTTTTTGGAATGATTTCAGTATCCGAATTCCAAAAACTTCGCAGTGTTCTGTTATTTAGCTTCGCATAAAAATCCCAATAGGCACAATCAATAGCACAAAGTGCAAAATAATCATCCTTAAGTTTTGGTTCTAATTGCAACCATAAATCATTTGGATGCATCCCAAAGGCTTTTTCAATATCATACTTAACTTTATTGATTGAGGCTTGTAGTTTCTCTACTGTACTGCCGTAATAAGGATTCACGGTTGCCTCACCATAACCAAAAATCGTTCCATTAGAAATGCACACAATTACGGTATTTTGAATCTCAACCGTATAACGAGAAGTTGTAAAAGGGTGTTTTAAATCGAGTCGGTAATGTTTTGAGGTTATTGTTAATTTCATGATTTAAATATAAATAAAAGACCAACACAAAATGTTTGACAAAAATCATCTAGACATATTTCCTTTAAAAACTAATTAGATTTAAAAATCTTAGACTTTATTTTAATCGAAATTTTATCCCATTTCCAAATTAAAAATGTAACAAATAGAAACACGCCATTAAAAATAAGAATGAAACCAATAAAGGCTGGCCAAGTATCAAATGATACATTATTTACTGTGTAAAGAATACTATCACCACTATCACTACTGGTTATCAAATGCCGTGTTGCCCAATTATTGCCAAGATGTAGACCAATAGGAAAGAAAAGCGTTTTCGATTTTAATAAAGCTGTAGCAAATAATAAATGACCTACTGGAATAGATATGATAAGGAAAATAATCATTCCTTTATTATTCATAGCATTTTCGTCTAATACATGTATCAACATAAAAAGTATTGAAAAAATCACATTAGCAACAATCACATTTGAAATTTCAATAGTTTTCTTGAACAAATAACCTCTAAATAAAAACTCTTCTACAGCTACTGTTGGCAAAATAAAATACAGCGCATATAAAATAGTTGAGTAGTCTACGGATTCGCTTATAGCAAACAATTCGCCTGTATATAAGGTTCTTGCATATTTAGCAGCCAATAAAGCAAAAGCTCCAATTATCAATCCAAGAGGCAAAAAAGATATGTTTCTTAAACTTAAATTCAAGCCTATAAATCGTAATGATTTACTGTCAGTTTTATATAATAGCCAAGTAGCAATCAATAAGCAAATTGCAGCAGTATATGGGAAATACTCTTTTATAGCACCTTTGTTAATTAAACCACTTAAAAAAAGTGCTAAAGCAAAAAGAATTAAAGCTAGAACAAAACGCGATCCTGTAGAATATTTATTTAATAGTGCTTTCATAGTTGTTTTTTAAAAATTTTAAAATTTGATTTCAGTAAGAGTTTTATAAAAATTAACGTCAATATTGACGGAAATAAACCTTTAAACAACGCATAGAATAATTCATACCATTCAGATAAATTAACTCTTGATAGTTCCATAAAAATTAACTCCCCATAAGGTTGAGATGGGAAGAAAAGTGCCATTACTAAATTGCAAGCTAAATGAAATCCTAAAGGCATCATTATGGATTTAGTTTTAGCAAATGCATACGCCCAAACATATCCTGTAAATCCAGTTACAAGAATGACATATAAGATTGGTACAATTCTATCTTCTAACATTCCATAGGAAAACACGTGATATATTCCGAAGAAAAAAGTAGATGTCAAAATGGCCCTATTAGCTCCAAGTTTGCTTATAAGTATATATAGAATTGCGCCTCTAAATATCAGATCTTCAGTTAAAGCAGATTTAAGATGATATATGAAGGCTTTATAAATTAATCCATAGTTAATTGGTTTCAGCTTCCAATTTACTGACTTAATTACTGTTTCAATATAAATCATTAAAAGGCTAATGAGCATTATAAATACAAAGCCAATTAAAAACTGGATAATGCGTTTTTGGTTAGGAATGATTCCTAAAACCTTTATGTTTTTTTTCTCAATGAAATGCAAGAGCACGCCAGAGACTACTATTATTACTAATAATCCTACCATTTGTACATAAAATTTAAAAAAGATTAAACGTTTTTAGGTTTCAAAAAAGGAATAGAAAGCGGATAGTTGCATTTGCCTGAACCTAAGGCAGACATTACATTTTTAAGACTGATAATTATACCGAAGAGGAAAACTGCGCCAGTTCCAATAAAGTTGATTCCAGGAAAAGGAAAAAACAGTAGTAACGATATTATTAGAAATAGATTTATAGTGCAATGAAAATTAATAACGGCACGACCATGTGCGTCGTAAATTTTATTGTCTTCTACTTTACTCATCCATGTAAAGAGAGGAAATAGCACATTTGCGAAAGGAATGATTAGACCAAAGAAAGGTGATGCATGTAAAAGAAGCATCCATTTACGCTTTATAATTTCTTCTTTAGGGTTATCAAGTACAATTAAATCGTCTACCTCAATTTCTAATCCTACAGCTAATAATTTTACAGTCTGCAAATGCGGCTGTACTTCACCTTTTTCTATGCGTTGAATTGTACGTACACCAACCGTAGTTTTATCAGAAAGCTCTTCTTGAGTTAAGCCTTTTAACTTACGTTGATATAATAAATTTTCTCTAAGTGTTTGTCGTTTCATTTTGTATCATTTTTGTTGGTACAAATCTATAGAGTTATCTTGGTTTTTTTCACGCCACTTAAGTGTCACCTAAATGTCACTTATAGTAAATATAGGTGTTTCAAGCCGAAATATTATCATATTTATGAATTCTTAGATGTACTAAATAAAAAAAGGTTGGCAAATTGCCAACCTTTTTAAACAACCAAATTAGTTATTTAATATGCGTCATCATGAACTTTCGCTACAGCTCGCCCAGAAGGATCATTCATGTTTTTAAAAGCTTCATCCCATTCTAATGCAATCTTTGTACTACAGGCAACGCTTGGCTCTTGTGGCACACATAAAGCCGCTGCATCACTTGGGAAGTGTTCTGCAAAAATAGAACGGTAATAAAACTCTTCTTTGTTTTGTGGTGTTTGCAATGGGAATTTATATTGAGCATTAGCTATTTGTTCATCGGTAACCGCTTCTTCAACCACCTCTTTCAGCGTATCAATCCAACTATAACCAACACCATCACTAAATTGTTCTTTTTGCCTCCAAGCAACGCTTTCCGGCAACATATCCTCAAACGCTTTTCTAACAACCCATTTTTCCATGCGCTCTCCATTAATCATTTTGTCCTGAGGGTTAATTCGCATCGCCACATCCATAAATTCTTTATCAAGAAATGGTACACGCCCTTCTATTCCCCAAGACGCTAAACTTTTGTTGGCTCTTAAACAATCATACATATGCAACTTGTCTAGTTTACGCACGGTTTCTTCATGAAACTCTTTTGCGTTTGGTGCTTTATGAAAATATAAATAGCCTCCAAACAATTCATCTGCACCTTCACCAGACAACACCATTTTAATACCCATAGACTTGATTACCCTTGCCATTAAATACATTGGCGTCGAGGCTCTTATAGTTGTAATATCATAAGTTTCTAAGTTATAGATGACATCCTTTATGGCATCCAATCCTTCTTGAATTGTAAACTTGATTTCATGATGTACAGTCCCAATGTGGTCTGCTACTTTTTGAGCCGCCGCCAAATCTGGTGAGCCTTCAAGTCCTACTGAAAATGAATGCAATTGTGGCCACCAAGCTGCTTTAGTATCATCAGATTCAATTCGTTTTTCAGCATACTTTTTTGCAATTGCCGAAGTTACCGATGAATCTAAACCTCCAGATAATAACACTCCGTAAGGCACATCACTCATTAATTGTCTATGTACTGCAGCTTCCAAGGCATCTTTAATTGCCTTAATACTCGTTTCGTTGCCCTTTACCGCATCATACTCCGTCCATTCTCTTTTATACCACTTTACAAATTTGCCGTCTTTACTTGACAAATAATGTCCTGGTGGGAAAAGCTCAATTTTAGTGCAAACACCTTCAAGTGCCTTTAGCTCCGAGGCGACATAAAATGTTCCATTTTGATCCCAACCTATATATAAAGGAATAATCCCCATGTGGTCACGTGCCACAAAATATTCATCCTTTTCAACATCATAAATAGCAAATCCAAAAATGCCATTCATTTCATCTATAAAACTTTCGCCTTTCTCTTTATAAAGCGCTAAAATAACTTCGCAGTCAGATTCAGTTTGAAAATTATATTTCCCTTCAAACTGCTTGCGTAATGCTCTATGGTTATAAATCTCACCATTGGCTGCCAATATTAACTTCTTATCTTCACTAAATAGCGGTTGTTTCCCAGATGCTGGATCAACAATAGCTAAACGTTCATGAGCCATAATTGCTTTATCATCACTATATATTCCGCTCCAGTCTGGTCCGCGATGACGAATGACTTTGGACATTTCCAAAATTTGAGGTCTAAGTGTTTCTGATTTTTGTTTTAAATCGAACGCACATACTATTCCACACATAATCTTTTCATTTAAATATTATAGTGCAAATATGACTTAACTGTTTCATATTAAAAACATATAATTCATTTTTAATTACATATTATAACTATATTTTATTTTTTTGTATATTTTTGAAAGTTATTAATGATATAACACCTATTATTCTAATACATATAAAGTTTAACAAAATCTTGCAATTTTTATATTTTGTATTCAATATTTTTAAACATCTAAAACAATTAAAATTTAATATGAAAAAATTAAAAATTACACTCGTATTATTAGTAGTAGCAACCGTTACATTTGCTCAACAAAGTCCAAGAAAACAAGCAACAGGAAAGATTGGCACTGTAGCTGTTGAAGTCGATTATGGCGCGCCAAGTGTTCGAGATAGAGTAATTTGGGGAGAACTAGTCCCTTTTGGAAAAGTATGGAGGGCCGGGGCAAATGAAAACACAACAATTTCATTTGACAAGGATGTAACTGTTGGCAATCAAAAAGTTCCAGCTGGCAAGTATGGTTTGTTCCTTATTCCAAATAAAGGAGAGCATTGGATTATTGCATTAAGTAAAAAGAACGATGCTTGGGGATCTAACGGATACAGTAAAGAAAATGATTTAATTCGTTTAAAAGTTAGCCCTAAGAAAAGTGATATGAGTGTTGAACAAATGGCTTTTCATGTCGATAAAAAAGGAGTGAAATTTGCATGGGAAAAAGTAAAGGTTTGGATTCCTATTAATTAGTATTCGATTTAAAATAATTTATTAAAGCCTCATAATTATGAGGCTTTTTTTATTATTAAAATATTACTGCCTCGTTAAGTTTAACAAAATCTTACGATTTTTAAAGTATCTATTATATATTTTTAATGCGTTAAAAACCTAATCCACCATTGTGGAAACTAAAAAAAAAATTCAATGAAAAGATCGACAATTTTTACAACTATTGCTTTTGCATTTGTGGTGCTATTATCAACCAACGTAAATGCACAAAAATTCCCTAAGCTGGATAAAAGCCCTATGGATGCTGCCGCTTTCCCTAGTAATTATAAAATATCAAAGAAGGATGTTAAAATAGTATATAGCAGACCACAATTAAAGGGCCGTTCTTTAAGCGAATTGGCTCCTAATAACAAACAGTGGAGAACTGGTGCAAACGAAGCTGCAGAAATTACTTTTTATAAAGATATGACGGTTGTTGGCAAACCAATAAAAGCAGGAACATATACATTATCGACTATACCTGGAGCAGATGAATGGACATTAATATTTAGTTCTGACTTGAACGTTTGGGGATCCTATTTTTACAATCCAGCAAATGATGTTTTAAGGGTCACTGTACCTGCATCAACCGAAGATGAGTCAGTTGAAGCATTTTCAATTATGTTTGACAATGAAGGCACTATGCATATGGGTTGGGGCAATGTACGCGTTCCAGTACACATGAAATAATAACAATTAGATTTTATAAAAAATGCCTTGACCAGATAATTTAATTGGTCAAGGCATTTTTTTATGGTATATTCAAATACTTATGTGTTTGCAATGACACTTTCCATTTGGGGTGTTGCATGACGTAATCCACAATTACCGGTATTACTTTATCCCGCTTACTCCACTCAGGTTGCAAATACAAAATACAATCTTTATTAACTTTTTCTGCCTGCTCTTCTGCAAACTTTAAATCATTTGTATTATACACAATCACTTTGAGTTCATTTGCTTTCTCATACACTTCTTGCGTTGGCAATTTTAATTTTTTTGGAGATAGACAAATCCAATCCCAAGTACCAGTTAGTTTATAAGCTCCTGAAGTTTCAATATGAACGGTCAAGCCTTTTTGCTTAAACCCTTCTGTTAACTTGGTCATATCCCAAGTTAGGGGCTCACCTCCAGTAACTACAACAGTATTACTATATTTCTCTGCATTATCAATAATTACAGATGTTTCAGTTGGGGGATGCAAATCCGCATTCCAACTTTCTTTTACATCACACCAATGACATCCCACATCACAGCCTCCAATTCTAACAAAATAAGCCGCTGTGCCTTTATGATAACCTTCACCCTGAATAGTATAAAATTCTTCCATAAGAGGTAACATTTCACCCTTATTTACACGTTCTAGAATTGCTTTGTCCATAAGTAGCAAAGATAGTTTACTGTTTCAACTTTACTCCAAAAAGTTAAATATATTTTTATATTGTATTGCCCAAGATTACTTATTTTTATACAAATTTTAGATAATGGATAGAACGGAAACATTCTTTAATCAAATAACCGAAGGCAATACCACCAAAGGCGAATTTTTAACTTTGGGTGCTGCGATGTTGGATGGCAAAACTATAAAAGAGGCTTTTGTGAAAGTGCCTCTTAAAACCATGAACAGACATGGTTTGATTGCTGGTGCTACTGGTACAGGAAAAACTAAAACATTACAAGTCTTGGCAGAAAACCTAAGCGAAAAGGGTATTCCTGTTTTGCTAATGGATATTAAGGGTGATTTGAGTGGCTTGGCACAGCCAAGTCCTGGGCATCCAAAAATTGATGAGCGACACGAAAAAATTGGGTTGCCATTTGACCCAAAAAAGTTCCCCGTTGAAATTATGTCATTATCTGAAGAAGATGGGATTAGGTTAAGAGCAACAGTAAGTGAATTTGGTCCAGTTCTGTTATCCAGAATACTGGATTTATCGCAAGCACAAACGGGTGTCGTTGCTGTTATTTTTAAATATTGTGATGACAACAAGTTGCCCCTTCTTGATCTTAAAGACTTTAAAAAAGTGTTGCAATATGCTACAAAAGAAGGTAAAAAAGAATTTGAAGAAGCATATGGCCGTATTTCAACAGCGTCAACTGGCGCAATTTTAAGAAAAGTTGTAGAACTTGAACAGCAAGGCGCTGATTTATTTTTTGGTGAAAAGAGCTTTGATGTCGAAGACTTAGTGCGCACCACAAGAGATGGTCGCGGTTATATTAATATTATTCGGTTAACAGATATACAGGATAGACCAAAGTTATTCTCAACGTTTATGCTAAGTTTATTAGCTGAAATTTATGAAACTTTTCCTGAGCAAGGTGATTCAGGAAGACCTGAACTGATTATGTTTATTGATGAAGCCCATCTTATTTTCAATGAAGCATCAAAAGCCTTGTTAAACCAAATTGAAAGTATTGTAAAACTTATACGAAGTAAAGGCATTGGTCTTTACTTTGTTACACAAAATCCAACTGACGTCCCAGAAGCTGTTTTGAGTCAATTGGGCTTAAAAGTTCAGCATGCTTTACGAGCATTTACTGCCAAAGATAGGAAAGCCATAAAACTTACTGCACAAAATTATCCAGATACAGAATATTACGATACGGCTACCGTTTTAACCTCTTTGGGAATTGGTGAAGCGCTAGTTTCTGCTCTTGATGAAAAAGGGCGACCAACACCTTTAGCAGCTACTATGATGAGAGCACCAATGAGTAGAATGGATGTATTGACCAAAACAGAATTGAATGCATTATATGACGATTCAAAATTGGTAATGAAATATAATGAAGATATCGACCGTGAAAGTGCCTATGAATTATTAGTTGAAAAAATTAAAAAAGCAGAAGCTTTTAAAGCAAAGGAAGACGAACGACTGGTAAAAGAAAAGGAACGCAAAACAACATCTCGATCTACAAGCAGAAGAAGAAGTACAAGGCAAAATCCAGTTGTAAAAGTACTTACAAGTGCCACTTTTATAAGAGCCGTTTTTGGCATTCTTAAAAAAGTAATGAAGTAACAAATAGTCAATAAATAGTCAATAAATAATTTACAACTAAAATAAATGAAACATCTGTTTTACCTCCTAAGTATTACTCTAATTTTATTTACATCTTGTACCAAGGAACTTGATCCTTTTCTAATTTCTAAACAGAGTATTGGACTTTTAAATGATTCTACCCAAGTAAAAGATTTGAAAACTGTTTTCATCAATGACTCAGTTGTTACAAATATAAGTGGAGATGAGTTTACAGGAAATATTAATGATGTTAAGATTTTTGAAAAAGGCGGAAAGCAATTGCTCATACTTACACCTTCACAATCCTTGGATTCCACCTCAAGCATTAAGACAATCAGGATAATGGACGAGCGTTATAAAACCTCAAAAGGACTTAGTCCCAATAGCTCCTTTAAAACCTTAAAAGACAATTACGCTATTTCTAGTGTTCAAAACTCATTGCGCAACATTATCGTATCGGTTAACGATATTAATGCCTACTTTACCATTGACAAAAAAGAGCTTCCTGCGGAGATGCGTTTTGACATGAACTTGAAAATTGACCCTGTTCAAATTCCTGATGCCTCTAAAATCAAAGATTTTTATCTTTATTGGACTAAAACACCTTAAATTCAATTTATTTATGAACCCTTTTATCTCAAAACTTTTAGTAAGCATTGCTCGTAGAAGACTTGAGTCAAAACAAAATGCAGTACCTATTAGTAAAAAACTAATTGTGCCTGTTGTAAGAAACCTTCAGGTAGAATTAACACATGCGATAAGAGAGTATATTTTTATTTTGCTAGGTGTTTTTAGTGCAGGTTTTGGATTAAAAGGATTTTTATTACCAAACCGGTTTATTGACGGTGGCGCAACAGGTATTTCTTTATTACTGGAAAATGTAACCCATATTGAGTTGAGTTATTTTTTAATTCTTGTTAACCTACCATTTCTAATTATTTCAGCTAGAATGTTCAGCATTAAGTTCGCCATAAAGAGTATTGCCGCAATTGCTTTATTGGCATTTATTGTACACTTTGTGGATTACCCCACAATAACTGAAGACAAGTTACTTATTGCTGTTTTTGGCGGCTTCTTTTTAGGATTAGGAATAGGAATGGCCATGAGAGGCGGAAGTGTTATTGATGGTACGGAGGTTTTAGCTGTTTATTTAAGTCGGAAACTATCAATTACTGTTGGCGATGTGCTGTTGCTCATTAATATTTTTATATTTTCATTTGGTGCCTATATCTTATCCATAGAAACTGCCTTATATGCCATATTAACCTATCTAGCGGCGGCTAAAACAGTCGATTTTGTGGTTGATGGTGTTGAAGAATATGTAGGGGTTACCATTATTTCTGATTATAACGAAGCTATTAGAATAATGCTAACTGAAAACTTACGAAGGGCATGTACAATATATGCTGGAAAAGGCGGATATGGTAAACGCGGTAAGAGTTATGATAAGGATATTATTTATACCGTTGTGACTAGGTTGGAGCTCGCAAAATTGCATACTGAAATTGATAAAATTGATAAGAATGCCTTTGTAATAATGGGTATTGTAAAAGATATAAAAGGTGGTATGATAAAAAGAAAACCGCTTAAATAATACTATGAAAAAGTATACTTTACAAAAATCACCGTTTGTAGTTCCTTCAACTGATGGAAAGCTGATTGAGGAGCATTTTGGAATTGCAACAGATGGTAATTCAGAAGTAAGCATTGCCCACATGATTGCTCCACCAGGTTGGAGCGAACCATTTCAAACTCCTGAATTTGAAGAGTACACCTATATTATTAAAGGTAAAAAGCAATTTATTGTTGATAATGATACTATAGTGCTGGAAGCTGGTCAAAGCATAAAAATAGAAAAAAACACACGAGTGCAATATTCAAATCCATTTATTGAACCTTGTGAATACTTGGCCATTTGTTTACCGGCATTTTCCATCGACGCTGTGCATAGAGAAGAATAAGTATGAACAAGTTCATCCCAAAAGTTATAGGCTCAGCCCTTTTATAAAAAACTATTCACTATCAATCATAGTTTCAACCAATGACTTAGGTCATTCATTAAACGCTGTTAGTGTATCAAATTCCATTTTAGATTTTATTAATAGATAAAGATTGTTGTACTTTTGACAGATGGATGAAAAACTAACACGATTAAACAAATACTTAAGTGAAGTAGGCTATTGCTCGCGTAGGGCCGCAGACAAACTTATTGATGAAGGTCGTGTTACGATTAATGGCAGTGTTCCTGAATTGGGAACTAAAGTTAAACCAGACGACATTGTTCATGTTGATGGAAAACAAATTACAAATAGCAAAACGGAGTCTGTATACTTAGCTTTTAACAAACCCATTGGTATTGTTTGTACTACTGATACACGCGTTGAAAAAGATAATATTATAGATTTTATAAATTATCCTAAGCGTATATTCCCAGTTGGTAGATTAGATAAACCAAGCGAAGGTTTAATATTACTTACGGATGATGGTGATATCGTAAACAAAATACTTCGGGCAAGCAACAATCATGAAAAAGAATACATTGTAACAGTAGACAAACTCATATCTCAAACATTCATCGAACGTATGTCTAACGGCATCCCAATTTTAGATACCGTAACCCGTAAATGTGAAGTATATAAAATAAGTTCAAACGTTTTCAGAATTATTCTTACACAAGGCCTTAATAGACAAATTAGGCGTATGTGTGAGTATTTAAATTATAACGTAACATCACTAAAACGTGTCCGAATTATGAATATTAAGTTGGACATGCCAATAGGGGAATACCGTGAATTAACAGAAGTCGAGTTTAAGACCCTTATTAGGTTGATTGAAGAATCTACTAAAAACCATATTTTGAACCAAAACACTAAAACCAAGAAATCAAGATTATAGATGCTTAAGGCTTTAGGCAAAATATCAATTCAAAAAAGAAGCATTATTATTATTGTTTTGATTCTTGTAATCGCCATTACTTTTGAAACTTTTCAGCAACTGTATTACATCAAACGTTTTAATCTAGCAACAGACGATGTCAGTTTTTTTAGTCTTTTAAAAACGCAATCCTATCGTTGGTTAATCTGGATGATTTTATCGGTCTTCCTAATTTGGTTCACAAAAGTAAATGCAGCAAAAAGAAAATTACGCTCCGTAGATTTTTTAAAGTGCACCGCTTTAATATTAAGCTTGGTGTTTGTAAGTGTTTTTACTATTGCCGTAATTCAATTATTACTTGTACAAGATAGTTTTTCAATAACGTCGTTAATAAACGATTATTTAACATTTTACACATTTCAAAAAGCGCCAATTTATATTTTAGGATATATTGCAATAACCATAATTATGTACCTCTATTTTGCAAATGAACAGTTACAAGTAGAAGTTCAAGAACTCCACCATTTAAAGAAAACAAACTCCTCCCTTTATAATAAGCTTAGTTCTAAAATTGATGATAAAACAACTATTTTAAATATTAAAATTGGGAATAAGCGAAAAATAATTCCGGTAGATCAAATCAGTTGGATTGAAGCCGACGATTATTGTGTGAAGGTGCATACAATTAATGACGATGCCTACACCATGAGAAGTTCTTTAAAAGCCTTGGAGAAAAAATTGAATGGGAATTTTTTAAGAGTACATAGAAAAGCCATTGTTAACATGGATATGACAAGAGAGCTAAATTTGTCTAACACACCATGTCTTATTTTGCGAAATAATATTGAAATTCTTATTTCTAAAAGCAACTTAAAAATGGTAAAAGACTTTCTTAGCTAGAATTTTTGGTTTTTATTAACCAAGCTTACTGCAAATAATATACTGTTCTCTGCATTGATTGTTTTTGTATGATATTTTTGCCTTGCTTTGAATAAACAAAATAAATCAATCATGAAAAAATCAATACTATTTGTGAGCATTATGTGCCTTATCACTCTAAATGTTTTTGCACAATATAATTATAATGTCTCTGATGAATTTCCATATGGACAACCTAATCCAGAAGCTCCAGAGCAAATAAATGACTATCAAGCGATGATAGGGTCCTGTGATTGCAAATCTTTTATTAGAAATCAAGATGGTACCTGGGCAGATCCTGTTGACATGACTTGGACATGGAAATATATATTGAATGGAATGGCTGTACAAGATGAAACATTAAAGAAGGATGGCAGTCATGCAGGCAGTATCCGCCAATATATAGCAGATAGTAGCAGATGGTATGTACATTGGTATTCATCTAAAACACCCTCTACTACATTTCCAACTTGGGAAGGCAATAAGAAAGACGATAAAATTATTTTATCTCGCGACCAAAAGGCTCCAAATGGTACAGAGGGCAATTACCGATTAACTTTCTATGATATGTCCAAAACTGGATATAAATGGGTAGGTGAATGGACAACAAAAGATGAGTCAATTATTTATCCAACTTGGAAAATTGATTGTAACAAAAGAAAAATGTAACTTTGGTTTTAAACAAACTAAATGCAAAATATTTCTCCTTTTCACCTAGCTATTCCTGTAGATAATTTAGAATTATGTAGAACGTTTTATCGTGATGTATTAGGCTGCAAAGAAGGTCGTAGTAGTAAATTTTGGGTTGATTTCAATTTTTTTGGACATCAACTTGTTATACATTTTAAGCCAAGAAACAACCAAGAATTACACTCAAACCCTGTAGATGGCAAAAATGTTCCCGTTCCTCATTTTGGAATTGTATTGACTTGGAACCAATTTGAAAGCTTAGCTAAAGACTTGACTCAAAAAAATATCGATTTTATTATAAAGCCTTATGTTAGGTTTGAAGGTGAAATTGGTGAGCAAGCAACAATGTTCTTTGCGGACCCATCCAATAATGCTATCGAGTTTAAAGCTTTTAAAGACATCTCTCATCTCTTTGCCAAATAAGAGATTAATGTCTCTCTCTAGCCAATAAGGTGTTTTTAAGCAACATCGCAATGGTCATTGGCCCAACACCACCAGGTACAGGTGTTATAAAACTTGCTTTTTCACTTACACTCACGAAGTCTACATCTCCTGCCAATCGATATCCTCTAACTTTTGAATCGTCAGGAACACGAGTTATACCAACATCTATAATAACAACGCCCTCT
>Ga0316189_10001847_pt1 | contig 20958 bp, 32 predicted proteins | sample LowCovwburrow_MG_FD_204930 | JGI IMG/M metagenome (GOLD analysis project Ga0316189, IMG submission 204930) | Coastal sediment microbial communities from Maine, United States - Lowes Cove worm burrow | ecosystem: Environmental > Aquatic > Marine > Coastal > Sediment | place: USA: Maine... | reverse complement strand
CATGTAAATGTGGGAACCATTGGTCACGTGGACCACGGCAAGACCACGCTGACGGCGGCGATCACCAAGGTGATGTCGGAAAAGCACGGCGGTGAGGTAAAGGCATTCGACCAGATCGACAATGCGCCGGAAGAGCGAGAGCGAGGCATCACCATTGCCACGGCACACGTGGAGTACGAGTCGGACAACCGCCACTATGCGCACGTGGACTGCCCGGGGCACGCGGACTATGTGAAGAACATGATCACGGGTGCGGCGCAGATGGACGGAGCGGTGCTGGTGGTATCGGCGGCGGACGGCCCGATGCCGCAGACACGCGAGCACATACTGCTGTCGCGTCAGGTGGGTGTGCCTTACATCCTGGTGTACATGAACAAAGCGGACATGGTGGACGACGCGGAGCTGCTGGAGCTGGTGGAGATGGAGATCCGGGAGCTGCTGGACCAGTATGATTTTCCGGGTGACGACACCCCGATTATAGTGGGCTCTGCGCTGAAGGCGCTGGAGGGGGACACCTCGGAGCTGGGTACGCAGTCGATCGTGAAGCTGCTGGAGGCGATGGATGCCTATATTCCGGAGCCGGAGCGTGACACCGACAAGCCGTTTCTGATGCCGATCGAGGACGTGTTTTCGATCTCGGGCCGAGGCACGGTGGTGACCGGACGTATCGAGCGTGGTGTGGTACGGGTGGGCGAAGAGATCGAGATTGTCGGGATCAAGGACACGGTGAAGACCACCTGCACCGGTGTGGAGATGTTCCGCAAGCTGCTGGACGAAGGAGTGGCGGGGGACAACGTCGGGGTGCTGCTGCGCGGTACCAAGCGGGAAGACGTGGAGCGTGGTCAGGTGCTGGCGAAGCCAGGCAGTATAACGCCGCACACCCATTTTGAGGCGGAGGTGTACGTGCTGAGCAAGGACGAGGGTGGACGTCACACGCCGTTTTTCAATGGCTATCGACCGCAGTTTTACTTTCGCACGACGGACGTGACCGGGGCCTGCGACCTGCCGGAAGGTATTGACATGGTGATGCCGGGCGACAACGTGAAGATGACGGTGAAGTTGATTGCGCCGATCGCGATGGAAGAGGGTCTGCGTTTTGCAATCCGCGAGGGTGGCCGTACTGTCGGCGCCGGCGTGGTTGCCAAGATCATCGAGTAAATTTGAGTTAATAGAGATATGGCCAACCAGAGAATTCGTATTCGACTGAAGGCTTTCGATCATCGTCTGATCGATCAGTCTGCGCGGGAAATCGTAGATACCGCCAAGCGTACCGGTGCCCAGGTTCGTGGCCCCATTCCGCTGCCGACCAGGAAAGAGAGGTTTACCATACTGATCTCTCCGCATGTCAACAAGGATGCGCGTGATCAGTACGAGATCCGTACCCATAAGCGGTTGATGGATATCATCGATCCGACCGACAAAACGGTGGATGCCCTGATGAAACTGGATCTGGCAGCTGGCGTGGACGTTCAGATCAAACTGAACTGAGGTTAAGAACAATGGCGATTGGAATTGTTGGGCGCAAAGTCGGCATGACCCGTATCTTCACCGAAGAGGGGTCATCCATCCCGGTTACGGTGATCGAGGTGGAACCGAATCGGGTGACCCAGATGCGCAGCGAAGAGACAGACGGTTACCGTGCGGTGCAGGTGACGACCGGAAGCCGCAGGGCATCCCGCGTCACCAAGCCGATAGCGGGACACCTGGCCAAGGCGGGGGTGGAAGCCGGCCGCGGTCTGTGGGAATTCCGGCTGGGAGATGGCGAGGAAGAAGGCATGCAGGTTGGTGCCGAGATCAAGGCCGATGTTTTTGCCGTCGGTCAGCGGGTTGATGTGCGTGGAATGACCAAGGGTAAGGGTTTTCAGGGTGGTGTGAAACGGCACAATTTTCGGATGCAGGACGCCACCCACGGCAACTCGATTTCTCACCGCGCGGCAGGCTCCATCGGGCAGTGCCAGACCCCTGGCCGTGTGTTCAAGGGTAAAAAGATGGCCGGGCACATGGGCGATGTTCAGCGTTCTGCCCAGAATCTGGAAGTAGTGCGGGTGGACGTCGACCGTAATCTGTTACTGGTGAAGGGTGCCGTTCCCGGTTCCCGTGGCGGCAATGTCCTGGTTACGCCCGCCATCAAGATGGCGAACAGAGGGTAAAGAGTCATGGACCTCAATGTACAGGCAGGCGGTGACGGCAGCGGTGAAACCATTCAGGTCTCCGATTCCGTGTTCGCCGCAGATTTTAACGAAGCCCTGATTCACCAGGTGGTCACCGCATACATGGCGGGGGCACGCAGTGGCACCAAGGCCCAGAAAAACCGCTCCCGGGTGCGGGGTGGCGGCGCTAAGCCCTGGCGGCAGAAAGGTATGGGGCGCGCCCGTGCAGGTACCAGCCGCAGTCCGTTGTGGCGCTCTGGTGGTGTGACCTTTGCGGCCACTCCCAAGGATTACCAGCAGAAAGTGAACCGCAAGATGTATCGCGGCGCGCTGCGTTCCATCCTTTCCGAACTGGTCAGGAATGAGCGTCTGGTGGCGGTCTCCGAATTTGCGGTCAGCGCCCCTAAGACCAGAGAGCTGTCCGACAAGCTGAAAGGGATGGGGTTAAATGAGGTGCTGATCGTCGCTGAGCAGCCGGATGAAAATCTTTATCTGGCGGCCCGCAATCTTTACGGGGTGGATATCTGCGATGTCAGCGAGCTGGATCCAGTAAGCCTGGTTGGCTTTGACAAAATTCTGATGACCTCTGGGGCCATCAAAAAGTTGGAGGAGCGTCTGGCATGAACAAAGAGCGTTTAATGCAGGTGCTGCTCAGCCCGGTGGTCTCTGAAAAGAGCACCAACGTGGCGGATGCAAGCCGTCAGTTTGTGTTTCGTGTGGCCTCGGATGCCAGTAAGCCTGAGATCCGCAAGGCGGTTGAACTCATGTTCGACGTCAAGGTGGAGCAGGTGAGAGTGGTCAACGTCAAGGGAAAGAACAAGCGTTTTGGTTCTATCCAGGGACAGCGAAAAGGCAGCCGCAAGGCTTACGTCAAACTGGCTGCAGGAAGTGATATAGATTTTGGAGCGGGGGCCTGAGGGTCGCTGCGGCAAGCAGGGTTACAGCGGAAGCATTGAAATGGCTATTGTAAAATCCAAACCCACTTCGGCGGGACGACGGTTCCTGGTCAAGGTGGTGAATCCCGAGCTGCATAAGGGGGAGCCCCATAAGCCCCTGGTGGAGAGCAAGAGCAGGAACGGCGGGCGTAACAACCTTGGTCGTATCACCACCCGGCATAGAGGTGGCGGGCACAAGCAGCGTTATCGCATCATCGATTTCAAGCGCAACAAGGATGGTATACCTGGGATAGTGGAGCGGATCGAATACGACCCGAACCGCACCGCCAACATCGCGTTGATAAAATATGTGGATGGCGAGCGCCGTTATATTATCGCGCCAAAAGGCGTGAGCGCCGGTCAGCAGATCCTTTCCGGACCAGAGGCGGAGATTCGGCCCGGAAACTGTTTGCCGCTGCACAATATCCCGGTGGGTACGGTCATTCACTGTGTGGAGATGAAGGCAGGTAAAGGCGCGCAGATTGCCCGTTCGGCAGGGGCTTCGGTGCAATTGGTTGCAAGAGAAGGTGAATATGCTACCCTGCGCCTCCGCTCCGGCGAGATGCGCAAGGTGCGCTACGATTGCCGCGCAGTGATCGGCGAGGTTGGAAATGCCGAGCACAATCTTCGCAAACTGGGTAAGGCGGGTGCCTCCCGCTGGCGTGGTGTCCGGCCGACGGTTCGTGGCGTAGTGATGAATCCGGTGGACCATCCTCATGGCGGCGGCGAAGGCCGTACCTCGGGTGGTCGCCATCCGGTCAGCCCCTGGGGTGTGCCTACCAAGGGTTACAAGACACGTACAAATAAGCGCACTAACAAGATGATCGTGCGCGGTCGTAATCGCAAGTAACGAATAAGCGGAACTGAGGTAATTTAAAGTGCCACGTTCAATTAAAAAAGGGCCGTTTGTAGATCACCACCTTATGAAGAAGGTGGATGAGGCGGTGGCCAGTAACAGCAAACGTCCGATAAAAACCTGGTCGCGCCGCTCCATGGTGCTTCCGGAGATGGTAGGCCTGACCATTGCAGTATACAACGGACGCCAGCACGTGCCCGTTCTGGTGACGGAGAACATGGTTGGCCACAAGCTGGGCGAGTTCGCGCTGACCCGCACCTACCGGGGTCACTCAGCGGACAAGAAAGCAACACGTTAATTGGGGTGTGAACCATGCAGGCAGTAGCGAAATTACGCCATGCGCGTATCTCGGCCCAGAAAGGCCGCCTGGTAGCTGATCAGATCCGGGGTTTGCCGGTAGAGCAGGCGCTGGACCTACTCGCCTTCAGCAGCAAGAAGGGCTCGGCCCTGATGAAGAAGGTCCTGGACTCCGCAATCGCCAATGCGGAAAACAACGAAGGTGCAGATATCGACGAATTAAAGGTGTCGGCAGTCACTGTTGACGAAGGACCGACCATGAAGAGGATTCGCGCGCGGGCCAAGGGTCGTGCAGCGAGGATCCTGAAGCGTACCAGTCACTTCACCGTGACTGTATCGGACAAGTAAGGCAAGAGAGGCCAAAATGGGTCAGAAAGTACATCCAACCGGCATTCGGTTGGGCATAGTCAAAGACTGGACTTCCAAATGGTATGCGGATACCAAGGACTATGCCGATCTGCTGAATACCGACCTTGAGATTCGAGAGTATCTGAAAAAGCGTTTGTTTCAGGCCTCGGTCAGCCGGATCCAGATTGATCGTCCGGCAAAGAATGCCCATATCACGATTCATACAGCCCGTCCCGGCCTGGTCATCGGAAAGAAGGGCGAGGATATCGATGCGCTAAGGAGCGAAGTCTCCCGGCGGATGGGTATTCCGGTGCATATCAGCGTGGAAGAGATTCGCAAGCCCGAGCTTGACGCCCAGCTGGTGGCCGAGGGTATCACTCAGCAGCTGGAGCGCAGGGTAATGTTCCGCCGGGCGATGAAGCGTTCGGTGCAGACCGCAATGCGTCTGGGGGCGGAGGGGATCAAAGTTCATATCGCCGGCCGCTTGAACGGTGCTGAAATTGCCCGCAGCGAGTGGTATCGGGAAGGCAGGGTGCCACTGCATACCCTGCGGGCGGATATTGATTACGGCTTCGCCGAGGCCAAAACCACCTACGGCGTGCTGGGCGTCAAGGTCTGGGTTTTCAAGGGTGAGGTGTTCGAAGGCTCAGAACACGAAGAGACGGCCTCGACGCAGAAGTCTGGAAAGAGGGGCTAAGTTATGTTGATCCCAAAACGGACAAAATTTCGCAAGCAGCACAAGGGTCGGAATCGTGGTCTGGCAACCACCGGCAATAAAGTCAGTTTTGGCGAGTATGGCCTGCAGGCGGTAGGTCGAGGTCGATTGACCGCCCGACAAATCGAGTCGGCACGTCGTACTATTACCCGCCACGTAAAGCGTGGTGGAAAGCTGTGGATCCGCGTGTTCCCGGACAAGCCGATCACCAAGAAGCCTCTGGAAGTTCGCCAGGGTAAGGGTAAAGGTAACGTAGAGTACTGGGTTGCGCTGGTTCAGCCAGGACGCATGTTGTATGAAATTGAAGGCATTACCGAGGAGTTGGCGCGGGAGGCATTCCGGCTGGCGGCCGCGAAACTGCCTTTTAAGACCACCTTCGCTAGACGGACGGTATTGTGATGAAGGCAACTGAACTTCGGGAAAAGAGTGCGGCCGATTTAGAGGCATCCCTGCTGGAGTTGCGTAAAGAGCAGTTCAATCTGCGGATGCAGCAGGGTACCGGACAACTGGTCCGACCCACCGAAATGAATCGGGTGCGCAAAGAGATCGCACGGGTCAAGACCGTATTGAATGAAATAAAGACAGGTGAAGCAAAATGAACGAACAGACTCCGAGCAACCGCACGCTCCAGGGTCGGGTGATCAGCGACAAGATGGACAAGACCGTCACTGTGATGGTTGAGCGTCGCGTGAAACACCCACTCTACGGAAAGTTCGTACGTCGCTCCACCAAGGTGCATGCCCATGATGAAGCCAATGAATGCGGCATCGGGGATGTAGTGGTGGTGGAACAGACCCGCCCGCTTTCCAAAAGTAAGACCTGGCGTCTGGTGAAGGTTGTCGAGAAGGCATCCTGAGAATAGGGCAGGGCAATTGAGCGGTTTTTCGCACGACTGAGTTTTTTGATTGGGATAGACCAATGATCCAGATGCAGACAATGCTGAATGTCGCCGACAATAGTGGCGCCAAGCGAGTCCAGTGCATAAAGGTACTGGGAGGCTCGCATCGTCGCTACGCCGGAATCGGGGATGTCATCAAGGTGAGCGTCAAGGACGCCATTCCCCGGGGAAAGGTAAAAAAGGGCGACGTTTTACATGCGGTGGTGGTTCGAACACGCAAAGGTGTGCGCCGTCCGGACGGGTCTTTGATTCGATTCGACGGAAACGCCGCGGTGCTGCTGAACAACCAGCTTCAACCGATCGGTACCCGCATTTTTGGGCCGGTAACCCGTGAACTGCGCAGCGAACGGTTCATGAAGATCATCTCGCTGGCACCGGAAGTACTCTAGGGGAGACAGATCATGGCGATGAGTAAGATTAAAAAAGGTGATCTGGTCGTTGTCCTAGCGGGCAAGGATAAGGGCAAGCAGGGGACGGTCCTGAGTGTCATTGGGGGCCAGAAAGTAGTGGTCGAAAATATCAACATGGTGAAGAAGCACACCAAGGCCAACCCGAACAAGGGCGAGCCTGGAGGTATCCTGGACAAAGAGATGCCCCTGCAAATCTCCAATGTAGCGCTTTTCAACCCCACCACCGGTCAGGCCGATCGGGTTGGCGTCAAGATCCTGGAAGATGGCAAAAAGGTACGCTACTTCAAGTCCAACGGCGAAGTCGTGGATATCTGAGATTAGGTATTAGAGATGGCAAGATTAGAACAAATCTATCACGACGAAATCATCGGGAAACTGAAGGAGCAGTTCAGTTACACAAGCGTCATGGAGGTGCCGAAGATCACCAAGGTCACCCTGAATATGGGTGTTGGTGAAGCGGTGGGCGACAAAAAGGTGATGGATTTCGCAGTGGGCGACATGACCAAGATCGCGGGACAGAAACCGATTGTGACCAATGCGCGCAAGTCGGTCGCCAATTTTAAGATTCGGGATGGCTGGCCTATCGGCTGCAAGGTGACCTTGCGTCGGGAGCGAATGTATGAATTTCTGGATCGTCTGATCAATGTCGCAATCCCCCGTATTCGGGATTTCCGGGGATTGAGTGCCAAGGCATTCGACGGCCGGGGTAACTACAGCATGGGGGTGAAAGAGCAGATCATGTTCCCAGAGATCGATTATGACAAGATCGATACCCTGCGCGGTCTGGACATTACCATCACCACCACGGCTAAAACTGATGAGGAAGGTCGCGCCTTGCTGGCGGCCTTCCGGTTTCCATTCAAGAGCTGATTAGTAAACTCATATGGCTAAAAAGAGTATGATTGCCCGTGAAGTTAAGCGGGCCAAGGCCGTTGCAAAGTATGCCAGCAGGCGTGCCGAGCTGAAGGCTGTTATCCATAACCCGACCAGCACCGCCGAGCAGGTGGACGAGGCACTTCTGAATTTGCAGAAAATGCCGCGCAATGCCAGTGCGATCCGCCAGCAGCGACGTTGCCGGATCAGTGGCAGGCCCCACGCTGTTTATCGCAAATTCGGGTTGTGCCGCAACAAGCTGCGGGAAGCGGCGATGCGCGGAGACGTGCCGGGGCTTGTGAAAGCCAGCTGGTAAGGTACAATACCCCCCCCTTTGGGGTTGCTAAAGCCCACCGGGAGGTTGATAGTCCTCTTCGCCGGTAGGCTGATTACGTTTAATCGTTTGGGTATCGCGCCGAAATGGCGGGCTGACCCCGAGGATTCTAAAAAATGAGTATGTCTGATCCGATCGCGGATATGTTGACCCGTATCCGCAATGGTCAACAGGTTGGAAAAGTGGCGGTTTCCATGCCCTCCTCCAAGAAGAAGGTAGCTATAGCCCAGTTGCTCCAGGACGAGGGTTACATTACCGGGTTTTCCAATCTGCAAGAGGATGGCAAAGCTGTCCTCAGCATCGATCTGAAGTATTTCCAGGGTAAGCCGGTCATCGAAATCGTCCAACGGGTCAGCCGGCCCGGTCTTCGTATCTACAAAGGCGCCAAGGAGTTGCCGAAAGTCCGTGGCGGACTGGGTGTTGCCATTGTATCTACCTCCAAGGGTCTGATGACTGATCGCGCCGCCTGCGCTGCGGGCCATGGCGGTGAAATCCTGGCCTACCTGGCTTAAGTGGAGGGCGAACGATGTCACGCATAGCCAAGAACCCTATCACCATTCCTTCCGGTGCCAGTATCAACATCGCTGGCAGCGAGATTACCGTCAAAGGCTCCAAAGGCACGCTGCAGTTGGCTCTGCACGAGTATGTCAATGTAGAGCAGGGCGATGGCTCGTTGCAGGTCTCCCCTAAACAGGAGGGCCGGGAACAATGGGCGATGGCGGGTACCTTTCGCTCTTTGATAAACAACATGGTTACCGGTGTCACCAGCGGTTTCGAGAAGAAACTGCAGTTGGTCGGTGTTGGTTACCGGGCCCAGGCCAAGGGCAAGACCCTCACTCTTTCGCTCGGTTTTTCACATCCCGTGGACTTCGCGGTCCCGGAGGGTATCACCGTCGAGACGCCTTCTCCTACCGAGATAGTGGTCTCCGGGTGTGACCGACAGAAGGTGGGGCAGGTGGCGGCTGTTATCCGCTCTTATCGCCCGCCCGAGCCCTACAAAGGCAAGGGTGTCCGCTATGCGGATGAGCATGTGTTGCGCAAAGAAGCGAAGAAGAAATAAGGGGTATTACGATGGACAAGAAAAACTCACGGTTACGCCGGGCCCGCCGTGGCCGGGCCAAGATTCGGGAGCTTGGGGTCCACCGGCTCACCATATTTCGCACACCGCGGCACATGTACGCCCAGGTGATTGCGCCCAGTGGATCCCAGGTAGTGGCCAGCGCCTCCACTGTGGATAAGGGTGTCAAAAGCGAACTGGAAGGCGCTTCCAGCAACATCTCAGCGGCCGCGCTGGTCGGGAAGATGATTGCAGAGCGGGCCAAGGCTGCCGGTATCGAGCGCGTTGCGTTCGACCGTGCCGGTTTTAAATATCACGGTCGGGTGAAGTCGCTGGCAGACGCTGCCCGCGAAAACGGTCTTCAGTTCTGAGGGGCAGGCAATGGCGAATTACAATGTAAACACGGAAGGCGATGATCTGATCGAAAAGCTGATCAACGTGAACCGGGTTGCGAAGGTAGTGAAAGGTGGTCGTATCTTTGGTTTCACCGCGCTGACTGTGGTGGGCGATGGCAGCGGGCGTGTCGGTTTCGGCACGGGCAAGGCACGTGAGGTGCCGATTGCCATTCAGAAGGCAATGGAGGCTGCCCGCCGCAACCTGCATCAGGCCAATTTGAAAGGAGATACACTGCATTATCCGTTGATCGGTCGGCACGGGGCTGCGAAGGTCTATATGCAGCCTGCATCCGAAGGTACGGGTATCATCGCCGGCGGCGCCATGCGTGCGGTATGCGAGGCGGTTGGTGTGCATAACGTACTGGCCAAGTGCATAGGGACGAACAATCCGATCAATGTGGTGCGCGCTACCATCAACGCACTTACCGGGATGACCGATCCGGAAACGGTAGCGGCCAAACGCGGCAAGACAGTAGAAGAGATTCTGGGATAAGCCATGGCTGACAAAAAAATGATGAAGGTGACCCTGACTCGAAGCATGAACGGGCGGCTTGTGGGTCATCAGGCCTGTGTGCGCGGGCTTGGGTTGCGCCGTATGCACCAGAGCGTACTGGTTGAAGACACCCCTGCCACCCGCGGTATGGCCGGCAAGGTATCCTACATGGTCAAGGTTGAGGAGGCGTAGCTATGCGTCTGAACAGCATCAAGCCCGCAGCGGGCGCGAAGAAAGACGCCAGGCGTGTCGGTCGTGGGATCGGCAGTGGACAGGGCAAGACCTGTGGTCGTGGACATAAGGGTCAGAAGTCACGCTCCGGCGGTTATCATAAGGTGGGCTTCGAGGGTGGCCAGATGCCACTGCAGCGGCGCTTGCCGAAAGTAGGTTTCCATTCCCGAAAGGGTCTATACACAGCGGAGATTCGTCTGCATGAACTTGCGGCGGTGGATGCCGAGGTGATCGATCTGGCGGCCCTGCAGGCGGCGGATATTCTGCCGCACACCATGAAACGGGCCAAAGTCATCCTGTCCGGTAAGCTGGAGAAGGCGGTCACTATTCGTGGACTGGGTGTCACTAAGGGAGCGCGTGCCGCTATCGAGGCGGCCGGCGGAAAGATCGAGGACTAAATGGCCAGACAAGGCGCGACAGCCGGCGGCCTCGCCGGCATGGGCAAGTACACCGAACTGCGACAGCGGCTGCTGTTCGTTCTTGGTGCACTGCTGGTTTTCCGGATTGGAACTTTTATCCCGGTGCCCGGCGTCAACCCGGCGGCACTGGCGGTTCTGTTCGACCAGCAGCAGGGGACCATCCTGGACATGTTCAACATGTTCTCCGGTGGGGCGCTCAAGCGAGCCAGCCTGTTTGCGCTTGGAATCATGCCCTATATCTCTGCCTCCATTATTATGCAGTTGATGTCGGCGGTGATTCCCAAACTGGAGCAGTTGAAGAAAGAGGGTGAGCAGGGGCGCCGCAAGATCACCCAGTACACCCGCTATGGCACGGTCGGCCTCGCCACTTTTCAGGCCATCGGCATTTCTGTGGCGCTGCAGAGCCAGCAGGCGGGCGGTATGTCGGTGGTAGTGCATACCGGACCCGGGTTTATTTTCACTGCGGCGGTCTCCCTGGTTACCGGCACTATGTTTCTGATGTGGCTGGGCGAGCAGATTACCGAACGAGGTCTGGGTAACGGCATCTCGTTAATTATTTTCGCGGGTATCGTTGCCGGGTTGCCATCGGCCATCGGAGGGACGTTGGAGCTGGTGCGCTCCGGGGAGATGAATGCCATCACCGTGCTGACCCTGTTCGTTCTGGCGATTGGCGTCACCGCTTTTGTCGTCTTTGTCGAGCGCGGGCAGCGCCGGATTACGGTGAACTATGCTCGTCGCCAGCAGGGACGCAAGATGTTTGCGGCTCAGAGCACCCATCTCCCGCTGAAGCTGAATATGGCTGGCGTGATTCCACCGATCTTCGCCTCCAGCATTATTCTGTTTCCATCGACACTTGGGCAGTGGATCGGCACCCAGGAGAACATGCGCTGGCTGCAGGATATCGTAGCCAAGATCGCCCCCGGGGAGCCGATCTATGTAATGCTCTATGCAGCCGCCATTATCTTTTTCTGCTTCTTTTACACCGCCTTGGTCTTTAATTCGAAGGAAACGGCCGATAATTTGAAGCGATCGGGGGCGTTTATCCCGGGCTACCGGCCCGGTGAGCAGACTGCTCGTTATATCGATAAGGTGATGTCGCGATTGACTCTGGTTGGTGCCGGCTATATTACCCTGGTCTGCCTGCTGCCGGAATTTCTGATCGTCGGCTGGAATGTGCCCTTCTATTTCGGTGGCACTTCCCTGCTGATCATCGTGGTCGTGGTCATGGATTTCATGGCGCAGGTGCAGGCCCATCTGATGTCACATCAGTACGAGGGTCTGATGAAGAAGGCAAATCTGAAGGGTGGTGGCACTGGCCTGTTGCGCTGACCGCCGCCATCGAAAGTTTACTGAATTCGGAGAACAAGCCATGAAAGTCAGGGCATCGGTAAAAAAGATCTGTAACAAGTGTAAGATCATCCGCCGCAACGGTGTGGTACGTGTGATCTGCAAGGAGCCCAGGCATAAGCAGCGGCAGGGTTAATACCCGGCCACTCTAAGGCTTCGGCTTCGACAGGGAAGTTTTCCACTGTGAGCAGGATGGTTGTGGCCGCTAACAGCCGGCCTGGCCGCTCAGGGGCAGTTTGAACCAGTTTCGGGCGCGAGTATTCTTGAAAAGCTTTTACTTTCGAGATATGATTGCGCGTTTTTCCAAAATAGAAAGATTTAGAGAATAGCCAGCTTCTCAGGAGTAAACCGATGGCTCGTATCGCAGGTGTCAACATTCCGGATCGCAAACATGTGGCTGTCGCCCTTACGTCGATCTATGGGGTCGGTCATTCTCTAGCGCGGGATATCTGTGAGGCCTCCGGTGTGGCGCCGAACATAAAGATCCAGGAGTTATCGGAGGAGGATATCGATAGACTTCGTGCAGAAGTGTCCAAGCTTTCGGTGGAGGGCGACCTGCGCAGGGAGATATCCATGAACATCAAGCGACTCATGGACCTGGGATGCAACCGGGGCATCCGGCATCGCCGTGGGCTTCCGCTGCGCGGGCAGCGCACCCGAACCAATGCGCGCACCCGTAAGGGGCCACGTCGTCCCATCAAAAGATAAACTGGTGATCCGGCACTGCCGGTGAACATCTGACAGGCTTAAGTTCTCAGGAACAAACAAATGGCAAAACCGAAAGCAAGCAGTCGTGCACGGAAGAAGGTAAAAAAAGTCGTTACCGACGGCGTGGCGCATATTCACGCCTCCTTCAACAACACCATCATCACCATATCTGATCGCCAGGGTAATGTGCTGTCGTGGGCGACCTCCGGCGGCTCCGGCTTTCGTGGCTCCCGCAAGAGTACCCCCTTCGCCGCTCAGGTGGCGGCTGACCGGGCCGGCGAAGCGGCGAAAGAGTATGGATTGATGAATCTCGACGTCAACGTCAAGGGCCCGGGGCCAGGACGTGAGTCGGCCGTGCGGGCATTAAATAACTGCGGTTACAAGATCACAAGTATCTCTGATGTGACCCCTATTCCGCACAATGGTTGCCGTCCCCCCAAGAAGCGTCGCGTCTGATCTGGAGTTACTGAAACATGGCAAGGTATATCGGACCCAAGTGCAAGCTGAGTCGGCGAGAAGGAACGGACCTGTTCCTGAAGAGCCGCGTTCGCTCGCTGGAATCCAAGTGCAATATGGAGAAGCTGCCTGGTCAGACCACTGACCGTAGGCGGCGCCTCTCAGATTACGGGCTGCAGCTTCGGGAGAAGCAGAAGATGCGTCGCATGTACGGCATCATGGAAAAGCAGTTCCGCAACTATTACAAAAAGGCTGCACTGGCCAAGGGCGCTTCCGGCGACAACCTTTTTCAGATGCTGGAGCAGCGTCTGGACAACGTTGTTTACCGCATGGGTTTCGGTAGCACTCGTTCCGAGTCTCGGCAGCTGGTCGCCCACAAGGCGATCGAAGTGAACGGGAAGGCAGTCAACGTCTCCTCTTTCCAGGTCAAGGCCGACGACGTAATCAGTGTTCGGGAAAAGGCAAAAAAGCAGGTTCGCATCCAGAGCGCACTGGCCCTGGCCGAGCAATACGGCTTTGTGGACTGGGTTGAGATGGATACCAAGGCGATGAAAGGCGTCTTCAAGCGTTCGCCCGATCGTAGTGAGCTGCCCGCAGAAATCAACGAGCAGCTGGTCGTCGAACTGTATTCCAAGTAAGGGACAGGATTTTAAGGGGTCAAGATGTCAGAGTTCGCCACCGAATTTCTGAAGCCGAAACTGGTCAACGTGCAGGCCGTGACCGAGCGCCGGGCCAAGGTCTCACTGGAGCCACTGGAGCGCGGCTTCGGGCACACTCTGGGTAATGCGCTGCGCCGTATTCTGCTCTCTTCCATGCCGGGCTGCGCGGTGGTCGAGGCGGAGATTGAAGGTGTCCTCCACGAGTACACACCAAAGGAAGGTATGCAGGAGGATGTACTGGAGGTACTGCTCAACCTTAAGGATCTGGCGGTCATCATGCATGCCCGTGAAGAAGCGACGCTGAGTCTGAAGAAGAAGGGCCCCGGCCCGGTCATGGCGAGCGACATTGCCCTGGACCACGATGTAGAGATCGCTAATCCGGAACATGTGATTGCCAACCTGACCAAGGAAGGCGAGCTCAATATGAACCTCAAGGTCGCTCGCGGCCTGGGTTATCAGCCAGCCGCGACACGCCCGGACTCCGGCACCGAGGATCGCCCGATCGGGCGCCTGCAGCTGGATGCCTCCTTCTCTCCGGTTCGTCGTGTTGCCTATGCGGTGGAAGCGGCGCGTGTTGAGCAACGGACCGACCTGGATCGCCTGGTTATAGATCTCGAAACCAATGGCACCATTGATCCGGAGGACGCGATTCGTCGTGCTGCCACCATCCTGCAGGAGCAGCTCTCTTTCTTCGTGAAGCTGGATGAGAAGGGCGGTACCGAAGAGCCGAAAGAGGAGAAGTCCTATAGCATAGACCCGATCCTGTTGCGCCCGGTGGACGATCTGGAACTGACCGTTCGTTCGGCCAATTGCCTCAAGGCAGAGAATATCTTCCTGATCGGCGATCTCATTCAGCGCACCGAGGTCGAGTTGCTGAAGACACCGAATCTGGGTAAGAAATCTCTAACCGAGATCAAGGATGTGCTGGCAACCCGCGGACTGTCCCTCGGCATGCGGCTGGAAAACTGGCCGCCGGAAGGGATGGATGGCGGTGCCGATCGCTGAGCATCCAGACTTGTAATTTAATTTTTAGTGTAAATCAGTTTTAAGGAAGTCGATCCATGCGTCACCGCAAATCAGGACGCCAACTCAACCGCAACAGCGCTCATCGTAAGGCGATGTTTCGCAACATGACCTGTTCGTTGCTGCGTCACGAGTTGATCAAGACCACGTTGCCGAAGGCCAAAGAGCTGCGTCGGGTAGCCGAGCCCATTATCACCCTGGGCAAGAACGACACGGTTTCCAAGCGCCGTCTGGCATTCGACCGCCTGCGAGACGACGAGATCGTCGGCAAGCTGTTCAATGAACTGGGTCCTCGCTATGCGACCCGGGGCGGAGGTTATCTGCGGATCCTCAAATGCGGTTACCGCAGTGGTGACAAGGCGCCCATGGCGTTTGTCGAGTTGCTGGATCGCCCTGAACCGCTGGAACAGGCGGCTGACGTCGAATAACACCAGTTATGATAGCGGCTGTTAAAAAAACCGGGCTGAGGCCCGGTTTTTTCGTCTAATCTCCAGCCATGACCGGATCGACCGTCAGTCCGCGCCTGATCGCCCTGTTTACCGACTTTGGCGCCACCGGTCCCTATATCGGGCAGATGGAGGCCGTGCTGGCAGTCTCGGGTGTGGGGCTCCCGGTTGTCAATCTGATGTCCGACGTTCCGGCCTGCAATCCGCGGGCGGGCGCCTATCTGCTGGCCGCACTGGCGGAACAGATGCCAGCCGGAACGCTGTTTCTTTCGGTGATCGATCCCGGTGTGGGCGGGGAGCGCGCGCCGCTGATGGTGAACACTGGGGGTCAGTGGTTTGTGGGGCCTGACAATGGCCTCTTCTCACAGGTTTTACGGCGAGCCGAATCGAGCGAACTATGGGCCATCGACTGGCGACCTCCGCAGATGTCAGACAGCTTTCATGGTCGGGATCTGTTCGCACCGGTCGCTGCCAAGATTTGCAATGGAACTGTGCCGGCCGGCACCCCGATAGCGGCTGATGCGATAGTCGGGCGGGACTGGCCAGAGGATGTTGCAGAGATTATCTATATCGATCATTTCGGCAACGCATTCAGTGCCATCCGGGGCGCGCTGTTGGATACTGCTTGCACGATCGAGCTGCGCGGGTCGCGGATAGCCCATGGGCGTATCTTTTCAGATATGCCGCCGGGTATCCCTTTCTGGTATAGGAACTCCTGCGGCCTGGTGGAGGTCGCTGTCAATCAGGGCCGGGCCGATCAGATCCTCGGTCTGGCCGTTGGCGACCCATTGCAGATTATTGGATAAAGCTGAAAGGCGGGGTAACCGCCTATCTCATCAGCAGAGGTTTGAGGTACTGTCCGGTGTAGGAGGCTGCCACTTGGGCAACATTCTCCGGCGTTCCCTCGGCGATGATCTCCCCGCCCCGGTTGCCTCCCTCCGGACCCAGATCCACGATCCAGTCCGCGGTCTTGATGACATCCAGGTTGTGCTCGATCACCACCACCGTGTTGCCGTGGTCGCGCAGTCGGTGCAGGACGGCCAGCAGATGCTTGACGTCGTGAAAATGGAGCCCGGTAGTCGGCTCGTCCAGGATGTAGAGGGTATTGCCGGTGTCCCGTTTCGAAAGTTCCCGGGACAGCTTTACCCGTTGCGCTTCGCCGCCGGAGAGGGTGGTCGCGTTCTGCCCCAGCTTGACGTAGGAGAGGCCGACGTCCATCAGGGTTTGCAGCTTGCGTCGGATAGCAGGGATGGCATCGAAGAACTGCAGGGCATCCTCCACGGTAAGGTTCAGTACTTGATCGATGCTGCGGCCCTTGTATTTTACCTCCTGTGTTTCCCGGTTATAGCGTTTTCCTTTGCATAGGTCGCATTGCACATAGATGTCGGGAAGGAAGTGCATCTCCACCTTGATGACACCGTCGCCGCGGCAGGCCTCACAGCGTCCGCCCTTCACGTTGAAGCTGAACCGTCCCGGCGTGTAGCCCCGGGAACGCGCCTCCTGGGTGCCGGCGAACAGCTCTCGGATCGGAGTGAAGAGTCCGGTGTAGGTGGCCGGGTTGGATCTGGGGGTACGACCGATCGGGCTCTGGTCGATATCCACTACTTTGTCAAAAAAATCCAGACCCTGCACCTCTGCATAAGGCGCCGCTTCCCGGTTGGCCGAATTCAGCGTGGAGGCGGCTACCGGGTAGAGGGTGTCATTGATCAGGGTCGACTTGCCGGAACCGGATACTCCGGTGACACAGGTGAAGAGCCCCACCGGCAGGTAGAGGTCTACGCCCTTCAGATTGTTGCCGCTGGCACCCAGCACGCCGAGCAGTCTATCCGGTACCCGGGGGGTGCGTTGGGACGGGAGCTCTATGCGTTGTTTACCCGCCAGGTACTGCCCGGTGAGCGACGCCTCTACCCTGGCCACATCTTCAGCCTTGCCCTGAGCGATAATTTTCCCGCCATGGATCCCGGCCCCCGGGCCGATATCCACTACATGGTCGGCGCTGCGGATCGCCTCTTCGTCATGCTCCACCACGATCACCGTATTGCCCAGGTCGCGCAGGTAGGTGAGGGTGTTGAGCAAGCGGGCGTTGTCTCGTTGATGCAGCCCGATGGAGGGCTCGTCCAGGATGTACATGACGCCGACCAGACCGGCCCCGATCTGGCTGGCCAGGCGGATGCGCTGGGCCTCGCCGCCGGAGAGGGTTTCCGCGCTGCGTTCAAGGGTGAGGTAGTCGAGGCCTACGTTGACCAGAAAGTGCAGCCGTTGGCTGACCTCCTTTACCACCTTGGCAGCAATCTTGCCCCGTTTTCCCGGCAGCCGCAGCGATTGAAAATATTCCAGGGCTCGGCCGATGGGCAGAGTGGTGACTGCAGACAGGTTGTGTTCCCCCACGAATACGTGGCGGGCTGCTTCATTGAGCCGGGAGCCACCGCACTCCGGACAGAGATGGGTGGAGATGTAGCGGGCCAGCTCCTCCCGCACCGCATTGGAATCGGTCTCCCGGTAGCGCCGATCCATGTTGCGTATGATCCCCTCGAACGCGTGAGTCTTGCTATGGCGTCCGCCCCGTTCATTGAAGTAGCTGAATTTGATTGCCTGGCTGGCGCTGCCATAGAGTATGGTTTCGCGGATCTTTTTAGGGAGATCTTCCCAGGGGGTTTCCACGTCAAAATCGTAGTGTTTGCCCAGGGAGTGGATCAGTTGAAAATAGTAGGCGTTGCGCCGGTCCCAGCCCCGGACCGCGCCGGCCGCCAGGCTGAGGTGAGGATGGGCCACTACCCGTTCAGGGTCGAAGAACTGTTTCACCCCCAGACCGTCGCAGCTGGGACAGGCCCCCACCGGGTTGTTGAAGGAGAACAGCCTGGGTTCCAGCTCCTGCAGGCTGTAGCCGCACAGCGGACAGGCGAAGTTGGCGGAAAAAATCAGATCGTCTTTGGCCGTGCTATCCATCCAGGCTACCCGGGCCAGACCACCCGACAGATTGAGCGCGGTTTCGAATGATTCAGCCAGACGCAGTGCCAGGTCCTCTCTCACCTTAAACCGATCCACAACCACTTCGATGGTGTGTTTTCTGTGTAGTTCGAGTTCCGGTGGCTCATCCAGCTCATACAGCTCGCCATCGACACGGGCCCGGATGAAGCCCTGGGAGTTGAGTTCCGACAGCAGTTTCTGATGCTCCCCTTTGCGTTCCGAGATCACGGGCGCCAGCAGCATCAATCTGCTGCCTGCCGGCAGGGCCAACACCTGGTCCACCATCTGGCTGACAGTCTGAGCCTCCAGGGGTTCGTGGTGTTGCGGACAGTACGGGGTTCCCGCCCGGGCAAACAGCAGCCGAAGATAGTCGTAGATCTCGGTTATGGTGCCGACGGTGGAGCGGGGGTTGTGGGAGGTGGTTTTCTGTTCAATGGAGATGGCCGGTGAAAGCCCTTCGATGTGGTCAACGTCAGGTTTTTCCATAATCGAGAGGAACTGGCGCGCATAGGCGGAGAGGGATTCCACATAACGGCGCTGCCCCTCTGCATAGATGGTATCAAAGGCGAGGGATGACTTGCCCGACCCGGAGAGCCCGGTGATGACGATCAGTTTGTCCCTGGGGAGATCCAGGTCGATGTTCTGCAGGTTGTGCGTGCGTGCGCCGCGAATATGGATGCTGTCCATCTGCGTACCAGTCGGGAATCGAACCTGATACTATACGCCGTCTTCTGTTTTTGAACCAAATGACCGTGACTATAAAAGACAAGCACGAACAGGGCATGACGCCGCTTGAGAGCCGGGCCGCCTTCTCGCTGGCCGGGATCTTCTCGCTGCGCATGCTGGGGCTGTTTCTGATTTTTCCCGTGTTCGCCCTTTACGCAGAGAAACTGGAGGGGGTGACTGCGCTGCTGGTGGGTGTTGCCATCGGAGCCTATGGGCTTACCCAGGCACTGCTGCAGATCCCCCTGGGACTGCTTTCCGACCGTATCGGGCGCAAGCCGGTGATCATCGGCGGATTGATCATATTTGCCCTGGGCAGTGTCATCGCCGCCCAGGCCGATACCATCTGGGGCGTTATCCTTGGGCGTATTATCCAGGGTAGCGGTGCCATCGCAGCGGCGGTCATGGCCCTGGCGGCGGATCTGACCCGGGAACAGAATCGCACCAAGGCGATGGCCGTTATCGGCATCAGTATCGGATTTGCCTTTACCGTTGCGCTGATACTGGGGCCCATCCTGAACAGCTGGATCGGGGTGCCGGGGATATTCTGGTTGACCGCGTTGCTGGCGTTGCTGGGCGTGGGGGTCGTGGTGTTTCTGGTGCCCGATCCGGTGGAGAGCCATTTCCATCGCGATACCGAACCGGTGCCGGCGCAGTTCAGCCGGGTGCTCTCTAACCCGAGTCTGTTGCGCCTGGATATAGGGATCCTCACCCTGCACATGGTCTTGACCTCTGTTTTTCTGGCGCTGCCCCTGTCGCTGCGGGATGGGGCTGGGCTGGAAAGCGGCAACCACTGGCTGGTCTATCTGCCGGTAATGCTGTTGGCGATGGGCTTGATGATTCCGTTCGTGGTGATTGCCGAAAAGCGGCGTAAGATGAAACCGGTCTTCCTGGCCGCCATATTTACTTTGGTCCTCAGTCAATTGGGCTTCTTTACCCTGCAACAGTCACTGGCCGGGCTTGCCTTTTCGCTGCTGCTCTTTTTCACCGCATTCAACCTGCTGGAGGCCACCCTCCCTTCACTGGTTTCCAAGATAGCGCCGGTCGAGTCCAAGGGCACCGCCATGGGGGTCTACTCAACCTCCCAGTTTGTGGGCGCCTTCTTCGGCGGTCTGATCGGCGGTTGGATGCATACTCACTACGGATTGGAGGGGGTATTCCTGTTCGGCGCGGCTGCCACCCTGGTTTGGTTCCTGGTCGCTTTCGGTATGGCTCCTCCCCCTTACCTCAGCAGCTATCTGTTGAAGGTGGGCTCGATGGAGGAGGCCCAGGCAGGGGCGCTTTGCACCCGGCTGCTGGAAATTGAGGGCGTGGGCGACGCTTACGTCGTAGCGGATGAAGGAGTCGCCTACCTCAAGGTGGATTCCAAAGTGGTTGATCACACCGCGCTGGATGCATTTTCGGTAGCAGGCAGGTAGACTTGCGCCATTCCCTATTCATCCGTTTTCAGGGAAGAGGCGGTAAAACGGCACAGGAGGAGATATGGCTGCAAGAGGTGTAAACAAGGTTATTCTAATCGGGAACCTGGGCGCGGATCCGGAGACCCGTTACATGCCCAGTGGCGGTGCGGTTACCAATATCCGGATGGCAACATCCGAGTCGTGGAAAGACCGTAATACCGGAGAGACTCAGGAACGCACGGAATGGCATCGGGTGGTATTCTTCAATAAGTTGGGAGAGATTGCCGGTGAGTATCTGAAAAAGGGATCCAAGGTCTATGTCGAAGGCAGCATTCGTACCCGCAAATGGCAGGGACAGGATGGCCAGGACCGCTATACCACCGAGATAGTGGGCAACGAGATGCAGATGCTGGACAGCCGTGGCGGCGGCAGCACCAGTTTCGAGCCCGAACATGCGGCACAGCCCGCCGGGGCGCCAGCGGCGGGGTCGCCAGCGGCGGCATCTGCCTCTGCCCCCGATGCAGATTTCGATGACGACATTCCATTCTAGAATATACCTAATCTAGTTCTGTAAACAGAAGCCCAGTTGACCTTGTGTTAACTGCAATGGCACTTACTTAAGCTAAAAGCCTCGTCATTCCGGGCGGAACGAAGTGGAGACCCGGAATCCAGTTTGCAGAAAATCCACGCATTCTGGATTCCCGCCTTCGCGGGAATGACAATGCTCCCTAACATTTTGGCTTAAGTAAGTGCCATTGGTGTTAACTGGGTTTTTTGATATTGGAATATCTGTAGCCTGTGCTCGTCTCCAATGGTCG